>Ga0105044_10000194_pt1 | contig 69532 bp, 41 predicted proteins | sample MAT01_FD_78092 | JGI IMG/M metagenome (GOLD analysis project Ga0105044, IMG submission 78092) | Freshwater microbial communities from Lake Fryxell liftoff mats and glacier meltwater in Antarctica - MAT-01 | ecosystem: Environmental > Aquatic > Freshwater > Ice > Liftoff microbial mat | place...
CATCCACCGGTTCCTCCAATCCCACTCAGTCCCGCCCGCGGCCGATCTCGCCCCTGCGTCAGCGGTTCATCGAGCATCTGATCCTGCAGCAGAAAGCCGCACGGACCGTGCAAGACGACACGAGTTATGTGGCCGATTTGGCGCAGTTTCATGGGCAATCTCCCGATCAGCTCGGACAGCCGGACATCCGCTCGTGGATACTCCACCTCATTACCGAGCGCAAGCTCTCGGCTTCCTCGGTTAATATCGCCATCAATTCCTTACGAGTATTGTTTTCGGCACTACGGCTTCCTGGGAAACAACCGGCGGGCCCAGCAGATTCCCCGCGCCCGGGCGGCCTTGGAATCGTCCCCCTGGCGACTGGAGGCGGCCCCGGTCAAACCCAGGCCGCGACCCCCAGCGGAACCCGCTACCTGTCCCCGGTGCGGCCGCGACGAACTGCTCTGCCTCGGACGACTCGAGGCGACCGGGCGTTCTACCGGGTTACGCCGCGGCGCCGCCCGCGCCTGGTTCCGCGCGGGAGCACCGTCGCGGGCTCAGCGGTTCCAGCTCAGTTTACCCGCGGAGTACTCACGTTGGGCCCAGGCCATGCTGACGCCCAAACCTCCGGGGCTCGGGGTCGGGTAGTTTACCTAGACTTCCAAGGCCTCCTTCGCGTCTTCGTCCAACCACGAACTAAGTCGGGCGTCCACACGCTCTCATTCATCTCACCTTATTACGCCCGACCTAGTTCGCTGCGGTGTTCGTGAATCCCTAGCACGCGAAAACCATGTTAGTCAGGGCCGTCAAAGAGGCGTGCGTCTTGCCTGTTTCACAATTCGTGGGATTTGGCCCTAATGCTGTCCGGTCCTCTCGTTTTCCTATAACACCCGAGACCTCTTCCAAGACTCCGTTCAACCGCGAAATCAGTCCCTCATTTCACGGCCGCTCCACTCTCCTATCCCCGACGTCCGACCTATTCCACGTCAGGAGGCGTCATTCAGTTGCCGTCGCATTCGGTAATGCAGTCGAAGGAAAGTGGTACCGAAGTAGGAGAGAACGTGGTCAGCACGGAGTAATCCGCTCTCGGCGGGAAAGACGTGAATGCTCTCGCGGAGTGCCCGGACATAGCGCGCCCAGACGGTGCCGGACTCGGCGTGAACGGTGAAGTAAAAACCCGGCTCTCCGAAGCAATCTCCCGCGGATATGACCACAAAAGAACCGTCTGACCGGCACTCTGTACGCGTGATGACAATCGCATTGCCGTTCGGCAGCGGGAAAACAACCTTAATGCATGGGTTAGTGTGACCGGGGAGTGTGCAGACAGAGTAAAAGCCCGCGTAGAGAACGTTGCCGCTGCCGCGCAGGCGACGAAACGAAGCCGTGTGCCGTGGTGCACCGGTTGCAGGGTCGATGAACTGAAGAACCTCGCTCGTAAGGCCCTTGCTCGTGTCCAGGCCGGACAGCGGGACATTGAGTTGTTGGAGGCGGCGGCTGAACAGAACGGCCAACAACCACCCGAAAGGTCGGAAGAAGCCGTACCACTCGACCCAGGCGTCTAACTCGTAAGCCGAGGTCTGCTCGTAGAATCGGGTGACGCTCGAATCGACGTTGGTTGGCTCAAAGGACACCCCACGCAGCGTGGAGAAGTCGGGGATGACGCCCGCAGCACTGGCGGAGTAATGGAGGCGCAAGCCCTCGGCGCTGGCCAAAGAGGTGAAGTAACCGGAACCGATGCCCGTCGTAGGACCTACCGGACCAGCCAACCACGGCTCCTCGGAAAGGCTAACACGCCGCCCCGTGAAATGAACCCACCTTTGAGTCACCCAATCGGAACGGTAGCCGCGCTTGGAAGCGAGCCATATCATTCGGTTGCTTTAGTGTTCAATTAAGTAGACGCGCTCAATAAGGCCAACGAAAAAGTCAGCGACAGGAGCCAGTCGCCGATGACGTTCGATTGGTCTCTGGGAGAGTCGGCTGGCTCGCGTTCGCTGGACCGTTAGGCGGCAGGCTCATGAAACTGTATATCTTCTCTGCTCAAGCTCTCGCTGCAAGCGTGCAAACCGAAATGTCCAGAACACGATAAACGCCGAGTAACCTAGCACGTTGTGTTCAATGCGTAATCCGACCGAGAACAGTCCGCTGTGCTTGCTGAGTCTCCGAATCGAACTCTTGGAGAAAACCCACCGCTTGCCCAGGCAGGGTAAGGTCAGCGCCGAATCATCCACCTGAACCGAGGCAAATGGCCACGAAGCGTTGAAGGCGAGAAACGTGCCGCCACCATCTCTGACGCCGCCAGTTTGTGAAAATGTCGTCGTCATTTCGAGACGCGTGATGCCACCTAACGCCGACCGCCGCCGAAGATGGGCGCTGGTGACGAATCCAGCGTCAGATCAACCGGAGTACCCCAAGTCGAAATGGGCGATGGCGGTTCCGGTGGAGCGTTGAACCCAGCCGCTGGCGCGGCGGCCTGTCGGCTGAGCTGGGACGTGGAGAGTGACATGGACGGGTTGATGTTCTGGAGTCTGAGGTAGTCCCAGGGCGCCTGAGATTCCTTTCTGGGAGATCCTCGGCGTCCCTATGAAGGACATCAATTACCTCTGCATCCAACAGTTCCAGGACTTTGTCGAGCTTCGCGCTCGTCGGGGTGGAAACGGTCTCCCGTTAGAGGGTCTGGCCTCTGGTTCGCATTGGCCCCTGGTTCACCTTCTTCCACGAAGGCACGGGGGAAGAGGAAATGAGGCCCAGCGGAATGGGTGCTGGCGGATTGCCCCCGTACGCACCGTACAGATCCGCTCAACTGGGTTCCCTGAATTCCTTCGTGTCTTCGTGTCTTAGTGTAAGCTATTCCGAATGAGTCTCCCCACGATCGCTTCTGATTAAGCGCTTCCGTCTCTCAGCTCCCACCTCTCAACTTCCCCACCGTTCCCGCAATTCTCGCTCACCGGCCTGGCCGTAAGGTGGCGCGACTCGGTTCCAGATGCAGCCCTTCGGCCGCGCGCACGACGCCTAGTTTACGATCGATTTCTACCGCCACTGGATCCAGGCCGGTCTGGCCTAGCCGTTCTCGGAACTGCTTCCGCAGCCACGCATAACCCGAGTTCCAGGAATAATTGATATGTCCGTGGGGCTGGCCGTTTACGGTACTAATGGATTCATGGAACGCGGGAACGTGAGCTAATTCCGCTTCAATCCGTTTCACCAACGCCGCGTCCACTTCGGCGGCCGGAAGTCCGTGCAGACCAGCCAGGAGATGGTTGGCTGAATCGTTCAGGAACCAGGACCCGCCATGGACATACACGCCGCTGTGGCCCGGTAGCAAGGAACCGTCCGCAAGCGAAATGACCCGCAAGCCATAGGGAGTCGCCAGCCGCTGGGAGGTGCGCCAATGGGTCACTACCTGTTCGTCACTCAACAGTTTTTCACCGAAGACCGCGTACGTCAGCGCCGCGCCATACAAGGTGTCCTGCCCGACATGTTGGGGCTGGCGGAGACTGGTGGGAAAGTATCCGGCCGACGCGAGGAACAGGCTCCGATACCCAGCGATGGCCCGGTCAAGGTCCGCTTGGGTTACCGGCAGTCCCAGCTCACGCGCTGCCAGTAGGGCACCGCAGTGAAACCCTTGATTACTGACCGGAGTATCGCCGTCTTCATACTCCAAGAGGTCATGATAGGTCTTCCAACCCCGAGGATTCGGAGCGCCGGGCAACGACGGCGGACAATAGAGTCCATTCGTTTCGTGGCTCCGGATAAAGTCGTAGGCCTGCCGCACCAGTTTGGCCTGGGGTTCCCGGCCGGCTCGTTTCGCGAGAGCCGTCCAGATGAGGAAATACTGCGCGTTATCTTCGTAGGTGATGCGGTTGAGGAACACGCTGCGTTGGGCCTCGGCCATATGTTCCGGATTCTCCACCGCGACCGCCTGCCAGAATCCGTCGCTGACCCATTGCTTCCAGCCATAACCGATGCCCGAAATGAAGATGAAGCGCCCATCCTCCTGCCCCACTCGCAGCAGGTTTCGCCGAAGATTGAGATACGCGGTGTTGCGCAGAATCGCTTCTAGCGCCGACGCATTCCACCCCTTCGCATTGGCGAGGGCCAAGTGGGCGGCCAATTGCGCATCGTAGTGAGAGCGCGCGGGACTCACGAAGATCCAGGTATCAAAACGACGGGTTTCGCCCGCAGCCAGCGTCTGCCAGCCGTTAATCGTACCGACGTATTGATCGCGAGCGTCGTGGACTACCCGCAATTCGCGCTCCGCCCGGCCATCGCCACAGAGCACCGCGAGTCGTCGCGTGGCCGGGTCCAGTTCGATCAGGCAACGATTCTCCCAGCGGCCGGGTGAATCGGCCAACACTCCGATTACCGAATCGGCGCCCCGCACCATCGCCACCGGAATCGATTCACCTCGTACGCCGGGATACTCCGGTCCGCCACCCAGCGTGTCGCAACTGACCCGATCCTTCTCTTCCCGCGAAAACGTGGTGAAGATGCCGTCTGGCGCGACCGAAAGACTCCAGCGGGCCGTGAACTTCGCCGCCGCCCGCGCCGACACGACCAGCGTCCGACGTATCAGTTCCGGCCCCACCGACTCCACTTCCAGCCGCACCGACAAATCCCCAACTTCAGCCGGTCCGAGGACGTTCAATCGCCGGACTTCCGACCGCTCGCGAAAGGTCACACCGTGAAACATCGGTTCACCCTCCAACCGGAGTTCGAGCCCGGCCGGCACGGTAGGATCAGCCGCTCCGACCACCCGCTCGCCCTGCGCGAACTCCACGGTCCAGATCCCGGCGCTCTGCTGGAACCGGGGCACCAATCGCGCCCCAGGAACTAGGAAGTTTTCGGCCGCCTGAAGTCCGGGCAGCAATAACAGCAGGAACAGCCCCACGCGAAGACCGATCAGACGCCTCATGTGGGACTCAGGTTGCCTGCCCACTGGAATTCCGCACAGCGGCAATTCAAAAACGAACGACCCAGGTTCAAATTAATTTCGGGGTTCAAGGTCATCGAGCCCCGTGCTCATTCCCTTATTTTGAAAACAGGAACCCTTTGTGTTTTGTAGAAAGGCTCGGCGGAGACATTGCTATCCTGGCCCATCAACGATCCCTTCGTAGATTACCCCATTGAGATCGGGCCAGCCCAATCCCGAGTGTGGGGGGCAGCCCAAAACCTGCGAATTCTCCTTCGGTAGAACCCCGCAGACGACACGGCTTAAGTTATATGAAGACCTTCCCTCCCTGCTGGCCCCTTCTGGCCTCGACCCTGCTCCTGTGCCCTGTGTTGCTGGCCGAGGAGCCCATAGGCTCCCCAATTCCCGGAAAGCCGGTGCAGGCCGAGGTCAGCCTCACCGGTGTCATTAAGGAAAAGACGGAATCCACCCTGATCATCAAACGTGATAACCCTCCGAGTGAAGTGAAGGTCACGCTGAGCACGGCGGTCCTCATTACCCGGGGTGATCGTCCGGGCACCCTAAGTGACCTAGGTCCGGGAGTGCGAGTGACGGTGAAGGTCCGATCTAAAGGTGAAACGGGCGAAGCCACTTCCATCACCATTCTGACGGACACTCCTAAACCGAAGGACAAACCCGCCTCCCCGCGGGTGGTAGGAGTGGATTAGCCCCAATTCGTTGAGGATGATTTCGGCCGGTAGTGGTCTGCAAGCGATTCATTCCTCGTCACCGTGTCTGCTACCGGGGCAGACGACGTGAGGAGAATCTCTATCCTAGTCCTCACTCCTACCCGCGACGGGAATCCAGATGGAGATCTCGTCACCTCGTCTGCAACCGGTTTTTCAGTTATCCACCCAGGTCCAGTCCCACGGCCAACCGGAAGCCCAGAGGGCTTTCGGGTATTTGTCGCCGGCCTTGGTCCGCAGAAAGCGCTTTTCCGAAACCCATTCCGCGTGACCGTCGCTGAAGGACTGATTGTGGCCCGCCGGGGTATTGGCGAAGTTCACCACGCCATTCGCCGGCAACGCCCCTCGGGTGCCGTGATTGGAAATCCATGAATTCTTGGCCACGAACACCTGGGTGTGGTCGGCCGTGAGCGGGCCCATCGGATCGCCACTCCGAGCGGGCGAACGGATTCCGCGAAATCGACTTCCCGAAAGACCTGTCAAGATTATGAAGTGATCAACGTGGAGGAGTCCCTTTTGATCAAACAAACGAGGGGTCGAATCGAGCCGCGAGGGACAGAGCCACACGGTTGGGGTGCGGGCCTGCTTGATGTCCGCCGTGAAGTCCGCCTCCGAGACCCGCATCCGCCCGCCATTCAACCCATAACTCATTAACGACACCGCCTGGTTGCTGCTCATGACATACAGCGCGTCCAGCTTCCAGGCCGTCTGTTGGTCCGCCGTGGGATAGATCCCTGCGAAATCATCGGCATACATGGTAAAGGAGAGCGCTTGGCCTTTGAGATTCGACAGGCACGCCACCCGCTTGGAGCGTTCTCGGGCTCGGGCGAGGCCGGGAAGAAGCATCCCGGCCAGAATGGCAATGATGGCGACGACCACCAGCAACTCAATCAGAGTGAAACCAGCGCGGGAACTTCGCGCAGGTTCGCGGACGAGGGAGTTCATGGACGAGAGGGGATGCCTGGGAGTACGGCTGACGGCACAGCAGAGCAAGAGCAGACTTCCCGAATGCACTCGGGAGGCCAAGAACTCGCCAATTTCGGTGGAGCCCTGGGGCGGCAAATCGATAGGCTTTAATCCAATCCGACCGCGCCCCGCACCATGAATATTCTCTTCGGAACCGACTTCTCCGCCAATGCCCAACGGGCCGGCACGGCTGCCGCCCACTTGGCCGCCCGGCTCTCCGATACCCTCCACTTAGTTCACGCCTTCGAGTCTGAACCCATCGAACCTCTGTCGCCCGCCGTTCGAAAGTCTCTCTTGGCCCGACTCCGGGAACGACTGGAGAACGAGGCGAGCCAACTGCGGGCGAGTGGTTCGGCGATCCAAACAGACCTGCTTAACGGCCCGGCCGATGAAGCAATGCTGAGCCGGATCAGCCCCACCGAAACTCGCCTCGTCGTGGTTTCCTCCTTGGGGCATCGGAAGCCTGGACGTTGGCTCATTGGCAACGTGGCGGAACGAATCGCGGAAAGCTCACCCGTACCCACGCTCGTCGTTCGGCAGGAGGAATTGATCGCCGAATGGACCGCCGGGCACCGCCCGCTCCGGGTATTGTGCGCCCATGACTTCTCCCCGCCCTCCCGGTCGGCCCTGGAATACTTGAAGGAACTCCGCCAGATCGGACCGCTTGAAATTGTGGTGGCCCAAGTCGACTGGCCACCGGCCGAAAAGCACCGTTTAGGGATCCCGGGCGCCCAACCGCTGGAGGCCAATCAAGCCGAGGTCCAGCGCCTCTTGGAACGTGACCTCCGGGAACGGGTCACGGCTCTCCTCGGGACGAAAAACGTACGGGTCTTGGTGGAACCTAGCTGGGGTCGACCGGATCTCCGGCTCATCGAACTGGCCGAAAGGGAAAAGGCCGACCTAATCGTCACCGGAACCCATCAGCGTCAGGGAGTCGAACGGTTGTGGCATGCCTCGACCTCCCGGGGAATTCTCCTGCAGGCACCGTTGAATGTGTTGGTGGTTCCGCATCGACCCCCAGCAGCCACTTCCGCCCTGCCCACCCTCCGCCGAATTCTGGTCAGCACCGACTTTTCGACCCTGGGTAATGAGGCCATCCCACTGGCCTATGCCACACTGCCGACCGGCGGGCTGGTTAAATTGGTCACCGTCATTCTTCCCTGGGAAGTGCCCGGCCCTCTGGTTCCCCATTATCAGTCCCAACGCCAAACCCGGAAGAAGCACGAACAACAGGCAGCCGAGTCACTAAAGCAACTGCGCGCGCTCATTCCGGCCGAAGCGGAAGCACGTGGAATCGCCACAGAAGCCGAAGTCATTGAGGGACATAAGGTCGCCGAAGTCCTCGGGCAGGCCGCCGAACGGTTCGGCGCCGACCTTATCTGCCTGGCCTCGCATGGCCGATCGGGAATTGCCCGGGCTTTTTTGGGTTCGGTGGCCCAAGAGGTCCTAAGCCAAAGTCTGCGCCCGGTGCTCGTGGTTCGGTCCAAGATCCGTTAACTTGAACCCATCATGACTCCTCCACTTCCCGAATCCTTCGCGTCGAACCGCCCCCGCCTCCAAGCCGCTTCCTCGACTCCTTCCATGCCCCCGTTCCAGCCTCAGCGACTCTTGGTCACGACCGACTTTTCCGCCGAATCGAAACGCGCCCTCCCCCTGGCGGCCCAACTGGCGGAGCGCTTCGGCAGTGAGGTCGACCTTCTGTACGTGTTCGAACCGCCCCCGCGTTTTGCCGGCACCGAGAGTCTCCTGCTGATGCCTGAACCCAAGGCGGTTCGCGAGGAACTTGAGGCCGGACTAGTCGCCTTAGCCCGCTCGGTCTTTCCCCCGTCGGTTAAAGTCACACCCCACCTTCGTCCGGGAAAGCCAGTCCCGAAAATCCTCCGCGCCGCCCGTGAACTCAAGGCCGACGCGCTGATTATGGCGACGCATGGATACAGCGGACTCCAGCACGCCTTACTGGGAAGTGTCACCGAACGGGTGGTCCGTCGCGCCCCCTGCCCTGTCCTGGCGGTTCGGGGAGATTCCCGCCGGGGAAGCAAGCGGACTCCGCCTCCGGATTCCGTTGGTCACATTCTCCTGGCCACGGATTTCTCTAAAAATGCCCGAACCGCCTTTCCGCAGGCCGTATCCCTAGCCCGCCTGTGGGGCGCCGAACTCACGCTGGTGTATGTGGTCCAACGCTTCCCCTTGGATGCCTTGCTCGGCACGGAGGTGACCCGAAACACCGCGGCCATTTTATCCGAACAGGGGAAGATCGAACTGACCGAACTTGCCCGGAGCCTTTCGAGCACCGAAGGGCTCAAAATCGGGACGCAGGTTTGCTTCGGCCAACCGTTCCAAGAGATCACCCGTATTGCCGAAGATCTGAACGTGGGCCTCATCGTCTTGGCAACTCACGGCCACACGGGAATTCGCCATGCTTACCTGGGAAGCGTGGCCGAACGGGTGGTCCAACACGCCTCCTGCCCGGTCCTGGTCGTACCCGCTCTAAAGTCATGAAAACCGATTGAACCACTCCCCGACACCAACTGGCGACCGATCAAATCTTCCAACTGCTCCAAACCAACCTTGGCTCGGGATTGACTACGGAGAAAACCCGCCACCGGCAGGAAAATTTGGCCTGGATCGGATTACGTCCACCCGGTCGACCTCACCGCTCAAGCAGTTCCTGCGGTAGTTTACCGAGCCGCTGAGGTGTATCCTACTCGGGGCGGCCGGAGTGACGGCTGGGCTGGGCGAATAGGTGGATGCCTCGGTCATCTTTGCGGTCGTCCTCATCAACGCCATCGCCGGTTTCCTGCCAGAGCGGGGCGCAGAAAAGGCCATTGAGACCCTTTCCTAAAAGGTCGTGACCCAGGCCACCTTGCGCCGAGATGGACGCGAACCGCGGATCGATGCCCTCGAACGGGTGCCCAGGGATGTCGTGTTGCTGGAGGCGGGTGAGCGCGTGCCGGCCGATCTACGCCTGTTTCAGGCACGCAATCTTCAGGTCGATGAATCGGTGCTCACCGGCAAATTACTTCCCGTCGAAAAAAACACGACTCGATGGCGCTCGATACGCTGCTCGCCGAACGAAAGAACCATGCTTTCGCCGGTGCTCTGGTCACCCGAGGCCAGGCTAAAGGAGTGGTCTCGGCGACCCTCTCGAACTGAAGCACGAGCCTATTCTTGGAGGCCTCAGCTTCCTCGGCCTGCAAAGAATGATGGAAGTCCATAGGACGACACGTCCTTCGATGGCTGAGTCAATTTCAGACCACTTCGCAATTGCCCAACGAAACAAGCGGGATACCTTTTGGCTCGTGTTTCGCACCGCAAAACTCCTGGCTGGTCTCCTGGCGCTTCTGGCCGTGGGACAGGTGCAGGTGTTCGGCTGGGTGAACTCGTACCTGTGCTTCTGCCACCCGGATTCAGCGCCGGTCGCGACCGCGGTTTGCCGCGCCGAGGTCTGTCATCCCGAGCAGGGTCATAACGACCACCAGGACCGAATCGAGTCGGCCAATCCCGCAGGAGACCCGGCGCATCGCCACCTTGAACTTCGGGATTCGCACCACGAAACCACGATCGGCAGCGGTTCGGGAAAAACGCCACCGCCTCTGTGGACGCTCGCTTGGTCCCACGTCGATCCGATTTGCGAGGTACTGCGTCGGTCGGCGGCGCTCGGTTGGATTCCGCCTCCGGAAAGCCCACCAACCGCCCTCCTGAGTACCCGTTCTATTGTGATGTTGGTTTGAGAATCCACATCCGCCCATTCCCTCGCAGGGAACGGCGGAAGTCGATCCCGGCGCACCCGTGCGCCTTGTCTCAAACTGCTTCACCGTCATGCGTGTTTTCCTCGTCGCTCTTTATAGCCTCCAATTTCTAACGGCCGTTCCAGCCGATTCCGTGGACACCGAATCCGCGGTCGCCCAAGCACTGGCGCACAATCCTGCCCTGGCCGCCGCCCGCTTTACGGTGATCGAAGCGCAAGGCCGTCTCGACCAAGCCGGTCGACTGAGCAATCCCGAGCTAGGCACCGAGTTCAAACCCAACCTCCAAGGTCAGCAAGGCATCTTGAAGGTGGGGCTGGAACAACGATTCCCCCTCACGTCCCGACTTCGGCGCGAGAAGGCCGTTTCCCGTCGCGAACTAGCCGCGGCGCAGGCCGAAATTCGCGATGCGGAACGTCGACTGGCCGCGGAAACGCGGGCCGCCGTGATCGAGATCGCCGCCTTGAACGCGCGCCGGGAGTTGCGCGAAGAGCAACGGGTGGCGGTGCAGCGGTGGCTCGACCAAGCCACCCGAACGGCCTCTCTGGGCGAAGGATCGGCGACTGAAGTGGATCAACTCCAATTGGAGATCGGCGAACTAAAACTCCATCAGCGTCTTCTCGCCGCCGAAACCGCTACCGCCTTGACCCGCTTGCGCCCATTGTTGGGTCTGCCGGACGACGCGCCGTTGACCGTGCAGCAGACCCTCGCGCCCCCTGAAGTGGCCCACCCGACCGAACTGATCCTCGCCCAACGTGGTGATTATCAGGCGTCCCAGCAACGGACTGCCGCTGCGGTTGAGTCTACCGAACTTGCTCGAGCCAGGCGCTGGCAAGATCTCGGCGTCGGCGTATTTGGCGAATGGGAACGGATGATAAACGTCCCACCCGACTTGCAGAAAAATCAGTACGTCGGCCTGCAACTGATGCTGCCACTCCCGTTTTGGAATAATCAGAAAGGGCAGATCCGCGAAGCCAACGCCGCCGCCGCGCGCGAAGCCCTGGCGATGGAAGCCTTGGCCACCCGCATTCGGGCCGAAACGTCCGCGGCGCGTCAGGAAATGACTGCGGCGGCCGAATTGGAAGCTGAGATTGCCCACGAACTGATACCGGCCGCAGAGCGACTGGAGAAGCGGCTTCAAGAACTTCAATTACAAGGTCAGGGCAACTGGCCACTCCTCATCCGCGCCCGCGAAAAGCGTCTCGAACTTCAAGCCGCACAGCTGGACGCCCGGCGCGATTACCACCTCGCGCGAAACCGCTGGCTGGCCGCCACCGGCCTCATCCTTGTTCCCCAACCATGAATTCCCCGTTTCGCACTCCTGGATTTAGCGCCCGTCTACCCTTTCGAAGGAGTCCTGGCTGGTGGGACTTTGGTGGTGGCATGGGTGGCCGCGGTCGCCCCTCCCTGGCAGGGGCAGTTTTGCTATGCGCCTTCCTCGGCTTGCGCTTAGCCGGACTGACATTCGCCGCCGAGTCCGGCCGTTCCTCCGAGGCCACCCAACGCCGCGCCAACACCGTCATCCTGGACGAAGCCAGCGTTAAAAACCTAGGGCTCCAAACGGCCGAGGCGGAGGAACAACACTTCGAAGAAACCTTGTTCACCCTCGGGCGCGTCGACGTACTGCCCGGTAAGCGGGCGGTGGTCACCAGCCGCATTCCCGGACGGGTCGTCAAGGTCATGGCGTATCCCGATCGATCCGTGAAGAAAGGCGATCCACTGGTCGTGATCGAGAGTCGTCAACCCGGAGATCCGCCGCCCGAGATCACCCTGGTCGCTCCGATCGACGGACTGGTCACGGAACTGATCGCCGTGCCGGGCGAACCGGTGAGTCCGGATAAACCCCTCCTCGCCCTGGTGGACCTGTCCATCGTGCACGCGCTTGCTCAAATCCCGGAACATCTGGCGGACCAAATTCTGCCGGGTCAGAAAGTTCGCTTCACCGCACCGGGCTGGCCCGGTGAAGTCTGGACAACCAAGGTGGAGCATCTGGGTGCCCTGGCGGATGCCGTCTCCGGAACGATCGAAGCCGCCTGCCACGTCAATAATGAAGGTACCTGGTTGCGACCCGGCATGCGCGGTGAGTTCCAGTTTGTGACCCGGGTCCGTCCCAACGTCTTGGCCATTCCTCGAGCAGCGGTTCAGCAAGACGGCCCCAGCCGCTTCGTCTTTGTCGCCGACTTCGAACTGACCAATGCCTTCGTGAAGGTGCCCATCGTCACGGGCGCCCAAAACGACCGCTTTATTGAAGTGCTCCAAGGCCTCTTTCCGGGCGATTACGTCGTCACCCACGGGGCCTATCCCTTGGCCTTCGCCGGCCGAGGCACGGTGTCGCTCAAGGATGCACTCGATGCCGCCCACGGTCACTCCCACAACGAGGACGGATCCGAGATGACGACGGAAGCGGACGCACAGGCCCACGAACAGGGAACTACCGCGGGAAAAAAACCGACGCTAACCTGGTTCTTGGCGGGAACTAGCTCGTTACTGCTGGGGTTGCTGGTCGCCCAGACCATCCGCCACCGGGCAACGACTCCCAGGAAGGATCAGCCGCATGCTTGAATGGCTTATCCGGAGTTCGCTCCAGCATCGGGCGCTCGTACTGGCCGTGGCCGCCCTGTTGCTCGTCTTCGGTTTTCAAACCGGCCGCCAATTGCCGCTGGAAGTCCTCCCCGACCTGACCAAGCCAACGGTGACGATCCTGACCGAAGCCCCGGGACTCGCCCCCGAGGAGGTAGAATCGTTGGTCACGCAGCCTCTGGAATCGGCCGTCCAAGGGGTAAGTGGGCTCGATCGGCTCCGTTCCAATTCCGACGTCGGACTCTCGCTGGTGTTCGCCGAGTTCGCCTGGGGAACGGACCTCTACCGAGCCCGCCAACTGGTGCAGGAACGCCTGCAAAGTGTTCGCGCCTCGCTCCCCGCCAACGCCCAAACCGGGTTAGCGCCCGTGACCTCGCTCATGGGCGAGATCCTCCTGGTAGGCCTGCGCAGCACCAATGGCGTGGTTACTCCGGTCGAACTCCGCACGCTCGCCGATTGGACGGTGCGCCGCCGCCTGCAAAGTGTGGCCGGGGTGGCCGACGTGCTCACCATCGGCGGGGGAGTGCGCCAACTTCAGGTTCAGCCGGATCCGCTGCGCCTGGCCGCGTACGGGGTTACGTTCTCCGAATTAGAGCAAGCGGTCAACGGATCCGCGGGCAATGCCACCAGCGGATATCTCCAAGTCGGACCGCGCGAACTCATGGTGCGCAACTTGGCCCAGACCACCGACCCCGAAGCCTTGGCTGGAACGGTTATCAAGCTTGCCGAAGGTCGCCCGGTGTTGCTGCGCGACGTGGCCAAGGTCGTGCCCGATGTCCAACCGATGCGCGGGGACGCCAGCGTTAATGGCACGCCCGGCGTCATCCTAAGCGTGGACAAAGCCCCTGGATTCGACACGTTGAAGGTCACCACCGCGGTGGAGGAGGCACTCGCTGGCCTGAGATCAACCCTGCCGGCAGGCGTTAGCGTAGAGGTCTTATTCCGTCAGGGGGACTTCATTGAACACGCCATCGGCAACCTGAAGCACGCCATCCGCGACGGCGCACTCATGGTCACCCTCGTGTTGCTTCTCTTTCTGCTCAATGTCCGCACCACGGTCATCACCCTCACCGCCCTGCCCCTCAGCTTCGCGGTCACGCTCCTCACCTTTTGGGCCTTCAATCTCAGCGTGAATGCCATGACCTTGGGTGGACTCGCAGTGGCCCTCGGACTCGTGGTCGATGATGCGATCGTGGATGTGGAAAACGTGCTCCGCCGTCTCAAAGAAAACGCCTCCGCCTCCTGTCCTCGTCCAGCCCTTGAAGTTGTGGCGAGCGCCTCGGGCGAAGTCCGCAACAGCATCCTCTACGCGACCTTGCTCATCATTCTCGTGTTCCTTCCGCTGCTCGGGCTGCAGGGTCTCGAAGGTCGTCTGTTCACCCCCATCGCCCTGGCGACGATCGTGAGCATGGCCGCCTCGTTTCTGATTTCTCTCACCGTGATTCCGGTGCTGTGTTCGCTGCTGTTGCGGCCACGCCTGGGGGAGGTGCATCCAGACGGATTTCTGGTGCGGTGGTTGAAGCTTCTCGTGCGGCACACCTTTCTACGGATCGCCCTGCGGGCCCCTTGGCTCGTGCTCGCCGGGGGGGGCATCTTGCTAGTTGGAGCCATCCTGTTGTACACCGAGTTGGGACGCAATTTTCTGCCACCGTTCAATGAGGGCAGCGCCACCATTTCCCTCGCCGCCGCGCCCGGAACATCGCTGTCCCAAGCCAATCAACTCGGCGAGATCGGGGTTCGCCTGCTGCAATCGATTCCCGAGGTCAAGAGCGTGGGGCGCCGCGCGGGGCGAGCCGAGCGCGATGACCACGTAATGCCGGTTTCGGTCAATGAATTCGATGTGGAATTCCAGTCCGGCGGACGGCCGCGTCCCGAGGTGTTTCGCGAGATCCGTCAGAAGCTGGGCACGATTCCGGGAACCTTCGTCAACGTCGGCCAGCCTCTGGGCCATCGGCTTTCCCATATGCTCTCGGGAGTGTCCGCCAAGATTGCCGTGAAGGTTTATGGTCCTGATCTGGCAGTGCTGCGTGAGCTCGGCCAACACCTCGAAAAAATCGCGCGCGAAATCCCCGGGCTAACGGATGTGTATTTGGAACGTCAGGTGCCGATTCCGCAGATCCGAATCGTGCTCAAGCGGGAGGCGGCCCAGGCGTACGGACTTCAACCCGGCACGGTGAACCAGCAGGTTTCTTCCTTGGTGGGTGGCCGCGTGCTGCAGGAATTGCGCGACGGTCCACGCACCCTGGATCTGGTATTACGTCTACCGCCCTCCTGGCGCGAATCGCCCGAAAAGCTGGGAGAACTCCTGCTGGAGACGCCCGATCGCCGCCGCATTCCCTTGCGCTTGATCGCCGACATTCAGCCCGCGATGGGCCCCAATGTGATCAACCGGGAAAACAACCAGCGCCGCCTCGTACTCGGCATCAATACCGCCCAAGGGGATCTGGGAACGCTCGCGCAGAGTCTCGAAGATCGGGTGCACCAGGAGCTCAAACTGCCCGAGGGATACTTCCTTTCGTTCGAGGGGGAACATCAGGCCCAGCAATCAGCCGGCCGACGTATCTGGCTGCTCTTTGCCCTGGTACTCGGCTTCGTGTTTGTCCTCTTGGCCGGGTATTTCCATTCCCCTTCACTCGCCCTACAAGTGTTGCTGAATCTCCCCCTCGCCCTAATCGGCGGTGTCGCGCTGACTTGGTGGCTGGTGGGCAATCTCTCGATCGCAACGCTGGTCGGTTTCATCGCGGTGGGCGGAATCGCGGCCCGCAATGGCATCATGATGCTCTCCCATTATCGGCACCTGATGACTCACGAAGGCGAGGGCTTCACGGAGTCGATGGTGATTCGCGGCACACTGGAACGACTGGTGCCCGTCCTCATGACCGCGCTCAGCGCGGGGATTGCTCTGATTCCGCTGCTGTTTGCCGCCCACGAACCGGGCACGGAAATTCTGCATCCGGTCGCCGTGGTCATCGTGGGCGGACTGGCCAGCAGCACCCTGCTGGATCTGCTCGTAACGCCGGCCGTATTCTGGCTCTTCGGCCGCCCTCGCAGTTGAGCTTTCCGCTTTCCTCTTTCACCTTTCCAAAAACAACTTACTTCCTCTACCACATGAAAACCTCCGTCATCCTCTGGCTGTTCTCAGTCACTTTGTCCCTCCAGGCCTGGGGACATGGGGGCGTTCCGCTCGGCCCGAATAGCGGTCGACTTCTCGAACTGAGCAAAAACCACAGCGTGCAGGGCGAACTCACGCTCACCAATGGAGTCTTTCGCGTGGCCCTATTGGATGAGAAAATGAAGCCCATCGCCTTGGGAGAACAGACCCTCCTGGTCACGGGCGGTGACCGGAACAAACCACAAAAACCAGTCGTCAGTCGGGAGGGCAATTACTTCACCTTCCCGGCCTTGAAGGGGTCGGAGTATCTCCTGGTTTTGCAATTCCGGGAGAATGCCCAAGCGCGCGTCGTGACCGCCCGCCTAACCTACGACGCCAGCATCTGCTCCGCGTGCAAACATCCCGAATGGCTCTGCAGTTGCCATGAGGAGGAGGAAGCAAAACCCGCCGCCAAGTGACGCTGACACGCGCTCGTCCAGATCAACGACATTCCCAACGGCAGCCGCGCAACCCAATTTCCGGCGATGAGTGATTCCTTCGCCCCGCAAGAGGTAGGAGAACCGGCGGCACAACCGGTCGGAAGGTCGGGGGCACTGCCATCACCCGTCCGGCAGTGGTTCGCGCGCACCTTCCACGAGCCCACACCTCCCCAGGCGGCGGCCTGGCCGCTCATTCAGGCCGGGCACCATGTCCTCATCGTTTCCCCGACCGGAACCGGCAAAACCTTCGCCGCCTTCTTGCAAGTTCTAGATCAACTAGCCCAGGAGCACGCGGCCGGCCGACTGACCGACACGATTCAGTGCCTCTATCTCTCTCCCCTGCGCGCCCTCGGCTACGACTTGGAGAAAAATCTGCAAGGCCCCCTCCGCGCCATTTATGGACCGCAACCGCCCATCCGAGTCGGTCTGCGCTCCGGCGACACCGATCAAGCCGAACGCGTCCGTCAGTTCGAGCATCCTCCCCATCTACTCCTCACCACTCCGGAAAGCCTCGCGCTCCTCTTGAGCCAGCCCAAATGGATTCCGCACTTGCGCACCGTTCGTTGGGTTATTGTGGATGAGATCCATGCGCTCGCCGAGAACAAGCGCGGCTCCCACCTGACACTCAGTCTCGCCCGACTGGAAGCCTTGAAGGGGGAAGCGGGAAGCGGAAAGGGAAAGGCTCAGGCAGCCGGGCCACTGGACCTTGTCGAACCTGTTACCGTATTGGGTGGAGTGGAACCGCCCGTGTCTCTCCAGCGAATCGGCCTTTCCGCCACGGTTCATCCCTTGAACGAGGTCGCCCAGTTTCTGGTCGGCACGCTGGGACACTGCGAAATCGTCGATGTCTCCACCGCGAAGCAAGTGGACCTCCAGGTCTACACGCCACTACAGAAGAGCCCCTACCCCATGGCTGGTTTCAGCAGTGCCCGATTGATCCGCAATCTGGCACGCCTGATCCAAGGCCAACGGACCACCCTGGTTTTCTCGAACACCCGCAGCGGTGCCGAAGCGACCACGTTCTGGCTCAAGCAGAATCTCCCCGCCCTAGCCGACCAAATCGAGTGCCACCATGCCAGTCTCGATCGCGATATGCGTCTGCAAGTGGAGGACCGACTCAAGCGCGGCGAACTCCGCTGCGTGGTGTGTTCCACCTCGCTCGAACTCGGCATCGACATCGGCACCATTGATCTGGTGGTCATGCTCTCGACGCCGAAGGGCGTCAGCAAAGCCCTGCAACGCACCGGCCGGGCGGGACACAGTATTCGAGAGGTGAGCCGCGGCCTCTTAATGGCCACCAACATTAACGATCTCGTTGAGTGCACCGCTACTGCGCGGTTGGCGCGTCGGGGGCATCTCGACGCCCTGCGAATCCCCGAAGCGCCACTGGATGTGCTGGCCCAGCACGTCATGAGCCTGGGGTGTCTGGGGGAGACCCACACCGACGAAACCTTCCAACTCGTTCGTCGCGCTTGGCCTTATCGCCATCTTACCCGGGCCGATTTCGACAGCGTGCTGGAGTATCTCGCGGGCGGGGGAAAGTCTCTGCGTCAACAATACACCGACTTATTCGGCAAGATCGTGCTCGACGAAGAACACGGTACGTTTGAAGCGCGGGCGGGAACTGTTCGCCGGGATTTCCTGCAAAACGTGGGAACGATTCCGAACGACGGAGTAGTGCGAATTCTGTTGCGGAACTCCCAACTGGGAACGGTGGAAGAATCGTTCCTGCGACGGCTCCGAATCGGAGATGTCTTTTCCCTGGGCGGTCGGGCGCTTCGATTGGAACGAGTGGGGAGCATGGAGGCATGGGTCGCCCGGGCGGATGGCTCAACCCCCACCGTTCCGCGCTGGGGCGCCAATAAAATGCCGCTATCGAACCGGGTCGGTCAGGAAATCGTGGCCTTCCGGTCCGAACTGCGGGCTCGTTTTGAAGCGCTCCCGTTTAACCAAACCCCCTCGCTCATTCCGTGGATCGCCCGACGACTCGAATGCGAAGAACCCAACGCGGCCGTCATCTTTCGAATTCATGCCGCACAGAGTCAGATCAGCGAAATCCCGACCCGCGACTTCCTCCTGGTCGAGGAACTTATTGAAATTCCCGCCGAACCACTCCCGGAACCGATTCCCCGATCCCGCCCGGTGCCTCGCGAACGCCAGATCGAACTCCACTTGGGTTCCACCGCAACGCCACCGGCGCGTGCCACCGAACCGCGCGGCTCGATCACGCGTCATTACTTTTTCCATTCTCTCATCGGCCGCGCTGCCAATGATGCGCTTAGCCGCGTGGTCGCCCTCCGATTATCCCGACTGCGCGGCGGCAACGCCATTGCGTCCCCGGACGATTACGGCTTCGTACTCACCGTGGCCGACGCGCAGCAACTCCACGCCCAGGACCTGCCCGCGCTGTTGTCGCCGTCCGGATTTGCCGAGGAATTGGAAGCCTCGCTCGCTCGGTCGGATCTATTGAAGTACCATTTTCGGAGCGCCGCCCAGACCGGCCTACTGGTGTACCGAAATTACTTCGGCGAACAGAAATCAGTACGGAAACTGCAATGGTCCTCCGAGGTCATTTTCAATGTATTGACCCAACATGAGCCGGATCATGTGCTCTTACGCGAGGCCCGACGGGACGCCGTATTTTCGTTCCTGGAGGCGGCTAGCGCGCACCAGTTCTTGGAGGAAATGACCGCTGAACGGAAACCCGTGCGCCTGCGGACGGTGTCCCATGTCGCACCCCTTTCGTTTGGCATGTACGCCACCAAGATCCGCGAGGCGCTGCTCGTCGAAGACCCACAGGAAACTCTCGAACGGCTGTATCATCATTGGTGGACGCAGCTCGGCGGGACCGAAGAAAACGAATAGATTTCGCCCGATTGCCCCTTTCTGATTGTTCTCGTTACCTCGGTTGCTACCCCGTGGCAGACGACCTCAGAAGTCTCCATTCCTGCCCCGTTCCAAGGCCGTGGAGCACTCGCTACCGCGCGTCTCATGGGGCCTGAATCAGTTGGAAGAACGACGACGCTTCCCCGAAAGGAATGCTCGCGGGAGGCTTATCGGCGTAAGGTTGCCAGTCCGCCGGGGATAGCTTGGTCGCGCGCTGAAGCATGAAGCCATCGGGCCAACTGACGATCTGCATGATTCCAGTTCTGGTTTCGAAGGCGTAGCTCAACGTCGGTGTCAGGGGTGGGATCTCCGGTCCGGCGACCAGTTGCACGGCATCCAGCTCATTCCATCCCTTCACCCGAGCCGAATCCAGCGTGAGCCGCAGGCGCTGCACCGGTTGGACGGTCCGCGGAAATTTGGCGATGAACCACGCGATCTGATTCGCCGGATAGACATTCGTATCGACATCTTGATAAACCGTCGTGCCCGCGCCCGCCGCGTCGAATACCTCCACCTGGGTGATCGCCCCTGGATTGTAGACCTGACGCACCCGCACCGCCGCTGCCTTGACCGCGTTGGAAAAAGTCAGCTCCAACCATTCCTCACCCGAATCGGCCAATCGACTCGCCCAGGCTTTAAGGCTGTCCCCATAGCGAATGACGTCTGGCGCGCCGGTTGCTCGCGACGCCGAATAGTCTCCGGTGGTGCGATACTCGCTACTCGCCGTTGCCGTGAGCGCCCACTGCCCTTTCGGATCGCTGCCATAGACGCGATCCTGTTCCTCCAGCGTCTGGGGTTCCGGATCTTCGGGGACGACGGCTTGGCGCGGTAGTTGGTCAAACAGTTGGTACCGCACGGAGTTGATCCGTTCCAAAAGGCTTTCGGGAGGGCGCGTTGACCACGTGGTCCGTTCGAGCGCCCCTTTATAGGCCGCTAAGGCTTCCGGCAGGAGCGTGAGCGCCTCCAAGGCGTCCCCCAAGAGTACTCGCGGTGTGGGCGTGTCGGGGCTTAACGCAACCCACGACTCCGCCAGGGCGCGCGCCTGGGCCGCCTGCCCGGTGTCCAGGGCGTAACGAATGTCGGCGAATCGTTTCTCATCCTGTCGCCCAGTCGAAAGCGGCGGAGCCAGGTCCACGAACTCGAGTTGTACCTGGGCCGGGCCGACTCGCGCCGTGGCCGGGCCCGGAGGGAGCGCTTGGGTTTGCTCCGCGGAAAGCCACCAGTGTCCGGTCGACACCGCCGTGACGTTTAATTCAACTCCCCCGAATCCTTGCAGCACTAAGGTGCCCTCGACCGGGACCTCCGAGAAAGAATTCCATTGGAAATGAAGCGGCCATCCCCTGGGTGCACGCCGATCCGCAGTGAGTTCGACCGTCAGGACCCCCGCGGCCTGGACCACGAACGATAGGAGGCATCCGGCGATGCCCAGCCCGATCAAATGAAAGGCTCGCAATTTCATAGAACTGGGCAGTTAGGGAATTTTGGCACACTGGCCGGTCGCCGGCGGTTTCAAGGGCGCGCTGTCCCGGACACAAAGCTGCGCCCGGCAGAAACCCAAAGTCGCATTCCCAAATTTCTCAGGATTTACGCCCGTGCCTTGGCAATTAGGACAAAGCTGATACGCCCCAGGGAACCGAATCATTTTCTTTTTCGGAGGGGGCTTCAGCACGCGATCAAATAAGTCTTCGTGGGGAATGTACGCGCCCGCACTGTTGTATCGCATGATGCAGTATTCATTGCCCGAGTGCTGGCCGCCCCGCTTGGCGATGTAAATCGGCACCCCGGTTTCGACGTGATTGGTGGAGTTCCCGGTGATCGTCTCCAAGATCTGGCCCTCCATGAAAACGTGGATCCGATAGCGTCCTCCGAAAGGGATCAAATTCCCGGTTTTCGAGTTTAAGGTCAGGGGTTGTTCCATAAACTGCCGCCGCACCACCTTTCCGTCGGGTCCCTTCACTTCGTCTACCTCCCACAGGGCCCAAAAATCGACCAAGCCATGTTCTTCGATACCGATGGCATGGGCGAGTTCGTGGGCGATGGTTACCACCTTGTTGTCCAAACGGTGGACGGCCAGTCTCGCCACGTTCTTGGGTCGGAGCGGTTCGGCGATGACGTCGGCGTAGGAAATCACGGCAGGCCCATTCGCCTGGCTGGGTTCGATCAGCACGCCGTGCTGATACTCCGAGGTCGAGCGCGGCGAGAGCGCGCCCCGATTCAGGTTCATCACACGATTCGTGTGCCATTCACTTTCCGCCAACCCATCCCAGATTTTCAGACCCTTCGGACTCCCTTCCGCGGTGTACACCTCACGGGCTCGACACGCCTCTCCCACCGGACCCCCGTTGCGGTTCCTGACGAAGAGGTCCTTTACTTGAGGATCAGGAGCCACATGCGCACCGCCCACCCGGAAGCCACGGTATTCCTCGTAATTGCTGAAGCCATCCCCCTTCTGCCCATCCCCCGTGGGTTGATCGTCTTCATCCGCTCCATCGCGGCCCGTTATTTTCATTTCCTCGCGCCATTTTCGAGCGAGATAGCTGCCGTCGGTTCGGTCCGGTATGAGAATCTGGTACCGCTTCTCCGCGCCCACCTTGAGATAACCCACGAGCTCTCGACCGTCAGCCAACTCCGCGATGACTCTCATATCCGCATGCGCGCCGAAATCGTAGCAGTCCAATTGCACCCAGGCCGAGGGCAGTTTTGGGTTGTCCGAGGGCAACGGATTTACTCCGGCCTTTTGTTTGCGCGGTGAGAGAACCATCACGTCCGGGAGGCTCGCCACAAACCGCAGGTCGAACTCCGGATCTTCACTGGGAATGGTCGTGCCGGTGGGTACCGGCCAATTCAGGCACACCCCCGGTTCTCGGGAAGTATTGCTGAGCTCAAATCGGAAACGCCGCACTTCCGGCAGCGCCGCCAACTGTTCCTCCGTGGGATTTTCCGCTTTCGGTTTGAGGATGGCCTTCACCTGGAGCGGGCTGGTTCCCGGCCAATCGGGAAAAGTGAGGTTTCCCTCGGGACGCCATTCAGAAAACGGAACTCCGGGATTCGCGAGGTTCACGATCTCGACCACCACCTCAACATCATTCCAAACCGGCCAAAATTGCACTGAAGCCGTGCGGTCCGAGGTAGACCGGCCCCCGTCCGTGGTTTGGTTTAAGTCAAATCGACCCGTGAAGGGAATCGCTTCCTTGGGTGCCACAAAATTAATGAAGGACTGCTCGAGCGGATGCCGAAAGGGATCCCACTCTTCGACTTCGTCAAACGACCTCACCCGTAATTTGCCCGTGGCGGGATCCGCTTCAGACACCGAACCCGACCACCGACCGGTCCACGAAGTCGGGGGTTCACCCAAAGTACCGAACGACCCGGCACTATCCCTCAACTGAAGCATCATACTGGGATCGGTACGCAAACTCAGCGGCCCCGTATAGCTGCCCTGGACCAGGCCCTCCCCACCCTCCCACAAGCCCCCACTCAGATAATACTTCTGATACGTTTGGTACGTGCTACCGTTGCCGACCGCGTTCGTGACCCGCCACCTCAGAGTGCTGGAGCTGCCCGGATTCTCTTCGGCCGTCAATTCCATGAACACCGTGGCGCGGTCGCTGTTGGACTTCGTCTCGGAACCCGTGTCACTCACAGCCGCATACCGGCTCTCCAGGCGAGCCTGAGAAACGCCCAGCAACTTGGAGATAGACTGTCACGCCGCTCAGTCCTTGGGCGGTTCCTGGGTGGGCGGCAAAGGTGGGAGCGGGTCGTCCTCCGCTGCTTGCCCCCAAAGCGACCGGGGTACAACGAGCGAGCCGGCCAAAAGAACCGCGAAACAACCAACCAAAAAGGTCTTCCCTCGGCGAACGGCGCGGTGGATCTCGATATCCATGGTCATCCGAATCTAGGGAGAAACGATGGTGCCACCTGAGGGTGAGTCAATCGGATTCCATGCTGGGCAAGACTCCACCTGCGGGCGTAAAAGCCCCGTAGCCGACGACGTCAGGAGGCGACCCGCCGTAACTATTGACCCGACTCAAGGATCAGGGCGACCAGGAAGGTTGGCCGCGGTTTTTCGACCCGTATGGCGGGATCATTCATACCGTGGCGTTGAAGGCGGATTTGTCCGCCAGTGATGCCGATGAAGTGCTCCAGGAGACCTTGGTTTCGGTGGCCCAGCAGATGCCGAATTTCCGCTATGATCCGGCGCGTGGTTCTTTCAAGGGCTGGCTGTTCCAAATAACGCGACGGCGCATGGCTGATCAATTTCGACGTTGGGCGCGGCAACGGCGGGGCCTCGAAGACGCCAGCGCCGATTTGGACCAAGTGCCCGACCCGGCCCGCGATCCCTTGGGAGCGATCTGGGACGAAGAATGGCGGCCGAATCAGCTTAAGCACGCCATTGAGGGGGTGAAGGAAAAGGTTTCCCCGGCTCAATGGCAACTTTTTGACCTCTTTGTGCTGCAGGAATGCCCGACCGAACGGGTTTGTTCTTTCCCTTTCTCCCTCTTCGTGTCTTCGTGACCAAGTGTGAAAATTCCGCCCCCCAGCAACGACTCGCGTGAGGGAATAGCCTCCATTCTGAGCTGACTTGGGCAGGGGAAATGAACTCACACGAAGGCACGAAGAAGCAGGAGGTAAGAATTGCTGTTTTTTCCGTTTTCCCTCTTCGTGTCTCAGTGCCCTCGTGTGAAAATTCCGCCGCCCAGCTGCCAGTCGCTCCGTGGCCTTCGCGTGAACTTTTACTGCCGCTGCTCCACGGCTTCATTCCCGTTAACCTCCGATTTTTAAATAATCCAGTTAGATGCATCCCGGAACCACCGAAGGAGGGAGTGTGATGACGGCAGCTCGGACTCGAATCCCGACTTGGCTCCCGCCCACGGCCGGAGTCGGGATGATCTTAGCCGGACTGAGCGCCGGCACGGTGCGCGCAGATGAACCCGTCGTTTCGTTGCCCGGCCTGGGATCTCCCTGGATCGCCGAGACCGGCCCGACACCCTCGTTACAGACCCATTTGGTGTTGCTAACCCAAGAGGGACGGCCCCGGGTGGATCGATTGGAATTCGAGCTCGGCTTCTCCACCACCGAAGTCGTCAGTCTGGGAGCTCTCTTCGACAGTTTGACCCTGAGTCTGGCCCGGGCAGACGGTTCCGATCCGGTGATCGTGGCGACGGCCGATGTCTTCGGACTCACCCTGGCCCCCGAGGGAGTGTCAGGGTTGGTCCCAGGAAGTTCGGTTCGATTGGCCGAAGTTGGCTTCCGAGTCGACGAATTGCCCGGAGCTCTGACCACCTTCGCCTACGCGATCGAAGTGGAACTGCCGGTGGGAGCGCTGACCCAGTCCTATCGCGCGACCTTTGATCTTTTCAGCAATGGCGATCCCCAGATGAGTCGCGGCTACGTTCTGGCCGTCCCCGAACCGGCGCTGACCAGACTGCTCGGGAGCGGTTTCGTTCTGCTCGGTGGGGTGTCCTGGCTGAGCGCCCGGAGGAAAACTTCCCGGAGTCCGGTTCTCGAACAGACTCTCAGGAGGCCGGCGTGAGACGAATTCTGGTGCGTGCCATCTTGGCTGCCTGCTTGTGGTTGCTACCGAGTACCGCCGGGGCCGAGACCAAACCGTTTCCTTTGGCGGGTGGGACGCGTCTGCTGGAACGGACGGACCCCGCCGCGGGCGTGTTCTTGCGGGCGTTTCGGCCCAACCGAATGACTGGACGGTGGGAAGTGGAGGTCGTGGTCACGAACGGTTCAGCGCGCGCGCTGCGAACGCCCTTAGTCCTGCGCTTTGAACGCGCCGATTCCATTGCTCCGGGAGTCGTCGGAGCGTTGAACGATCCGGAAGGGCGCCTCTTTCTCGATCTGACGGCCCTGGTCGGTGGCGGCGAAGTGGCTCCCGGAGCAACCCTACCTCCCTTTACCCTCGCGCTCGGCGATGGCCAGACACCTCCAACGCTCCAAACGGCGCTCTACTCGGCCCCCGCCCTGGCACCCCCTTCCTTGGCACTGGTCCGAACACTTACGGCGGACGGATTGCCCCTTCCCGGAGTCAGCGCGGTGGAACTGGGTCCGCTCGTTCCCCGAACCAACGCCTCAGCCGCGGGCGGTTGGCTGACCTTGGAGTCGGGTCCGGGCGTGCGGGGTTGGCGCGTGGAACGGGAAGGTCAGGAACCCGTGATCCGCTTGGCCTCCGAATTGACCCCCGGAATGGTCACCGAGTTACCCTCGATTCGGCGGGTCGTGGCGAGTTTGACGGGTAGCCTCACGTTCCCAACTGAAGCGGTACCGGTACCCCTGCCCCGCGGCTGGAGTCCGGCGGTCGTGCTGCGGGCGCTCACCGGAAGTCAGACCGTCGAATTATTCGCCCCGATGCCAACAGGTCAGGTGGCGCTGCTCGCGCGCTGGGACGACGCAGAACTAGTCTGGCGGGCGGTCCGTTCGGTCGCGGGCGAGGGACGGCCGGGTCTGACGCTGGAGTTTCCCACTGCGGGGCTGTTTGCCTTGTTGGTTCCTGATGCGGTGCCGGTGACTCCCAGGCTCCCGGGCGCAAATGAAATTCTGGGCGGAGTCCTAACGACGGGGGAGGCGACTTCGCTGCGAGCCACGGGTCAGGTAAATCCGGTATCCCGCGCGGCCAGTCGGGAGGCGGCCTTGGTCACGACGACCGCCACGGTGGAATTCACCAGCACGGCAGGCCCGCTCAGCAGCGGACTGAAGTTTCCTTGTCAAATCACGGAGGAATACCAGTTGCGCGACGGGACGCGGCGGCAGTTACCCGCCTACACGCTGCAACTCGTCGCGTATCGTCAGATCGGCGGCGTGGCGGACGGCCCGGTGGTGGCTCAATTTCCCCTGCGACCGTTTCAGCTCCTAAACGGGGAGGAACTGGCCCAGGCCCGGGTCCGAATTGAGGTCCTGGCGCCAGCGACGTTTGCAGGCGGAGTCTTGAACGCCAGCGGCGGTGCGTTGGCGAACGGTTCGCTGCGCGTCACGGCGGCGACCGATGCCTTTGCGCGCCCGGAAGCGGCCTTGCTGCGGCCGCTCAGTGTTCCGAATCCTTCCGGACTGGTGCCCGCTGGCCTAGAACTCAACCGAGCCTTTGAACTGAGCGTGGCCGATACCCAGGCGGGCCAACGCCTCAGCGTTCAAACCGGCCCGGTGCCCCCCAACCAGACCTTCGTGCTCGCCCGCGCCGTGTTCGACGAAGGCCGCCATGGCTTCCAACCCGTCCAGCGATTCGTCAGTGACGCGGCGGGTGAACTGAGTTCGGTTGAACCGATGGCCGGCGAAGCGCTCGGGGGCGTGACCGGCGGCGGACAGTACTGGCTGTTTCAGACACCGGCAGCGGAAGCCCTCGTGAGCGGGGTGGCTCGGAACGCAACCGGGCAACCCGCGGCTGGCTTGCGAGTGCGACGCGGACCGTGGACGGCGTTTACCGAAACGACCGGCCGCTTTCAGTTGCTGGCCCCGGCCGGCCGCCAGGAGATCAGCGTCTTGGACGCCGCCTCCGGCGATTCCGGCCAGAGCGCGGTGGAAGTCGGCGAGGCGCTGACGGCGGTGGTTATGGCGCTCGACACGGCTCCGCGGGGTCCGCGGGTGGTGAGTGTTTCACCGAGCAACCAAGCCGCCAATGTCCCTCGGGTCACTCCGGTGGTGGTGAACTTCAATCGCCCGCTGAATCCGGTGACGGTCATCGCCGGGGGCCTCCGCGTGCTGGATTCGACCGACGCGCCGATTCCCACCAGCGTGACCCTCAACCTGGCCGGCACGACCGTCACGTTGTTGCCCACCCACCCGCTAGCCGCCGGTGGCGTCTTCCGCGTGCGAGTGGCCGACACCGTGTTGGACCTGACCGCCCGACCCGTCGAAGGCGACCGCGAGTTCCGCTTCACCACGGTCGATGATTCGGGAACGCGCGGTGTGGCCGCCCAGGTGACGGTCTATGAACCCGGCGCCACCAATCTGACGGCAGAACTTCTGAACCGCATTCCCGCCTATGACCCGCGGCGCGATCGGGACGGCGTCGTGGTGGAAGGTTCGCCGGGCACCGCTGAATCCGCGCAGCCGGTGATTTTGGTGAACGAATCCTCGGGCGAGACGGAGACCGTTCTCGCCGAAATCGACGGGAGCTTTGTGTCGTTCATTCGCGGCACCGTGGACGACTTCATTTCGGCGGTGTTGGTCAATGCCAACGGAACCCGCAATCAACTGCCCGCCACGCGCCAGCGCTTTGATGACGGCACGGTGGGCTTGTTTGGATCGGGAGGCACGCTGCGCTCGACCGGTCTGGGCGTACCGGTGGATCTGATTGTGGATCCGGGCGCGATCGCGGGGAAAACCCTCTTCAAATTGGAGTCCATGCTCACCAACACCTTCGCGGAACTGGTGGCGGGCAACTTTCCGGAAGAGTCGGGTCCGTTGCTCGGGGCGTTTGAACTCACGGAGAGTGGCGATCCCTTGTTGAGTGCCGCCGACATCAGCGTTCCCGTAAAACTGGCTGATCTTGGATTACCTCCGGGTTCCAACCCCACCAACTTCGCGTTCCTCGTAGTCATGCCGTTGAAGGTGGAAGGCCGCCTGGTGTATCAGATCGTGGACCAGGCCAAGTATGAGGCCACGGGGCCGGAGGGGGGGCGCGTGCGGACGGCGTCGCCGCCATTTGTGGGAATGCTGGCGCGCAAACTGGCCGGACTCGCCCGCGGGGCTGAACTATCGGTGGTCACGACTCCCAAGATTGCGTCCAACAACGACAATCCGCACAAGGGTGAGACGGCGGCGTTTGGTATTCTCTCGCTGATCGCCCGGGGCCCGTTGGAAGTCGGCGGCTTCGTCCGGTCCCTGACGCGGAATCCTGATGGAACCGTGGTGTCCCAAGCTCTGCCGGGCGCCACCGTGCGGATCGTTCGCTTGGAAGACGACCAAAACCCGGACGCGGCGCCGCTCGTGTTCGACGGGGATTTGGTGGCCCTCTCGGACGAACGGGGAAACTTCGGGTTTCTCTTTCGTCCTGCCCAAGCCACTCCGACCCGCCTCCTCCAAGCCACTCACCCGCGCTATCCCTTCCAACGGCCGCGCACGGGCGCCTCTGCTGGCGAACGCCAGGGCACCACCGTGGTCAACGCGGAACTGCACTTTCTGGAACTGCCGCCGAGTCTGACAGCCGTCCAGGGTACGGCTCCGCCCCAAGTCACCGTGGGACACGAACCAGCCTTACCCACCACGGGAATCGGCGCGGGCGCCGGCGCCACGCTGTTCGTCGTGGGCGTAGACGACAAATTGGTCGGTCCGCCCGGACTGCGAATTGTCTCGGTGCAGAACCTGCAGGGTGAATCGCTGGAGATCAGTGGAGCGACCTTGACACCGCTGCCCGGCGAAGCGGATCAGCCGGGACGCAAGGTGCGGCAATTCCGCCTGCACTTGAATCAGCCGGGCCGGGTAGTTCTGACCGCGGCGGTCGCGGATGATCTGGGTCAGAGTGACTCGGCCCAACACGCCGTTTCCTTTGGGGTCAGCCGCCCGCCGGTACCACCGGGCGACCCCACTGACGTGGCTGCGCTGCGAGTGATCTTCGCGTGGCCGCCCCCGAGCGCGGCGAATCTGCCGGCGCTCACGCCGATTACCCTGCGTTTCAATCGTGCGCTGCCCGCGAACCTGCTGCAACCGGGGCAACTCGACTGGTTGACCCTGGACGCGGAGCATTCCCTGCGGCGGGTGACGCCGACCTCCGACCGGCGCGAACTGACACTCTTTTACGAGGGCAAGACGACGGGTCGAGTCAGTCTGACGGTGGGCCCCGGTATTCGGGGGGACAGTGGCCGCTCGTTTGATCAGGAGGGCGAGGAATCCGGGGACCAACCTTTTGCCCTCGAATTCAGCCAGACCGTGGGCATCACCACCACGTTCGACGGTCAGACCGGTGCGGGCGTCTTACTCCAGGGACGTTTCGCCTACGCACTCGAACGTAAGAACCTCGAGGGCACCCTCAAGGTGTTTGACTTCGCAGACCCGCGCGAACCGGAGGAACTTCACAGCATCAGGGTAGGTTACCCCACAGCGCTGGCCTTAATCCCGAATTATTCCCTATCCATGACCGAGGGCGGACCCTGTAGTCCGCAGGATCTACTGGCGCTCTTCACCGGTCACGCCAATGAACCCAAGTATCTTCAACTGGGCCAACTCAACGAAGGTCGAGTGACGTTCGGTCGCCGAATGATCCTCAGCGGTGGCGGCAGCGACGCCAGTGGGCGTCCTTCTGTGGCGGAAGGGGTCACCCAGGTGGAGTCGCTTTCCCAAATCGTGAAGACGAAATGGTCACCGCCGTATCTGGGCTATTTGGAATTGGGCGCAGATGTGACCAGCATCCGGTTGCTCAACCTGGCGACGTTCCAGCAGGTCGTGACGCGGGAAGGGCAATTGGATCAATTCCCCGACCTACCGGGTTTCGATGGCGAAGACGCCAACGGCGACAGCGATTTTTGCGATCCGGACGACCAACTTCCCAGGCCGAGCCGCGATCCGCTACAACCGCCCGGTCTTGCCTTCTCGACCGCACCGCGAACCCGGGCGGAGCGGATGGACGACTTCGATTTCGACGCTGGGCTCGGTCTAATGGTAGGGCTCAGTCGGTTCGTGGGTACCAATCTTCCTCCGCGCTTCGCCACGCTGTTGGCCTCGACGGACACCAATTCATTGGACGCAGCGTTTGTGGACTTTGCGGTGAGGGATTCGCCGCGGCGGGTACTCCTGCTGCTGAGGACGACCCTCGAAACACCCACCAACCGGATCGTTCGGGACCTCGCGCTAGTGACCCTCGGGGGCGCCGGTGACGGATCTTTAGCGGTCGTGGATGTGACGATTCCGTCCGCGCCGAAAATTCTGAATCGCTTCGCCGTTCCGACTGGCGAGGGCACGCCGGCGGGAATCCAGATGCGTCCCGATGGACTGCTGGCCGTAGCGACTTCGCGCAGCACCTTGCTCTTGGATCCCGCGTTGCTGGGGTTGCCGACAGGCGAGATGGCGCATCCCAGCATCGTCGGCCGAGTCGACGGGACCGGCACGGGAGTGCGCGACTTCGTGGCGGATGCCTCGGGCATTAACCTGACCCACGGCGGGGGCACCCGGCGCTACGTGGAGACCGCTCCGCAGTTTTCGTTCGTGCACTTCAATGCGCCCATCAATCCCCGGGACCTGGCCGCGCAGTCACCGCAACAAGTCGAGAGGTTCCTCCGCACCGCGACGCCCGTGCGCGCGGCCGAAGTCACGCTGGCCGGGAATGGCAGCACCCCTCCGGAATTCGAGGTCGCGCGCCAGTATTACGTGCTCGTCGAAGCGCCGGGCGGGGCGGCCAATCCCGAAGGATTGCTCCCGCTGGTGCTGTCGGCCGTGGATCACAATGGACTGCCGCAGCCCGATCGCGGAGGCACGGTGGTGCCGGCCGTCATCGGCGATGAACAACTGTACAGCGCCCTCATCAGTCGCCGGTTTCTGGAGCTCATCTTCACCGTGGTGAACTTGCGGCGCGGAGTCGGAGCCATCGCGAATGCGCCGACTGCCATCGGCCGAATCACCGTGGCACTCGCCAGCGCCAACGAGGCGAAGAAATCCATCAATAAACTCCTCACGCTCGCCTCCAAACTCCGCCTTCTGCCGGACCGATTCGTGGCGCGTCGACTGACCGATGATCCGGATCATCCGCTCTACAATCGTTTCCTCGCTGGACCCTTTCTCGTGCTAGGCGGATCGCCTTCGGCCGAGCAACTGAGCGCGCTGCGCGATCAGGCGGCCGCCCGGGAATTGGACCGCGTTTACCTGCGGCCGTCGCCCCGTCTTTGGGTGGGATTCCCCAGCGAACGCGAACGCAGCTTTTTGCAGACGGCCCGGCCGTTTGCTCCGGAGCCCACTAAACTCAAGAGTTTCGTGAGCCAACTTCGGTTGAATCCAATCGTCCGAATCGCCGGCGTCAATGTTCCCTTGGCCGGAGAATTGATTGAACAAGCGGCCAGCCTCAGTGCCGGCGCTCCGGGGAATCCGATCGGCAACTTTTTCGACCAGGGCGAAACCGTGACCCTAATGGTCAGTTTGTTGGGGAACATTCCGGTCGTGAGTGCCGTGTTGCAGGGGGAGTGGCAGCCCTTGCTCCTGCCCGGAGCGCACGGGTTGTTGCGGGTGAATTTTGCGGAGCGTCCCTTGATTCTGGTCCCTGGCTTCGCCGGTTCAAAACTGGAGGTCAACGACGCCAACGCTTGGGTGAGTCTCGCGCTCACGGCGGAGGGCCGCGAATTACGCTCCCTGCGCGTGCGACCCGACGGCACACCGGAATTCCTCTCGTTTGCCACCGACGCCGTGCGGTTCAGCGTCGAAACGCCGCTCGTGGATTTACAACCGATCTATGGGAACTGGATCGACCACCTCACCGGCGAATTGGGTCTGACGGAATACCATTTCCGCCGACCCGGGCTACTGGGAACACCCGACGGATCAACGATTCGCCTGCGCCTGCGTCTGGACGGCGAACCGCTGCTGCTCCAAGCGCCCACCCCGAACCTTTTTGTCTTTCCGTACGACTGGCGCCTCGACAACCAGAAGTCCGCGGAACAACTGCGCGACTACATCCGACTCGCGCTGGAACTGCACCCCGATGCGGATGGTGTCGATCTCGTGGGACACAGCAACGGTGGTTTGGTCGCCCGCGCCTATATGCTGCTGCCAGGTCAGCGGCCTTTGGTTAAACGCCTCATCACAGTGGGCACGCCCTGGCTGGGCGCATCCAAACCTCTGGCCGGCCTCCGCACCGGTGACCTGAACGAAACCGGCATCAATATCGTGGCGCCGATTCCCGCCGTGCGGAAGATGCTGCAGTTTGCCCCCGGGGCCCATCAACTGCTGCCCACTCAGGAATACTTCGCGCTGGGATTTCGACCCCTGATTGAAGACGGCTTCGACATCAACACCAATGGGGTGGCCAATGAGGCGTTTGAGTTCGCCGCTTATCTGGACGTACTGGCCAAACACTTCCTCCGCCAACCCGTCGAGGAACTGGGCCTGACCCTGGCAGGTTTGCCCGACGGCGAACACCCGGTCCGCAAAAACGCCAATCGCTTCCACGCCGGCCAACCCATCGGAGACCACCGCGGCGATAACAATGACGTGGAGATGCATCATCTCGTTGGCATGGGCTCGGTGCCCGACACCATTGGACAAATCCGCGTGCGCGGCCGCCTGGTACCCCAACTGACCACGACCAACGTCACGGTGAGCCTTGCCCGCGTCACTTCGCGCGAAAGCGAACAGGTGCCAGATGGCGCCGACGCTCTGATCAATCCGGGCGACGGAACTTTAGCCGTGAACCCCACGAATCAGTTCCGCCTGAACGAAGAGATCGAAGTGCGCTACGTGACCGGCGACGGCACGGTGCCGATCGCCAGTTTGGCGCGCGGATTCGGCTCCGACCTCAACTTCAACGCGGAGCACGCGAAACTGTATCCCTTGGTGGGAGCCTTTCAGGACGAACTCACGGGGCACAACCCAATGCTGAACACCGACATTTTCATGGACCTGTTCGATCAGGTGTTTGGCGGACCCGCGGTGGAACAGGTGACGGTGACCGTGAGCGAATCGGGAGGCTTCACCGAAGGCAGTCTGGGTTCACTCACAGTGAGCGGGACACTTCCGCGCAGCGCGGCCGGTTCGATCAGTTTCGTAGTCGATTTCGGAGATGGCGGCGTCGAGTTACGTCAGGGTACGGCGGGAACCGAGGTCAGCGTAGCTCACCGATACCGGCAAAACGGGACGTATCTGGTCACTGTAGGAGCGGCTGCTGACGCGGCTGTGTTCGGTCTGACCAGTCGGCGAGTGGTCGTCGCCAACTCTCCGCCCGAGGTCACTCTGGAGGGCGGCGATTTCACGGTGGACCGCGGCGAAACACGTGTCCTCACAGCCCGGGTGCGTGATCTAGGCCTGGATGACCACCACACGTTTGTCTGGACCTTGCCCGGCGGACAGGCCCGCGGCGTGAATCAGTTTGCCGTCCCCGTCACCTTCGAGGAGCCCGGCACGACCACAGTGAGTGTCGCGGTGAATGACGGCGTCGACGTGCGGACAGCCTCCATCAGGGTGACCGTCCGCGGACAGGCTCCGGGCCAACCGGCGCCCAACTTCGGGCCGGATTCCGCACTAGCGGCGACCCGTGCACGTCGGGCGTCCCTGGTCGGTTTCGCGGGTGGGCATCCGGAGCTGATCGTACGCGTCAATGGCCACGCGCCCGGCGCCTTGGAGACCACGGGACTAAGTGCGAAACAGGAGGGCCTTAGTTCGGCCATTTTGGGCGGTGTACTACAGGCGCTCGATCCCGCGGGCTTGCTCGGCGCGACGGTGGATCGGTTCATCCTGCCGCGGGTAGCGCGCTTCTTGGGGCAGTTAGCGCAGGACACTGAATACGTGCGACTCGTGCGCGAACTGCCTGACGAGGTTGCCGGCATTGATTTAGCAGCCACCCGCGCCTTTGTCGGCGCGCGGGGCCAGGGACACCCGCTGGAGGTGGATCTGCTCTATCTCGAAGGCGGCATTCCGAAGGTGCTTCGGCGTTGGCAGATTCCCCAAGTGAGCACGAACGAGGGGGTTCGGCTCAAGTTCGACTGGATCGAGCTGGAGGGCGTTCTGGAACGGGTAGTGCCAGAAACCGCGGGAGGCGGCACGCTGAATGGCAGTCCGCTCGAAACCCTCGCGCCGACCTTTAGTGCTTTCAGTGAGCAAGCCGCGGGGGATCGCCAGGGACCGGCCACCGTCGGCATCCTCAACCCGGCCCTCGATCAGGTGACCGTGCTGGGCCGTGACAACCTCACGTCTGAAACCAACCTGGTGCTCTTCGCCGTGTTTGATGCCAACGAAAATGGCCGACTCGACGACGACACCTTCTACCCGCTCGACACCAACGTCGTCACGTTCGCGCGATTGCCCAAGCGTCCCTTCGCCATCGTGGGCGTCGATGAACAAGGCAACGTCGGCGGGCTGGATCCGTTCCGCGTGGCCGAAACCCGGAATTTCCTGGGCAGCGGTCCGGGCACTGGGATCAAGCCGGAATACGTGCTCAAGCTGGAGTCGATTCGCAAAACGGTGCGCGACGTCCTTCGCGAAGCCCGAGAAAGCGACGTCATTAAGGGCCGTTTCTTACTGGATCCAGCCGATCTCTGGGTGTTCGAACAGGGCTCGGGAGCCAACTTGTGGAAAGCCGACTTCGTGCGCCGTTGCAACGGCATTTATCTGCCCGGCAAAAGCGACAACGACTACGAACTGTTTCTCCCAGTGCAGTTGGAGCAACCCTTCAGCTTTACCGAGGCGGATCGACTCCGCTTTGAGAGCGAAGGTCCGCACACTCCAGACTCGCTGACGGGCGACTGGTATTTTCAGCGGCCCACGGGTCTGGATGCCGGGGGCACCCCCACCCGCGATGACGGCGCCATTGTCACCTGGGAATACACCTTACCACCGGGCCGCACGGTGGACGGCCAAACGCGCCTTCGGATGGCACGTCAGGCCAATGATGAGGATTTAGCCCAAGGGTTCCGCAGTCCGCTCACGCCGGCCGACGTTATTGCCCGGGAATTCACCCGCGCGATCACGGCAAATCCCGCCCGTCGGGCATTGCTCCCGCAAACCAGCTTTTTCCCTGAGCGTCGGGAGCACTTCATGTTCGGCCGGCTGCACCTGCAACGTCCGCCTGATTTCGGCGACGATCCGCTCGGGGACGGCGGCACAGGTCGGCAATTGCTCCTCTTGAAATGGCTGCTGGAAGGCGCCTTTGTCACGGCAACGGATGAGGGCGGAGCCGCTGAATTCAGTCCGGGCGCACCGACTCTGACTCAAATTTACGCCCACTGGCAGCGCGTCGGCGTGCCGCGGGCGGAAGGCTTGGAGTGGGGACTGTTCCACGACTTCGCCGCCCTGAATGCGAAACCCTTCCAAACGGCCGAACTGCGTCTGAGTTCTACCGGAGCCGAGGCCCGACTCCGCTCGTTGCAACGGTCCATCGACGATGCGGTGGCCCAACAGCAGGCCTCGCGGCTCAAGAAACTCGGCAAGGCCGCCATTCGAGCCACGCTGGCCCGACTCGCCGGCGACACCAATCTGAACGCCGTCGTCACCGGTGTTCCCGCGGGACGGATCACCGATAATTCCATCCGCAGCTTCGAGCATGTCATTCTGGAACTCGCGCGCAGCAGCCCGGAAACGAAGGCTGCCTTCGGCGGTTTTGCCGAGGACCGCGATGACCTGACCGAACCTCCCGACTTGGGAGACTTCCTGCGCGCCAAGAATGGCGACCGGGACTACCTCGCCACGATCCTGCACGAACCGGGCTCCTACGAACGCTTCGTCACCACGACCTTCGAATTCCTGCGCACGCGGGTCCAACGGCCCACGCTGTCTCCTTATCAGGACTACACCCAGGGGTTGCGTGACACCGATGGCCTGGCCGAACTGCAACAACGCACCGAGAACCTGAATCTGCTCACCCGGGGTCGGGGGGATCAACCAGGCCTGCTGGCGCTCAACGGAGATCGCCGCATTGCCCGGATGAATCTGCCCCTGTCCGTGGAAGTGTACGGGCCCGGAGCGGTTGGACGAATCAACCTCACGGGTAGCCGCCGCGCCAGCGAAGGTCCGCCGCCGAATCGGGCGCGGGTCGCTCGGTCTGCCGAGGAAACCGAGTTGGACGGCGAACCCATCACCGAAGTGGAGGGCTCACCGGACCAGGATGCGGTGGTCGACGGCACCGAAGCCGGCGGAGCTCCGCTCACACTGGAAGGCAGCACGTTCGAGACCACCGTCGAACAGACTATCGCCGGAACCAGTGGCGAAGCGGTCGAGGCGGAAGGCGATACCGCAGACAACACGCTAGGGGTGCGAGCGGAAGTGATCCGTCTGACCGTGCCGGCTCCGGTCCTCTTCCCCAACGAACTTTTTGCCTTCATCAATGGCTTCGACGAATTGCTGACCGATTGGCCCGCCCTTCCGGACGGACATCCGCGCTCGCCGCGAGTGGTTTTGACCAGCAATGACCGCATTCTCCTCAAGCTAATCGCTCCCGCTGGACGGGGGACATTGCGGGTAAGCGGCCGCGGGGAACTCGACGATTCCGTGGTCGTGCGGGAACTCGCGGAAGTTGAGCCCGGCGTGTACCAAACCGCTGATGAGGACGAGACGTTCGAGGTGACTGGAGACATGCAGGACAACGAACGACTGTTCCTGCGCGATGAAGAAACGCTGCGGTTCGAACTCTTTGATTCCCTAGCGAACCTCACGATTCCTCCCCTGGTGGTCCTGGTGGACCGGGCGGAGAAGGCCACCACCGGCCTCGCGTTCAGCGATCGGGCCATCGGTCCCGAACCCCGGCCGACCGTCCATCGCGAGTTGGTTAATCAGCACTTCTTCTTTGATAACGGCGACGTCCAGTTCGGGGATGACGTAGGTGCTCAACCGGTCAACGGCAGCAATCCCATGAGGGACTTTCTGCTGAATTTCGGCAACGGGGGCGCCGGCCGCGGTGAAGCTGACCTGCTCTACTGGCTCAGCCACGGATTCCCCGATGGTTCCCTGCGAAATCATGGCCGGGGTCTCGGCGGTGAGGTGGTGGTGGATCCGCGGGGACTGCCGGCCGCGGACACCTACTGGCTGCGGGATCCAGAATTCTTGATCCTGTTCTCCTGCTTTGCCTTGAACGACCGCTCGGACGTCACGGGCGAAGGCATCAATGTTTTCAATACCCTCCGGAACCGGGGATTGAGCGCCTCGAACATTGCGCCCGGGTACGATGCCTGGGCACTGGCCCTCACCAACCGGGCACGCCCCCTTCACGCAGCCTTCGGATTCTATCGGATCACCGGACAACGGGGCCAGGCGCAGCTCACCGCCTTCTTCAACGCTGCCCAGACCAATTCAATCGTCAATGCCTGGCGTCTGGCTAACACCGTCATTCCCCCGGCCCGTCCCTGGGCAGTGGCCTATTTCGACAACAATTTCGACGACCGCCTGCTCCGCGTGCAGCGTGACCCGTTGCCGACCGACGAGTTCAAGTTCGAACGACTCCTAATTGACGACGATGTACCGGATGAAGAGGAACTCCTCGGGTTGGCGTCTGGGGAGTCGCAACTCGCGCCCACGACGGAGCCGGTTCCCGAACGACTGCCGCTGAGCCTGAAGCTAGTGCCGTTGTGGCCGAAGGATCGCGTGCAACTCCTCCCGCGTGAACCCTCGCTGGCGGGTCGCTGGAGTCTTTCGGGAATAAACACCCTCGCAGAACGAATCACCCGGCCTCTCGGGTTGGAACTCGGCGCGGCCAAACTGGGTCTAATTGAGGTGACCCGATGTCTCGGTGCCTCAGCAGTCGGAACGCCCGAACTGGTCGGCGGCTCCGCCACCTATGGTCAGCAACTCTGGGGGGTACCGCTGCTCGACGCCGGACTCGGTCTGACGGTACGGGACGACACCAGCGGTTGGTTGGCCGGCTCGGTGTGGGCTCTCGAATCCCAGGAACCCCTGGGCTCCGTTCTGACCGAGGCCGAAGCCCGCGACTCGGCGAGCCAAGGCCAGGTCGTATCCCCGTCGGCAGGTCGCCTGCTCTGGCGTCCGCCGAACGCCGAGGGTGGCGATGACTGGCGGGCCGTCTGGCGGTTCCGGAAAGCGGTCGCGAAGACCGGAGAGCCACCCTGGTTGGAGATTCCAGCCGTCCGCGCCTCGCTGAATGGAGGTGGCCGATGAATCCTCCAGCTCTTCCCTCTAAAGCAGGTCCTCTCCGCATGATCAAGGAGGCTTCAAGACTTAACCGCGCGGTCCTGGCATTCACCGTGTTGGCTTGGACTCTACTGTCGATACTGCCGACTACCCGCGCGTCGGACGCGACGCCGCTCACCATCTTCGACTATCATATCACCGGGCAGCAGTTACGCGTTTCGCCCGCGGCCGTAGCGGTACCCAAGGGCATTGCCGCCTCGGTGAACGTGGAATTATTGGGCGTCGAGGCCACCGATCCGCTACGCCTGAACACCGTCATCGAAGCCACCCTACGTGGGCCCTCCGGACCGGCCCAACGGGTGCTGGGCACGCTCGGCCAACCCCTGCTTTTGCCCCCCTTGTCGCTGATCGGCGATTACCAACTGGATGGCATCCGACTCGCCCGGGTCGAAGGCACTGACCTCGTCACTGTGCTGGAAGGCTCGCCCGCGTCGGTGCCCGTGCGCGTCTTTGATGAAGTGTTAGTGTCCAAGGTCACGTCGCGTCCGTTGACGTCAGCGGAGATCGAGGAAAAGGGCATTTTCATCGATGAATCGAATTTTCGGGCCGTTGAGTTCGAGGTGGGCTTTGTGCTCGACGGCAAGACCGTCCCGATCCGTTTCCCGGTGGTCACGCCTCGCTTCCAAGAAACCGCCGAGATCATTCCGGCCGCCGAATTGCAGGAACGGCTCCTGCTCGCCGAACTCCTTAACCAGGACCTGACTTCGAAGGTGGCACTGCCCAAAGAACTGGAAACCGCCGGACTCAATATCCAGGTCCAGCCAGTGAATTTTCAGCTCGTGGACGGAGAGGAGGGCGGGATTGGCCTCTCCATTCCGCCAATCCCGGCCCTGATGGTCATTCCCGGAAACATTGGCTTCCTGAATCAGTTCTTCAGCGTCCAGTTATTCACCGAGAACGCCGCACCGGGCGACTCCGGTCTGAGCGTCCTGAATGTCCGCGCCGAGCTCGTGCTGCCCACGGGGCCGGATCAGATCCGCGCCACCCGCTTCGACACGCCCGGTGACGATCCCTTGCGGTTGGCGCGAGTCGGAGCCTCGAGCGAACTCCAGAGCACCCTGCCCGTCACCCGCGCCGGTCCGGACGGCGAGTTCGGCACGGCGGATGACATCGGTCGCCTGAACGCGGGCGAAGGCGGTCAGGCGGAATTCCTAGTCGAAGGCTTACAAGAAGGACTGCACCTGATGGACGTGAAACTCACGGCCGATCTCGAAGGACTCGCCGCGGGCGTCGTGTCGATCACGGGTAAGGCGGCGGGATCCGTGTTGGTGCGGAATCCCAATTTCTCGCTCGCCTTCAGTCATCCGCGGACCGTGCGGGCCGGCGAGCCCTACGAAGCCAGCGCCACTGTCCTCAACACCGGACTGGTGCCGGCGAACCGACTCCGGGTCACGCTGCCGAAATCGTCGCTCAGCGGCGCGGTGTTCGAGGGCGATCAGCAACCGACAGTGGAACTGGGCGACCTGTTGCCCGGGGAGACCGCCACGGCGCGGTTCCGCTTGCGGGCGCAACGAACCGGTTCGATCAAGTTCTCGAATCTGACGACCAGTGAAGATTCCACCCGGGGCTCCTTCACGCTGACCCTGGGCGTGGATGAGCGAGGCGTTGCCCTATCGCCCGACACACTGTTGCTGCCGGACTTGGTGACCAACCTTCCGCCCGCGCTTCGAAGCGCGGCGGATCGCGTGCTGGGACAGGCCATCAGCGTCGCCACCGCCGGCCGCGCACCGTTGGGGGTGCTGCCGGTGCCGAAGTCGTTGGTCACCCGCCGTGCGCTGGAACTGGCCGAGGCAGGTCAGCGTCTGCTCTACGGCGACACCTTATCGCGGGTGCTGGCGGATCTGCTGCTGGACTGGCAGGGCGGACGGGAATTCCAGGCTGGTTGGGATCAAATCCTCCGGGAAACCCAGGCGGGTCGCGAATGGCGCGCGGCCGTGCTCGCGGAACTGGAACAACTCTCCCCGGGCCGCCTGGCCTCGCTCCTGAGTGACCTCGCGCCCGACCTCGCAGGCCGCAGTGAGCACTGGGTGTTTGCCGCCTTCGAGGATACCGCGGGCGAGGTGCGCTGGGAGCAGGAAGGCGAGGCCGCCGAGGCCGCGCGCAGTCGGGTGCCCGGCGCACTCAGTTACGCCGGACCACGCGGTGGCTGGCTGGTGGTGCGGGATCCGGGCGCGACCGGAACCGTTCACTGGCGCGTGACCAACTCCGCGCCGGCTCACTTCAACGTCGTCCAGATCAGCACCAACGGTATCGGCGGTCGCTTCGACTGGACGCTCGCCCAGGCCGACGGTTGCTTCCGCTGGGAATTGAATCCGGGTGATGCCCAACTCCGGGCCGACCCCACCTGCGCGGGAATTCTGGGCGAGGCCTTCGCGGGTCTCGCTACCGAAGTCAGGGAACGGCCGCCGGCGGTGATCTCGGTGCGGCAGGACTTGGGCGTGCTGGTGGCCCGGCCCGAGAAGCCGTGTCCCATCGCGAATATCCGCAACTACGCCAACATCCTCGCGGTGCTCTTCTCCAAGCCGATGGGGACCGACGCGGTGAACAAGGCTTCCGCATACACGCTGGAGAGCGGCAACGGCGCGGCCTTCGTGCAGATCCAACCCGGCGGACGAGTCGCCTTGCTCACCCTGCGCGAACCGATCGGGGCCTTGGTTCCCCGCACCTTAACCGTGGCCGAGACCGTAACGGACACGCATGGCAACGGACTCGCGGACCGCGCTCGCTTGGTGCAGACCGACTACCGTGAAGGTGTCCAGATCCGCGGACGTGTAGTCCGGGGGGGCGGTGGCGGGGTGGCTGGGGTGCCGGTGACACTAACCTACAATGACGAATACGTGACCCCTTCGGATTGCGCTAAATGGATCCGGCGCATCGCCCAGGTGAAGACGGATGAGAACGGCGGGTTTGCTTTCGACTTCATCTTGAACGGGATTCCCTATGTCATCTCCACCACCGACACGAGCGGACTGAGTGAGGAAGAGATCACCCTTATTCTCGAGTCCACCGTGGCGGGGGAATTCGATGGCGAACGGTATCGGGCGCTCCTGGCCGACGGCAGTTCGTTTGATCGGGCGATTGAGTTCCAGGGAGCCACTATCGCCCAGGCCGAAGGCGTGGACCGCGCGGTCTTTAATGATGTGGTGGATTTGAATTCGGCCCGCACGGGAACCCAAGTACCCGTCGTGCTCACCTTCCGGGGCCGGGCCACCGTGACCGGCCGCGTGTTGGCCGCTGATGGAGGCACGCCCGTGCCCGCAGCGGCGGTAAATCTCTTTCCCGATCCTGATTCGCGCGAACTGGGTCGCGGCGTGTTCAGCGATACCGACGGCCGATTCACTTTCTTCGGCGTACCGCTGGGCGTGTTCTCGCTCGAGGTCCGGGATTCCGAGGGGCGAGCCCGGATCGTGAGCGGCGCACTGGATGCTCCGGGCGAAATTCGGGAGGTACCCGTGGTGCTCAGCGTTGCCCTGGTGGAACTCGGCGCGCTGCGAGGCCGGATTCTGGAACCAGACAACGTGACCCCACACGAGGGCGCGCGTGTCTTCGTTCAGGTCGGGGAGAATGCGATTCGCACGGTGACCTCTGGAGACGATGGCACCTGGCAGGTAACCGATCTGCCGGTGGGCACGTATAACTTGGCGGCGATCGCCCGCGATCAGCGGCGCTCGGGCAAACGGAACCTGGTTCCCGTCGCGGCCGGCATCACTAACTTCGCCGACGTATCGCTGAATGGCACTGCGATCGTCCGGGGCCGGGTCATCACCTCCGGCGGCGACCGCGGCGTCGCCAATGCACTGGTGGCGGGCGGCGATGTAGTGGCCCGCACCGATGCCAATGGCTTCTTCACCGCGACCGGTGTGCCCGTGGGCCGGCGCAGTTTGAATGCGGGCGTTGAACGTTCCGAAGAGGGCTTCCCGCCCAAGTCCGATCCCACGTTCGACTTCCCGCGTTTCGGTTCGTCCATGCTCGAGGTGCTGCCGGGTGACGACAACTTCGTCGTCCTCCAACTCCAACCGTCCGCCCGCATAACCGGACGGGTCTTCAACGCCAACAATACGCCCAAGCCACGGGCCATAATCTGCCAACCGACCGATGAAGGTTTCCTGTTCATTTTCGCAGACGAGACCGGCCGGTTCTCGTGGGAGAATTTACCAGTGGGCAAACGCCTTCAGTTCTCCGTCCCGAGCGAGTCGCCGCCGATCAACGAACTAGACCTACCCACCTCGGACCACGTGCGCGCGGACCCCGCGGCCGCCTTGGCCAAGGCGCTGGAAGCGTTCATGGGCATCAATGACCCGTTCCTGAATGGTCAGGGGGCCAACTTCAGCCCCAGCTCGCATGACGCGAAGGCCGTGACCCTCAATTTCGACGGCGACTCCCGCGAACTCATTTTCCAGATTCGTCCCAAGGGCCGGGTCACGGGCCGCGTACTCAACGGGCAAGGCGTGCCCATCGGGGCGGCCGTACGAGTGACCGGCGAAGGGCTGTCCTCCAAGATGAACCCAACCGTGGTCATTCGAGGTGACGCCAACAGCGATCCCGCGACCGGTGAGTTTGCTTTCGACGGAGTCGCAGTGGGTGACCTCCAGGTGCAAGCCGCGTCGCCCTTCTTCCCCTCCGTCATCACCGCCAGCCGCAACACAACCTCCACCGATCTCGATGCGCTGAACGTGGTCCTGCAGTTCCCGCCGGCCCGAGAAGTTAACGGCCGGCTCGCCGGTCGGGTATTCGAATCGGACGGCACGACGCCGGTCGGCGCGGGAGTGAAGGTGGCGATCAGTTTTGGCGACTTGGTCATTGAAACAGAAGCTGATGGCCGCTTCGACACTCGGTTTGGGTTGCCGGCTCCGAAATCCTACACCGTGACGGCCTCCAATCAGGTGAGTGGGTTGGTCGGACGCAGCGTGGTGGGCGTAAACGCCACCGGCACAAACGAGGTGCGCAATGCCGTAGATGTGCGCCTGCTGGGCAAGGGTACACTGCGGGTGCGCGTGGTGAACTTCAATGGCTCACCGGCGGCCGACGCCCGGGTCGAAGCGAAGAGCGGCGATTTTCCGGCCGATTTCGCCGAGGGTCGCACCGGTCCGGATGGCACCGCCGAGTTTGCCAACCTCTTCGAAGGAACCTATGCCGTGTGCGGCGATCGACTGGCGGGAGCCACCCGTATCTTTGGCCGCGCCGCCAGCACAGTGGTGCGCGACCAAGCGCGTGACGTCACCGTCAGGCTCCAACCGACCGCGTCGTTGACGGGACGTTATGTGCGCCGCGACGGCGTGACGCCGATTCCCTTCGCACAGGTGAGTATTGGAGGCCTTGGCTTCGCAACCACCGACGAAGACGGCCGGTTTTCCTTCGCCGGCATTCCACTCGGCACGCATCGACTTTCGAGTAACGACCCTGTGACCGGCCGCGCCGCACAACTGGACGTCGTTTTCAATCTGGCAGCCGAGACCCGCACGGTACTCCTGATCGAGCAATCGCTCGGCGAACTCACCGGGGCGGTACTCAACAGCACGCGCACCGGAACGTTGGCCGACGCCCGGGTCGAATTGCAGGTCGACGGCGTCGGTGCCGCTCGAACGGTCACGACCGGTCCCGATGGACGGTTCAGCTTTGTGAATGTGCCGGCGGGTGGTTTCCAGCTCACGGCGACTGATCGCGTGCTCGCCCTTTCCGGCAGCGTCCGCGGTGAACTTTCTGAGGACGTGAATCGGCTGGAAGTGGAGGTCGCCGTCGAACCCCGAGCCAGCGTCGTGGTGCAAATGAGGCGCGGTTCCTTCAACGTGCCCGGCACCAACGTCACCGTGTCCCTCAGACTGGGAAATGGCACCGTTTCCGCCGACACCGACAACCTGGGACGGGCTACCTTCTCCAATCTTAAATTGGGCAACTACGTGGTGACGGCAGTGTCCAAGTTGCCGGCGGACAATCACAACGCCGTGCGCCTGAGCGGAGCCCTGACCCTCGACACGGCGGGTTTGGCTCCGGACTTCGAGGTCACGTTGCCCGGTGTGGGGGAAGTTGCCGGCCGGGTCTTCGCCAGCGACGGAATAACCCTGGTGGCCAACGCCGTCGTTACCTTCACACTGCGAAATCTCATTTTCTTCGGCCAATCCGAGGCCGTACTTACGGAAGCCGACGGCACCTTCCGGTTCGGTAACGTGACGGTGGGCGAGTACTCCGTACACGTCCAGGCCGCCCGCCTGGCCGCCCAGGCGGACGGAGCGATTTCAGTCGGGGGCGAAGTGGACAACCTGGAACTCACCCTGTTCCCGAGTAGCACCGTCATCGGCCGACTCTTCCGCGAAGACGGCGTCACCGAAGTGGACGGCGTGGATGTGTCGCTCGCCTTCCGGCGGTTGGGCACCTCCCAGGGCCGAGCCAGCACCGTGACCGATGCCCAGGGTCGCTTCACCTTCACCGGCGTGCCGTTGGGTGACCTTCGTTTCACAGCGACGGTGGATCGCTTTGGCGGAGTGTTAACCGCCCTCGGCACGCTGACCACGGATGGTGAGATCTTCGACTTTGGGGATCGGCGGCTCGATGAATCACTACCCGAAGTCGTGTCCGTGGATCCGGCCTCGGGAGCGGACGCAGTGTCGGTGACTACGACCGTGACGGTTGAGTTCAACGAATCGCTCGATCCTGAGTCTATCACCCGCGGCGGTATCTTCCTGCGGAGCGCCACGGGCTCGGCGATTGCGACCGAAGTGACGCTGGAAGATGCGGGCGACGGCCGGCTTCGCCGGGTGCGCCTGACCCCCACGAATCGACTCAAGAGTCTCGCCACCTATCAATTGGTGATCATTGAGAACGACCGAGCTGCGGTGCTGAACCTTCCCGCGCTGGGAGGCCCGACCGATCTCGAAGGTCGACACCTGTCTGCACCGTTCCTGTCGACCTTCACGACGGCGGACAATGACCCGCCCGCACTCGTGTCCGTCTTTCCTGCCAACGCTGAGGAAGAGATTGATCCCCGCGCGGTGCTGCGAGTGTCGTTCAACGAACCCATTCAGGCGGATGGTTTCAGCTTCAACCTGACTGGTCCCAAAGGTCTAGTTTCCGGCATGGCCAGTGTCGGCGTGGGCGGGTTGGTGCTGTCCTTCCTCCCGACCGGGCTATTGGATGTCAATGCCACCTACACGTTCGCCATCTCCGGCGTACAGGATCTCGCCGGCAACTTCGCCGTCGCTCAACCGATAGCCGGGAGCTTTCAGACGCTGGACACCTTGGGCCCTATCCTCACGACGCTCCGAATTGCCGATGGATTGGCCCCGGTGGCGGGCCGCCCGGTGGCCCTGGAAGCCGTGTTGGCGGAAAGCGAATCGGACGCCCGCGTAAGGTTCGAAGATGATTCCGGTGTGCTCGGCACAGCGACAGTCACCCCGTTCCGCGTCAGCATTACCCTGCCGGACTCGGGTAGCCGGGTGTATCGCGCGATTGCCCTAGACCGCTTGGGCAATGAATCCGCCGCGGTCGCGCAAGAAATCGTGGTCCTCCCGAACGCCCCCCCCGTGGTGACCCTCGACCGCGTGCAACCGATCAATGGACCCGCACCGGGCGGAACCACCTTGCGCCTCCGAGTGGCCGCCACCGACGACGTCCAGGTGACCAATCTCACCGTGCGCGCGGCTGGATTCATGGAGTTCACCAACCGGTTCTCGAGCGGTACGCCACGCGAAGTCATCGTGCCCATCCCAGTCGAGGTACCCGACAACGCCCGCCTTAGCTTCATCGCCACGGCGCTCGATTTCCGGGGCGTGGAATCCGCGCCCGTGGAGGTGGAAGTTTTCCTGATCCGTGGTCCCCTGCCCCAACTCAGCGTCGTCACGAACCAACTGGAACTGCCCGAGACCCTCGTGACCAACGTGGTCGTTACCGCAGCGCATGCCGACGGTGGTTTGGCCCAACTGGAATTGTTGGGAACACAGTTCTCCACGCTAGTTTGGACCAATACCGGTACCACCAATCTGACCTTCGCCCCGGCGATCCTATCCACCAATGCCGTGTTCCAAGTCGCCCTGGTCACGGTGGGGACCAATGACCTCACGATCCGCGCCACCGCCACCAATGGACTGACCACCACCCTCGTGTTGCGAATCATCGGACTCGCCGATTTGGACCGGGACACCCTTCCCGACCGCGACGATGAGGATCTCGACGGCGACGGATTGGCCAACGTCGAAGAGATCCAGCGCGGGACCGATCCGCGCCAATTCGACACCGACGGTGACACACTTTCGGACGGCGCCGAAATCCTGGCCGGCACGGATCCGCTCCTCGCCGACACCGATGGCGACGGCGCACCCGACAACCTGGATACCAATCCCCTGGTACCCGCCTTCTCGCCCACGCTCGATCCGCTTTCCGCGCTGGAAGTGGTCCAAGGCGTCCCGCGGGACGTGACGGTGACCGCCCGTGATCGCGACGCCAATTTGGTACAACTGCAACTCATCAGTACCGTCCTCAGTGCCCGCTGGCTCGACAACAATTCGACCCTGTTGACCGTGCCACCGACTGCCGAAGCGACGGTGACCCTGCGCCTGAGCAGCACCCAAGTGGGTGCGACGACCCTTAGCCTCGTCGCCCGTGATGCCGACGGCCGAAGTGCCACCCAAATTCTCACGGTGGAAGTCCTGGGCGACCTCGACCTGGACGGCCTCCCCGACCGGGATGATCCCGACATCGACGGCGATGGACTGGACGCCGCAGCGGAAGCCCTGGCCGGGACCGATCCCCGTAATCCCGACAGCGACCAGGACGGATTAAGCGACGGCCAGGAACTAGCTCGGGGCACGAACCCGCTCAACCCGGACACGGATGAAGACGGCCTGGCCGATGGCGTGGACCGCAACCCGTTGGTTCCCGCCGTGAGCCCGACCCTGGAAATGGCGGGTACACTAGAGGTACTTGAAGGTACCACCACGTTGGTTCCGGTCACGGCCCGGGATGGCGATACCAACCTTGTGGAACTGCGCCTCATCAGCCCGGCGCTTCCGACGGCTTGGACCAATAATAACGGCACGGTTCTGACGCTTACAGTGACCCACGAAGTCGCCACCGCTTTCTCCCTCCAAGCAACCACGGTCGGCCTAACCAACGTGATCGTCATCGCCATCGACTCCGATGGCCGGAGGGCGACCAATTCTCTGAGCGTGACCGTGGTGGCCGATCTGGACCGGGACGGAACCCCTGATGAAACGGACGACGACCAAGACGGTGACACGCTCACCAATCTCGACGAAGCGACGCGGGGCACGAACCCGCGCGACGCCGACAGCGATGACGACGGCATAAACGATGGCGAAGAAGTCGCGCTCACCACCGATCCGCTGAATCCGGATACCGACGGCGATGGCCTGCGTGACGGGTTCGACCCGAATCCGCTGAGGTCGGACGCCGACCTGGACGGCGATGGCATCGCCGACGCCGACGACGACGATATGGATGGCGATGGTCTGCAGAATGTCGACGAAGTCGCTGGCAAACTGGGCACCGATCCTCGCCGCCGGGACACCGATAGCGATCACTGGTCCGACGATGTTGAACTACTCCTGGGAACCGATCCCCTCTCGGCGGACTCGGTACCGGCGTTGGCGGCCTATGGTGAACCGGTGGTGACCCTCGTGTTGCCGATCGGTTCCGAGCGGGAGTCGGATTCCTCCGACGTCACCGTGGGCGAACCCGTCGTCACGGTGGTTTTGCCGCTCGTATCCGAGACGTTGATCGACTTAGCGGGGCTAACCGTGGGCGAGCCCGTGGTGACCTTGGTCTTACCGGTCGGCGCGGAATTTGAGATCGGACAGGCGGGCGTCACCGTGGGTGAACCCGTGATCAGCGTGATCCTGCCCGTAACTCAGGAAGTGGCGACGGAAGAATCGGGCCTGACTGTCGGCGAACCAAGAGTGACCTTGGTGCTTTCGGCCACCCCGGAGCTCGATTCCCAATCCGCTGGGATTACCCTGGGCGAACCGGTCATTCACCTCGACTGGGAGGCGCCTCCCACGGATCCACCGGGTGGAACGGGAGCAGGCTCGGGCAACGAATCGACCGAAGGTTCCTCAGCCGTGGTGCTGCGCCTCATCGAGCTACAAGCTCCGGCCTCCACTCTGACGCGGACCAGCAGTGAACCGTCCCGGCCCTGGCTGGCCGTGCTCGAATGGATCGGCCGACCGGGCACGACCCACCTCATCGAGACGAGCGCCAATCTCATCGACTGGTCGCCGCTGCCGGCGGAATCCGTTGATCTAGGCGCGGGCCGTTTCCGGGCGCGCTGCCAAATTTGGGATCCCGAAGCCACCTTCTGTCGGGTGCGCCAATTCGAATAATTCTCCGCTTTCCAACCGTATCGTTTCCAACAACAGCCACCATGAAAACAACCGCGTTCAATCCCCTCGGCCGCTCTTCGCGTCCGACCTTGGTCGCCCTGTGCGCCGCCGTGCTAGGGTTCACCACCGGACCGCTCCTGGCCCAGACCTTTGATGTGGGCAGCAACGGCATTCTCGGTGACGTCGTCATCACCACCAGCCAAACCATCGATCTGCCCCCGGATGGGATACTGCACTATCGCTCACTCCAAGTGGACAGCGGGGCGACCCTGTCCTTCCGACGCAACGCCCGGAACACTCCCGTTTACATTCTAGCGCAAACCACCGTGGTGGTGAACGGAACCCTCGACGTCAGCGGTTCCACGGCCAACCCCTCGCCGAATTCGGGAGGGGTCGGCGGTCCCGGAGGGTTTGATGGCGGTCAACCGGGGTTCGACACCGAGGTCCCCGCCGGCCACGGCTACGGCCCGGGCGGCGGACGACCGGGAACCGTCAGCAATTGCGGTGCTGCCGACGGCGGCGGCGGGGCTTTCGGCAACGCGGGATTGTTCAATAGCTCTGTGTATGGCAACAAGTCGCTGATTCCCCTGGTCGGTGGGTCCGGCGGCGGCGGCATCCTGGGCGTGACTGGCGGCGGCGGTGGCGGCGGCGGGGCGATTCTCCTCGCCGCCAATACTTCGATCGAAATGGGCGGCGTGATCGCGGCCAATGGCGGGCGGGGCGGAACCTGTAATAACCGGGGCAGCGGCGGGGCTATTCGGTTGGTATCCATGCGAGTGGTCGGTACCGGGACGCTTTCGGCCCTCGGTGGGACGACGCAAAACCGCGGCTTCGGAAGTGAAGGACTGGGACGGATTCGGATCGATACCATTGATCGAACCCAACTCCGCTTTGCCCCTGTCAGCGGCGACTTTTCAACCGGGGGGAATCTGTTGGTACTTCCGCCGGTGGTTCCTTCCTTGACGGTAACCGAAGTGGCTGAAGTGGTGATTCCCGAGGGAACCATTCCCGCCACGATCGTCCTGCCGTTCGGTTCGTCTCCGAATCGCCGGGTCAAAGTCCTGGCCCGCGATTTCGGTCGCACGGTGAACTTTCAAGTCGCAGTCACTCCGGATAGCGGCCCACAACAATTGGTCTCGGCTGTGGTGGACAACACGACGATTAATCCGGCGGAAATCTTCGTCGACATCGCGCTCCCCATAAACACCAAGGTCACTCTCCATTGCTGGACGATTCCGCCTCCTCCGCTCTAAACTTGGAAACCGCAGTTGAAACGGACCACCGAGGCATCTAGACACAGAGTGCCAACGCACTACGAACGAGCAGGCCCCGAAAAAAGACTCACTCGCAGGGGCTCCTAAGAGCCTGACCGAAAACTCCGAGGGGTCCTGCGGCGAGGATTTTTGGCGATGGGCCAGGCGGCGAGGCCGGCGCATCCCTGCAGCGGGCTATAAAGGTCGAGCCAACGCCGACCCCCGGCAAAAGGACCACCGCCCGGAGGGTTTTTGGATAGGCTCTAATAAAAACTCGTCCAGTTTCCGAAATGACGCCAAACGATACTCGCCCGTCGCGCAGCGTCCGCATGGCCGTCTGCATAGGCTCGACTAATCGACTCGGCACCGCCGCCTTGGATCTGGAATCCGGAATCCACGTTCTTGGTGGGATGCCCGCCCCAGGCTTTGGAAAGATCCGTCATAAAACCGTCGTGATACAAGGTGTCGGTAATAATCGGGCTCACCGAAACTCCCGGATCGTCCAACCGTGTGGGCCAACCTTCCACGACGGCGTTGGTATTGATCCGAGTGGTTGACGACATGACTTTAAATCCCGGTTTCCCCGTCCGCGGGACCCACCAACTGTGTTGCATGATGGCGAAGCCAAAGGTCCAACGCTGGGTATAGTAAAAGCGAAGGTCTTCGTTGTTTACGAGCGCGCGCTTCTTCTGTTTCAACAGCCACGCTTTGGCTTCAGTCAGTTCTTTGGGTCGGGTCGGACAGAAGAACATGGGAACGCTCAATCCGTAGTTCTGGACGGCCGGGATCATCGCATCCGCCACATCCCACGGGTTATTCCCAATGTCCCCGAGCATGGGCAATCGTCCGCGCGCATCATCCAACCCGTATAGATTGGCCGCGATGGACCACTGGCGGAAATTCGACAGGCAATGGGTCTCGCTGGCCTTTCGTTTCGCCTTGGCCAGGGTCGGCAGTAACATTCCAGCAAGTATGGCGATGATGGCGATCACCACGAGCAACTCAATCAGGGTGAATCCGGTCCGAATCGAAGGCTGACGGAAAACCGAGCGACCCGCGACCGAGCGCGCCGAACCTGCCAGTAATTTCATGACTGAGGCCTTTCTCATGAGCCGGACCCTTCGGCATTTGGTTCCAACTGTCCAAAGGTAGTTCGCTTGAGGTTACGCCGGCAGCGGAACTTCGTTGCTGACCGCAGGCACGCTCGGAAAGGGCCGGAGCGTCAGGGGCGTGTCGTGATCCAGATACTCGCGGCAGATGCCGAAGAATTCCGCCTGCGCGGTGGACCTTCGAATCCGATGTAAAAACTCCGCCGCCGCCCGGGCATCCGGCCCCACCCCCTGCCCGATGAAATTCACATACCGCTTCATCTGCTCCACCTGGAGGCGTTCCTTGGATTCCGGCGGTTCGGTCGCGATCCACAACGCTTCGATGTACTCCAAAACCGTACGCCCCGTGGGCAACTCATGGCTTCCGTCCCGCTGATATGCCCGGATCTGTTCGAATAACCAGGGATTCCGAATACATCCTCGCCCAATCATCAACCCTTTCGCTCCGGTGCGCGCCAGCGCTTCGACCGCCCGTTCCGGCGATTCGATATTGCCGTTGGCGAGCACCGGACAGGACAGCGCCGACACCGCCTGCGCAATCACATCGTAATGCACCTCACTCCGGTACATTTCGGCCACGGTTCGTCCGTGAACGGTTACTAGATCTAGGGAATGCCGGGCAAACACCGACAAGAGCGCCTCGAATTCTGACGGATCGTGAAAGCCAATCCGGGTTTTGACCGTAAAGCGAACGGAGACGGCGTCGCGCAAGGCGCCGAGAATGGAATCAATTCGCGCCAGATCCCGCAGCAATCCGCCGCCGGCACATTTGCGATACACCACCGGCGCCGGACAACCCAGGTTCAGGTCGATCGCCGCAACTTCGTACTGCTGAAGTTCCCGGGCCGCGCGGGCCAGGTCTTTCGGATCGTTTCCGATCAACTGCGCCACAGCGGGCCGTCCGGTGGGATTTTCCACCAGACTTCGCAGGATCCACTTCTCCGGCCGCCATGTTGCCGTCGCCCGAAAATACTCGGTCCAGTACACATCCGGTCCGCCTCGTTCGGCCAACAACCGCCAGAACGGCAGGTCCGTCACGTCCTGCATGGGGGCCAAAGCCAGCAAGGGCTCCGGTCGGGTGAGCAATTCGGTGAACTGACGGTGATGGGGCATGGCAAGAGGCAGGAGGCCAGAAGCGAGGCGAGCGGGAGGATTCGTCCCCTCCGCCTTTTTCAGAACGGCTCGTCGTCGGGGTCGGCCTCCGGGGATTCGGCCGAAGGGTCGGCCTCCATCGACCAGGCGGCGGCGCCTCGCAATCGCCACTCTTCCATCAACTCACGGGGTAATTCCTGGAGGAAGCGCGAAGGCGGTTGCAGCGTCAGGTTTCCCTGAAACACCCGGACCAAGGGATAGGTGAGGTACAACTCATCTTTACCGCGCGTGGTCGCCACATAGAACAGTCGTCGTTCTTCCTCCAAGGCCTCTAACCAATCCACCGAACGTTGGGTCGGGAAGCAGCCGTCGCATAACATGATCACAAAGATCACGCCAAACTCGAGCCCCTTCGCCTGGTGCACCGTCGAAAGCCGGAGCCGCTCCTCATCGTCTCGTTGTTTGGCGGATTCCTCGGCTTCGAGACTCGTCTGCAACGCCAGTTGCGAGAGGAAATCCGGGACACTGCGAAACTGCTCGGCATAGCTGGCGAGCTGCTCCAAGTCCTCGCGCCGTCGAGGCGCCTTGTCGTAGGTCGCCTCCAGATAGTCGGCGTACTCCGCCTCCACCACATGCCGGATCAAGCCCGCCGGGGAATTCATCAATTCCGGAGCCTCCGCCAGGGAAATCGTGGCGCTGAACTGCGCCCAAGCCGTCGCGGCACGCTTAGGTACGGCAGACGCCACGGCGCTCAGCACCGGCGCAATCGGCCGATGCGGCGGCGGCGGCGCAGTCTCTTCGTCTGACCCGCCATCGTTATCGGAGGGCGGCGCCACTGGGATTTCGGCTTCGCCATACCGATCCTGCAATTCCGCGTGGAAGCGGGCCCAAAGTTTGTCGGCTCCCTTCCCGCCCACGCCCGGCAACATCCGGACCAGGCGCTTGAAGGCGAGTTCATCGCGGGCATTCACCAAGAACTTCAGATAAGCAGCGACGTCTTTGATGTGCGCCTGTTCGAAGAACCGGATGCCGCTCGTGATCACAAAGGGAATGTTCCGGCGCGTCAGTTCCAACTGCAGTTCCAGGGCATGAAAATGCGATCGATAGAGCACGCACACGTCGTCAAGCAGACGCCCCTCGTCGCGCAATTCCAAAACTCGCTGGGCTATGAAGGTCGCTTGTTCCCCGGCGTCGTTGCAAATGACCAGCGCCGGCTTGGATCCGGAGGGTCGGACCGCTTGAAGTGCTTTGGGAAACTGCCGGGTATTTCCGGCAATCGCCGCGTTGGCCAACGCCAAAATCTCCGGAGTACTCCGGTAATTGGTCTCAATCCGGAACACCTGCGCCTGCGGATGACGCTGCGGGAAATCGAGAATGTTCGCGAAATTCGCCCCCCGCCAGGAGTAGATGCTTTGCGCATCGTCACCGACCGCCATCAGATTCCCATGGAGGGCCGACAACGCGTCCAGCAGATGGCCCTGAAGCGTATTCGTATCCTGATATTCGTCCACCAGCACGTAGTGAAACCGGCGCTGATATACCTCACGAAGATCCGCATGATCCCGAAGCAAGCGCAGCCAGAGCACCAGCAGATCATCAAAATCCATCAGGCCAGCCGCCCGTTTGCGGTTTGCGTAACGACGTTCCACGTTCTCTAGCGTCTCGATCAGTTCGAGGAATGACTCATGTTCTTGCTCCACGACCTCCCGCACCGATCGACCGGTGTTGACCGCCATGGAGAAAATTTCACCGACCACCTCGGGTTTGGGAAAGCGCGTCGCTTTGAGATCCACGCCGGTATCCTGGATGCAAGCGGCGAGGAGGTCCTTGGTGTCCTCCCGATCCGCGACGGTAAAGCCACTGGCAAAACCCAACCGGTCGGCATGACGGCGGAGAAACCGAAGTCCGACCGAATGAAACGTGCCTCCCCACAGACGCGAGAGGTCCCCGCCGATGAGGTCCGCCACCCGCTGCATCATTTCGCGGGCAGACTTATTGGTGAAGGTCAGCAGGAGAATTCGTTCAGCCGGAACACCGTGCTCGAGCAACCAAGCCACCCGATAGGTCAGCGTCCGGGTTTTTCCGGCGCCGGCCCCCGCTAGAACCAGGGCGGGTCCCGGGCGCGCGGTAACGGCGGCCAACTGCTGGGGGTTCAGTTCGCCGGCATAATCGATCTGCAGGCGGACGGGGCCAGAAGCCGGACGGAGCTGATATTCACGCGACACTCTCCGGAGGTAAGCGGGAAAACCGGTCCGGGTCCAATGCGGAGACGTGTCCTCCGCGATCTACCGCGTGGCCGCGGAGGGCGCAACGCCCCCTTCCAACCCTGGCGCGTGAGTTAGGCCGCTTTGGCTAACTGACGTTGTAACCGGGCCAGATTGGCTTCGATCAAATCGAGGTACTCGTTGCGCTCGCTTTTGGGATCCACCAGAAAACGGTAAATGCCCTGAAAATCCCGTTCCACCTTCGGTCGCACGTAATTCGACCAAAATCCGGGCGTCTTGCGCATCAGATCTTCCGCCGAATTGAAAACCTGCCCACCCCCGCCTCGCCCGGCGTTGAAGGCCGCCGATTCGGCAAATTCCTCATACAGAATGGGCAATTTATCGATGTAATCGGGCGCGGCCATCTGTCCCAACAAATCGGCAGTTCCCAAGGCGTAACCGGTGACCCGCTCGTCCTCGGTCTCAAACGGAATAGCGGTGATGTTCACTCCCAGGCCGGTGCAGCGAATCATGTTCTGCACGGCGCGGATTTGCCGACTGGTAAACCCATGGTCCACCAGCAGACGTTCCGCAAAGTCACAGGACCGATTCACGTGGGTGGCCGTGTACTTGGCCCCGGTGCCTTCGACGTCCTCGAGACGTTTCAGGTAGCCGGTGTCGTGCAACAGGATAGCGAGTAGGCCCAGTTGAAAGGTTTCTTCGGATAAATGCGGTGAAGTCTCGGCGTCAGCGCGGCGCAGCAACAGCGTCGAGAAACACAGTGTTCCCTGAAGGGTGTGCTCCAGGTCGTGGTAGCGGGCGTCGATCGCCCGGTACTCCGGATGGCGTCCGTCGAAACATTCCAAGGCCCACGGGAGTACCCGGGCCACGAAGCCTTGGTCGCCGGTTGGAAACATGCGCCAGTAGTTTTGGGCTACTCGACGCTGCACCGCCGCTGGGTCCCGAGTCTCTACGTTCAGGGGCATCGGCGACCGGAATACCAGATTTTCCAGCAAGGTCACGGCGAATGTTATGCAGGAATTACGCCTTCGCAGAATCGCGAAAAATGAGGGTTACCCTGACCCGACCGGACTCGGGTTCCCAAACAACTGCGCCCGGGTTGAAGATTCCGATGGGCGAATTCGTCGAGCGTAGCCAAGATTCACTGACCACCATGAAGCATTTGCTCGCATTGCTCCTCGGATCGCTGGCCCTTTGGCCACTGCAAGCCGACCAAACCATTGTTCTGGTTGCCGGTCGCCCTAGTCACGGCAAGGGCGACCACGAATTTCGCGCCGGAGCCCTCCTCCTGGCCGACGCCCTCAATAAGATTCCCGGGATCCGAACGGTCGTGGCCAGTAATGGCTGGCCGGCCGAAGTGAGCGTCCTGAAGTCTGCTGACGCCATTTTGCTGTTTGCCGACGGCGGGGACGGACACCCGGCAATCAAGCTAGACCGACTGAAACTCTTGGACGAACTGGCCGCGAAAGGCGTGGGCATCGGGGCCGCCCATTACGGGGTTGAGGTTCCCAAAGGCGACCCGGGCAACGCAATGTTGCGCTGGACTGGCGGTTATTTTGAGACGTTTTGGAGCGTCAATCCGCATTGGACTGCTTCCTTCACTTCCTTCCCCAACCACCCCATCTCTCGCGGAGTGAAACCGTTCGCCATCAACGACGAATGGTATTTCCACATGCGCTTTGTTCCGGAAATGAAGGGGGTGACTCCCATTCTAAGCGCCATTGCTCCCACCGAAACCATGGAACGGGGCGATGGCCCGCATTCGGGGAATCCCTACGTTCGCCAGGCGGTCAAGAACCGGGAACCCCAGGTGCTCATGTGGGCCTACGATCGCCCGGGCGGCGGACGCGGCTTCGGCTTCACTGGCGGTCACTTCCACAAGAACTGGGCCGATGACAACTTCCGCAAAGTGGTTCTGAACGGCTTGGTCTGGATCGCCAAAGGTGAGATTCCTCCTGCAGGAATCCCCTCGACCATCACCTCGGAGCATCTGGCGAAGAATTTGGATCCGAAGTAATCCGCGGGATCCGGAGCAAACAGAGGCCGCCTGCCAACACCAACCCGACCCCCGTCAGGAGCAGAATCGGGGGGAACCTGGTCGGGGGTTTCCTGATGGATCGACCGATCCAAGCCCATCCAACCGGGCTTCCCTCGGATCATAATCCAGCCGAGCAGGTTGTGAACGGCGTGGAGCAGCACGCACAGGCCCAAGGACCGGGTCCGCCAATAGACCCACCCCAGCAACAGTCCCAGCCACGTGGCATAGAAGAACTGCCAGGGATCGAGGTGCATGGCCCCAAATACAAGGGACGAGACCGCAATCGCCAGACCGGGCCGCCACCGGTTCAGCAGGGCTCGTAAGACCAATCCACGGCACAACACTTCCTCCACCAACGGCGGCGCGACCGTGAGCAACACCAGCGAGGCGAGGGCGCTGGAGTGGCTGAACAGTTTCTCAATTTCGCGAGCGATCACTTCCGGCATGGGCAGGATTTGTTCGGTCAGGACCCTAATTCTTGGCGACGCGACCAGCGAAGTACTTCCCCCCGAATCAATTCTTGAATAGGATCTCGCCACCGACCCCCATGAAGACTCAGCACCTTCCCCTACTTTCGGCCGCCCTGATTTCGGCAGTTCTTTCGGCCTCCGCGGATCCGGCTCGTTCCGGCCTGGATCAGGCCCGAGAACAACTCAAGCAGATGCAAGTGGCCGACGGATTGGCGGTTACGCTGTTTGCCGCCGAACCGATGGTGGTCAATCCCACTGACCTGGATCTCGACAGCCGCGGTCGGGTCTGGGTCACCGAAGGCGCTAACTACCGCTCCACCTTTCAGAAATGGGGCCTCCTCCGGCCCGAGGGTGACCGGATCCAAATCCTCGCGGACACCACCGGCGATGGAGTGGCTGATTCCGCGAAGACCTTTTATCAGGACCTCAGCATCAATACCGCCCTCGGGATTTGTGTCCTCGGCAATCAGGTCATCGTCTCGGCGGCGCCTTACATTTTTGTCCTGACCGACACCGATGGCGATGACGTGGCCGACCGCCGCGAACTGCTCTTCAGTACCAACCCCAGTTCCGCCGATCATGATCACGCCGCGCACGCCTTCGTCTTCGGACCCGACGGCAAGTTATACTTTAACTTTGGCAACGCGGGTGGCTTTCTCCGGCGTCCGCCTGCCGACCTCAAGACCCTGCCGTTGCACGGAAAGATTGATCCCGCCTCATTGGCTCGCGGGGAATTCGTCAAAGACATCTTCGGGATCGAAGTCACCGACAAAGGCCGGCCGTATCGCCAGGGAATGGCCTTCCGCTGTAATCCAGACGGAACCGAAGTTGAAGTTCTGGGCCACAACTTCCGGAACAACTACGAAGTCGCCGTCGATTCGTTTGGAACAGTCTGGCAACCCGACAATGACGACGACGGCAACCAAGGCGTGCGCGTCAATTACGTGATGGAGGGCGGCAATTTTGGATACACCGACGAACTCACGGGCGCGGGTTGGGGACAGAAACGCACCAATTGGGAAGACGAAATCCCCCGACGCCACTGGCATCTGAACGACCCGGGAGTCGTGCCCAATCTACTGCTGACGGGCGCCGGTTCGCCGACCGGAATGGCCATTTATGAGGGCCGCTTGCTGCCCGCCGTATTTCAGGGACAAATGCTGCACTGCGATGCCGGTCCGCGGGTAGTGCGGGCCTATCCGGTCACACCCAGCGGCGCCGGTTATACCGCGACGATGACAAATCTGCTGACCAGTAAGGATGATTGGTTTCGGCCGAGCGACGTCGCGGTTGGACCCGATGGTTCAGTCTTCGTCGCCGACTGGAATGACGCTGGGGTCGGCGGTCACTACATGGCCGACCAAAAACTCGAAACCATGACCGGTCGCATTTACCGCGTGGCCCCTCCGGGACATCCGCTTTCCGTTCCGGCGATTGATCTCACGACCCCGCGAGGCGCGGTGGCCGCGTTGAGTTCCCCCAACAGTGCCACTCGGTATCTCGCCTGGAAGAAACTGGAACCGGCGGTCGGCCAGGATTCAGCCGTCGAGTTGGAATTGCAGAAGGTCTGGAAGGCGCCGGATTCGCGGCAACGGGCGCGCGTCTTGCCGCTCTTGGCCCGCGTTCCCAAAGCCGGAGCCGAGTACTTGGCGGCCGGTCTGAAGGATCCTGACCCGAATATCCGGATCGCCGCCCTGCGGACGGCCCGAGAGCGCGACCAGGACGGAGCCGCCCTGGCCAAAGCCCTCATCCAGGACACTAACCCGGCGGTGCGCCGAGAAGCGGCCCTAGCTCTGCGACGGAGCGCTTCGCCCGAGGCCCCGGTACTCTGGGCGACCTTGGCGCGGCAACATGACGGTCAGGATCGTTGGTATCTCGAAGCCCTCGGAATCGGGGCGGATCAGCAGTGGGATGCCTTTCTGGGCGCTTGGCTCAAGCTCGCGGGGGACCAATGGAATACCCCGGCGGGTCGCGACATTATCTGGCGATCCCGGGCCAAGGCGACGCCCGACCTCTTGGTCAAACTGATTAGCGACACGTCCATTTCCGAAAAAGAACGGCAGCGCTATCTGCGCGCCTTCGATTTTCTCAAGGGCGCCGAAAAAGATGCAGCCCTGCTCCAGTTGCTCACAACCTCGGCCAAGTAAAGAGTTCCCCCGTAGCAGACGACGTCAGGAGATAGAGCCTCGTCACCTCGGCTGCTACCCGTAGCAGACGACGTCAAGAGTCTCAACTCCGAGGTCACACCCGGCCCCGATGAGCGCGCTTGCCTCCTGAGCGAATCCGCTTACCGATGGGGCGTCCGCACGCCTCCATCCCTCATGAATCCTTCCACCGAACCCCGTCCAAACCGATCCATGCGCCTTTGGCCGGCTCTGGTCCTGGGGGTGATTGCCCTGGGCGTCATCCTCTTCGCCCGAATGCAGACCGATTGGCCCTTTCAACGGCGCAACCTGACCACGCTGGCGACCCTTATTCTGACCTTCCTGGGTCTGGTCATTTGGTGGCTGTTGGGTTCCCGAGTGCCGTGGAAGACTCGCCTGCTCGGCTTGGCCCTGCTCGGAATCGCCGGGCTGGGTTGGAAATCGGCCTTTCGCTTGAAGGGCGTCACGGGTGATTTTGTGCCGATCATTGAAGCCCGTTGGAAGACGGCTCCGGCCCCTTCGATTAGGCCCGCGACAACTCCATCCGCTGGCCAATCCAAGTCAACTGACACCGTCGATTTCGCTCAGTTCCTCGGTCCGACTCGGGATGGAATTCTTCGCGGACCGGTTCTCGCCACCGATTGGTCGACGAACTCACCGCGATTGCTGTGGCGTCTGCCCGTGGGGGGTGGCTGGTCCGGCTTTGCCCTGGTTGGCGAGCGGGCCCTTACCCAGGAACAACACGGACCGGAGGAATGGATCACGGCCTATGACCTGGCCACCGGCGGCCGGCTCTGGGCGCACACCAACCAGGCCCGCTACGACACCACGATCGCCGGCGAAGGACCGCGGGGAACTCCCACTGTCGTTTCCAATCGAGTTTACACCCTGGGCGCGACCGGGATTCTCGATTGTCTCGAGCTCGCCACCGGAAAACTCTTCTGGTCCCGTTCGCTCACTGCGGATGCCCGCTGTTCCCTGCCGGAATGGGGTTACTCCGGTTCTCCCTGGGTCGACGGCCAAAAGGTCGTGGTGCAGGCCGGCGGCAACGACGGTCAATCACTGCTCGCCTACCGGTGCGCTGACGGAGAGCCGCTGTGGTCCGGGGGGAGTGCCGGGGTCAACTACGCCTCACCGTTTCTCGTCACCTTGGCCGGCCGCTCACAGTTCCTGATTTTCGGCCGGCGAGCCTTCACCGCCCATGATCCCACCACGGGAGCCGTTCTATGGGAGCATCCGTTTGGCGTCGGCCTGCCGCTCGTCGCGAATCCCATTCTCGTCTCTTCCAATCGAGTCCTGATCACCGCCGGGTACAATGTCGGGGCCGAGTTACTCGAAATCTCCGAGGGCACCAACGCCCCAGTCAGTCTCTGGAAATCGAAACGTCTCAAGGCGAAGTTCTCCAATCCGGTGCGCCAAGAAGGGTTCGTTTACGGATTGGATGACGGCATGCTGGCCTGCCTCGACCTACAGGACGGTTCGCAGCGCTGGAAGGAAGGACGCTACGGACACGGTCAAGGTTTGTGGGTAGGCAATCTATATTTGCTGATGAGTGAACCGGGCGAACTGGTGTTGTTACGTCCGACACCCGACGGCCCACACGAGCTCGCGCGACTACCGGTGTTTGATTCCAAAACGTGGAATCCGATCGCCCTACGCGGCGATCGGCTCCTCGTGCGGAATGACCGCGAGGCCGCCTGTTGGCAGCTTCCACTCGCGCAAAATTAGAAACGTCGCTACGCAGAGGGTTTGCCTCGGAACGACAGCAGGGTAACTATGGGGCACATGTTTCTTACCGGCCTGGGCACCGCTGTGCCTGCCCAACGCTACTTACAAACCGAAGGCTGGGAGTCGGTCCGTACCACTCTCGCCTTCCGCCAGTTGCAACCTCGCTCTCAAGCTATCCTCCGGAAAGTCTTACTCGGAATGAACGGGGTGGAAGCCCGCCACCTGGCGCTGGATTCCTTGGCCGAAGCGTATGAGCCGACCCCGGATATCCTGCACGCGCGCTTCGCTCGGCACGCCCCCGATCTCGCGAGCGCGGCCGCTCGGGCCGCCCTGGCCGACGCTCGGGTCGACCCCGCGGCGATCGACGCAGTCATCGTCACCACCTGCACGGGTTACCTCTGTCCGGGACTGACGAGTCACCTCGCCGAACGCTTGGGACTACGCCGGGATCTGCACGCCCTCGACCTGGTTGGCCTGGGTTGCGGCGCCGCCTTACCGGCGTTGCACACGGCCGAAACCTTCCTGCGCGCCGACCGCGCCCAACAGGTCCTGGTCGTTTCCGCCGAGGTCTGCAGTGCCGCGTTCTTCCTGGATGATGATCCCGGGGTTTTGATCAGCGCGTGTTTGTTCGGCGATGGAGCGGCCGCCGCGGTCGTGTCCCGAACTCCCGCGTCCCATACTCGCCCCCTTCGCTGGCACGCCTTCAACACCCGGTTGGATCCCACCGACCGGGAACTGCTCCGCTTCGAGACGCGGGGTGGTATGTTGCGCAACGTTCTGACCCTGAAGGTACCCGCGATCGCCGCCCGCCATGCCGGCGAAATCTTCGATGAACTGCTGACCCGAGAAAAACTCACCAAAGCCGATATTCTGCAGTGGATCCTGCACTCCGGAGGTCGGGACGTCCTGGTGGCGCTGCAGCGGCGTCTGGGACTCACCGAACATGACCTTCGCCACAGTGCCGGGGTGCTCCGCGAACATGGAAATCTGAGCAGTCCTTCAGTCCTCTTCGCTCTGGCGGCGGCCCGTGCCGAGCCAACCCCACCCGGTTGGTGGTGGCTGTCTTCCTTTGGGGCCGGCTTTACCTGCCACGGTGCCCTGGTGGAAGCGGGTTGAGGAATCCGCTGTGACTCATTGTTCAGATAGTTGAGAATTAACCCTATGCGTCGCGTGGTTCAGCCAGAATTGCTCGACACACTGCCCCCGGAATCACCCGAAGCCCGGCAGTCGCGCCTCGATCTGCGAAGGGTCAATCGGCTCATGGGTCATCCCGGTCGACTCATCCGCGGGATCCTCCCCCTGCTGCCCACCGCGCCCCAGCGTCCCTGGCGCATCCTCGAACTAGGCGCGGGCGATGCCGTTCTGAGCGGTCAAATCTGGAATCGGCTGCCCGTTCCTCCGGTCGGAAGCCAACTCGTCCTGCTCGATCAAGCCGCGATCGGAGAACCGGGAGCCCTCAACCAACTGGAGGCGCGTGGTTGGAAAATCGAGCTGGTAAAATCCGATGCCTTCGCCTGGTTGGAAGACGCTGGCGAAACCCCGTTCGACGTCACCTATTCCAATCTTTTCATCCACCACTTCGACAGCGGCGCGCTGGCGGAATTGCTCCGCCTACTCGCGGCCCAGACGCGGGCGTTCATCACCCTGGAGCCCCGCCGTGGTTGGAGCGCTCAACTGGGAGTCCGCGGATTAAGATGGCTCGGCCATCATGCGGTCACCCTGTACGACGCCCGCTGTAGCGTCTTAGCCGGATTCCAGGGAAAGGAACTGTCCCGGGCCTGGCCCTCCCCGGACTGGTCGTTAAGCGAAGGTCGAGCCGGCCTCTTCAGCCATCGGTTTATTGCCCGACGGCGGCCCGCGTCATGAAACCCGCCGAACCCATCACGATCCTCGGTGGTGGTTTGTCCGGACTGACCCTCGGCCTGCTGCTCCGCGAACAGGGAATACCGGTGAGCGTCATCGAGGCGGGCCAGTATCCCCGACACCGCGTCTGCGGGGAATTCCTCAGCGGTCACGGCCAAGCGGTGCTGAGCCAATTGGGACTGCTTCCGGCCTGTTTTGCGGCCGGTGCCCGGATGGCCCAAACCGCCCGCTTTGCTAGCGACACCCGCAGCTCTCCGGTTCGCCCCCTACCCCGCCCCGCCCTTTGCCTTTCCCGTCACACGCTTGATTCACTCCTGGCCACTGAGTTGATCCGGCGCGGAGGAGAAGTCCGGACCGGAGAACGTGGGGATATCGCCGCGGACCATCCCGGCTGGGTCCAGGCCACGGGACGTCGACCCAGCGCTCAGGTCGGTGGTTGGCGCTGGTTTGGGGTCAAGGCCCATGCCGACAACGTCACCCTGAGCGCCGATCTGGAACTTCACGTTTCCGCCAACGCGTATGTGGGCCTGTGCCGTTTAGCGCAGCACCGAGTGAACGTTTGTGGATTGTTTCGACGCCCGGTTCGCGGCCGGGAGACGGCGACATCCGACCGCCAGCCCTTGGACTGGTTACGCGGCCGACCAGGTTCGCCTCGATTCGAACGTCTAGCCCAGGCCCACTTCGTGCCTGAATCCCTCTGTACGGTAGCCGGGCTGGATTTGCGTCCGCGCCGGGCCACGGGTCAGGTTCGCTTCGCCCTCGGCGATGCGCTGAGTATGATTCCGCCCTTCACCGGAAATGGGATGTCGCTGGCCTTGGAAACCGCGCACTGGGCCGCCGCGCCCCTGGCCGCTTATGCGCGCGGAGCCAGTGGTTGGGACGAAGCTCGAGCCGCTTATGGAAGGCACTTCGACCAACACTGTCAGCAACGACTCCGCTGGGCAGGGTGGTTGCAACGCCTGTTGTTTATGCCCTTGGCACCGTCTCTCTTGCTCGGACTATCGCGGAACAACTTCGCCTGGCGCCGACTCTTCGATCTGACTCGCAGCGGGTAACGCCCCTGAATCGGAACGTAGCGGTCAGGACGCGAACGATTCAATTGAAGACCGGACGAGTCATCCTAAAACACGGAGTTGAACCACCGAGACACCGGGGCACAGAGAGGGAAAGACCAGGTGAAGGGACCCAAGTTTGATTCTCCGAAGGCGTCATCCGGTGAGTAAGTCTTTTTTTGGGGGGCCTGCTCGTTCGTAGTTCGTCGGCAGCCTGTGTCTCTGCGCCTCGGTGGTGAGTTTCAACTGCGGTTTGCCGGATCATTTCACGCGGAGGTTTGGAGGCGCGGAGACACGGCAACCTCAGGCGAAAACGGGGGGGACGATCCGCCCTTGGCGAACGCACGCTGTACGTTTTCCAAATCGCGTTCTTTCGCGCCGGCTCCAACAGGCCTTTATCGCCGGCCCGTGTAGTCCGGCTGCCGATACTTCGTTTCCGCTAGTTCTTCGGCCCGACGAATCAATTCGAGGTCCGGAAAGAGGGGCTGCCACTCGACAGCGCCACGCGTTTGCCGAAGCGCCGATTCCCAATCCTCTCGGCAGAGCTCCGTCCGAGGCGGTTGAACACTCCCTTGAATCAGCAACCCCAGCCGGTTGCGCCGTTGCGCTGCTCCGGCAATTTTCCGTCCGTTACACAGAAGATCGTGACGTTCCGCGCCGATGAAGCATTGACCCGGACCCGTCGGATCGCAGCCGGGAGCCAATTCCGTGGGAATTCCGCAGACAGCGAAGGCGGCTTGCAGCCACTCATGCAATTGCCGGTAACTTTCCTCGGCGCGAACACCGTAGCGAGCGTGGCTGGGGGGAATGACCACGCTATAGGTCCAATCCCGTTCATGGGGGACCAGGCCGCCCCCCGTGGGACGGCGGATCAACGGGCGCAAGGGCGTCAGGGCCGTGATCTCGGCGAGCCGTTGAAAATAGCCAAAGGTTACCGCTGGCTCGATCCATCTGTAGGTCCGTAACACCGGCGCGCCGAGCCGGGCCGCGTGTTCCAACAAAGCCTCATCCCAAGCCATATTGAGCGCCGATTCCCCCACACCCGAAGAAAGATGAAGCCACAGTTCCTGCACGAGCGGATCATTGCGCGTCCCGGACGCACGACAAGGCTTTGCCGGGGCGTTTTGGGAGAACCATTCACCTTCACCCAGTCCGCGCCGCTTTCTCCGTAAATCATTTCCGGTGTCGGATTTCATCGTTCAGCGGGGATGACTAAGTTATCCGTGATGAACGAAGCTTCGGATCAAGAACTCGTCCAAGCGTATGCTCAGCGAAGCGACCAAGCGGCCTTCGCTCGCCACGTCGAACGTCATATGCCGCTCGTGTACTCCACCGCCCGTCGTCGATTGGGAGGCGCCGAGTGCGTCGAGGACGTCGTGCAACAGGTGTTCACGCTGCTCGCCAAGAAATCCTCCACCCTCACGGGCCGCATCATCCTGGCCGGATGGTTGTACCGGACGACTTCCCACCTGGCTGCCCGAACCCAGCGCAGCGAAGAGCGGAGATGGGTTCGCGAGCAAACGGCGGTCACGCACATGGACAATCCTGACCCTCCCTCATTCGAAAATTCCTGGCGCGAGATCGCTCCCGAGCTCGATCAGGCCATGGAGGCTCTCGGTGAATTGGACCGCGACGCGTTGGTTCTTCGCTACTTTCAGAACAAAAGCCTGCGCGATGTCGGCCGCGCCTTGGGCACCACCGAAGACGCCGCGCAGAAGCGACTCGCCCGCGCCCTCGAGAAGCTGCGCCAGATTCTCGATCGTCGCGGTCATTCCGTATCCGGCACGACCCTTGCGTCCGCAATTCTTCAGTGCGCGATCGAGCCAGTCCCTGCGGCCTTGGCCCAAACCATTTCCGCGGCCGCGCTGAGCAGCACAGCCTTGGCCGTTTCAACCACAACTACAAATGCACTCATTATGAAGTCATCATTTCTGAAGCCCTTATTGATTGGGGTTACCACCGCTTCCGCGGTGATTGGACTGGTCGTTCAGCGCCAGCAAGTCCACTCCGCCCGAGCGGAAAATTCCGCGCTCCACGCGCGTCTCGCCGAGTCCGAATCGTCAAGAGCCGAACCCAAAAACGTCGTGGCACAAGTCGTTCCCCAGCTCACTCGCGACGAACAAGCCGAGCTCTTGCGCTTACGCGGCGAAGTGTCGCGCTTGCGAAAAGAGGTGGCCCAACTGGCGAAGGCCTCCGGAGAGATTCATGCCCAAGACTCAGGTGAAATTCCCGACCCTGCGAGACAGGACGAGATCGCTGTCCAAAAAGCCGCTCGCATCAATGAATTAAAGCACGTCGGGCTGGGTATCCGAGTTCTGACCACCGAGATTCAGGTAAATCCTGCTCTCAAAGCCAAGCTGACCAACCTCAACGAAACGTTGCCGCAATAGTTAGTTTCCAGCGGGATCCTACCGCCCGAGATGCTGACAAATGTGGAAATCCTGGTTCCCGATGTTGAATGGATGATGGCGTTAGAACAGTATCCTAAGGCGGTGATGGCCCGCAGTAAGGAATCGTATCCCAATCCGGACGGGAGTTATGTTCGGGTGTATTGTTTGGGCGACGGATCGGTGCAATCAATCCGACACGGGTCTGGGGACGAGTCTTATGGGTGGGGACAAATCAATGACGGCTCACGACCCGATTGGTTGGTCCTTGATACTGCCGGAAGAGCACGCACCCCCGCGAGCGGCAAACCAACCTTCCAGATGGATCCGGAGTTAGCCCGACGTTACGGCCTCATCCCGCGCCAGTGAGTTGATAGGGTTCTGGGACGGCTGAACCACCAAAATCCGGACGTGAATCGAAGGGAGCCCACCGCGGTGCGACGCCGAGAGCGGCCAGGACGTCCGGAGTGGTCGGTCCTGGTGGCGGTTTGTGGAAGTGGTCTGGGAGATCCCGGACTCGAGTACGCCGCGGCCGCGTAAGCGGTGAAGCGCTTTGCCGCCGTCGTGGAAGGCGACCGCGAGCAGTCCCACTGGGTCGCCCGGTTGCGGGCCAAGTTATCGCGAGTTTCAGGGCGGTCCCATTGCTGCCACTTTGAATTGAACACATCGTTCGCCGCCGGGGTGCCGATCTTCAATTCTAGGGTGGAGTTGTTTACGCAATTCAGTCCGGCCCATCTGATTTCCCGATCGGCTCCGAGGCGGCAGTCAAACGTACCGGAAAGTGTGATGGCGGAATCACAAAGGCTGATTGAGAAACTGATTTTGGCCGCCATGCCTCGGGGCAAGTTTATGAAGCTGGCGGATGTCGCCATGTCCCTGAAGCCGAGCTTGGGAGAAGTTTCGGCAGAGGAGATCGCCCCCATCGTTCGGAGCATAGCCCGAGAGGGTGGGCTGCAGCAGGGTAAACCAGATCTCCGGGGCAACTCAGAGTACTTGCTTCCCACGCTTTCGTAACTGCGACCGACCGCGTACCCTCTCAGCCGTTGAAGCAAAGGGTTGTCAGTGTGCTGTCGTTGATTCTGGCAATGGGGGCCTTGTTCACCCTCTTGCTGATACCCGACGGGTTGAATCCACCGCAGCGGGGTTTGTTCTTGGCCTTTCTTTTTGGAGCCTACCTGGGTGTGGCGGAGGTGGTCTCCCGCTATGGAGATGAGCCCGTGTTTGCGATCTTGACACAATATGGGGCTCTTTATTGGTTCAGGAACGGCATGCTTGGCGTTTGGGCGTTCCTGGTCGTTTGGAGATTTCCCGAGAAATTCAGTATCGGATTTAATCCCAGGTCCTCCGCATTCCTGACGGCAGTTCTCGCTGGATTTGGCGGCGCCGCCGTCATGCGCGCCCGATTCGTTCCGCTCAAGGACTCCAATGGGAAGAGCAAACGATCGGACCCGACATGGTGCTGCGCACGCTGCTTGGAGTGGTCGACCTTCAGATTGATCGCGAGCGTGCAGAGCAACGGTAGGTGCTTCTTCTGAAGAATTTTGGTACGGTCTCGTCGATTTTCCGCGGTTTCGGAAGTGATTTCCGCCAGACGGCTGACGACTTCCTTGGGGAGACGGCAGGGACAGACCCCGAACTCTCAGTCAGCCCGCATCAACGCCAGACACAAATTGCGTTTCGGTTGGTTGTTCATCAAAGCCGCCCTTTTCCTGGTCGCTATTTGAGCCAGACCACTTTGATTTCCTTCTCCAACGCCTTGAACTCCGGGTCGCCGGTGACGAGTTCGGCTTTTTTTCCCTTCGTCAGCGCGGCGGCGAAGGCGCCGGCCAGGCTGATTTTGAAACGGGCCTTGAAATCGGCGGCGTTGTCGGCCAGCGGGCGCGTGACCGGGTGGAATTCCAACGGGAGACTTTTCAGCACGTCGGCCGCTTGTTCCCAGGCTTCCACGCCGTCCTTCTTCAACACCATATACTTCACCTCGGCGTAATTCACCTCGGTCATGTGCAGCGGCCGGTCGGCACTGGCGGCCTTGTGCAGCAACTTCCAGACGGGAACGGCGGCATCCTCGCCGCGAAAGAAGGCCAGCAGCGCGTAGGCATCCAGGACGGCGGTGGCCATTTATCGCTCCTCGAGTTCCCGCTCCTCGCGCTTGTGCTCGGCCCATTCTTGAGGGAACGGCTGGCCACTTGCCTTGCGTTTCAACATGCCAAAGCCCCGTTCAATGGCCCAGCGGGTAACCGGTTTCAGCAGGATGCCTTCGGGGGTGGCCTCCACGACGGCTTTGGTGCCGTCTTCGATTTGATATTGTCGCCGCAGCCAGGCGGGGATGACGACTTGGCCTTTGGTGGTGAACCAGACGGAATCGGATTTGGAAGCAGTGCTCACGGGGTCAATTCTGAAAGAAATACTATAATCCGTCCAGGAATAGGATTTCCTACTTATAAAATTTACTCCTTCTCGATTCTCCAGCGAAGCCGAATTACAAATTTCCGCTATGGTGTGGATCAAGAAGTAGTAGGCGCGGAGCGGGGTAACCAGGTGCCTTTAACCAGGTACCAGACCCTCTAACATGTATCTCGAATTGCTCACGCTCGACCGGTCCAAAAATGTACTCCCGGTTCACCACCCAGGAAACGCAGTGGAACCGATTGTGAGCACTTCCCGGCTGACCCTTGTTTCGACCTTGGCGCATGCCCCTACTTCAACCTACCACATCCCCTCCCCGCTATCGCCACATTGAACCAGTCAGGACTTCCACTCGTCGGGAAACTTCTTACCGTGAGAGGGTCTAGAGGGTCTAGCACCTAGGCATCACTCACCCGTGCGCGATTTCATCTCCATCGCAGTTCCAAAGAAGGCCGCAGATTCAGTGTCCAAGTGGCGACGGCGCTACTACGTTTTGTCACCGCACGGCAATCCGACACTGAAGACGCAGTTGCCGGCAGATTACTCGACATGGGTGCTCACCAAGGGCGGGTGCTCTTGCGAGTTGTGCGTTAGCATCGGCACAGTTCCCCGTAAGGCTTCGGCCACACTTGATGTGATGTTGCGTGATGATGCGAGTGAGATTCTTCAGGAGATTTTGGCCGGACTTGACCCCGTTTTTGTTTACGTTCGCTAACCTCGAAGCGGAATAGGTTAGGCGAGCTAGGGTGGGAATGAGCGGGGGAACCAGGTGTCAGACCAAGTGCGTTTGCGGGGATAGGGGACCGGGGTACTTCGGTAGAAACCGACGCAACACGTCCTCGACGCTGAGTCCGAACTCGGGTGCCCCGTACCGGGGCGCCGGCCTTAGCGGCGGCGCTGGAGATTGAGCAGTCCGAGCGGACTACGGATTTCGCCCAAGCGTTCCTGCCGCACGTGCAGATAGCGAGCGGTCGTGGCCAGGAGGGTCCTGGCCCAGCAGCCCACCATAAAAGGCGCGCCGGGCATTGATGGCGATATTGACCGAGGAAGCCGAGAGCTTGCGCTCGGTAATGAGGTGGAGTATCCACGAGCGGATGTCCGGCTGTCCGAGCTGATCGGGAAAATGCCCATGAAACTGCGCCAAATCGGCCACATAAATCGTGTCGTCTTGCACGGTCCGTGCGGCTTTCTGCTGCAGGATCAGATGCTCGATGAACCGCTGACGCAGGGGCGAGATCGGCCGCGGGCGGGACTGAGTGGGATTGGAGGAACCGGTGGATG
>Ga0105044_10000195_pt1 | contig 69530 bp, 58 predicted proteins | sample MAT01_FD_78092 | JGI IMG/M metagenome (GOLD analysis project Ga0105044, IMG submission 78092) | Freshwater microbial communities from Lake Fryxell liftoff mats and glacier meltwater in Antarctica - MAT-01 | ecosystem: Environmental > Aquatic > Freshwater > Ice > Liftoff microbial mat | place...
CACATCAGCAGCAACAACGAAGTGTTGCTATATCTCGTCGCATATCCGGCGGTTGGGAGATGCCACGTCCAGTGAAGATCAAGAACTTCTACAACCTTGCCACCTATACCGAGTATTCCCTTGGGAACGATGGTCGTACGTTGGTGATGGCTGTAGAGCGCAAAGACACGAAGGGTGGAAAGGATCTCTACGTTAGCTTCCTGCAGCCAGATAGTTCGTGGAGTGAACCAACAAGTTTGGGACCTGTTCTGAACTCGATTGGGCATGAACTCACTCCCTTCTTGTCGTCGGACAGAGTGTCCTTGTACTTCTCGTCGGACGGCCATGGTGGCTTTGGATCGTATGATGTGTTCGTGGCGCGACGTCTCGACTCATCGTGGACGAATTGGTCGACGCCGGAGAATCTCGGTCCAACGATCAACACTGCCGGATGGGATCTGTATTACACGATTCCTGCCAAAGGTGACTATGCCTACTACGTTTCGCACTCGAATACGATTGGTGCAGGGGACATCTTCCGTGTTGGGTTGCCGGAACGTGTTCGACCACGTCCGGTGGTGCTCATCTATGGTCGCGTGCTGAACAAGAAAACCGGAGAGCCAATCTCTGCAGAGATCGTATACGAGATCACGGAAACGAACTCTCCGGCCGGAGAAGCACATTCCACGCCGCTCACAGGTGAATACAAGATTGTGCTTCCAGCCGGCTATCAGTATGGCTTTCGCGCATCGGCAACAGGGTTCTTAAGCGAGAGTGATAACATCGATCTTACGCAAGTAATTACGTATCAAGAGATCAAGCGCGACTTGTACTTGGTGCCGATCGAGGTAGGACAGTATTTCGTGTTGAAGAATGTGTTCTTCGATTACAACAAGGCAACGATCCGACCTCAGTCGCATCCGGAACTCATGCGCGTTGCAGAGATTTTGAAACAGTATCCAGCGATGATCATCGAAGTGGCCGGACATACAGACTTTGTTGGACCAGACGATTACAACATGAAGCTCTCGCACGCTCGAGCGCAGGCTGTTGCAGATCACATCATGCAGATGGGTGAGCTCGCGCCTGGTCGTATCGTAGGCGTTGGATACGGAGAGACGAAACCGATTGCCGACAATGCGACGGACGAAGGCAGACAGCTCAACCGACGCGTCGAGATCAAGATCCTGAAAAAGTAGTTATGCGCAGTCTTACCGAACGTGAACACAACGTCATCTTTCAAACCTATAAGCGACTCCCCATCGAGATCGCCTCTGCATCGGGATGCCGGATCACCGCCACAAATGGTGCTGTCTACCTCGACTTCCTAGGCGGCATTGCGGTGAATGCCCTTGGTCATTCGCATCCGCATGTTGTGCAGAACGTTATCGATCAAGCGCAGCGATACATGCATGTATCGAACTTCTTCTATCAGGAACCGCAGATCCGATTGGCAGAGCTTCTGTGCGAGGCATCGGGCTATCAGCGTGTCTTCTTCACCAACAGCGGGGCCGAGGCCACCGATGGGGCGATCAAGATGGCAAGGCGGTATGGTAGCAAGGCAGCACGGACCGACGTGATTGGCTTTACAGGCGGTTTTCACGGTCGTACATATGGTGCATTGTCAATCATGGACAAGCCGTTGTACAAAGAAGGGATGGGTCCGTTCCTTCCAAACACCCTCGTCCTACCGTACAACAGCGTGGATGCAATCACATCACACGTCAACGCAAACACATGTGCCATCATGTTGGAATTCGTTCAAGGAGAAGGTGGCTTGCGCGAGGCAACTCCAGAGTTTGTTGATGCCCTTGTCGTTGCTCAGCGAGATCATGGAGTGCTCATCATCGCAGACGAAGTGCAAGCAGGGATCGGTCGAACAGGTACGTTCTTCTCCTTTGAGCGATACAACATCAAGCCAGACATTGTGATCTGTGCGAAGGCAATGGGTGGCGGACTTCCCCTTGGCGCCATGCTTGCAACCGAAGAAGCTGCGGCTCTATTTGATCGCGGAATGCACGGCACCACCTACGGTGGTAATGCTGTTGCCTGTGCTGCAGGCATCGCCGTTCTCGAAGAAGTGCGCGATGGACTGATGGAGCATGTACGGCACATCGGATCGTACTTGCATACACGATTGTTGGAAGTACAACGCAAGCATCCGAGTGTTGTACTCGAGATACGCGGACGTGGTTGTATGCAGGGCGTCGTGCTAAGTGTAGATGCCGCACCGTTTGTGCAAGCTCTCCTAGAGCGAGGCGTGATCGCAAATGCAACGGCCGGAACGGTGATTCGCCTTGTTCCGCCGTATATCATCACAGAGGCGGACGTGGATGCATTCGTCGCGGCGTTGTCGGACGTGGTTGCTAAGCCATGAACTGCCGCGCCGCCTGTGCAGCGTGTTGCATTGCACCCTCCATCACGTCGGCCATACCCGGTATGCCCAACGGAAAACCTGCCGGAGTGCCTTGCGTTCAGCTCAACACAGACCTCACCTGCAAGTTGTTCGGTCTGCCTGAACGTCCCGCATTCTGTGGCACACTCCAACCACGCCAAGACATGTGTGGAACGTCGCGCGAAGAGGCGATGCAGATCCTCAGTGCAATGGAGCTCGATACGAGTCCTCTGCCGTAAGTTGCGTGATGATCACTTGTCGTATAGCGCAGCTCCTATGGCTGCTTTGTTTCTCTACCCTCCTGCAAGCCCAAGACGATACGACATCGTCTCCCATCGACGTGCATTTTCAGATGACGACGGTAACGCAGTACCACCCTGCATTCCCCGCGTCCTATAGCGGCACGAACAGCATGTCTGATTCATCAGAAGCTGCCACGTCGCTCACGACCACATTCTTCTTTACGTGGCATGTATCGTCGAACATCTTGCTGCGCTTCGATCCGGAGTTAGCTGGTGGTGCCGGACTTAGTCGTGCACTTGGTGCCGCGGGATTTCCGAATGGCGAGACGCTTCGTGTTGGCGATCCAACGCCTCAAGCATACGTCGCTCGACTGTATGCGCAGTTCCTCCTGCAGCCGTCAGCTAATGATGAACTACGAATCACGGCGGGTACGTTTAGTCTGTCGGACTTCTTCGACAACAACACCTACTCGCACGATCCGCGAGGTCAGTTCTTGAATTGGTCGTTCATGAGCAGTGGCGCATGGGACTATGCGGCGAACACACGCGGATATACAGTGGGACTCGTGCTGGACTACACACGAGGTGCGTTCGGCGCGCGGATCTCGTCTGCGCTCGTGCCAACAACGGCCAACGGACCTGAACTCGAGTGGGATCTTTCGCGCGGACATTCCGAAACAGTCGAACTTCAGTATCGATATGACGACGACGAAACACCCGGCACACTTCGCATTCTTGGTTATCTCACGCACGCCAACATGGGTAGCTATGTCCAAGCAGTTGCAGAGGCACAACCTGGTACAGCGCCAAGTGTGGTGAGCACTCGGCAAGTGGGTCGAACAAAATATGGTGTAGGAGTGAACCTCGAGCACGCGCTGAATCCATGGCTCGGCCTGTTCGCACGCGCCGGCTGGAACGATGGTGCAAACGAGACGTGGGCCTTCACAGAGATCGACCGAAGCGCCACCATTGGACTCTTGGCCAACGGCGTGCACTGGGGAAGAAAGCAAGACTATGTTGGTGTTGCCGTGGCCGTGAATGGTATTTCCGAAGCACATCGCATCTATCTTGCGCGCGGTGGACTTGGTTTTATGGTCGGAGATGGCGCACTAACCTACGCGGAAGAGATCATATCGGAAGTCTACTATCGCATTCATATGCACGATCAAAACTTCTGGGTCACACCTACCTATCAATTGTTGATGCATCCCGGATATAACGCAGATCGCGGTCCGGTGCACGTCCTTCCCATTCGCGTTCACGTGGAGTTTTAATGTATCCGATCTTGATCACGTGTCCGCTCGAAATGCCTCGCCTCCTTGCCGCCGAAGTAGAAGCCCTTGGCTTACCCATCGTTGCCATGCATAAGGCCGGCGTCGAAACCCAAGGCACCCTCGAAGATTGTATGCGGTTGAATTTGTGGCTTCGCACTGCCCACCGAGTTTTGTTGCGACTGCATGAATGGACGGCAACATCTCCGGATGCCATGTATGCAGGCGTCAAGAGTGTGGAATGGGAACGATGGATCGATCCAGATGGATATGTGAGCATTGTCTCGAGTGTGAAAACACCGAGTATCGACAATTCGTTGTTTGCAAATGTGAAGTGCAAAGACGCCGTGGTCGATCGTATTCGAGACAAGACGGGTCGGCGCCCAGACAGCGGGTCGAGCAACGACTACGCCGTCTTGTACCTGTATTGGCACGCAGACGTAGCCATGATCTACGTAGACACGTCCGGCACGTCGCTCAGCGACCGTGGCTATCGATTGAACCCACACAAGGCCCCCATGCGCGAGACGCTCGCCGCCGCCGTTATCCTCTCCATGCAGTGGGAGCCCGGCACGTTCTTTGTAAATCCTATGTGCGGCAGCGGAACACTTGGCATCGAGGCCGCACTCATTGGCATCAACCGCGCCCCGGGCCTCACGCGCAACAACTTTGGTTTCATGCATGTGCAGCCGTACGATCCGAAAGTGTTCGAGGCAATGGTGAAGGAGGCAAGGAGCAAGGAACGGAAAAGTAAATCGGCCTTTGTGTTGTGCAGTGATAACGACCGCCGTGCTATCGAAGCCACGCGTGAGAACGCCAAAGCCGCGGGCGTTCTGCACCTGATCGAAACTGGTGTGTGCGACTTTACCGAAACACCCATTCCTCCTGCACCTGGAGCGATTGTTTTGAATCCCGAGTATGGTCTGCGATTGGGGAACGTTGCAACACTGATCGACGTGTATGCAGATATAGGCGACTTCTTCAAACAGAAGTGCAAAGGCTATTGGGCCTACATCTTTACCGGCAACATCGAACTCGTCAAGCACGTGGGATTGGCAGCCAAAAAGCGCACGGTGTTGTACAGTGCAGATCTTGAGTGCAGGCTCTTCGAGTACGAGATCTACGATGGAAGCAGACGTCCCCCCAAGGCCGTATCAGAGGCGTAAGACCGCGCCCAAGGCGGGGTTTCGTATTTTGCCTCCATGATTAAGATCACCCTCCCCAACGGCGATGTGCGCGAAGTGGCCTCCGGTACTACCGGCATGGAACTCGCAAAGAGCATCAGCGAAGGTCTGGCGCGCGTTGCGCTGGGCATTATTGTGAACGATATACCGTACGACCTTTCTCGCCCAATCACGGCAGATGCGTCGGTACGCATCGTCACGTTCGACGACGAAACCGGTCGTGAAATCTTCTGGCACTCTACGGCCCACTTAATGGCAGAAGCGCTCGAAGCGCTGTACCCCGGAACGAAGTTCGGCATCGGACCTCCTATTGAGCAGGGCTTCTACTACGACGTCGATCTGCCGGGAGAAAAAAAGTTGAGCGTCGAAGACCTGCCCGCGATCGAAGCCAAGATGATGGAGCTCGTGAAGCGCGATGCTCCGTATGAGCGTATCGAAATGAACTGGGCCGACGCCGTTGCCTACTTCACGGAGAAGAACGACGAATACAAACTCGAGCTCCTCGAAGGATTGAAAGACAGCGAGATCACGTTCTACCGACAAGGTGCATTCACCGATCTGTGCAGAGGTACACACGTGCCCGGCACAGGAATGATCAAGTATCCAAAGCTCTTGTCGATAGCCGGTGCGTACTGGCGTGGAGACGTGAAGCGCAAGCAGCTTACACGTATCTATGGCGTGTCGTTCCCAAAGAAGCAACAACTCGAAGACTTCATCAAGCAGCGCGAAGAAGCAGAGCGCCGCGATCATCGCAAGCTTGGACGTGAACTCGAGATCTACATGATCACGCCTATGATTGGTGGAGGACTGCCGGTGTGGCTTCCGAATGGGACACTGCTGCGCCGACGTCTCGAAGCGTTCTTGCGCGAAGAGCAAACCAAGCGCGGATATCAAGAGGTGATTACGCCGCACATTGGTAATCTGGAACTGTATAAAACTTCCGGTCACTATCCGTATTACGCAGAGTCGCAGTTTGCGCCAATTCAGATCGAGGATGAGTACTACTTGCTCAAGCCGATGAACTGTCCGCACCACCATCAGATCTATTCGTCGAAGCCACGGTCGTATCGCGACCTGCCGCTCCGTCTCGCAGAATTTGGGACGGTCTATCGGTATGAGCAGTCAGGCGAACTGAATGGTTTGTCGCGTGTTCGCGGCTTCACACAAGACGATGCCCATATCTACTGCACACACGATCAGCTCAAGCAAGAGATTAAGAATGTTGCTGAACTCACGCAGATGGTCTTCGCCACTTTCGGTATGGAAGTGAGCACACGACTGTCCTTCCGCGACGAGAATGAATCGAAGTACGGGGGCGATATCGAATTCTGGAACATTGCCCAACAAGAGATCAAAGACGTTGCCGACGAGATGGGACTCGACTACTTTATCGGTCTAGGCGAAGCCGCATTCTACGGTCCGAAGATCGACTTCATTGTTCGCGATGCCATCGGCAGAAAATGGCAGCTTGGCACGGTGCAAGTAGACTACGTGATGCCCGAGCGTTTCAACCTCGAATACACTGGCAGCGACAATGTAAAGCACCGTCCGGTGATCATTCACCGTGCGCCGTTCGGCTCGATGGAGCGATTTATCTCGATTCTCATCGAGCACTATGCAGGAAACTTCCCGTTCTGGCTGGCCCCGTCGCAGATAAGTGTGTTGCCCATTGCGGATTCGCACTATTCGTACGCAACAGATCTGACAGCGGAACTCGTGGCCATGGGATTCCGAGTTCACGTTGATCTTCGGAACGAGAAGATCAGTCGCAAGATCGCAGAAAGTGAGCAGAAGAAGGTCCCCTATGCTCTCGTGATCGGCTCGAAAGAGATCGATGCAAATGCCGTTGCAGTACGAAAGCATGGCGAAGGCGATAAGGGCACGATGTCTGTGGTAGATGTAAAAGCACTCTTCACTTTATTGAATGTACCCGGCGCATGATACAGCGCTTCCGATTTGTGATTGCTTCGCTCTTGGTACTTGTTGGTACCGGATCGTTTCTTGCGTTACAGCGCCCTGCCGCCTTGATCCCTGCCAGTTTTGGAGCGATCCTGTTTGCACTCACACTTCTCGCACGCAAGAAACAATTTGAAAAGCCTGTGTTCCAGGCATCGGCTGCGGTGATGGTGTTTGGTTTGCTTGCAACGGTGCTTTCTCTCGGCAGGGCCGTACGTGTTGCACTAGGCATGGAAACCGAGATCAAACCTGAAGTGTGGCCGTTAGCCGCAATGTCCATTCTCTGTGGAGTATATGTGTCGTACGTGATCCGTTTGATGTTTCGCGCTCGCTCTGCAGCCGCGATCCTTGTGCTTGTCCTCTGTGGCGTTGTTTCCATGCATGCGCAGAAGTCGTACACTAAGTCGGCGTCCGCAACGAAGAAGGTCGCACTCACGGCCAACGCTCAGTTCTATATCGACCCCAAGGTGTGGGAGAAGAACAAGCAGCCGTCGATCGAAGGTGCTGATGTAGAATACACGCACAAAGATGGAACAGCCTTTGTAGCTGTTGTTTCGCAGAAGCAATTCTTGAACATCGATACCTTTATCGATGCATTCGTAGAAGGAATGAGAGAATCTGCAAAGGAAGTAACGCTTCAGGAACGTGCGAACATTACCGTGAATGGAACGCCTGTTACGGCCTGCATGATCGGGATGAAGGACGAGGGTGTGGATGTGACGTACTTGGTGTACTTCTACTCTGGTACCAAGGGCATGGTGCAGGCACTGAGTTACTGTAGCACCGAGATCTTTGGAGAAATGAGTTCGGTATTACAAACCGCATTGAACGGACTGGTGGTGAAGAAGTGATCGTTCGCGACCGAGTTCGGTGGAGCGATTGTGATCCAGCAGGGATCATGTACTTCGGAACATGCACGAGGTTGTTTGAGATCGCAGAGACAGAGTTGATGCGTGACTGCGGATATCCCTACTCCGATGCCGGGATGAACGCGCTTGGAATCTACATTCTGCGCGTGCAGTATCACGTCGACTTCCTTGCGCCCGTCCTGCTGGACGACGAAGTAGATGTTGAACTGCACATTGGTGAGATCGGCCGTGCATCGTTCCGTCAAGATTTTACTATTGTGCGACTACACAACGAACAACGTACCGAAGCGGCGCATGGCACCTGCACCACGGTGTGCGTAGACGCCACAACGCGCACAGCACGGCGCATTCCCGACAATCTGCGTGCAGCACTTGCACGCCACCTCACGAACACAGAGGATGCATCATGAGTAAACGAGAGAACGCTCTTCACGACAAGCTAGACGAGAAGGCCGCGAAGCTCGGCATTGGCTCGCACAGTCGCCACATCTTTTTGTGTGCAGATCCATCGAAGCCCAAGTGTTGTAGCATGGAGGAAGGGATCAAGGCATGGGACTATTTGAAGGATCGCCTGTCGGAACTCGACCTTAGTGAGCCCGGCAAAGTATTTCGTACAAAGGCGAACTGTCTGCGTGTATGCGTGATGGGACCCATCGCCGTGGTGCACCCTGAAAACGTATGGTATCATTCTTGCACGCCAAAAGTTCTTGAGCGCATTATTCAAGAGCACTTGATTGGCGGAATACCTGTAGAGGAATTCAGAATTCACGATGGACATTGAATCGTTCAGATCGTACTGTCTTGCGAAACCCGGCACGTCGGAAGACCTACCGTTTGGTCCAGACACGCTCACGATTCGCGTGATGGGAAAGATCTTTGCCTTTGCCGGACTAGACGCGGTTCCATTATCGGTGTCGTTGAAAACCAACCCAGAGCACGCCATTGATCTACGCGAGCGATATGACGCTATTCACGGCGCCTATCACCTGAATAAGAAGCACTGGAGCTCCGTGCGTATGGATAGCAGTGTACCCATGAACGTGATCACCAAGATGATCGATGAATCGTATGCGCTCGTGGTAAGCGGGCTCAAACGGTCGGAACGAGAACAACTCGCCTTGATCACTTGATCAGAGATCGTACGAGAATGTGCAGTACGGTGTAGGAGAGTACGGCGGGTACGATCACAGCCACATACACAGACGCCTTTCGTAGTCGAGGGATCCAACGCTTTGGAATCCGCTTAAAGCTCACTACTGCATTGCGAATTCCATGCACCAAGTGGAACGAGAGCATTGCCATGGCAATTACATAGAACGCTGTGTACCACACGCTCGAGAACGCTGCCTGTGCCTCGGCATAGAGGTCGATAGAATCGACCATCGTGATTCGATTCGGCACAAAGAATCTCCACAAGTGCACCACCATAAAGAGAAGTATGGCAAGACCGGTGTACGAGACATATCGCGTGAAGAGATTCTTCGGTGCACGAAGATGCGATTTCTGCTTTAAGATCTGTTGGTGATGATAGCGGATCTTATAGCCGATCACAATATGACCGATGAAGAGTGCAAAGAGTGCAATCTCGAGAATGCGCACCAAAATCGAGTGTCCGAGGGTGGCGGTATACCATAGGTAGGGCGCTGGGTCTGTGTGGAGCAAGAACAAATTGCCAACCATGTGCTCTACAAGAAAGACCAACAACAAGATGCCTGTTGTTGCCTCTGCGTTCTTTCTTCCAACGGCAGACGTGAACCACGAACGAGGATTCATGCGGTGAATGTCGCTACCACTTCTTCTACACTACGCAAGGCCATCACATCCGGAATAGGTGCCGATTGCGTCCATGGCGACCATCCGTCTGCAAGATCAACAGGCACACCAACAGTTACTGCATAGAGAATCATGTGGGGAGAGTTTTCGGTAGTGATGAACGCAACAGAATAGAACCAACAATGGCGCTGATGAAGGATCCTACAAGGATGCTGAGTTTCGCAACTTCAAGATCTTCATTGGACGTAAAGGCCAGATGTGCAACAAACAATGCCATTGTAAATCCGATGCCGCACAAGATGGACACGGCATAGATGTTGCGCATGGTGACGTTGGCCGGAAGTTCTGCCCAATGCAGGCGTACGCTTAGCCACACAGCGAAGGACACACCAAGTTGCTTTCCAAGGAAGAGACCCAAGATAATGCCGAGCGAAATGGGGGAGATCAAGTGGGTGACGACACTGCTGTTGAACGCAACACCTGCATTGACAAGGGCAAAGAGTGGCATAATGCCAAAGGCAACCCACGGCTGCAAGCTGTGCTCAATGCGATGCAGCGGCGATTGCACACGCTCGCAGAGAGATTCCAATGCGTGAACGGCATCGTGCTGTTCTTCCTCTCTGGCGACAATCCTGTTCACCAGTTCTCGTGTTCGTTGCAAGAACGACCGTTGGTTGATGCGAGATCGAGATGGGATGCAGATTGCGAGGACAACGCCGCCGATCGTTGGATGCACTCCGCTCGACAGAAAACACAACCATAGAGCGATGCCGGCAAGTGCGTAGAACCACAGCGAGTGAACGCTCGATCTGTTGCCGATGATCAAGATCACAACAATGACGGCGGCCCACATGAGACTCGCAATGTGGAGTGTGCTTGTATAGAACAAGGCGATCACCACAACGCTAAAGAGGTCGTCTACAATGGCAAGTGCCGCAAGGAAAATCTTCAAGCCAAGTGGCACGCGATTGCCGAACAGCGCAAGGATCCCCAAGGCAAAGGCGATGTCTGTTGCAACGGGTACGGCCCAGCCTCGAATGGCGGGGGTTCCTACATTGAAGATCGCATAGATGAATCCAGGAACGACCATGCCGCTCACAGCGGCAATGATTGGAAGCATGGCCTTTTTTCGCGACGACAGTTCGCCAATAAGTAGCTCACGCTTGATCTCGAGTCCAACCACCAAGAAGAAGACCACCATCAATCCATCGTTGACAAAATGCTCGATGGTAAAATCAAGTTGAAACGTGTCGACGGTGATATTGAGCGGGGTGGCTAGGAGTGCGTGATACGACGCCGAGAACGGCGAGTTGATCCATGCGAGGGCGAGTGCCATGCAGGCGATGATAACGACGCCGGCCGACGTGGACGACTGAAAGAACTCTTGGAACGTGGTGACGATGGATTTAGGTGCAACGCGCATCACAACAGCTCCTCACAGTAACGACGATAGTCAGAACGGGGAAGGGCCTCGACAGTCGCTCGAAACTCATCGTGCGAGATAAAGCCTCGATTCAGGGCCACTTCCTCTAAGCAACCGATCTTCAGTCCTTGTCGCTTTTCAATCGCATGAATGAACGTACCCGCCTCGATCAAACTCTCGGGCGTTCCGGTGTCGAGCCATGCAATGCCGCGCCCCATTTCGATTACACGCAGGCGATTCTGTTTCCAGTACTCTGCGTGGATATCGGTGATCTCTAGTTCTCCACGTTTGCCAGGCTTGAGGGCGGCAGCGATCGTGCATACGTCGGACGTGTACACGTAGAGTCCGGGAATTGCGAGTGACGACTTCGGATGCTCGGGTTTCTCTTCAATGCTCACAATGCTTCCGTCGGCAGCCAGTTCCACAACGCCGTAGCGTTCAGGATCTGTAACACGGTATCCAAACACCGTTGCGCCATCGGTCACGTCCAGCGCTGTACGCAGGAAGTCAAGTTTGCCGTAGAAGAGGTTGTCGCCCAAGATCAGACAAACATTGTCGCTGCCAATGAAGTCGCGGCCTATCAAAAAGGCCTCGGCAATGCCGCGTGGTGCGTCTTGAATGCGATACGTGATAGTGATGCCCAATCGGGACCCATCGCCTAGCAGGCGTTCAAACGTGGGGGTGTCTTGCGGCGTTGAGATGATTAACACATCGCGTATTCCGGCCATCATGAGAGTGGACAGCGGATAGTAGATCATCGGCTTGTCGTACACAGGCTGAAGCTGCTTCGAGAAGGCTGCCGTCATCGGATAGAGACGGGTGCCGTTGCCTCCGGCAAGGATGATGCCTTTTGTGGTGGTGGACATGGAGCGAAATATACGACAAAGCTGTCAGTCGTTGTCTGTGTCCGCCATCGGTTCTAGCGGGTTATAGGCGCTCTGCTCGTCGTTCACCGCACGGTGCCGCACGAGCTTTGCTTCTACCAAGAAGATCACGTTCTCGGCAATGTTCGTTGCGTGGTCTGCCACGCGCTCAACGTCGTGAAGGGCGATCAGCAAACTTGCGCCCGTGTCGATCAACGACGCGTCCGACTTCATCAATTCCACCACTTCGGAACGCAGTGAATCGTACAGTGTATCTACGGTGCTGTCTGTAGGCAGAATGTGGGCAGCCATTTCCGGATCATTATTGATGAAGGCATCGAGACTAGCCTTCAACATCTTGAACATGATGGTCGTGATGCGAGAGAAGTTGATCCGACGTGCCATTTCAACGGAAGCCGGCGTATGGAGCACCATCGAAGCAAGATCCGAAGCCATATCGCCAATGCGTTCGAGTTCATTGTTGATCTTCACAGCCGTGAGCAACAATCGAAGGTCGGACGCCACCGGTTGGTTCAGGGCGAAGATTCGCTGACACTGTTTGTCGATCTTCAGATCAAGCTTGTCTACTTTATCATCTCGCTCCGCAACAATCTTTGCAAGCTCTGCATTGCCCTCGTTCAGAGCGCGAATGGCGAACTCCATTTGCTCTTCAACAAGCGAACCCATTCGTATCAGGCGTGTACGAAGTTTATCGAGGTCTTCTTCGAATGTTCTGTTCATGGTCTGGCCCTTGCAATCAACCGAATCGTCCGGTGATGTAATCTTCCGTTTCTTTTTTGGACGGACTCGTAAAAATAGTCCGTGTGCGATCGAACTCGATAAGCTTCCCCATAAGGAAGAAGCCCGTGTAATCGCTTACGCGAGCCGCCTGTTGCATGTTGTGCGTGACGAGGACGATGGTGTACTGGTCTTTGAGTTGTGTGATGAGCTCTTCCACTTTCCCTGTAGAAATCGGATCCAAGGCAGAACAAGGCTCGTCCATGAGCAGGATCTCAGGATTCACAGATACGGCCCGGGCAATGCACAGGCGTTGCTGCTGTCCACCTGAGAGTCCAAGGGCGGAATAGTGAAGTCGATCCTTCACTTCGTCCCATAACGCTGCCCTGCGCAAGCTCGATTCCACCACTTCTTCCAACTCGGACTTGCTCTTCCTCCCCGTAAGGGTAAGGCCATATGTGATATTCTCAAAGATGGACTTCGGGAATGGTGTCGACTTTTGGAACACCATGCCGATGCGACGTCGGAGCGTGACTACATCCACATCGCTATCGTACACATCAACACCATCCACTTCCATGAGGCCAGTATGCTTCGTGGATTCGATCAGATCGTTCATGCGATTGATCGAACGAAGGAAGGTGCTCTTCCCGCATCCGGACGGACCGATGAACGCCGTAACGCGATTCTCGTTCATATCGATAGTAATATCGAACAACGCCTGTTTCTGTCCGTAGAAAAACGAGAAGGCCTGCGTCCGAGCTTTTATTGAGGTTTCTTTTGCCATGATCAAGCCTTCGTGCGGAGTCGGGAGCGAATGTAGATCGCAGTAAAATTCAACAGGAATGTGAGACCAAGCAAGACAAGAGTTGTTGCGTACTGCAGTGGCAGCGCTTTCTCTACATCGGGCGACTGTGTTGCGAGTACGTACAAGTGATATCCCAAGTGCATGAACTTTTCGGTAAGACCAACGTTGCCATCCATCGAGTATGCAACGCCTACAAAGAGAATGGCAGCAACTTCACCGGCTCCACGACTCACGGCAAGGATCGATCCCGTGAGAATTCCGGTAACGCTGTTTGGTAATACCACCTTGATGATCGTTTGCCACTTTGTTGCGCCGAGTGCCAATGAGGCTTCGCGCAATTCGCGTGGCACCGCGCGTAACGACTCTTCAACCGCCACGATCACCACAGGAAGCGTAAGCACGGCCAACGTTGCGGAGCACCAGAGGAGGCTCTCTTGCCCGAACACCTTTGCCTCCATGCTGCCATACAATGCCCCATCCATTCCTTTCCCAAGGAACTGCACGAAGAAGCCAACTCCGAACAAACCGAAGACGATAGATGGCACACCGGCAAGCGTGTTTACTGCAAAGCGAACGCCGCGTGCGAAGACGCTATTCTGCTTTGCGTATTCGTTGAGGTAGATGGCCGTAGCCGTGCCGATCGGAACGCCTAGGATCGACATGATCAAGACCAACAAGGCCGTTCCGAAAATGGCGGGGAAGATCCCGCCCTCCATGTTGTTGTTGCGTGGTGCTTCAGAGAGGAACGACCACGACAAATGCTGTGCGCCGCCAACAATAAAGATGCCGAACATCGAAAGGATCAAGCCCACAATGGCAACGGCAGCAAACGCTGCAACGAGCACGGCAAATAAGCCGAGAACGCGTTTAGATGCGGGGAGATGTCCGGAAAAAACTGACACGTATTACTTGCCTTGGAACTTCTTGATGAGTCGGCTCTTGACGTAAAGTTCTGTAACCGCATTCAAACCGAATGAAAACAGAAAGAGCATCGAGCCGAGCAAGAACAAAATGCCATAGTGCTCCGAGCCCCACACCACTTCGCCCATTTCTGAACCGATGGTTGCTGCAAATGTTCGCGCGGGCTCGAACACACTCCACGTCTTCATTGCTGCATTTCCAGTGGCCATGAGGGCGATCATCGTTTCGCCAAAGGCCCGGCCCACACCAAGGAGCACGGCCGCAAAGACACCTGGTGCCGCAGCGGGCAACATCACGCGATAGGCGGTTTGCCATTCGGTGCTTCCAAGTGCAAGTGATGCTTCGCGAAGAGTGCGCGGTACGGCGGTGAGCGACTCTTCAGCAATCGAGAACACCAGAGGGATCACGGCAAGCGAAAGTCCGAATCCACCTACGAGTGCATTTAATCGGAACGATGTGCCAAGAATATCTTGTAAGAACGTTGCCACGATCGTCAAGCAAAAGAATCCGATCACCACAGAGGGAAATCCAGCAAGGAGCTCGATGGTTGGCTTCACGATGTTGCGAACGCGAGCCGAGGCAAAGAAGGCGGTGTATAAGGCGGCAAGGATGCCGAGTGGTGCGCCGATCGCAATGGCAACAATCGTTGTTTTTGCCGTTCCAATGAACAGTGGTATCAAGCCGAACTTCTGGTTCTCGGACACAGGCTGCCAAATGGAACCGGTGAGCTTTTCCCACAAACTCTTTGGTGCTTCTGTGGCAGCTTCCGAAGACGGTGCCGGTGCAGTTTGCGGTGTTGGTTCCTCGATGGTGGCATCTGGATTATAGACGTCTTGATCGTTCGCATTTGCCGGTGCAACAGTTGCAGTGTCTGCCTCTTCTTCTGGATTGTACACTTCCTGTTGTTGGTCTGCGGTGCCAGCAGAAGCAGCGGCCGAGGCCGCTGCTTGCGATTGTTGTTCTCCTGTAAAGAGTCCGGCTGCTTCTCGAAACACAAAGATGAAGATCAGAAAGATCACCAAGATCGAGATCGATGCCACGATACGAATAGTCCATTCCGCGATATGCTCGCCGAATCGTTTACTCGTAGCGCTGAATCGATTCATGAGCTGTTCCGGTTACGACTTTTTGATTGGATAGTAGCCAACTTCTTGAACGGTCTTCTGTCCACCCTTGCCGATCACCCAATCAATGAACTTCTTGGTGTCGCCTTCTGGTCTGGCCTTCAAGTAAAAGTACAAGAAGCGTGCAATGGGATACTCATAGCTGAGAATCGTCTTTTGTGTTGGCAGAACGTAAGGTTTTCCGGCCTCTACAGCAACGGCAATGGACTTAACATTCTTGGCATAGGCAGCACCACCGTAGCCGATGGCGAACGGATCCTTTGACACGGCATTGATGAGAGCTGCTGTACCAGCCATGTGTTGTGTTTGAGCGGCAAAGTCTTTCTTGTTCAGTACGTGATCCTTAAAGAACTCGTACGTTCCGGAATTATTCTCGCGGCTGTACAACACGATGGTTTTGTTTGGACCTCCGACATCCTTCCAGTTTGTGATCTCGCCCTTGAAGATCTTACCGATCTGCTCGATAGTGAGTTGCTTCACGGGGTTGCTTTTATGTGCGTACACAGAAAGGCCGTCGCGAGCTACACGAACTTCGATGCCTTTAGAACCGGTCTTGGCCTTGAGCTGGTCGATCTCTGCCGGTTTCATGGGACGTGACGATGCGCAGATGTCCGTTGTGCCGTTGATCAGTGCTGCGATTCCAACTCCGGAACCTCCGCCTGTTACCTGAAACTCGACGTTTTTCTTTTCAGGATACAATTCGGTCCAGCGCTGTACCAAAATCACCATCGTGTCCGACCCTTTGATCGTGATACGCTGGTGTGCGGCTGCGGGAAGCAGAGTTGGCAACCACATCAGAAATATGAAGGGAGCCAGTTTACGCATGAATGTCAACATGGATCGGAGTCCTGTGAATTGAGTGTACAAATCTACGGAGAGGAAGACCACCGCGAGCTAAGAGTTGGAACACATTGCCGTTACGTTTTAGTAATGCTGTATGTTCAAATGCCCAATTCCATACCAAACCTGATCGTCCAAAAATCTACCGCTGCGAGGGAGGCCAGATTCTGCTGGTGATCGTGAATAACCTCGCTCATCAACTTGATTCGGTGGCCCTTAATGTGGTACACGGCCATTCCAGAGATCGTTGTTTCATTGAAACCCTCTGGAAGTCCGCGCATGACGTCGTCTGGATGCACAAATGCAAAGCGCGCCCCCAACTCGAGATCGAATGGGAGGAGATAGGTGGCTTGTCCCATGTAGCCATTCCCAACGAAGACAGACTGTGTCTTGGTGCCGTCGGTGCTCTTCGTGATTGGGTCTGCACAGGAGCGTGTTGCCCATTCGCCATACAGTGCAAGCCCACTGTACTTCAGTAGTGCATCTGCGTAAATGGTCGTAGACGACCGCTGGGCATAGAGGAGAGGTCCTAGCGTTCCGCGGCTTCTTGTGTGTCGATTGTTGGAGTTTGCCGAAACGGCGATGCTGAGTTTAGGCGTGTTCTCGCGCATGAGATCTCCTTCGAAGTAGTCTCCACCGTTCGTGAAGTTCCCAAAGGGTAGCACCTCTACCCGACCGGTCCAAGCAATACCGTCGCCAACGATTCTGCCTTGATTGCGACCGTCGCCTGTTGAAACCGCACCTTTGAACCAGATTGGCATGTCGCCAAGCCACAGTCTGTAGTTCGCAAAGAGTCCAAAATCACGATCAAGCGTGAATGCACTATTCACAATGGAGCGTTCAAAATAGAGAAGGTCTGCCGATGAGATCACTCGTTGGCGATTGCCCGGTAGTTTGGTCTGACCGAAAGAAACCTGCAGGTTTGGACTAAATGCCCATCCGGCAACAGCATCTCGGATCGTATTGGGGAACTGAGTGTCTGCGAAGTCGAGATCGCCTCGTGTAAATGAGAGTTGAAGGTTAAAGAAGAGTCTTGGGTCAAAAAGCGTTCCTCCGAAACGTAAGCGAAGGCGACGGATGGCCGTTTCTGTGGAAGCAATGTTCGTGATGTCTTCGTCTTTCGAGTTGACCACAACTTGATTCTGCATCCGGAATCGCATTGCAACTTTCGAAGTGGAGTCGGCGGTCGAGAAAACGATGCCCTCGTCATTGAAATCCACAGATCCAGCACTCCCTGCAGTTCCTTGCCCCAAAGATGGGAGAACTGAACACATATAAACCCAGAGGACGCAGAAAACGAGGGATAAACGCTGCATGGTGAGCCCATGTGTTAAGGAATTGTTAGCGAATTGTAACGCTGCAAAGCTATTGGGAACAATTTCGTAACACTAGTTACGATTTGGTAACACACTTCCTTGCCTATTTTCGCCAACCATGAAACGCATCGCAGTTTTTACCAGCGGGGGCGATGCCCCCGGAATGAACGCCCATATACGTGCTGTAGAACGCACGGCGCACAAGCACGGCCTAGAAGTGATTGGCATCGTTGGCGGCTATAGCGGCATGATGGCGGGTCATATGGAAGTGCTGGACAGAATCCGCACTGCCAACATTCTTGATCGTGGAGGCACGGTCTTGAAGACCAGTCGGTGCCCAGAGTTCCTGGAACCCGAAGGCCGCTCGCAGGCCATGGAGCAATTGCGTTCACATGGTGTGGACGGCGTCATTGCCTGTGGTGGCGACGGAACCTTTCACGGCGCTCATCTCCTGTTTGAGGAGCACGGAATTCCGATCGTTGGTACACCTGGTACGATCGACAACGATCTGTGGGGCACCGACTTCACGATCGGATATGATACAGCCATCAATACGGCAGCAGAGGCCATTGATAAGATTCGCGACACTGCAGATTCGCATGGTAGGTTGTTCTTTGTAGAAGTGATGGGACGTCACGCCGGCTTCATCGCCATGGACGTAGGTGTTGCCTGCGGTGCGGAGTATATCGCCGTACCGGAATCCATGACGGACATCGAAGAACTCTATAAACGCATCATCGCCCAGGGTAGAGACCAACGCACGATTGTAATTGTAGGCGAAGGGGATGAACTCGGCGGCGCCTACAAACTGTCGCAACTCATCGAAGAGCGCTACGGACTCACATCAAAGGTTTCTATTCTTGGTCACATGCAACGTGGCGGATCGCCAACGGTTCGAGACCGGGTTCTTGCCGCACGGCTTGGTGCAGCTGCCGTGCAGGCACTGGTGGATGGAAAGACAGATGTGATGGTGGGCGAGGTGGCAGGGCGGGTAGAAATTGTACCGCTTGCCCACACCTGGTCGCACCGTAAGTCTGTTCCCGCTTATCTGACCGAGCTCGCAACAATGCTTGTGTAATTGAATTTCACGTGAGGACCAACATGACACCGACGTTTTTAAATGTCATTCAGATCTATCAAGTAGAGGGCATGGTTGCTCTCGGAAAAATGTTGAATCCGGCAACGAACGAGATCACGCGCAGTCTTGAGCATGCGCGTTATGTGATCGATGTGCTGGACATCATCAAAGAGAAGACAAAGGGAAATCTTACGCCAGAAGAAGATCGATTTCTCGATCAGACCGTTAGTACACTGAAGCTCAATTTTGTCGAAGAGCAGAAAGCACAACCAGCATGAGGCGTTTCGGTCTCCTTGCCTATGCTTCAAAGCCGGAAGCGGTTCGATGGGCCACGCATGTTGCCGCTCGCTTGTTGGAAGAGCGCACCGCGGTCTACGTCGACGAAGCACTTGGTGCATTGCTGCCAGAGGATACGGCTGCTCAGTGCGAAGTAATCAACTGGAATGAGTACGAGAAGTTCACCGATACGGTGATCACGTTCGGCGGCGATGGGACGTTGCTTTCTGCCGCCAAGTTGTTGATCGGTTCCGACATCCCGATTATGGGTGTGAATGTTGGCCGACTTGGATTTTTGGCCGAATTCAGCGTAGACATGCTCGACGATGCGATCATGGATGTTCTCAAAGGGAACTACCGTATCGTCGATCGGACCACTCTCGAAACAACCTTGAGTGGCAAAACACATTATGCCCTTAACGAGATGCTCGTCGAGCGATCCGGGTCCGGCAAGATGATTTCCATTCGTGCCTTTGTGAACGAACACCACGTTGCAGACTATCGAGCCGATGGTGTGATTCTCACAACGCCGACGGGCTCGACGGCCTATTCGCTTGCGGCTGGTGGACCTATCATTGCGCCGTCGGCACAGGCACTGTGCCTGACGCCGATCTCCCCGCACACACTTACGCTTCGACCGTTGATCATTCAAGATCAAAGTGAAGTGCGTTTCGAATTCCCCGTGAGTGATACACAAGCACAACTTGTGGTGGATGGTCAGATCGTTGGCACGCTTACACAAGGAATGACGCTTACCATTCGGAAGAGTGAGCACCTTGTGAAGCTGATCAAACGCGCCGATAGCACGTACTACGATCTTCTGCGCGAGAAACTCTTGTGGTCTGCCGACGCAACGCGTAAATGAAGCGCGAACTCTCGTTGGTGCAGGCAACGGCCATTAACATGATCGACATGGTGGGTATCGGTCCGTTCTTGACCACGGCCGTTGTTGCCTCTACGTTAGGGTTCGGTCCGTACGCTATCCTCGCCTGGGTGATCGGTGCGGTGCTCTCGTTCTTCGACGCCTGCGTGTGGAGTGAACTCGGCGCACGGATGCCCGAGGCTGGTGGCTCGTATGCTTTTCTTCGAGAGTCGTACGGACGCAGCGGACTCGGCCGATTAATGTCGTTCCTCTTCGTCTGGCAAACCACCTTTCAAGCACCACTTGTTGTTACGTCGGGTGCCATCGGTTTTGCGAAGTATGCGGCCTACATCATGCCCCTTCTTCCTTGGCAGTCAAAGGCCCTGAGCGTGGCTCTCATTCTACTTCTCACGCTCTTGCTCTATAGGCGTATCGGAGCCGTAGGCAAGATCTCTGTGGTCCTGTGGATGTCGGTGATGTTCACGCTACTAAGTGTGATCTTGTTGGGATTCACGCATGTGAACATGGAAGTGTTCTCGCAGGTATGGACGTGGCCTGAACAACGTCCGTCACTAGAGGCGGGCGCCCTTGGTGCGGCTGCGATTGCTACAATGTATTCGTACCTCGGATACTACAATGTCTGTCACCTGGGAGCAGAAGTGCGCGACCCTGTTCGCACCATTCCTCGCAGTATGTTCATGTCTATTGCCGGTATCGCCGTACTCTACCTTGCCATGCAGCTCGCCATCTATGCCGTGTTGCCAGTACAGCAGATTGGCGCGTCGCCGTTCATCGTGAGTACATTCTTCGAACACATTGCCGGACCAACGGCGGCCACGATTGCCACCGGACTCATCTTGATCGTGGCGCTCTCGTCACTCTTCGCCGTCATGCTCGGATACACACGCATACCGTATGCAGCAGCAAAGGACGGACTCTTCTTCCGTGCGTTCGCACGTGAGCATCCTACAGAGGGCTTCCCTACGGTATCGCTTCTTGTCCTTGCAGCACTTGCCATTGTCTTCTCGCTTACACTCACCCTTGACGATTCCATCAAGGCCATCGTCACCATGCGTGTGTTCACGCAGTTCATCGCACAGGCCGTAGGCTTGCTGGTGCTGCGCAAGCGCATCGGCGCCGCAGCCATGCCATGGCGCATGTGGCTCTACCCGGTACCTATTTTCATCGCCATTGTTGGCTGGTTGTGGATCTTTGTATCAGCAAAGGCACTGCAACAGCAACTCGCCATCATAGCACCGCTTGTTGGTGCTGCCGTCTTTTATCTGTTCATCGATCCACGCACGAAGAATCAGGAAGCATCATGAAAATCGTTCGCCTTGCCGCCTTCCTCTTCCTAGTTGTAGCTGTTGCCATTGTTGCGCAACCACGCGTCTTGATCGTTACGGCGCATCCCGACGACGAAAGTGGCTGCGCTTCATCCGTCTACAAGATCACACATGAGTTGGGTGGCAGTGTAGATCTTGCCGTGATCACGAACGGCGAGGCCGGCTATAAGTACAGTACGTTTGCGAGTGAAGTATACGGACTAGAGCTTACGAACGAGACGGTGGGCCGACGTGAACTTCCTGCCCTCCGCAAGAAAGAACTCATGGCCGGTGGAAAATGGGTGGGCATCAAGAACTACTTTTTCTTCGATCAAACCGATACACATTACACATTGGATTGCGACACCGTGCTTAAGCTGGTATGGGATGTGGCTTGGATCAAACAGCGATTGACGAAGATCATTCAGCAAGGTGACTATGATTTTGTGTTTACAATGCTCCCAACAGATAGCACGCACGGACATCACAAAGCAGCCGGCATTATTGCATTGCAAACCGTGAGTGAGCTTCCTGCAGGCACACGGCTGCCAGTGGTGTTAGGGATGGGAGGCGGCAGGGCAGATGGTCCGCGGTACACCGAGTTGCCAAAGTATTCCATCACGCGAGTAGAGCAAGACTCAAAAATCTATGTGTTCGATCGGCTGCAGAAGTTCGGATTCAAGAATGCACTCGACTATCGCACGCCAGCCAATTGGCTGATCTCCGAGCACAAGAGTCAGGGCGTGATGCAGACGTATATCAACATGGGCGACAAAGAGACCTTTTACTACTTTGCGATGAACGGTCCTTCTCGTACAGAAGAAGTGTTGGTGTTGTTCGATGCACTTGCAAGGCCACGAAAGCCATGATCATAGAAGGACAGATTCTCGACCCCGTTCATCGCACGTCGTATGCAGGACGTGTGGTCATTGAACAAGGAACGATCGCTCGAATTGAGCGCGATGCTGCTGTACCCTCCACGCGTTGCATCCTTCCGGGATTTGTAGATGCACACGTGCATGTAGAGAGCTCTATGCTCATCCCATCAGAGTTCGCTCGGCTGGCCGTTGTACACGGAACGGTGGCAACAGTTTCCGATCCGCACGAGATTGGCAACGTAAGCGGTATTCCAGGTGTGCGAATGATGATCGACAATGGTGCCCAAGTGCCGTTCACGTTCGCATTCGGTGCGCCATCGTGTGTTCCCGCCACCATTTTCGAGACCGCCGGTGCAGAGATCACCGTGCAGGATATTCGAACGCTCTTTGAAGATGAGCGCGTGCGGTATCTGAGCGAGATGATGAATTTCCCTGGTGTACTCCACGAAGACTCAATGGTGATGCAAAAGCTGCGTGTTGCCAAAGAATGCGGTCGTGTGATCGACGGACACGCACCCGGTCTTCGTGGTGACGATGCTCGTACCTATGCCTCGCATGGGATCTCAACCGATCACGAGTGTTTTACGTTGCCGGAAGCGCTCGATAAGATCGAGGCAGGAATGAAGATCATGATTCGCGAAGGATCCGCGGCTCGTAACTATGACGCGTTGCATACGCTGTTGCGCACGCATCCAGACGTTGTGATGTTTTGTAGTGACGATAAACATCCGGATTCCCTGGTTGAAGGTCACATCAACGAACTAGTCAAGCGGTCGCTTGCACTCGGGTACGACCTGATGCACGTCCTTCGTGCCGCATGTGTGCATCCAGTTCAACACTACGGTCTGCCCGTTGGTCTTTTGCAAGAGGGCGACCCTGCAGACTTCATTGTCATCGATGGCATCGACACATTCAATGTCCTTCAAACCTACGTGAAGGGGCAGCTCGTTGCCGAAAACGGTCATACGCTCATCGCTCGTGTTCCATCACCACAGATCAACAACTTCCAAGTAGAAGAGATAGACGTCACCTCGTTGCACCTTGCTGCTACGAAGAATGTAGTGCGGGTGATCGAGGCCCTCGACGGACAACTCATCACGAACGAGATCCACGCAGAGGCGCTGTTGGTAGATGGTCAACTATGTTCAAACGTCCAGAGCGATGTGCTCAAGATTGTTGTGGTAAACCGCTACGCTGCGGCGCCTCCAGCCATTGCCTTCATCAGAAATCTTGGACTGCAACGCGGTGCACTTGCCTCGAGTGTTGCGCACGATTCGCACAACATCGTTGCTGCTGGTGTGGACGATGCAGATATTGCAGCTGCCATCAATGCCGTCATTCGAGTTCGCGGTGGTGTGAGTGTGAGCGCAGACGGCGTTACCGACGTGCTGCCGCTGCCAGTGGGCGGACTCATGAGCGACGGTGATGGGTACGATGTGGCACGTCAGTACAGCGCACTTGATGCACGCGTCAAAGAACTTGGCTCGAAACTCCGCGCACCGTTCATGACGGTTTCCTTTATGGCCCTACTCGTGATCCCTGCGCTGAAACTCAGCGATAAGGGATTGTTCAATGGTACTTCCTTCTCGTTCACCAACGTCGTACTCGACTAACATCTTTCATGGCACTCTCACCGCTTCACAGCGCAACAATTCTCCGTCTCATTCAATTCGCCATTCATGAAGATCTGGGTGCTGGCGATATCACAACGGAAAGCACGATCTCTCGCGAGAACACTGCATCTGCACGCTTCCTCATGAAGCAAGACGGTATCATCTGCGGACTGCCCATCATTCCCATGGTGTTTCGCGAGTTTTCTTCTGACGTCGACATTAACCTGCAAGTACAAGAGGGCACGTTCGTTCCATCGGGAACGGTGTTGGCATACGTCGAAGGTCCGGCATACGCACTCCTTGCCGGAGAACGCACTGCATTGAATTTCATTCAACGCATGAGTGGTGTTGCCACGAAAACGCGTGAGTATGTAGATGTGATAGCGGGGACCGGTGCACACATCCTTGATACACGCAAAACGATTCCTGGATGGCGGGCACTCGACAAGTATGCCACGGGCATTGGCGGTGCCATGAATCACCGCATGGGGTTGTACGACATGGTGATGATCAAAGACAATCATATCACGGCCTGTGGCGGGATCTCGGAAGCAATTGCACGGTGTACAGATGAGCTGAAGGGACGTGCGCCTGTGAAGATCGAGGTAGAAGCACGTTCACTCGACGACGTGGAAGAGATCCTTTCTTGCAAAGGTGTAGACCGAGTGATGTTCGACAACTTTGTACCCACCGACGTGCGAAAAGGCGTGTTGATGGTAGACGGTCGCCTAGAGACCGAGGCGAGCGGCGGCATCACACGAGATAACTTGCGAGACTATGCAGATGCAGGTGTAGACTTTATTAGTGTTGGTGCCATAACGCATAGCGCCGTTGCACTCGACATTTCGATGAAGCTCTTTGTCCCGAAGCAAGGATAGCTTCTCACAGCGTCCCACTTTGACGAGCAAGAATCCTTCGCGCCGCATCGATCACGCGCTCACGTAGGTGAGCGGGATGCTTCACATGGATGTGACCTGCCTGCCCCATGATCCATTTCACAAGTGCATCTGTGATCACCACGTTCAACACCATTTGTGTTGTCCCGTCGGCCAACTGTACCAGCTTTTGAGAAGGATGTACAACCGATCTATCGAGGTGGCTCTTCATGTCGCTGTCGTACACCAACACCACTTCTTCAATATCCTCACTTCCTGCCTCCTGTTCAACGTTCGACGAGAGAGAGAACAACAGCGGTAGCGATCCACGCAACACATACGATTTCATCCCATGATCGTAGCGAATCGGAACGTGGAGAACGTTGATCAAGTAGTCGATGTCGCGCATGACCGTACGTATGCTCACCTCCAGCTGCTCTGCCATACGTCCCGCCGTTACGCGATCGCCGCGTACCAGTCGAGTAACGATGTGCTGCAGACGATACAGCGCCGGCTTGTGAGCAATCTTCATGAGGTAGGATGAGTGAGCTTCTCCTGGACCCCACGATGGTACGGCACTGACTCTGCCGTATACTGTCATACTGCTCTGTACAATCCAACGTTGAATGTCACATGCCGACATAGACATAGCGATCACTCGTGCTTGTGATGGTGTGCTTGCACGTTGAAGGGTATGGTAGGAGTGGTTCTGTGACGCTACTAGAGTTCGCGCCGAAGGCGCGCAACGGGAATGCGCAACTGCTCTCGATATTTGGCCACAGTGCGTCGCGCTACGTTATAACCTAGCTTTTTGAGATCTTTTGCCAGCTTATCATCGCTCAAAGGCTTGACTTTCGATTCGGCATCGATCATGTCTTTGATCTTCTGCTTGATGATGCGCGTGCTGATCTCTTCGCCCTCATCGGTAAGCAGGCTTTCGCTAAAGAAATACTTGAGTTCGAACGTGCCGAACTCTGTAACGGCATACTTGCCGTTCACGATGCGGCAAATGGTGGAGATATCCATCCCTGCCACCTCGCTTACATCCCTGTAAATAAGTGGTTTAAGGGCAGAGGGGCCATGGCGGAAGAATTCTTCCTGCAAGGCAACAATGGCCGTCATAACACGAAGCATCGTGCTCTTACGCTGGCGTATAGCTTGGATAAGGAATTTCGCGTCTTCATACTTCTTGCGAAGCCACTCTCGCGTTTCTTTGTTGAATTTGCGATAACGGGCTTCTTTTTTGAGTCGTTCGTAGGCAGTCGACACGCGAAGAGAGGGCAGACGCGAATCGTTCACGGTGACGATGAAGTCGTCGAGTTCTTCGTCACGCTCGACGATAAAATCAGGCGCGACGGTATTCATTTCATGGCCGAATGTTCCGCCACCCGGACGTGGATTCAAGGAGCGGATAACTTCGATGGCTTCGCGTAGATAGTCTGACGTGACGCCCAGTGTGCGTTCAATAATGTGATAGTGCTTCATCGCAAAAGCGTCGTATGTGTCTGCGAGCACTGCAACAGCGAGTTTCTGTGCGGCATTCAGCTTGGGTAACGCTCGGAGTTGTGCGAGTAGACATTCTTGAACGGTGCGAGAGGCAACGCCGGGTGGGTCGAGAGATTGGATCTTTTTGAGGACGGACTCTGCCTCTTTTCGATTCACTTGCTCGAGTGGCTCGTGGAGTTCATTGATCAAAGCGGCCGTCATCGTTGCATGCATCGTCGTACCGAGCATGGCCGGCGTAGAGAGTGCAATGTTGTGTTCGGCGATCATCGTGTTTGTTTCTACGATGACCTCGTTGAGGTCTCTCCGCAGATACCCATCGGTATCGACGTTGCCAACGATCTGCTGTGCGAGAAAACGCTCTTCGTGCGACATAGGCAAGAATCGCAACTGCTCGAACAAGTCGTCGGTGAACGACGGCGTGTCCTTGAAGACCATACTCTCGGTCTCTTCTTCATCGTCGTCGTACGGTGCATCAGATGCACGACCGGAAGAAGGGTCTTCGCCCCAAATCAGCTTATAGAATTCAAAGGCGTCTTTGGGATCAAACTCCGTAGCAAGATCGCTAACCGGTGTTTCCTGCGAGGGTGTTTCGAAGGATGGAGAGATCGGTCCCTCGTCGCGCTGCGGCGCCGTGAAATCCGTCGACTCCTGTCCGCGCGCCTGCTCTGCCTCGTACGCTGCATCTGATTCGTCCAGTGCCTCTTCGAGCATTGGGTTGTTCTCCATCTCTCCGCGCACGTGCTGCTCCATTTGCATGGCAGGCAACTGCAACAACTTGAGGTACTGAATCTGTTGCGGCGTGAGTGTCTGCAACAGCGAGGTCTGGAGTGATAGTCCGAGCTTCATTCTACTTCGGCACGTAAACGTTCATAGGTCTCTTCGCCAAAGGCACGTACCAAGGCATCTCGCAAGGCCTCGATCAGTGGAAGTTCGATTTTCGCACCAAGTGCACGCCCTGGTTCACATTCTTCGAATTCGTCATAGTACAAGTACGGACCACCGAAATTCGCTATCCGAATCGGAAAGAGGTGACACGACAGCGGCTTCCGAAACGCATGCTCCCCATTGTGGAATGCCTTCTCGAGAGCGCACTTCGCGACCTCGTTTTCGTAGAAGACATAGACGCAATCGCTATCGTCTATGCATCGCGTGGAATATGAACCTTCGTGGCCTTCTACACCGCCGTTGGCAGCAAGAATGTCGCGCGAACGCTTATCGAGGTATTTCAATGCCGTAGGTGTTGCATCACGAATGTCCTGCACCTCTGCATCAAGCACGGGCGCTCCATGTCCACCCGACAGCGTACAGCACGCACCCTTGCACTTCGCTACATCGCAAGCAAAGTGGGAAGAGAGAACGCGTTCGTCTACAAGAAGGTGGTCGATGGAGATCATCGACGGAATTTAGTGAGAAAAATTCCCACAAATGGCATTGTTGTTGCTAGGATAAAAACTTGATAGCGCGGCAACATATACGTCGTGCCTGCCACGGCAGCATACTGCAGTCAAAAAAGAACGTAGGGAAGCAAGGCGGCAAGGCTGATCAACGTACGTTCCAGCACCATGATCATCCCGCATGGTAACGACGTCGGCACATCGGGTTGATCATGTACCGACATTCTTCACACTCACAACACAAGGTGTGCTTTGAAGAATTCGATCATAGCAGCAAAGGCATCTTCTGTGAGAGCCTTGTTGTGCCCTGGATTGCTTGGATTCGCAAAGGCATGGTCTGCGTCGTACATCTTCACTGTGCACAGTTTCGACGCGGCCTTCATGTTCGCAATAAACGTGTCTACAACGGCCGGTGTAATCCATTTGTCTTGCGAGGCAAAAAGTCCGAGCACCGGTGCGTGAAGCTTCTTGAGTGTAGCAACATTCGCCTCGGGCATACCATAGTAGATCACGCAGGCATCTGCTTGGGAGGCGGCAAGGAGCGAGGCCTGGAGCGACCAACCGCCGCCCAGACACCAGCCCACAGTGCCAATGTGCGCATTGGACCCACATGAAGCGATCACGGCCGAGATGATGGCTCGTGCACGATTGTCGCGCAATGCACCCATCGCAGCGGCGGCCTCTTCACGTGTTGTCGCAACGGTGCCGTCGTACAGATCGATGGCGATAACAGTTGCGTGATGATCGAGTGATGCTGCAATGCGATCTGCTTCTTGCTTGATATGATCATTCAGGCCCCACCATTCATGAAACACAAGAACGTACGACGTGGATGATCCGGTTGCCTCTACTCGATACACATTTGTCGCCTCGCCGCCCTTCACTTCAACAGTCCGCATCGTTCCTGCGGCTGATGCAAGCACGAATGGCTCGGGAACATCATGTGCATTTCGAAACGATGGATCGGCAGACAACATCGCCATGGAGGGAGAGGTTGCGATGCTGCAACATGAATGCTGGGCGTGCACATATGGAGATGTCATGAAGAGGGCGATCAGAACGATGAGGGGAAAGCGCATAATGATTATTGTTTGTAGGAAGGTTTTACCTTCTCCGGGAATTGCTTCAGAAACTTCTCAACCTTGGGACGAACCACGAACGAGCAGTAGGGCTGCGATCCGTTTTGATTGTAGTAGTCCTGATGATAGTCTTCGGCAACATAGAACGTCGAGATGGGCGCTACTTCGGTAACGATCGGGTCGGACCAGGTCTTTGACTTCGCCAACTGATCGATATAGGCCTTTGCAATGCGCTCTTGCTCCTTGTCGTGGGTAAAGATCACGCTCCGATACTGCGTGCCCGCGTCGTTACCTTGTCTGTTCAACGTTGTTGGGTCGTGCGAAGCAAAGAACACTTGCAGCAGCTCATCATACGAGACAACTGAAGGGTCATACGTGATCTGTGTTACTTCTGCATGCCCGGTCGTGCCGTTACACACGGCCGTATACGTCGGATTCGGTACCGAGCCGCCGGAGTATCCGCTCTCGACTTTGAGAACGCCGTCCAATAACTGAAAAACGGCTTCGGTACACCAGAAGCAGCCACCACCAAAGGTGGCCTTTTCGGAAGAAGGAGTGGTCATGGTTGTTTGCTTTGTGGTAGAGGCTGGTGGTAAATGATCGTTGCCGCCTGATGCACCGCATGCTGCGAGTAGGAAGGGGACGATGATGAAACTCAAAAAGGTTCTGCGTGACATGTTTGTGTTATCTCGATTGTACAACAACGGCGTTCTCAAGCGAAACCTTTCATGGAAGTGTGATAGAGCTGAACGTCATCGCGTGAGCGATGTCACAACCGTGACGCCAAGTACGGCGGCAAGGAAACCGCCGATCAGACTCGCCAAGGCATATGCCAACATCATCCACGTGCGGTCCAGTTCCCACAGCGAGAACATCTCCACGCTCAACGTACTGAACGTTGTAAACCCTCCACACAGCCCAGCTCCAAGAAACACAGTGAGCTCCCGATTCAAGGTGGTGGTGCGCGCTGCAAGGGCGCTTACCACACCAAGCACAAAGCTGCCAACGATGTTGATGGCAAGCGTCGTAAAAGGGAACCGACCTGCGGCTTGCGGGAGTGCGAGCCCAAGGGCAAAGCGAAGGCCGCTTCCAATGGCGCCACCCGCCATGACGGATAAAATTGTTGAGACCATGCTAGAATATATCACTCATCATGCACACTGTTATCTTTGCCAAATGCGCACTCTTGTATCCCTCCTTGCCTTCGCCACTACGGCGACGCTAACATTTGCCCAACCGTACTTCCATACCGAGACCCGTATGGTAGACCCCATGAGCGAGCCTCGGGAGCATCCTGTAGACATGCAACGCATGACGATCGATGTGCGCTTCGCTCCGACTGCGGGTTTGGTAAAGGGCCGCGTCACGCATGTTTTTCGGGTTCTCCGGCAGCGGGTCGATTCCATCGTCTTCGACGCCATCGATATCACGATCAAGCAGGCCACGCTCGACGAAAAACCCGTGCGCTTTCGGTCTACCGATACGTCGGTGATCGTCTATCCGGAGCCGTGGCTGCAGTGGGATCGAACAGACAGCATATCGTTCACCTTTGAGTCTACGCCACGTCGCGGACTGTACTTTACCGGCTGGGACGATCCCACGCACCGCGCCCGAACGCAGATCTGGACGCAAGGACAAGCCATCGACAATCGGCACTGGGTGCCGCTCTACGACGAGATGAACGACAAGCTCATCACCGAAACGATCATCACGTTCGATCGGGCGTACGAAGTGCTCTCGAACGGAACAAAACTTCCATCCGTCGATAATTCCGACGGCACACGTACCTGGCATTACCTGATGACGCATCCGCATGCATCCTACCTGGTGATGATTGGTATTGGCAAATACGGTATCGAAGAGCGTACGAGCAAGAGTGGAGTGCCATTGCACCTGTACTACTACACGGAATGGCACGACCGAGTTGGCCCTACCTATCAACAAAGTGCAGAGGCGATGAATTTCCTCGAAGAGGAGATAGGTATTCCCTATCCCTGGGAGTCGTATTCGCAGATCCCCGTCCAAGACTTCATCTTCGGTGCCATGGAGAACACCACCGCGACGGTTTTTGGAGACTTCTTCCACGTGGACGCCCGTGCCTCTATCGATCGCAATTACATAGATGTGAATGTGCATGAACTGACGCACCAGTGGTTTGGAGACCTGATCACGGCACGCAGTAACAAAGGCACATGGCTTCAAGAAAGCTATGCCACCTTCTACCCCCACCTCTTCAAGCGTCGTACGCAAGGGGAAGATGCCTATGAATGGAGCAGACGCGGTATGCACAGGGCAGCTCTGGCAGCAAGCGAAAAGGATCGACTTCCGATCGTCCACCCGAAGGCAGGCAGCGCACGAGTCTATCCAAAAGGCGCCGCCGTTATCGACATGATGCGTCACACCTTCGGGGAAGAGCAAGTACGTCGCGTTACGCAGCACTACTTGAAGCATCACGCCTACGCTAACGTCGAAACGAATGATCTTCTGCTCTCATTTCAAGATACATTGGGCCTAACGCCAACGTGGTTCTTCGACGAATGGCTGTATAAAGGCGGCGAGCCACACTATAAAGTATCGTATGAAGCAGTTGACAAAACAGGCAAGTCTGTTACTTCGGTAACCGTGGATCAGATCCACGCCGTAGACGACGTCGTGGGCTACTTCAGAATGCCGATTCCCATCGAAGTGCACTATCAAGATGGTACGAAGGATTCTGTAAGGGCCATGGTGGAAGGGCAGCGCACGATTGTTGATGTGCCTAATCCAGGGAAGCGAAAGATCGCCTTTGTCCTCTTCGACCCTGCGTCGGTGGTGATCAAGAATCTCACCTTTGAGAAGTCGTTCGAAGAGCGACTCCTCCAAGCGCGCAAGGCGCCGCACATGATCGACCGGTTCGACGCCTTGGAATCGATGCGGGGCGATTCGACGCATCGTGCCGAGCGTTTGGCGCTGCTGAACGATGTGATGTCGAAAGAATCGTATAGTCCAATGCGCGTAGAAGCCGTGCAGCAGGCAAACGACCTTGGATCGACGGCAGAGCCAATGGCCATCATTGTACGCGGGTTGTCGGACAAAGCCGCTGATGTGCGGCAAACTTCCCTTGCCGCCTTGCCGTCCGTCCCAAGTAGCCTTCGTTCAACGGTCGAGGGGCTACTGCGAGATTCATCCTATGTGGTTGAACAGAATGTACTTCCCAAGCTTTGTGCCTGGTTCCCAGATGGTAAATCTGCGTTTCTCGAAGCAACGAAGTATGATCACGGCATGCACGAGCGTATGCGGATCGCCTGGCTAGAGGTGCAGGTAGCCGATCGGGATTCTGTAGCACTCCAAGAACTGGTTGACTATGGCAGCAAGTCCTACGAGTTTCGGACTCGTCAGAACGCATTTGAGGCGCTGCGACGCTGTAACATCCTTCCTCTGCAGGCAGTTACTAACCTTTTGGACGCGGTGGTCTCCTTCAATGAGCGTCTGTCAGGTCCGGCAACGACCATCTTGGAGCATTTTAGGGCTCAAACGCAGTACGCAGCCCTCATCCGCATGGTGGCGTTGGCACGCACAGAAACGGGCTGGAAGCGCCAACGTTTCCTGAATTTTACCAAATGAAAAAGTTGGTATGATTTGTGCTGACACTGCTTTACCGTGAAAATTCACCTCGAATGGGTGCGTTTTATCGGCACAGTGTGAACGTCCATTCACACTGTGGCGTGGTTTAGCCTTTGATTTTACGAGTTCTACGCGTATTTTCGGGTCTTTACGAGGGCTATGCCTCGTTCAATTGCACGTAAAAAATTTGTCGAAAGAAAACAGTTTGATAGTTCATACCAACTTTGGAGGAGCCATGCTACGCAACGCTACCATTGGTCTGTCGTTGTTGCTTTTGTCTCTGTGGGTTAGCCCGCAGTTGCAAGCGCAATTGCCTGACTACACGTACTCGGAAGGCGTCAACACGTATACGGACATTACAGGCGGTACTGTTCTTGGAACAGGCACAACACTGAGCGGTTCGTACTACACTTCGGTGCCGATCGGTTTCACATTCCTATATGCGTCCACGAACTACACTACCGTGAATGTATCCTCGAACGGATATGTTCAGTTCGGTGCTCAAGTGTATAACGTTACGAATCCAATCTCGAATGCCGGCGCAGCAGACGGTGTGATCTCGGGTCTTGGCGGAAGCCTCCAAGGCAATCCTGGAGCATCTATCAGCTACGTTACGACTGGTGTATCTCCGAATCGCGTTTTCACGATACAATATCGTGACATGTCGATCGCGCCATCCGTGTCAAATGGCGAGTCCTACACGTTCCAGATTCGTCTGACGGAAACGTCAAACAGGATCGACATCGTGTACGGATCGTGTAATGCGAGCACACGCGCCAACTACCAAGTTGGATTGCGTGGTTCATCGAATGCACTGTTCTACAATCGTCTTGGTAGCTACGACATGGTACCAAGCTGGTCTCCCTCGATTCGCGGAAGCGCAAATACGGATGCAGTGACGATGGAAACCGTCTTCACTCCAGTTGCGGGTACGACCTTCAGCTACTTGCGCCGTACAACGAACGATGCAGCACTGCTCATCTCGACGGGCGCCCCATTGATGCCGTACAACTCCGGCACACAAATGGTTCGCGTTACTCTTGATAACCGTGGTACGAATAACATCGACTCCGCCATCATTTCGTGGTCGGTCAATGGTGTTGCACAAGTGTCAGTAAAGTATTACGCACAGCCTGGTCTTGCGCCCCTTACTTCGGCAACATTCAATCTTGGAACCTACTTCTTCCCAGCAAACTCGTGGAACATCGTCAGCATCAGCTGTCTTTCCGTGAATGGTGTTACAGACAATGTTCCTGGGAATAACAACCGCACCTTCTATTCCGCACCGCGCTTGAGTGGTACGTATGATGTTGGTACAACGGGTGGTAACACTTCGTACACGAACCTTCGTGACGCAGTTCGCCATATCAATGCAGCCGGTATCGAAGGACCTGTTCGCTTCCGTATCCGCACGGGCGCATATAATGATCACCTCGTGATCAATGCAATCAACGGTGCAACTGCAACGAATACTATCACGTTCGAATCGCAAACTGGTGTTGCGGCAGATGTGAACTATTCGCGTGGTGTATGGGCAAACACGCCATTCCTCTTCATGAGCAGCACCAGCTGGATCACCTTCCGTAACATCGCCTTCTCTGTGAACAGCGGAAGTGTGAACGGATCGATCGCACTCTTGAACGGTGGCAACATGGTAAACATCTCCGGCAGCCGCTTTACGGTACCTGCCCTGATGGGTTCTACCGCATCGAACGTTGTTTCCGCAAATGGAACGGTTAACCTTACCATCTCTGGAAACAGATTCACGAACGGTAACACGCCGATCGCCCTCACGGGATGCGATATGTCGACGATCGCAGCAAATACGCTCACCAATGCCTTCCTCCGCGGTATCAATGGTGTGTCGAGTAGTAACAACACGATCACGGGTAACACGGTCACGATCGATGCTGCAAATCCAGCTGCACCTCTTGGTATCGGAGTTACCGGCGCAACGGGTTACAACCGCATCAATCGTAATTGGGTTGTTGGCGTTGGCGGCGGCGATGGAATCAACATGACGCTTGCCTTTGGTGGTTCGGGTGAACTGTACAACAACATGGTGTCGATCAGCGGCACAGGTGTTTCAAGTGGTATCAATGTTAATACGGCTGCGTCATCGGGCACGGTAAACATTTACCATAACTCAGTCCAATCGACCAATACTGCCTCGACATCTACGGCTTGTCGGATCTTCACAAATCGCAGTACATTCCCGAACTCAGGTGTGAACCTCGTCAACAATATCTTCCAGAACATTGGATCAGGCTCAAACGGTGGGTATACTGTTGTGATGGCAAATAGCCTAGCAACAAATAACACGAATTTGAACCCTACGATTGTTGGTGACTTTAACAACCTGTTCACGACTGGTCTAAACATTGGAGTTTTTGGAACAACGGTTGTAGCAAAGAACCTGACAGGTAGTCCAATAGCAACATGGCGTATTGTGACGAATCGCGAACAGAATTCTGTTTCTGTGAACGCTCCATACGTCTCGAATATGGATCTTCACCTTCTTTCGATCAACACGGTCCTTTGGGGTTCGTCGACGATCAACAGTGTGGTTCCTACGGACTTCGACGGCGATCTTCGTGTAAAGCCATACATGGGTGCTGACGAGATTCGTCCGGTGATCCAGATCGTACAGCAGCCGGTGAGCCAATATGCATGCGTTGGTAAGGATATTGCTCTTACATGCATAGCTAACACAACGGTTGGTGCAACGGTTACCTATCAATGGCGCAAAGACGGTGTGGACCTCATTGGTCGTACGACAGCTCTTCTCTTCATGAGCAACGTAGGCTACGACGCTTCTGGTGTATACTCCTGCTTCATCACCGCTACCGATGGAACGACAACAACGGTACTGTCATCAAACGATGCCACACTTATCGTTGTACGTTCAACACAAGTAGTTTCTCAGCCACTCTCGCAACCTGTTGCAATTGGCGGCACAGTAGATCTGACGCTCTCCGCAGAAGCAATCGGTTCGCCAACGGACTTCGTTCCAACGTATCAGTGGAAGAAGCGCTATTACAATGCGTCGGCACCTGGAACCTATCTTGATTCCAACCTGACGGACAATAGCCGTATCACCGGTACGCAATCGTCGTTGCTCACTATTCGTAACATTCGCGCCTTGGATACAGCAGACACATATGTGTGTATCGTTCGTGGATATTGCGGAACAGCTGAATCGCGTCCTGCACGTCTCTTCATTCCAACGATCTCTGCACAGAACAACACGCCTGGTGTTTGCGGCGGTGGAGAGTTGGTCTTTGAATGTGCTGCTAACCCATCATCATTCAGTGGTGGTACGATCTCGTATCAGTGGTATAAGGGTGGAGCAATGTTGTTCGACGGTGGTCGCGTAAGCGGCGCTGCTAGCAAGGTTCTTCGCATTGCAAATGCTTCAGCAGCAGATGCCGGCGATTACTACTGCGTAGCAACATATAATCCAGTCGAAGCTTCTATCATGTCGAACACATTCACGGTAACGTTGAATGTTGCACCAGCAGTAACCACAAACCCACGTGGTGACACTGTTTGCGAAGGCAAGCCATTCACGCTTACGGCAGGTGGTTCCGGTTCTGCGCTGCAGTATCAGTGGATGAAGGGTGGCGTGAACATTCCAACTGCAACAAGCGCATCGTACACAGTAGCTTCGGCTACATCCGTTGATGCTTCATCGTATGCCGTCATGATCTCAAACTCCTGCGGAAGTGTTACAACGAACGCCGCAGTTGTTATGGTGAATGCTGCAGCAATGATCACCAACGAGCCAACAGACGTTGTCGTAACAGCAGGCGCACCATTGACCTTCACGGTTGTTGCCACAGGTGCTGCTCCGTTGAACTATCAGTGGTATCGTGATGGCGTTTCCATCCCGAATGCAACTGGTGCCACGTTTACGATCAACAGTGCAATGGCCTCCGACACTGGCAACTACAGATGTATCGTTACGAACAATTGTGGTAGCGACACATCGGCAACGGTTGTTGCTCGCAGGCCGGTAAGCGTTTCGGATATCGTCACAGGTGGTTTCGTGCTGAGCATAGCTACGCCAAACCCATCGAACGACGCTGTCTCCTTCACCTATGCACTGCCAACGTCTGAGAACGTTCGTGTCTCGCTGACCGATGCTCTTGGTCGTCAGGTTGCAATGCTTGTGAACGAACCCGCAGATGCAGGTGCACACCGCGTGGAATTCAACGTGACTGCGTTGAATCTCACACCAGGCGTGTACATGTACACGATCAATGCTGGTAGCTTCTACGCTACTCAACAAGTGGTTGTGATCAAGTAAGGCACCGAAAGGTCTGCATTCGGTCGACATTCAAACGGCCCGTCTGTGAAAACAGACGGGCCGTTTTCGTTTCTTGAATTCGTAGGTTGCAACCATGAGAATCATCATCGTCCTTGCCGCCCTGCTCCTTACAGCACCTAGCCTAATTGCCGGGACCACTGTAGACAGGTTCATTCAGAAGTATCATGCGCTCACATCAGTATCGTGCGAGTTCCGAGACGCACATGGTCTTGTGGGCACGGTGAAGGCAAAGAAAGGGGGTTCCTATAGGATTGCGCTGCCGGATCGGACGATCGTGTGTAATGGATCGATTGTGTGGAGCGCGACGCCCTCGTCTAAAACGGTAATCGTGAATGCGTATAGAGCACAGGCCATGGACTTATCGATCGAACGAGTGTTCTTTACCCTCATGAACGTCTATCGCCCGAGTCTGGTTCAAGACTTTACGGCTGGCAAAATAGCCGTGATTCGGCTTACACCACCTGCAGAGAATGCAATGGTGGGCAGTGTAAAGAGCGTAGAAATAGAATTCGATGCGTCGATGAATGCAAAGCGCATCATCGTTCGTGAGGATGCAGCCGTAACGACGTGGACGTTGCGAAACGTCAAACTGAATGGGCGTATTGCAGATAGTGTATTTGGATATGCGGCACCTAGCGACTGGCAGGTTGTGGACCTGCGTTAGTTAATCCGCATCGCCGATACGGGCGGTGAGCGGACCCCTCAACCCCCGAAACGAGGTGAGCTCTGCATCGATACTACCGATCAAGATAGCCGAACTTACTTTGACGGGGATCTTCCGATCGTCGTCGCTTAACCATATCAAGATGCGTCCTTCGCTTTTAAAAAGTCCGCCGCTTTTGATCATTGGTTCAACAATAACGCATTTGAATTTACCGGCCTTTACGTTCACGATTTGACGTCCAACGATCTTCACTTGGAGATCATGCGTTTCGCGGTCAAAGAAGTTCTGCATTGTCACCACGTCGCCAATTTTGTACTTCTTCAAGTCGAAGGTGCGCAAATAATAGAACGAACTCACAATGTCGTGCACGAACGGAGGCGTTTCAAATGTGCCTTCAGTGGTAATCGCCGAATGCTTCACTTGATCAAACGTTGCAGAGTAATCTTTCGAAAACCCGCCCTCGCGCTGATGTTGTTCGAACTTCCAGGGGAAGATCCCGTCGACGTCTACGAACGTGCGATACTGGTCCCGCACTTTATAGATCCATTCCAAACTCGCAAGCGATACGGCCGTAAAACGGATGTCGTAGCATTTGTGGCCGTCCACGTCTACATAGTCTTTGGCTACCGAAAAAGCAGCACGGCCGGCTGTGATGAACTTATAACCAATGTCGTATTCGAGTCGTTCGCCAGTTCCAAATGCTTCATTCGCCACATACCGTAGCGGAGGTGTCTGTGCCATTGCAACAACAGTGGCAATGGGCAGGAGAAAGGCGGCAAGTTTCATAGTGTGTCACCACCGGGGAGTTCTAACAAGGGTACCGAGGCGATCTCGCGACCCGCAATTCCTCGTACGTCGCCGTAGAGTGACGTGGTAGACGCAACAACCTTGTCGATTTGTTTCTCTCGCTGCTTCCACAGCTTCTCCATAGCAGTGCGTTCTCGATGAAGGTCCTCTCGCATGCTGGTAAACGCCTCTACGATTCCCTCAATGTGATGCCGGAACTCGGAGCTCGTCAAATACGAGTAGAGCATTGCCATCTTGTCGCCACGATGCTCCTGCGCAGCCATAGCGTCCGACACACGAATGAGCGTGTCACGCAGGATGTGCGCCAAGGCCTTGAATTCCGCAAACGTGCAGATCCAAACGCCTTGCTGCTGATGAAATCGTGGCTGGTCCTTCGGCATGGCCTCGGTGACAATCACACCAACGTCTGCCCCCGCACTGCGGAGATCTGTTTTGAATTTCTCAACCCAGCGTGGTTCGAACGACTTCGTACGCTTACTTTCGTAGTAGATCCGACCGCAGTTTGAGTGATGTCCGTCGTGCACTACTTGGATCACATCGGCACCATGAGCGCCTTTGCGGACCTCGGTGACGTCGTCTCCTCGAAATGCAGACCTCAAGTATTCCTCGATCGCGAGCTCTTGCACTTCGCCCTGAAACTGCTGTGAGCCTTGTTCGGCCCTGCGCTTCATCTCGTCGATGGTACGCTTCAGATCTTCGGTGGCCCTATTCTGATCTTCTACCTTCTTTTGCCATTCACGCTCACGCATCTCATGTCGCTCGGCCTCGGATGCCCGGATCTTTTCCTCTGCAGCGTGCTGGGCTTCGAGAACAGAGCGTTGGATAAGAAGATCGCGAGCTTCCCGTTCTTCCTTCAGTTCACGCTCAAGCTGAAGAAAGGATATCTCCTTTTCCCGCGCTTCTTTCAACTGTCGGTCTTTTTCGGCAACGGCACGCTCTTGTGCCACAAGGCGCGCTTCGAGGTCTTGGCGGGTTGCTTCTGTAGCTTCCTTCCGTATACGATCTCCATCGCGTGCCAAGCGCTCTTGATACTCACGCTTAATGCGTTCTTCGATATCATGTGCAAGAACGTCTTCGATGTTGATCGAAGCACCACACGACGGGCAGACGATATGTGATTGAGTAGCCATTGCGTACAAATAGTGGTGGGCCCGGCCGGACTTGAACCAGCAACCAACGGATTATGAGTCCGCTGCTCTAACCATTGAGCTACGAGCCCTATACTGTGGATCTGCGATCCATCTCTGTCTTAGTTGAACAGCCCAACAAAAATTCCGAACTGTGCAGAGAAGCCTTGAAGCTTGATACCACTTGGTACATCGCTCACAATGGCATTCTTGTTTCCTGTCCAATCGCCGCCCGCGACCTGCAGTGCATACGAAGCATTCAGCCGTAGATTCAGGAACGGAGTAACGGCGTACTCAATATCCAACTTCGGAGCCGCATAGATCACACTGCGTTCCAAGATGGTATAGGAATCCGGACTCGTTGCGGGGATTGTGCCATAATCGGGCCATGTCCGTGCGGCCGCAGATTGATAGGTCTCAAGCGTAAGGGTACCAAAGCCTAACCCAACGCCCGGTATGATGGCGAACGACTTGAACGGGACAATGGCATAATCAATCTTTAACGTTCGCATGCTCACGTTATACTTGATGGCACGAGTATAGGATGGCCCCCCCAATACAAGTACGGTGTCCTTGCTCGCACTATTGTTCCCCGTTACCCACGAGAATCCAACGCGCATATTCGGAACCACGCCAATGGCCGTAAAGATCTCTCCACCCCATTGTGCGATCGGCCCCGACATTGTGCCGATACCAAGTTTTGCACCAAGGGCGTTAACATCATCGTAGTTCGGCATGTAGAGCGATAGCGTTGGACCAACGCCAACAGCGAAGTACGGAACCGACTCGTCCTTTAGCGGCATTTCTTCGAACGTCAGATCATCTAGTTTGTCGTCTTGGGCGATGACAACGGATGTTGTAAGGGAAATCGCAACAAGGGCGGCGAGGATTCGATTCATGGAAGCTCCGTGGATGAGAAGCTTCAAAAATACACACGCTTGGTATTTCGTAGTTTTGGCATCTATGGAACCAGTTGCAGTCGTCATGGCAGGCGGGCTTGGAACGCGCCTGTGGCCGCGAAGCACGGAGCGGCGCCCAAAACAATTTGTTCACGTGCTCGGTGATGGAACCCTGATCCAGAACACCGTCATGCGCTTGCTCCCTGTTTTCCCCGCAGAGCGCATCTTCGTCGTGACCACTCGCGACCTCGCAGAACACATCCCAGACCAGCTTCCGGTGATTCCTGCCGAGAATATCATTGTGGAGCCGTTCGGACGGAACACGGCACCGTGCTTGGCGTTGAGCGCCACCGTGCTCCGACATCGCTTCGGCGACGACTGTGTGATGATAGCGTTACCGTCCGACCACGTAATCTCAAATGTTCCGGAGTTTCATCTTAGTCTCGAACGCGCCGTTCATGCAGCCGAAGACATCGGTGGCATTGTGACGATTGGCGTAATGCCCACACGGCCGGAAACGGGCTTCGGCTATATCCAAGTGGGCGACGAAGTGTCGTGCGACCGAGACTCGCTGAACGGTGTGATCAAACGCGTTACCACCTTTGCGGAGAAACCCGAAGTTCACACGGCACAACGCTTCATGGATGCAGGGGATTTTGTCTGGAACAGCGGCATCTTTATCGGACGAATTGGCGACGTGGTTCGATCGATCGCGGAACACCTACCAGACCATGCGCCGCTGTTTCAATTGCTCGAACGACATCTCGACCGTGATACCTATACCGATACGCTTGAAACGATCTACCGTCAGATGCGCAGCATCTCTTATGATATCGGCGTGATGGAAGAAGCAGGTAACATTCTCGTCGTCGAAGGAACGTTTGGGTGGAGCGACGTTGGAACGTGGGACGAACTCTATCGACTTTCCATGAAGGACGGACGCAACAACGTGATCGAAGGCAACGTGGTGACGATGAATACGACGAATACACTCGTGAGCGCCGCTGGTGGTAAGATGATCGGTCTTGTTGGTATCGATAACCTGATCGTTGTCGAAACAGAATCAACGATCATGATCTGCAAACGTGGCGAAGCAGAGCATGTGCGAGATCTGGTGGATCTCTTGCGACGCAGACAAAACACACGCAACCTATGATGATGCACCTCGCTGTTGCGTGCACTCTTGTAGTGCTTGCGGCGCCGCGACTCGGTGCGCAAGACACCACGGCCATGCGGCAACGAGCAGATTCGCTTCGAACAGTGTGGAGCGTTCAATGGAAGCGCAGCGATTCTCTTCGCGTAGAAAGTATGTTCGCCCGGATGCGTAGCGACTCGCTCCGACGCGCTATCGACGCCATTCGCCGCGCCACCCCTCCACCCTCCGATGACTCTCTGATTCTTCTGCAACTCCAACAACAAGTAGCCGTGCGCAATGCACTCATGATGGTGCAAGGCGGCAAGGTGGCAGCCGGAAAGACGATCTCTGATTCGTTAACGCGAATCACGATGATAGAGGAGTGCGAAGAGGGTGTTGCCTCGTTCTACGCCGATCAGTTTCACGGAAAGAAAACGTCGAGCGGAGAGATTTACAACATGCACGCCTTCACCTGTGCACACCGATGGCTTCCGTTCGGAACGTTGGTGCGTGTGACGAATCTCCGTAACGGACGTCAGTGCGTGGTGCGTGTAACAGATAGAGGTCCGTGGAAACACGAGCGCCTGATCGACATGTCGAAGGGTGCTGCCGTGATGCTGGACTTCGTGCGAAGCGGTACCACAACCGTACGCATCGAAGTAGATTCAACAACATCGAATAAGTAATTACAAGAACGGCATTTTGCGAACTTCAGCAGGGAAGGTTGTTCCGCGTGCCTTGATCTCGATCTGTGTGCCCGGTGCTGCAAGGTCTGCGCGCACATATCCGATGCCGATGCCGATGCTCAAACCAGGAGAAGTGTTGCCGCTTGTAACGTTGCCTACAACGTCGCCATTGGAGACGATCTCGTAGCCCTGACGTGGCAAGAGTTTCTCTGTGAGCATCACAAAGCCAACAAGCTTGCGCGTTGGACCAGCCGCCTTCACGTCGGCGATCACATCACTGGCATTGAAGGCGCCCTTCGCAAGCTTGGTGATCCAACCCAGACCAGCTTCGATTGGATTCGTTGTTGGATTGATATCGTTTCCATACAAGCAATAGCCTTTTTCCAAACGCAGCGTATCGCGTGCGCCAAGCCCGATCCATGCGATGCCGAATTCGCTGCCGGCATCGAAAATGGCATTCACCACCGATGCTGCAACGGTTGCGTCGCCACGGAAGTAAAGCTCAAAGCCGATCTCGCCTGTATATCCAGTGCGCGAGAGGATCATCGGAACACCGGCCAACGTTCCATCGATGAATGAATAGTATGGCACATCTGCCAAGGCTGCATCGGTGAGCTTTTGTAGTGTTTCGATAGACTTGGGGCCTTGCACTGCCAACAAATGAATGTCCGCAGATTGATCCGTCACTGTGACATTTGCAAAGTCTGCAGCATTCTTCTGCACCCATGCGAGGTCTTTCTCTACATTGGCCCCGTTCACGACGAGCATGTAATGGTCGCCACGGTGATAGACCAACAGATCGTCCACAATGCCGCCATCTGGGTAACACATTGCCGAATACTGTGCTTTGCCGGACTCGAGCTTCGACGCATCGTTGATCGTGATCTTCTGGATCAGTGCCAAGGCATCGCTACCACGGATCTCGAACTCACCCATGTGCGACACATCAAATACGCCCACACCCGTACGCACGATTCGGTGCTCCTCCAAAATACCGGTAGGGTATTGAATCGGCATTTCGAATCCGGCGAAGGATACCATTTTTGCACCGGCGGCCACATGGAACGGATGGAAGATCGTTGATGTCATGATTGTCCTGATGGAGAGATGAGTTGCAAATATACCGCAGCGCAGACTTGTACACGTGGAGGATGTGGTGCACATTTGAAGGAGGAATTCGACAACAAGGAGCGGACGTATGATCTCGTTGGTATGGGGAATGATTGGTGCCGTATGTGGCATTATGTGGCTGGGCATCGAAATCTTGGCGGGAATGCATACGGCGGGGTATTCTCATGCAACCTTGATAATCTGGGTTGTGATTCCTGTGCTTACTGTTGTGGGGGCAATACTGCACGGCAGACATGCGGCACTCGGGGCATTTCCATATGTTAAGGCGCTTACCACAGGATTGAGCACGGGCGCCGTCCTGCTTGGGATCGACCTGTTGGTGTGGTTCATCTTTACACAGATGATCGAGCCCGAATTCTTTACCATGATGGTGAAGTATGCCATCGATCAGGCCAAACTGGCAGGTGCCCCACCGAATGCCGTTCTTCAGCAAGCTGCGGCCTCAAGCGTGATCTTTAGAAACATCGGATCGTTCCTTCTTGTATCGACTATCGCCACCGGCGCTGTTGCAGCAACTACATCGGCCGTTGCGGCCCTCTTCGCCAGAAAGAAGTGATGTGATCATGCTTACTTCCCGCCGTTCCCTCCTTCGCTCGCTTGCCGCCATCCCTCCATTCGCGGCACTTTCTTTTGGCTCTGGGCGTGTGAGAGCAGCGCTCGACGTGATGCAGGCCGTGCCTTCTACTATGTTGGCGTCGGACATGGCAACGAACGAAGACTACTGGCGCACGATTCAAGAAGCGTTCGATATGGATCGAACGATCACCAACCTCAATAACGGAGGCGTAGCACCGAGTCCGCGTAGTGTGCAAAGCGCTCTTCGCCGGTACACCGAACAGGCAAATCAAGCACCGGCGTATGAGATGTGGCAACATCAAGAGGGAGGTATCGAACAAGTGCGCGAAGGCATTGCCGATTTGTTTCAATGCAGCAATGAAGAGATCGCAATCACACGCAATGCAAGCGAGTCGCTCGAGACCATACAATTGGGACTTCCGTTGCAGCGCGGAGACGAAGTGATTACAACCACGCAAGACTATCCTCGCATGCTCACAACGTGGGAGCAGCGCGTTCGCCGAGACGGCATTGTCCTCAAGAAGGTGAAGGTGCCCGCACCATTGATGAACAATGCAGACTTCGTGCATGCGATAGAAACGGCGATCACCGACAAAACCAAGGTCATCCACATTTCGCATGTGGTCTTCCTGAATGGGCAGATCACACCCGTGGCCGACGTGTGCCGTATGGCACGTAAACGCAACATCAAATGCATCGTTGATGGTGCTCATGCCTTTGCCCATTTCCCGTTCACGCGTGATGAACTGGACTGCGACTTCTATGGCACGTCGCTCCACAAATGGACGTGCGGTCCCATCGGTACTGGCATGCTCTATGTGCGAAAGGAACTCATCAAGGATGTGTGGCCGCTCATGGCCGCTCCCAAAGAGATGGACGAGAACATCCGCAAGTTCGAAGAGATCGGAACCCACCCTGCCGCCGTTCACAATGCCCTTGCCGAGGCCGTGGCCTTCAACAAGGCCATGGGCATCGATCGCAAGGCCGCTCGGCTTCGGTACTTGCATAGCATTTACCACAACATGCTCGACGGAATGAAGAACGTGTCCTACCTCACAGACATTTCCAACGAGTCCATGCAGTGTGGACTGCGTCTTGTTCATATCGAAGGCTCGGACCCTGGCAAGATCTCCGAGCAACTCTTAAAAGATCATCGCATTTTCACCGTTGCCATTGTGCACGACGAGTTCAAGGGTCTGCGTGTAGCACCCAGTGTTTACACCACGGTCCAAGAGATGGAGCGATTCGGTCGGGCCATGAAGAAGCTCGCTACGACGTAACGCGCATCGGTGCCAAGAACACTTCGTCGAGTTCTTGCTCCAGCGTATGCGTTTCGTGGTAGAGCGCCTGATCACGTACGAACGATGCAAACACCTCGATATGCCATGGCAACAGCAGCGTAAGATGAACGCGTTCGTTCCACATAAAAGTCTCGTATTGCGTTCCGTTCCGTGCTGCCGATGTTGTATGTTCGACGAGCTCATCAAAGAACGATGCGGCATGCTGTTCGTCTACGGCGATTACGAGCACGTGCACATGGTCTGCCTCAAGGTGGGCCGCTTTGAAGGCGCAGTTGGCTAAACCTGCCGCACGCCGGATGGCAGCGCGAATGGCCTCGCACCTATCGTCAGGAATAAGCGCACACATCGGACCCGGTGTAAGGATGATGTGTAGACCGATGGGAAATGGTAGTTGATCCATACGAACTCCAGTGGTGTACGCTGGAGGGACGTAGAACAATCAAAGTGTGACATAGGAGGTTGTATGAATGTGGTGATCGTTCACGGCTGGAGTGATAAGGCAGATAGCATGCGCACCACAATCGGTGCGTTGCTCACGAAGCAGAATGCACTGCGGCAGCCGCCAATCGGAAATCTGACGTTGCGATACGTCGACTATAATTCGCTCGAAGATCAAGCAAATCTCGAAGACATTGCCGAAGGGCTGTTTAACGAGCTCACATCGCAGGGACTGCTCGATGCTGCTCAACCACCCCTCCACTTCATCACGCATAGCACCGGTGCACTCGTCGTCCGGCAGCTCCTCAAACAGTTTGCCTGGGCCAACATCGCACGGCGAGTCGACCGTGTGTTCTACCTTGCGCCAGCAAACTTTGGCTCTCCGCTTGCAAGCAAAGGCAGTTCGCTGCTCGGCAGACTAGCCAAAGGCAACAGACAATTCGCAGACTTCAATGAAGTGGGCGTGCAAATCCTTTCCGCCCTCGAACTTGCCTCTCCAAAACAATGGGAGCTCGCAGAGTTCGATCTGTTCTCGCCCTCTGGAACGCTGTACGGCGACGGTCGGATTCGCGCATGTGTGGTCACGGGTGCACGTCCGTACGGCGGCATTCGTAAACTCATCAATGAAGACGGCACCGACGGTACGATCGTTGTGGCGGGTGCGGGACTGCAGTCGCGCATCTTCACGATCGACCTTGTGCACGTAAAAAATCATGGTGAGGATGTGAAGGCGGCATGGCTTACCACGCAAGACCTTCCCAACGTGCCGCTGGCCATCCATGCCGATTGCGACCATGCCACCATTCTCGAAAACGTAGACGTCGCCTCGTTCATCCTCTCTACACTGGCAGACGATCCAGACCACACAACACTCCAAGATAGGGCTGTGCTGTTCACAACGGCGTTTCAGCACCTTCAACAACAGCCAGACTTTCAGCAATTCTATTTTCGCTTGCGGGATGACCGCAACATGCCGATCTGCGATTATCACATGGTCTTTGACGTCTGGGATCGCACGAAGATCTCCAACGAATTCGTATCGGGGTTTGCATGTATCGAGAAGGACGCGCATCGCACAGACGAAGAAGAGCGCCGTAGTTCGAAACTGGACGACATGCTGAAGAAGAACGCGCACACCCACGGTGAATCACCTGAGTATCGTAGATTTCTACTCGACGTTCGAGCAGTGAACAACTTGCTCATGACGAACGGAGTACCAACGCATGTGATCACGATGAGCATTGAAGCCAGCGCCGGCGATAAGCAGATTGCATATCACACTCAGCCGTTCGAACGCATGGTAGTGTTCGACCCTGAGTCGAAAGACGGAATCTCGTTGTTCTATCCCAACACAACGACGCTCATTGATGTGCGTGTAGATCGGTACAGTTCACTTGTGGCGATCAGCGTGTGATTGCCACTTGTACACTCTGACGCCCAACACGTACCCAGTACATGCCAGAAGCGAGAGCTGATGCGGGCAGACGCACGTCGCCCATCGTATCGTTCAGTGGCATCGATGATACAATGTTGCCATCGACTGCATGCACAAACACCGTCGTATTGCCGGCGGAAGGCGGAAAGGTGGCCACGATCACATCTTGCGAACCGATATACGATGCCGATAGATTCTTTGACTCGGTTTCGTCTCGAACATCAGTGGGCATATTCACCATGATGTTAATCATCATGCCGTCGTCTTCGTGCTCGAGGTTATGGCAGTGCATCATGTACATGCCGTCGTAGTCTTCGAACTTCACCAAGAAGCGCAGACGCTCGTCGGGGTGAACAAGCATCGTGTCTTTCCATCCGCGCTCGTGAGGCGGAATGTCGGTCTTGCCATTGCGCGACAGGATCTGTACCTGTGTACCGTGAATGTGAATGGGATGCGTCATGGAATCGTCGTTATTCCAGATCTCCCATATCTCGAGTTCGTTAAACGGTACTTCTTCATCGATACGCATCATGTCGAAGAGCTTGCCATTGATCGTGTGCTTCATGCCAAGCGACATTTGCATTGCGAGTTCAAACGTGCGAACACGCTTTGCGTCGGCCTCGTTATAGCGCACTATCGTAGACAGTTTCGCAGGCACTGTGTACACCGGTGCCGATGCTTCAGTAACGGTAAAGGTGAGGATGTCGAATGGACGTCCTTGCGGATAGAGGGGCTGTGCACCACCCATATGTCCGGGAGGTGCGGGGTACTCCTCTGAACGAAGTGCAAACGATGTGCCCGCCGGGTGTGCCGAGAAGTCGACAAGAATATCATAACGCTCTGCAGAACCCAGCCACAACTCATTCACCGTCGTTGCAGTCTCCAACAATCCACCATCGGACGAGATGATCGTAAACGGAAGATTCGCGCCTAGGCGAATCTTGTACAGACGTGCATTCGATGCATTCAACAGCCGGAGTCGATACGAACCGCGCTTCACAGCAAGTGTTGCATCCGGAGTACCATTCGTGAGCATCACATTGCCCATGTAGCCTTCCATGCTATCCATGTGATCGGGGGCATAGTCGAGCTGCTTGTTGCTGTCGATGCGCACGTCTTGGATGATCACCGGAACATCGAACTCTCCGCTCGGCAGATTTAAGGCCTTTTCTTCGTCGTCGTGAATGATAAAGGCCCCATACATACCATTGAAGACATGTTTCCCGGTCTTCAGATGTGCATGTGAATGGTAGAAGTACGTGCCTGCTCTATTCTTAAGCGGGAAGAAGTAATTGTACATTGCGTTCGGCTGGATTGCATCCGCCGGATGTCCGTCCATCTTCTCCGGTACAATCAATCCGTGCCAATGAATCGGAAACTCTTCTTGGAGCATGTTGTGGAAAGTGGCGTTCAGGTTCTCCCCTTTGTCCAACACGACGGTCCACGCAGGATAGGCGCCCATGGCGATCACCTTCGTTCGTGTGCCTGGCCAGACCTCGACGTTGGCCTCATAGGGCATGATCAAGGACTTGCCATCCCACAAAGCAGGAACTTTTAACGCGTTCCCCACAGTCTGAGGTAGCGCCACAGTATTGTCAAGGGCGGCAAGGTGGTGCGGCAGTATGCCGGCCAACGTAAGCGAGCCCAATGATGTACCAAGAAAACGGCGTCTGTCCATTGTCGTCTCTCCCATTTGATCTGAAACGTAAAATACATCATGAACCAGTCATACTCTCCTATCTCCCGCAAACTCATTCGCATCGCCTTATACATAGGCGGGGGAACGCTTGCAGTAGTTGTCATCGGAACGCTCCTTGCCTACATACTTCTCAGCGACGACATTCAGGAGCGTATCCAGAAGTCGCTCACCGTCTACCTCCAAGAACGAGCCAACGCAGAGGCGAAACAGCTCGGAAGCGAGAACCAAGTCGAAATCGGTGCTGTTCGTTACTCGTTCTTTACGAATAAACTCTCGATCGAAGGGGTGCATGTGCTGTACCACGATTCGACGCTCAATAAAGGACTCATCGTAGACGTACGCATACCCGAAGCACGGTGCAGTGGCGTAGCGTGGTACGATGTGATATTTGGAGATGGTCTCTCGCTTGGTGACATTTCCTTTGAGCGGCCAACTGTTCTACGAACCCATTGGGACTTGCATCCAGACACAATGCAGGCGGCGCTCGACACCAGTCAGTTTGCCTTGCCCAAGTTCCCGAACGTAGACACGTTGATTCAGAAGGCCATGTATGGCTTTCTACCAGCCAACATCCGCCCGCTCAAGATCAAGTCCATTCGTATGGCGCACGGAACGCTCATCAACCGCGAAACAGGACCAGCAAGTTCCTATGTAGGTCGGTACAAAGACATTTCTTTCGATGTTACACACATCGCTTTGGGCGTGGCTGATGTTCGCCCAATTTCTACTCTCAGAGTGTCTATCGGCTGGATAGGCCGATTGTATTCAGATAGCTCTGTAGTGATGATCTCGCATCCGCATCTCGACATCACACCAACGGATTCCTCGTTTACCATCGATACAATACGCTACAGTGACCCGCGCGGTATGAAGGTGGAATCACGCAACATGGTGTTCTCCTATCTCGACCACTCAATCAAGGTTGATACGTTCATGATTGGCGCAACTAGTACGGACAACGCCTACTTTGCTCGTAATGGACGATCTGATCGTATTGCTGCAGATTGCGGCAAGATCCGTTTGAGCGGAATTGATATTACAGCGCTCACGAATGGTACTGCGTTGAATGCGCGATCGTGCGTTGTCACGCACTGTGACCTTAACGTACTTAGCAACATGCGCCCTGCAAAGAAAAAAGGTCCAAAGCCACTTCAACTCAACGATCTCGCCCAAATGGTTCCGTTCAAGTTGCATGTAGATACTGTGCGCGTGGATAATGCAACGATCAAGTACGGCGAACTTCACCAGCATAGTGCGACGGCTGGTCGGTTGTGGTGGGACGGCATTCGCTTCCAAGCGTTGAATGTGGATCCACTCAAGACGCTCGTGATCGACGCCACTGGCAGGTTCTTTGCAGCCTCTCGTATGCAAGCGCACTTCGAGTTCGACCTTGCCTCGAAGGTCTATCGCATGCAGTCTTCGGGTAGCCTTGGCTCCATAGACCCAGCGCTTCTGAATTCCTTCTTGCCGTATGCGGACGATCTGCGGATCACGCGCGGACATGTAGACGAGGCCTCGTACTCGTTCACAGTCAACGGTAACAAGGCCAAAGGATCCGTAAGCGTTGTCTACAGCAAACTCAAAGTGGCGATGCTCAACGAGAAGTCCAAGAAGTCCGGCTTCTTTGATTCGATCACATCGTGGATCGCAAATGCCTTCGTGATTCGGGGCGATAACGAACGTGGTGATGGGGATTTCAAAAAGGGAAGGATCAACTACACGATGCGCTCGGATGCCGCTGTGATGCAAACGATCTGGTTCCCAATTCGCGCTGGATTGGGTGACGTGATCGGATTCTAGCATGTGGCCGTGCTTGCATCAACTGTGACATCTATCACAGACCGTGGCATGGAAGTGCCCCTAGATTGCGATTGTTCCAAACACAACAATCCCAAGGTTCTCATGTTTTCTTTTCTGAAAAATCTCGTCGGCGGTAGCAACACCGAAGGTATGGTCGAAGCTCTCCAACAAGGTGCCGTCGTCATCGATGTGCGTTCACGTGCAGAGTTTTCCGGTGGACATGTTGCCGGATCGAAGAATATTCCGTTGAATGAGTTGGGATCTCAGCTACACAAACTCCCGAAAGAAAGGCCGATCATTTTCTGTTGTGCATCAGGTGCACGCAGCGGTTCGGCTACCAGCATTGCAAAGGGTGAGGGATATACGGCCTTCAATGGAGGTCCGTGGACAACCGTGAATGCGCTCACGCGCGGTTAACGCACCACGACGGCAGTTGCATTGGTGCCACCTAGGCGGGCAAGGTAGACGCCACGTGGGAGGGCGGCAAGGCTAATGTCGAGATGGGTCGAGCCCTCGGTGAAGAGCAGTGCATGGGTTACCATGAGTCTGCCGTCCATCGTATGAAGCGTACAATCAATACTGCCGCTGTGTGTGGATGTAATGTCCACGCCGGCGGCATCGTTACGTTGATAGATGGCCGCTGTTGTTATCCGCGCATCGGGGTCAAAGAAACGCGTGCCCTTTTCCTTGCACAAACCAAGAAGACGATAGACACCGGGCTCGAGGAGCACGTCTATATCTAATGGTGCTCCCATATCGTCGAGCCATGTGAACTCTGTAAGTGCTACAACGGTGCTGTCTGCCCGACCAAGCGTCAGCGTCGCAGGTAGCGCACCCACGATGCTATCGGTGCCGCTCCACGTGCCCGTAAGGGTGGCCGTAGCAAGTCCGTTGCGAGAGACGGTAGAGTTCGATGCAACAAGCATGGAGGCTTCATACGCGATGCTTGCACGATATCGCAGTGGCGCACCACTGGTACCCGCACCACGCATGCCACGCATTATGAGCGTAAGCGGACGTTTGTCGCCGGGCATACCACTGTCGCTACGCACACCAACAGATGGACCAATGCCGGTAGCAACAACCAGGGCGCGAAGCGGTTCGGTTGTCTCGGTGGTGTTGAATTGGACGAGCGTCGATGTGCGACCGATGTACCGTGGTGCGTAGCGCAACGGAATCGACATGGTTGATGCCGGCTGAACTGTTGTCCCTGCGCCGCACACGCCGCCGCCTAGCGAGAGCTGTAGAGAATCCGGTCCGATGATGCATGCAGAGCTCACAACCACCGGCGTCTGTGCGATGTTTCTCACCGCCACCACGATTGAATCGAACGGTGTGCCAACAACGTGTGCACCAAGATCAATAATGGTGGTCTCTAGTGCAAGTGTGGGTGCAACACCATTTCCTGTGAGCATGCTTCGAAGCGTATCGCCACGCGTTAGGATCACACAGGTTGCCGTGCGCAAACCTTCTGCAGAAGGCGCAAAGGTGAATTCTGCTTGAAGTGGGCGCGATGGCGTGATGGGTAATGGAAGTGATGCATAGTGTACGTCAAAATCAGGTGCTTGCACGCCCTCTATCCACATTGTGTCTGTCTCGCTACCAACCGTAGAAATGCACGAAGCGAGGTCAAGCACAAGTGAGTCGCGCTTCTCTCCCACACGCACTGAGCGCATGTCTACATCACGCGCTTTGAGCTGCGGACGGACGATGCTCCACAGTGCATCGGACGTATCGATTTGAATAGGTGCAGCAGATGTACCAACACGATACAAGAGCACACATGCATACTCCGTCGAGATCGCAACAACGTCGTCTACAGGTGAGAACATCGCGGAATACGAAGAGCTATATCCTGGGAATGGCGTCGTGATCACATTCAGAGGTTGCATGGTGCGCGAGTCCCACACGGTTGCAAGTGCGGCGCCGTTGTAACCGCCCGACGTTACGATCTTAGAACCATCCATATTCCAGTCGATGCTCGCAGCGCCTTTCGCATTGTCTGTCCAGGCGATCAAGATACCAGATGTCGCGTCGTGCACATAGACGCTTGAATCGGCTGCCACAGCCACTTTAGTGCCGTCTGCATTGACGTCAATCTTGTTCGCATACGAGGTAGCGCCAAAACCAGCAGGGAACGTGCGGAGCTCCTTTTCTCCAATGCAGTCGTACACAGTAACCGTTCCACCCTCTGCGAGAATTGCGATGATGCTACCGTCGCCGGACCACGCAAAATCGACGGCGTTCCCATTCGCACGGAGTGTTATGGAAGGCCATAGATTGCGTTGAGAAGTAACATCAATCCCATTCACATAGACTATTCTCGACTGTCCCAAGAGCACATTGTTTTGGGGATGCATCTTGATGTTTTCTTTTCCAAAATAATTGGAAAGGACTTTATCGGTGCTATCCCCTTTTGTAAGATCCACCACCTGCTTGTTATCTGTAGTTCCATGTATGAGATAGGTGCCAAGCGTGCTGTAGGCAATCATGAGCGGAGCTTCATGGTTAGACTCCGTCGTGCGCGCCCATCGTTTAGTTGGCAATGAATACACCCACGCTAGCGGACCAGGTCCGCCAACGGCAAGCGTGGTTCCGTCTGCGCTCCACACCACGTTCTGCAGAGATCCGAAGAGGTCGGACGTAGACTGATCATTGCCGCCGGCGTAAGAACAATAGCCAAGTTGCGAACCATACGACGTGACCACGCCGTCTGATGCATATGTGGCAAACTGCGGTCCTTCGCCATAGAGCTTGGTACCAACACGCCGCATACTTGGCAACGAATAGATGTACATACTGTCGTTCTCAACAGCAATGGCAATGTGGCGGTTTGTGGTGTCGTCATACCAGTCTACACCACTAACTAGTTTTCCAAACGGCGGGATAGTGTACACATCTGCACGTGTATACGGGCGCATCATGTGTACCACGCCATCGTCTCCAGACGTTGCAAGTAGTGAGTCGGTGCGATGCCACGAGACCGAACGCACTGCAGCTGTGTGCAGTGGTTCTTGCCATACGATGGTGTTCGCTACTACATCGAATACCGTCACATTGCCTGATGATGTACCGATGGCCACAACGCTCTCACGATTGTTCGACATCATGGCTGTGATCGGAGCAGGAAGTGTGAGTACGTTGCGCAAAAACGTCATGGACGGATACTGGTACTCGCGAAGAATACCATCGTCTCCACCGGCAAGCACAGTAGAGTCTGTCGGACCAAAGACAAGAGCTCGCATAATTGTTGGTGTTGATGTTTTGCCAAGGATCGTGCGCGTTGCAAGATCGAACGAGGCAATGGTCTTGTCGGACGATGCAGATGCATGATATCCTACAGTGCGATTTGTACTTCCGCACACGGAGGTCACGGTATCGCTGTGTACACGCATCGACTTGAAGATTCCCAGGAGTTGTGGGCTATGTTGGATCACATATCCATGGTCGTACCCAACAAGAAGGTCTGCTGTTGGATGCATGGCAGTTACGCGTGGTAAGAACAACAACGTCGTGTCGGCGATGCCCGTAGCCGGGGCCGTCAGTTGTTGTGCACGCAGCAAACAAGTAGTGCTTGGAGTGTTCGGTACGTTCTTCCAAGCAAAGGTGAGTCCTGTGGCCGACGGTGCAATCGGTAACCACGTGCTTCCGGAATTCGTGCTGTAGTCTAGCTGCACGATTTCAGAAGGTGCGATGCCCTTCCACCGTACCACCGTATCGCTCCTTACTGCATACATCTCTCCACCATTCGGCTCTACGATCTCGAGTGAGCGTGTAGTTGGAGGTCGGTTATTGGAGACGCAAGACACATAGAGAATGGCTCCACAAGGCAGGCCGTCAATCACAAGCTGCGTGGTAACGTAGCTTGAATCTGTTGGAATGTAGGACACGACCACCTCGCGCGATTCGCCGGGTGCAAGATTGAAAGACTGCGGTGCAACAGTAAATCGCGCATCGATCGATCGGATGTTGCGCACTTGCATCGGAATGCCCGTTGCCTTCACACTCACGGTGGCTGTTGCCGTTGCGCCAACTGCAGCATTTTTGAAGATCACCGACGATGGTGTACACGTAAGTGATGCGTTCCCGCTGTTCATCACTTGATAGGTTTGTCGAGCAGGCGCGCCGCCACCGTCCACGGAGATCTCAACGCTGCGGTTGATGAAACGCTGACATGAGTTCGCGCTCGTCCATGTGATCTCGCACGGGAGAATCCCTTGTGTGATTGCCGAAAGTGCATCCGCGAGTGCTAGTGCCTGCTGTTCTGTGAGTTCACCTTCGGTGATCGAGCCATTCGTGGCGTTCGCGAGGTTGCGAAGCGAAGAGACAATACCGTCCGGCTTGACTCCCGAATTCGAAAACACAAGGGCCATGAATGTGATGTTGTACTTCGTGCAAGTGTCTATACAACTTTGCAGTTGTGCAGGCGGGAATGCATCCCAATACGCATCCGTGAAGAGCACGGCGATGCGTTTGTTCTTGCCGGCTTTTGCAATGTTGAGTAAGCCCGTAGACGGATTCAGAAGCTGCTCCACAAAGTCGTTCGCTCCACCTGACTGAGCCTTTGAGATCGCATCAAGAACCCGATCGCGCTTTGTGGTAAAGTCTACGCCGATCGTGGCAACGTTCGTACATGTTTGCACCGCAGCATCGGATGGAGGCATCGAGAGCGACTCCACAAAGCGCTTGGCAGAAAGGCGTGCGAGAAGGATGGAGGGCGGCGTGGGGTTAGACATAGAGCCCGAACAGTCGATGCTCAACGCCACGGAGGCGGGTGTGGCTTGCCGGGTGGGCGGGCAACTCACAGAGGTGACAGGCACGGCCATAAGATCTTCTGTGAGACGAACCATGGACGCATCCGGTCTGATCGGTGTACCTGTTGCATCGGACACGAAGATCTTGGCTCGGACCAATGGGAACATAGACGTGTCGAGCCCCCACAGCACCGTCTGCTGCGCCGTGCACGGCACTGCCCATGCCACTAGAAGAATCGCTATGAAAATCTGTCTGCCCATGTACCAACTGACTGGGAACAATGGGCAAAGTTACTGAGGACTATTGGATGTACTGCGAACGGAGTCTTACGACTTGCGCAATCGCAAGATGGAAAGAGACGCTTGTATGAAGTTGTAGGCAGAGCGCAAAACGTTGTTGCGGGCCTGCTGGACCGAGAACTCGCTGCGCGATAGTTCACTCGTATTGACGCGACCTTCGGAAAATTGCTGAAGCACGATCTCGAACGATCGCTGCGCCAGCTCTGCATTGGTGCGCTTTGTTTCATAGTCTGCTGTGTAGAATGCGTGATCTGCTCGTGCACGCTCAAGTTCGTATCGACGCTTGTTCATCGATGCGAGAAGCGACTGTTGATCTACGTCGTGTTGAATCGCAAGCTTCGATAGTGTGTGCGACCGTTGAAGATCTGCCGTTAACGGTATGCGCACCGAGAGTTGCAGATAGCTGTTGCCGTACCACGACGTAGCATCTAGGAACGTGAGCGAATTGTTGTAGTAGTTGGCGCCATAGAAGCCGTTCACGGTTACCGTAGGCAAGAATCCGAGAGCAGTGTAGTGACGTTGCGTCTCTGTGAGTTCGCTTTGCTGTGCACTCTTCATAAACGTGAGTGAGGCACTGTCGCGAACAAGACTATCGGGTGCCGAAGCGAACCTCTTATACAACAGAGGAATACTGTCGGTGAGCATTACGGAACGCTGCACATCAGGTGTGTAGCCCAAGGTGTACAACAGTTTCTCCTCGGCCGACCGTAGAACGCGCATCGCTTCGTCAAGTCGAGATCGAGCGTTGTTCCTATCGATCGTTGCTGTTTGAACTTCGGAAAGAGTCGCACGTCCTTGCGACAACCGATCTACTACAACACCAAAAATGTTCGAGCTGTTCACCGTATCGGCAATGGTCAAACGCACTTGTTCTTGCGCGATCACGCAATCCGTATACGCAAGACCAACCTGCGATTCAATATCAAGCTGCGTGATCATCCTATCGGTCTCTCGGAGATTTGCCTCGATCCTCTTCTCAGCTACGTTGCGATGGGTAGTTGGGTCGAAGATCTTGAAGGAGGCAAGGACACCAGCTCCTTGCATCCATCCCGTTGCGAAGCGCAGTGGCGTAATTGATCCTGTAGGAGCAGAAGGGTCGAAAATGACGGAAGGGACGGGTGTGACAGGAATGATCAGATTGCGCTGGAGATCATAACTGAGATCAACGCTGGGAAGAAGGTCTGTTTGTGCTTCATCTACAGCGTACGCGGCAGCACGAACGTTCAACGTGCGCGCTTGCAGATCTGGATTGTTCAAGAGCGCGAGACGAATGGCATCGTCGTAGGAAAGCGACGTGATCGGTTGTGCAACACTCACACAGCAACATGTGCATGCAAGCAGAAAAATCCAGATCGTGATCCGTTGAGAGTTCATTGCTTATCCACGAAACACCGATGCAGGCTCGACGCTATTCACCTTACGAACGGCGAAGAGTGACCCACCCACGGAAATGAAAACCGTCACCAAAAAGAGTCCCACCAGAACGAGAGGTGAGTACGAATAGGTGAGTCCTGAATTCGCGACGCTTATGCGAAACACCTCGAGCAAGACTACTGCGAGTACAAAGCCGGTTATGGCAAAGAGTAGAGCCTGCATCAGAATGAGGTTGCGTACATAGGCATTCGTTGCGCCGATGGCCTTGAGAGTGCCGTAGTCTCTGATGCGATCGAGTGCCGACGAATACAACGTCAATCCGATGATGAAGAAACCGCTGATCACTGCAAAGACCACGAGAGATCCGATGCTGACGCCGATGTTGGACGTGACAGTAATGAATCCGATGGTGGCGCTTTCGAGTTCGGTGCTCTTCCAAGCGTGTGCGCCAACCATGCTGCGATCGATGGCAAGACAGATGGAATCGAGGTTGGCTCCCGGGCGCGCTTGAACGGCGATGGCGCTTACCTTGTTGTTGGTAAAGCCAGTGTACATACGAGCCCGCGAGAGCGTTGTGAAGAAGAACGCACCGGCAAAGCCTCGAGCATTCTTCGTCTGTACGGCAACGCGTGCATGTCGGCCGTTGATCTCAACAGACGTACCAACATCGAGCGTGTGGTTAAACGTTTGAGCGTCAAAATATTCTGCGGAAACCGCATCGTCAGACACAAGATCTTGTCGTTCACCGCGGAAGACTTTGTCGAGCGACGGTCCACCGGCAAATGATGGCGCCTCACTACCAATCACCAAGATGGGCGCCGTCTTTCCGTTGTCGAAGGTGACAGTGGCCGCACCAATGATAATCGGATATGTTTCTTGTACACCGTGTATGCTACGAATCTGACGGACAAATCGCTCATCAAGAGGCGAGAGCTCATTGGCATTCTTGGTCACGTTGTCTACCACCCATATCTGCCCAACCGTGCGATCGGAATTCGCGACGAGTCCACCCATCAAACCGGTCAGGAACGACAGGATGCCAATCTGCTGTCCGATCAGGAAAATGCTGATCACAATACCTACCACAACACCAATGCTCTTGGCCTTGTCGTAACGTATGAATCGATAGGCGGTGGTGATCATCGTATTACAGTGTGATGATGCATTCAACTTTAGCATTAATGAGCAAGTGCGATGCATCCTGTACTCGGATCACCACTTCTCGGACGCGTCGGTCTTCTAGATCTCCGGCTTTTTCAGAGAACAGCGACTTCTTTCGCAAGTATGGACTCACGCTCTCGATAGTGCCGGTGGTGATGGACTGATCGCCACCGATGGGTCGCACGTCGACGTGCTGACCCACTCGCATGCGATCCGTGAACAGCTCATCCACTTCACATCGTACCACGATGTTGGAGACTGGTGCGAACTGAGCATAGGTCTCATACTGCGCCAAGGCGCTCCCCTTCGTCGACATCATCTCCAAGACCGTCCCATCGGTAGGAGCTCGCATTGTACGGAGTTCAACATCGTGTTCGGCTTGTGAGATCTCTGTTTGGAGTTCTACGTGACGTTGTTTACAGATGATCACGGTAGACTTGCTGTGTTGAAGCGCCACGACAAGTGTTTTGACTTCCGTTTCCAGGTCGTCTACGTTTTGTGACGTTTCAGCACCAGTGCCAGCCAATCGGTTGCTTGCCTCTAAGGTGCGACGCTTGTTTGCGAGGCGCGCTTCGTATTCAACCACCGCGTCTTCGTCCGATCGGATCTGTGAACGCTGCGTTGCGTGCCGTCGCATAGCAAGTGAGAGGGCGATCCGTTCGGTTGTATCATCTATTCGCAGCAATGCATCGCCCGCACGCACAATATCTCCATCGGTGTGGTACACCACTTTCACCACGCCACCTTCCGTAGCAGCCAGAGCCACAACTTTTGTTGCGGGTTCAACGCGACCGATTCCAACGACGTATGTGATCGCAGATGGTCGAGAGACGGTCGTCACGGGCGCTGGCTCTTCGTTAGACGCGCATGAGCAAGCGAGCAGCGTGGAGATCATGAACAAAGAGATCCTGATGCACGTCATAGATCGTTCTCCTCTGGCTCGTCGCTCACAACACCATTGTGAACGTAGATGATTCTATCTGCGAATGGCTTTAGGCGCGGATCATGCGTGACCACGGCCACGGCCTTTCCGGATTCCGAGAGTTCTTTGAGTTCCTTCATCACCGTTACAACGCTCGCGGCATCAAGCGATGCTGTTGGTTCGTCGCATAAGAGAATGGAAGGTTCTGTAACAAGGGCGCGAGCGATGGCAACACGCTGTTGCTGTCCGCCGCTCAATGCACGCGGAAGGTTCTTCATGCGGCTTGTCATTCCAACCTTGTCTAAGGCACGCGACGCACGCTCTCGAGCACTGCTTGTGCGCTCTCCCATGAGCAGCAGCGGCTGCATCACATTCTCAAGTGCAGAGAGTGGTGCAAGAAGATTGAAATTCTGAAAGACGAATCCAATGTTGCGAAGGCGAATAGAGGCAAGGGCGTTCTGTGAAAGACCACGCACACTTGTTCCGTTGATACGCACATCGCCCGTCGACGAATAGAGCACGCATCCGAGAAGAGACAAGAGTGTTGTCTTTCCAGATCCGGACGGACCTATGATCAACGTCAACTCGGCACGACGAAACTGCACCGATGTTGTATCGAGTGCAGTGATCGTCGTATCTCCAGTACGGTATTCTTTTCGAACACCTATAAGTTCAGCAACAATTGCTTGCTCTTCAGGCACGACGAGTCCTTGGTGGTGAGGTGACACGTCTGTGAAGATACGGTGCTCTTTAGAGGAATGAGCTTACAGGACGTATCGTAGGCCAATGGTTCCGGCTACGTAGAACTTCGAAGCGTCGATAACCTGAAGCGACGGAGCTACGTCGCCAAAGATCTCCCAATCTTTGCTTGGCATCCATTGCAGACCAATGGGAATGCGTATGGCAAGGAGGAAGGGATTACGAAGACCAAGATCCACGCCAGGTCCTAAGAACCAGTCAACCTTGGATCCAAGTGGACTCTTGATGGCCCAATAGTCAATGGTAGTATGGAGGTACCCATCATTGCCCAACTGCCACGCAGCGCCAATCGAGACTCGATCGAATCTGAGGGAGAGTCCCACATTTCCGGGAGTACCGAATTGAATGCCCAATGCTGTTTCAGTTGCACGGGCTGGCATGACGGCAAGCATGCCGCATGTTGTGAGGAGGAGGAGGAGTGTTTTCATAGGCAGACAGACGTTATGCATGAGTAGCTTGTTCCATGGGCAATGCGTAACATGTGCACTATGATCCTTCAATGTGCTTTCCTCCTTCTTGCCGTTCTGCTCTGCTCATGCGCAGTGATTCACAGACCTCCCATCACGGAGCAGCAGCTCCAGCGCGATGCCGATAGTCTGCGAGTTGCAGATGCGCAGCAGCGCGACAGTATCGTGGAGCGTGCTGCGCGTCGTATTGTACGTAGGCGTGATGCAACGCTTGACGTGCTGCTCCTTTCCGGAGGTGGCCAAAATGGCGCCTATGGTGCGGGATTCCTGCATGCATGGAAAGAACATCCAACATCGCCCATGCCGCTCTTCGACATCGTTGCGGGTGTGAGCACCGGAGCACTGCAAGCGCCGTTGGCATTCTTGGGAACAATGGCCGATCTTGATACGATGACAATGCTCTATCGAGATGCTACAGATCGCGTAACGCCATCGCTCGACCTTTGGTTCTGGCTCATGAACACTGGCGGACTCTTGGATGTAGATCGATTTGTTTCAACAATCGAACACATGGTGGATCTTCAGTGTACACGTCGGTTGGCGGCCGCGTTTGATGAAGACCGGCAAATGTTCGTTGCAACCACAGACATGGATCTTGGCGTTGGTAGAGTGTGGAGTATGGCCGACGAACTACGTCGGGCAGGTGGAGATCAGACTCGACTCCACACACTCCTGCAAGCATCTTCTGCCATTCCTGGGATCTTTCCATCGAAGCTTATCGACGGACACGTGCATAGCGATGGCGGTGTGATCTCCAACGTTGTGAACGTACTGAGCATCGACATGCTGCGAGGCATCAAGCGTCGTGCAGAGGCAATGGGCGAACATAGAGATCTCAACATTCGAATGTGGTGTATCATGAACGTGTCTATGTATCCCATCTTCACCGTTGTTGACGTTTCCTCGCGCGGCGATATCTCGGCACGCGGCAGTGCATTGTTGTTTATTGCGCAACAACCACAGATCATTGAATACCTCTCCGTTTTCGCACAGGCTGCATCTGCAATTCCGGGTCTTGCGGCAAGCCTCCATGCCACCTCCATCCCTCCAGTTCTCATGACGGACCCTGCGGCACAGGAACTGTTCAATAAAGACTTCATGCATGCCCTTGAGCAGTGTGGCGTGGATCGCATGAAGGGTGACCACGCTTGGGATCCCGTCCCCTCGGTGTATGTTCGCCCATAAGGGAGAATTGATAGGTGCCATCATTTTCGAATGCTCAACGCGATCATACGTTGTGTGGCGCGATCAACTCCCGGCACCCGGACTTAAGCTGCTCTCAGCGCCTGACATTGAACGCTACGACGAGCGTTGGAATCTACAGAACACGAAGTTCTGTGTAGTCGCACATGGCGTTGTATGAACCAACTCCATGCATACATATCGATCAAAGCCTCGAGCGAAGAGCTCCTTGATTGATGTTGTTGAATACTGCTTGATGTCGAGCCCACTACACTTCGCTGGACCTTCCTCTGAAAATGTACCCAGCATCATGTATCCGTTCGGACTGATGGCGCGTTCCGCAAGTGCAATGTATGTCGATATCTGCTCGGGAGTAGTAAGGAAGTGGAAGGCGGCACGGTCATGCCAAAATGCAAACGTTGTCTGCGGTTCGAAATCAAGAATGTCGCCTACTACCCAATGCACAGATGATGCACGTTCACCAAGACGTGTGATGGCTCGTTCGATCGCATGAGAAGAGATGTCGAGAACCCAAACGTTTGTATAGCCAAGATCGAGAAGGACATCGACGAAGTGACTGTCGCCACCACCAACGTCGATTATGGCAGAGTTTTTTGGTAGATCAACTCCTACGACGAAGTCTATCGATGTTTTCGGATACTCCTGAAACCAACTGCGTTCGTTCTCTGCTTTCGTCGCGTACACCTTTTCCCAATGTTCTTGCGTAGGCATTCATCAGCCTTTCAAGTACATCAATACATCGTTCGCGGTATAATGGTTGACGCCATTCGAGAGCAATGTACCAAGCGATGGGAGATCGTCACCAGCCGTGAGCAATGGCTGTTCGATGTAGCCATGCTCTTGCCGTTGCGCGAGTCCGATGTTGGATAGAAGTGCGTTACATAAGCATTTACGGTCGACGGTGTCTTCCACCTTGCCGCCTTTTTTGATGTAGTCCTGAACGGGTTCTGCAGGACACCGATAGATGAGCTTGCCATCATCACGAACAGCCAACTGTCGTAAGTATCCGAGATCGCATTTACGCGGACGTTCTTCGTACACATGTGCTTCTGCGAGTGTGTCGGGTAAGAGCACCACTTTAAATGGAAATCCGGTTGGTGATGCAAGCGGATCGGTGAAGACGGCCTCGCTTGCTACAGTGTTGCCCGTAAGCCAACGTGCGATCACATCGTCACGTAAGACTTTAGACAAACCAGACTCATCGCAAAACGCAAAGGCCGTTCCAACTTGGATGCCCGTGGCGCCAAGTGCGAGCGCAACGGCAAGTCGCTCGGGGGAGCCGAACGAGCCTGCAAGCCAGAAGGGAAGACCTAATGCGCGAATGCTGTCGATATCGGCCTCGTCACGTTTGCCATAGATGGGCTCACCGCGGTCGCTCAATTTCATAGGTCCACGTGGCGGAGCATTGTGTCCACCTGCTACGACACCCTCTACCACAAACCCATCTACTCTACCTGTTGCACGTTGTGCGAGGTGCGTTGCAAGTGTGCTTGACGATACAATGGCCAGGAACTGAGGTCGACGTAGTGATTCTCGTTCTACATCGGCCAACACGGTTTTCGGATCGAACGACGTGCTCACCTTCGATGCCTCTGTTGCACCGGTTACAGTTACAGATATTGATGCTGCTTGGTGTGTCGCGAATGCATCCAACACACCGGGTATTTCGCGTGGTACGCCTGCGCCTACGAGCACGTAGTCTACGCCTGCGAGCATCGCGCCATAGAGTACGGGAAGATTCGAGGTTTGCAATTTCTCTAACACGTTGATGCCAACAACACCATCATGACCTTCTTTTGCTAACCACACTTCAACAAAAGAGGCTGCAACGTAGAGGCGTTGGAGGGCAAGAGGTGAATGCACGGAGGGAAGGGAACTGCGTTTGAATCGATGTGATGGGTCGATACCACCAGCAACAAAATATGTTGAGAGGATTTCTTGAGAGATTGCCGAATTCGGAAAGTTGCTGAGGGCGCGACGCATGTGTCCGTCGGTGTCGCCTCGTTGGAGTCGGCGTATCAACATCGAATTCACACCGGTACCGGAGACCACACCGAGCTCTCCCTCGAGAGACACAGCACGTGCAAGTCGCCAATCGGATACACCTACTCCCATGCCGCCTTGGATTATCAGGGGTTGTTTCATAGAGACAAAACTATCCCCTATTCACGTGAGTATGAAGGAGTGGGGAAGAAGGCCGTAGTATGGGAATGGAATGGCGATCACCACGGCACCAACAACACTCTCACTGATTCGATTGAACCCAAGTGTGCTTTGCGGGGATATGGACCACGAACACTATTACGGCATCAAGCCCATACAACGCATAGAACGAGAACGGTTAGTAGCACTATTCATCTGTGTTAGTTACGAATAGCAGGCTTGCAATGAACGTAATTGTGGTGGATTCCCCGAGCTCGCCTCCTGGCGATGTTTGTGTGTTGCTACACGTAATACTCACTTCGAAAACATGAAATGCAGGGCAACGTATAAGGGGGGGGGTCGCTAATAAACGGGTAACAGTCTTGATCGACCACTTCCATTCTAATTTGAGGAGAACCATGTTCCGTCAACTCAGCACCATGTGGCTGCTTCTTGTTCTTGTGGGCACAAGTGTTGCTGCCCAAGTACCGTTCCCGACGCTTTGGAAATCTTCGTTTGATGTTTCGCCCGACAAGCAAAAGAGATTCAATAGCACTGCTACACTTGTGTTTGGTGCAAACGAAGACGGTGCATGTATGCTTCGTGGTTCTGACGGGAAATCAATTTGGTCGTATTCATTTAAGGACAAGTTTGGCGTTGGATCCTTTGAGTATCAGACATGGAACGAGCGTGCCGGTGTAATCCTCTTTATGGAAGACGCCGACGATGCGAGCACCAAAGTGTATGTGGATGACAGAACAGGGGCTGAACTCTGGAGATCCAATCGGATTGTGCGCTTTGGTGAATATTCGCTCGACAACATGTTGCGTTCGAATGTTGGAACAGAAGGTGGCACACGCTGCCTATGATGATGATGGATTTGACGTTCAGAGTATGACGGACTACAATTTGACAATGGTCACAAGCAAAGCGGGGCTACAGTACATTGATCTGAATAGTGGTCATACTGTTGATGTGAAGAAGATCGGATCGTTTCGGAATGTGGCGGAAGCATCTGATAACGTGATCGAATCCAAAGATTTGAAGATGAGATATGGGCTCGACCTCAGCACTCGCGGCCTCTTTTCAATCGAGCGTACAATCACAGTCTCGGCTACCGACATCACGTCGAATGATCAAGTCTGGTCCGTTTCGTTCGACGGAAAGGTAATGGAAGATCTCATGAGCCTAGGCCTGATTGGCTCAGAAGCGACACCAAACATCTCCATGCGTTTGGTGAACGATAAGATTATCGTGCAGTATGAAGGTGTGTCTTGTTTTGATGCCCGAACGGGTCGCAAGTTGTGGAGTACAGAGTACCAGAGTTCCGACTATAGCGGTGGACTCAAGATCGAACAGACGCTCCATACCGCGGCCGTCCTTGCCTCCGAGAATTCGTTGTATCTGGTGAATCGTGATGCAGAGAAGATTCACAAGTTCGATATGGCCACGGGGACAGATTCGTGGAATGCTCCAATCATCAATTCCGACGATATTGTGCCAACCCTCATTCGAAAAGATAACGTCTTGTTGGCTCAGTTCGGTGGAAGATTGGCGCACCAAACGTATTTCGTACAAGACCAGAGTTATAAATACAATCAAACGTTCGTCGGCGATTCCTATGGGGTTCGTGCATACAATGCTGCAACTGGAGCTGTTATGTGGGATACTGAAACAATGGAAGATGTTCTCAAAAGTTCAGTTGGTGATCGCATGACGGATCTCTTTGTTCATGGGCAAAACGCATATTTTTGCGGAGATAAGATGCTCTACGTGCTAGATGTGCAAACGGGCAAGCCAAAGTACACTCTGGATATCACGAACTTTGAACTCGGAAAGCCTTGGGCGTTGTCGATTTCCGCGGATGGGAACAGGCTGTTCGTAGACTGTGATAAGGGTGTATTGGGCTTGGTGACATCCGATGGTGGCAAGGTGTTTGCCACGAACACAAAGAAGAACCTCGGCAGATTTGCCAATGGAGCGAACAGTTTCGTTTGGACTGGTGAAGAGGATGTTGAACTGAAATCATTTGTTGGCATCGATATGATCTCGGGCACTATCAAGGGTGGTTATGAGTCCGATGGTGCCATGTCGGCATCAGAGCCTCCGATGTCAAAAAACGGTGATTATGTCGTCGGATTCGATGACAAAAACGTTGTAATGTATAAAGTCAACAAGTGAGAACGTGATATCAACAGAAGTACGGCCAGTGTTCCATTGAGCACTGGCCTTTCTCTAGTTCTACTGTAGAAGACTCGAATGCTCGTCAGTCGTGTACGAGGCTGATGATGAGGAATGATATCGGGAGAGCAAAGGAGCTACGAAGAGAGGGTCCAGGCGAGTACTACTGATGGGGTAAAGAGAATAATCCCAGCCTGATATATAGAAAGCAATGTTCAAGCGGCGGTGTAAACAAAGAGTCGCACGGCGAACTTGAACCCAAGTGCACATAGTAATGGAACATCCCGCACTTCGCACGAGTATGTCGCGCGTCCGCACTCTTGAGCAAACCTGTCTGCCGAAAGTCTTTCAAGTAGTCAACTGAAATGTCGACACCATCCCCTTGCATGCCAATTGTTCCAAAGAAATCGGGCAACAGCGAAGCTGAAGAACCAGGCAACAGTGGCGCTGAAGAACAACAAACAAGGGAGTTCATCATGATGGACGAAGAGAAAATGACAGAGTGCGCTGATGCCTGCGAGCAATGCGCAACTGATTGTGATACGTGCGCCACGGACTGTAAAGCAGAAGGTGGACACGAGCATTGTGTAAGTGAATGTAAAACTTGTGCAGAGGCTTGTCGAGAATGTGCTGAAGCCTGCAATGAAGGAGATCATGCAGCAATGAAGGCGGCAGCAAAGAAATGTGCTGATGCTTGTGAAGCTTGTGCCAAAGAGTGCGAGAAGCATCCACATATGGAGTGTTGCAAAACATGCGCAGCATCTTGTCGCAAATGCGCAGCTCTTTGCAGAAGCATGGCTGCCTAAGCAATCATTTCAGGTTTTATTCTGCATCAATGCCTTGATTGGTGCAGAATATTGTCCTGAGAAAACCTCGGAAGTCTATGTAAAAGTATCTTGGATTGATTGGTATAAGCCGCTACGGTATGCTTTCATTCAGACTGGGAATTGAATTCAAATGACAGCACCGCCACAAAGCGAAGGGAAGGGGCAAGCGGGGCAATGGTTTGTTACTCACGTTTTCGTTTTTCAAACTACTTGATCTCAAAGGGTTTGCCGATAGTTTTGCAATGTATGACATCATCGCAAGGCACTTCAAACAGTGGGGATACATTTATGCGTTTATCGAACTAGCGTTGGGCGTAGTCTGCGATTGTCGTAATGGGGATGAGCATCATAGGTGTTGTGCTCAGCATCGTGAACAAATCAAAATGTCCAAGCGTTTGTATGGGCGCGGCTTTCAAAATACCAATGGGTGCCGTCACACTAGTTGAAGATGGCGCAATGGTAATCATGAGCGTTGTAATGCTTCTCATAATGTGAATGCGTGAAGGGTCTACGGTGATGTACCCACCAACCTACGTGCCGCAGCAAAGACCTCTCGATTCAGCTCCGATCACATGCCTACTACAACGACGAAAGCCGCATCACAACTAGTGATACGGCTTGAATACTGCGTGGACCCGTAGGGATTCGACGTTTCGCTCGTAAGTGCAATGAAATGAACGTGTTAAGATTATTGTTGATGCGCTCACTGACGGAATGACTGACGAAAAATAATAATGTTTTGAATTGAGGCAATGTGCGGCGAACACAGCGACACGAATTCTTGCTGACCCAATATCAACATATCCTGTGGTGAGTAGCAATGCATTGAAGCTTCTTTGAAAGCTACAGGCGGCGTTTCCCCGCTCCTGCGCTCGTCCAACTACAATTGCGCACATCCAAGGCACGCATTGGGCATTCCACAGCGCAGGTGTATGCATGTTCGTGGCACGAATTGGGCATTTGAGGTCATTATTTTGGCATTCCGCTCGCTTTTCGACTCGTCTTTGTCCGGTTTCTATTCAGATTTTGCTCAAATGAGCCCCATCTATGGCCATTCATCGTCGATTTATGGTCTACACATCCGCATTTTGACCGCATTTCGTCCGCATTTTATCCGCATTTTTTCCGCTTTTCGTCCTGAGTTTGACCCTATCCGAGTACTCTTTTCTCAGCATTGAAGGGCAGACTGGGCGAACTGGACGCGTTCTAGGGCATTTTCGGAACCTCGCTTGGAGTAATCGCATGTCATATCACAAAAAAGTCTGTTGTTAACACCAACGTGTACGCCACAATCGAAACACCCAATTGCAGACAACTATGTGGAAGTTGTCCTTGCCGTTGCCGGTCGAAGTGCACAATCCGAAGCAAGCCGGCCACTAAATCCGACGCATGCCGGCCACTGAATCCGACGCATGCCGGCCACTCGCACCAATTCGCATTGCTCTGACACCCCAGAAAGTCTCAGTCGCACACAGCCTTCATGAATCAACGCACGCCGACAATGGGCTCTATCGTTTCGACAGCATTCGGCGGTCAGATCAACCGATAACGGATAAAACTTCGAGGGTAAGTTCGTCGAGAAAGCAGAAAATGCTCGGAATTTCGAATGAAATCCTCCCTAAATGCCGCAAGATTTGTGAAAAAATGGAGGCTCAACAGGAGAAATGACGCATTCCACGTTGATTCGGCATGGCTGGTGCCGTTTATCCGTAGAAAAGGCAGAATATGCCAGTCAATTTCGCAGACTAACGAAAAACGACATGGACGGTGCAGAATTTGCGCGGAATAAGGCGAATTGACATGGATTGTGCAGAAATTCACGAAGCGCCGTGAATATAGGGTACTTCAGCTCATGGTTATGTGACGTTCTCTGAATGGGACCTGCCTGATATTCAGGTTGAAGTACACTTCACTAACAACTTTCTGGTGAAACTCCTTCATCAAAAGATTGATGCAGACCTCGCTTGTTCTGCATGGAGATGCTTCCTGCCAGTTGGCCATTAACATAGTCGTCTCGGTATCCATGCACGGAGATCGATCGCCTTGCTGTAATGTTAGAATCAAAACGCGCGATTGTCGAAGTGCATTTGAAACTGTTGGTATGAGATGCCACAGAGCCGGCCAGCCCCCAATGAGTGGGCAAACGAAATGCAGACTTTATGTGGAAAGCGTGATAGTTCTGAATAACTCATCCTTCTGATTGCTATCTTGGCGCGTATGCAAAAACACTACTTTTCGCTCCTTGTACTCTTTGTTTGCCTTTTCCCATTGTATGGCCAGTGGGATGCGAACGGACATGTGCAGCTGAAGCTCCGCACCAACGTCGATCTTTTAGATGAGGGACGATATATTTTTTCGCGTCGGTTGATTGTAGATCACGTCGATAGAGTTATTGCAGTCAGGCTTGGTCGTGTTGGCACCGATTCGTTGTTCTCAATTGTTGTTGAACGATTACTTCCTACAGGTGTACACGATCGATCCTTTGGAACAGATGGTGTCTCGATTATTCCATTCGGACGAGAACCTCACGACCGACTTCATGGTGTGTTCTTGGATGATTCTGGCGCACTTGTTATCGTAGCAAATGTGGGCCCAACACCTTTCTTCGCTAGACTGCATGCCAATGGCTCACTTGACTCAAGCTACGGAGCGAACGGATTTGTACGACTTGATTCTACATTTACGTGTGGCAATGAAGACGGTGCGGCTACTGGCCACAAAGTAGTACTTGCTTGTTCAAAGGTGGTTGATGATACAACAACGAGGTGCCTTCTCGTGAACGTATCTGACCGGGGTGTCGTCAGCTATGAACCGTACATCTCGTCGCGCTGTGACCGTTTCTTGGTCTATCACCATGGAGAGCAGTTTCTTGCTACAGGTAGGACGATCATTAAACTCGGCACCAATGGCCTTTTTGATACAACGTTCGGTGGCTACGGTAGCGTTCGTTGGCGCCATCTTGGTGGCGATGCCTTCTGTGAGAACATGTCACTCTACGACGACACAACTCTCGTGCTTTTAACGAGCGAGTTTGCACCTGGCTCGCCTCCCAAAGCTAGCGAGTGCGCTGTACGATACTATCACACGCAAACAGGCATCCAGCTCGACTCCATTATCTTTCCGTTTGGCTTTTATGACGATCCTCAACTAGGCTTACTGAAGATCGCAGTTGGATCAAACGGATCAATTGTTTTTAGCGGCTCAATGGTTGGAGAGAGGAC
>Ga0105044_10000196_pt1 | contig 69493 bp, 72 predicted proteins | sample MAT01_FD_78092 | JGI IMG/M metagenome (GOLD analysis project Ga0105044, IMG submission 78092) | Freshwater microbial communities from Lake Fryxell liftoff mats and glacier meltwater in Antarctica - MAT-01 | ecosystem: Environmental > Aquatic > Freshwater > Ice > Liftoff microbial mat | place...
ACGGCGGCGGGCAGACGCGGCATGCGTGGGGCGGCACGGCGCGGGCGTTGGCGGCGCGCGGCTGGTACGCGCTGGCCGTCGACCTGCGCGGCCACGGCGACAGCGACTGGGCGCCGGACGGCAACTACGCACTCGATGCCCACGCCCGTGACATGGCGACGCTGGCGCGCGGTTGCGCGCAGCCGCCGGTGTTCGTCGGCGCGTCGCTGAGCGGTCTGGCGGCCCTGGTCGCGCAAGGCGAAGCGGAGGCGGCGCTATTCGCGGCGCTGGTGCTGGTCGACGTGACGCCGCGCCTCGACCCCGACGGCACGCGCCAGATTCTCGACTTCATGCGCGCCCGCCTGCACGACGGCTTCGCGACCCTCGAGGAAGCGGCCGACGCGATCGCCACCTACAACCCGCACCGCCCGCGGCCGACCGACCTCGGCGGGCTGGCGAAGAACCTGCGCCTGCACCCCGATGGGCGCTACCGCTGGCACTGGGATCCCGCCTTCATGGCCGGCGAGCGCTCGCCCAACGTGCATGGTCAGGAGGCGCGCCTGGTCGCCTGCGCGCGGGCGCTGCGCCTTCCGACCCTGCTGGTGCGCGGGCGCATGAGCAACCTGGTGACGGAAGAGGCCGCCGCGGAGTTTCTCGCCGACGTCCCGCAGGCGCGCTTCGCCGATGTGTCGGGCGCCGGCCATATGGTGGCCGGCGACCGCAACGACCTGTTCACCGACGCCGTGGTGGATTTCCTGCAGGGTATCCCGGCTCCCGACACGCTGGCCGGCTGAGCACCACGGGCTCGCCCGCGGCTCGCTGGGCTACTCCTCGCCCCGAGAAGCGGGTAGACCGTCAGGCACAGGAGGAACCCCCAGCATGCCCGCGTGGACCATCGCCGACCTTCCCGATCTGTCCGGCAAGACCATCGTCGTCACCGGCGCCAACAGCGGCCTCGGCTACGAAGCCTCGCTGGCGCTGGCGGGCGCGGGCGCGCACGTCGTGCTCGCCTGCCGCGACCAGGCCAAGGGGCGTGCCGCGGAGCAACAGATCAGGGCGCGGCACCCGCGCGCCACGACGACGCTGATGGCGCTCGACCTCGCCAGCCTGGCCGACGTCCGCCGCTTCGCCGATGCCGTCCGCACCGCCTGTCCACGCATCGACGTGCTGATGAACAACGCCGGCGTCATGGCCCTGCCCTTCCGCCAGACCGCCGACGGCTTCGAGATGCAGTTCGGCACCAACCATCTCGGCCATTTCGCCCTCACCGGCCTGCTCCTCGAGCATCTGCTGGCCACGCCGGGGGCGCGCATCGTCACCGTCAGCAGCGGCTTCCACCGCCTCGGCGCCATCCGCTTCGACGACCCGCACTGGCAGCGCGGCTACCGCAAGTGGCCCGCCTACGGGCAGAGCAAGCTCGCCAACCTGCTCTTCGCCTATGAGTTGCAGCGCCGTCTCGAGGCGGCGCGCGCCAGCGCCGTCAGCATTGCCGCGCACCCGGGCTACGCCGCCACCAATCTGCAGGCCGCCGGGCCGCGCATGCAGGGCTCGTCGCTGCTCGAGCGCCTCACCGACTTCGGCAACACCCTGTTCGCGCAGAGCGCCGCGATGGGCGCCCTACCGCAACTCTATGCCGCGACGGCGCCCGACGTGCGCGGCGGCGAGTACTACGGCCCGAAGGGCATCGGCGAGCTGCGGGGCGCGCCGACACGGGTCGAGTCGAACGCCCGCTCGCGCGACCAGGAGGCGGCGGCGCGGCTGTGGGCGCTGTCGGAGCAGGCGACGGGCGTGCGCTATCCGAAACTGGACCGCCGCGCGTGAGCGGACGCCGCGCCGTCCTGCTGACCGCCGGCGCCGGCGTCGCGGCGGTCGGCGTCTGCCTGCTCCTGCTGCTCACCAGCCTCGACGGCATCGTCCGCCGCGCCATCGAGTCGCACGGCTCGGCGCTCACCGGCACGGCGGTGCGCGTCGCCGATGTCGCCCTGGCCGTCGGTGAGGGCCGCCTGACCATCCGCGGCCTGCGGGTCGCCAATCCGCCCGGCTTCGCGGCCCCCGACGCCTTCGTGCTCGACGAGGCGACGGTGACGCTCTCGCTCACCTCGCTGCTCGTCGATCCGATCCATATCCATACCGTGAGCGTGCAGGCCCCGCAGGTGTTCTACGAGCTCGACGCACAGGGGCGCGCCAACGTCGACGTGATCCGCCAGGCGATGAAACACCGCCAGCGCGGCGACACGCGGCGCGCCGCCGGCACGCCGGCGCCGCGCCGCCGCGCCGACGACGGGCGCCGCTTCATCGTCGACGCCCTGACGCTGCGCGACGGCAAGGTGCATGTCGACACGCGCGCCGCCGGCGGCGGCGAGCACGTCGAGACCATGGAGGGCTTCGAGCTCACTGGCATCGGCGCCGCCCAGGGCGGCGTCAGCGCCGACGCGGTTGCCATACAAGTGACCACCGGCCTGGTGCAGAGCGTCGCCATCAGCCTCGCCGCCGGTGAACTGGAGAAGTTTCTCGGCAAGCAGCTCGGCGGCACGGCGGGCGACCTGCTGAAGAAGGGCGGCTCCGGCGTGGTCGGCAAGGGCATCGGCACGGTGCTCGAGGATCTGTTCAAGAAGCGCTAGTGCACCGCCGTCGACATACGTTCAAGATGCCGATGGTGCCAGCCTGCGAGCAGCCGGGCAGGTTTGGGCTCCTTGAGCACGATCAGGTTGAGGCCATCTGGACGGCGATGCGCTAGTGGCGACGGCCTCCGTCAGGTGCGCGTGCCCGGCGCCACCAGCGCGTCGATGCGCGCCAGGTGCGCGTCCGGAATCGTCACCGTCAGGGCCGCGAACGCCGCGTCGAGGTGACGGTCGAGGCGCGGCCCGACGATGATGCTGGTCACGGCGGCGTGGCGCAGCGCCCAGGCCTGGGCGTAGGCGGCGAGCGAGACGCCGAGTTCGTCGGCGAGACCGACCAGCGCTTCGACCACCGCCAGGCGGCTCTGGCCGCGCGGGCTGGCGAGGTCGAAGTTGTCGCGCACGAACATGCCGAACTCGGTCTCGTTGCTGGCGCGCGAATCGGCCGGCGCCGGCTGCCCCTGGCGATAGCGGCCGGCCAGCCAGCCGCCCTCGAGCGGGCTCCAGACGATGGCGCCGATGCCGAAGCGTTCGCAGGCCGGAAAGACATCGCGCTCGGCGTCGCGGGCGAAGATCGAATACGGCGGCTGCGTGCAGACGATGCGCTCGTAGCCCTTACGCTCGCTGATCCACAATGCCTCGACCATGCGCCAGCCGGGCCACGAGATCTCGACCGGATCGGCGGCGTGGCCGGTGGAGACGCCGAGGTAGCGCACCTTGCCCTGGCGGACGCAGTCGTGCAGCGCGCTCAGCACCTCCTCGATCGGCGTGTCCTTGTCATGGCGGTGCAGCTGGTAGAGGTCGATCCAGTCGGTGCCGAGGCGGCGCAGGCTCTCCTCGACCTGCAGCATGACGTGGCGGCGCGAGGTGCCGCGATCGAGGAGGCCCTGTGCGCCGGGCATGAACACCTTGGTCGCCAGCACCACCTGCTCGCGTCGGCCGCGCACGGCGGCGCCGGTGATCTCCTCCGACTCGCCCCAGTTGTAGCGGTTGGCGGTGTCGATGAAGTTGACGCCCTCGTCGAGCGCGCGATGTACCATGCGGGCGCACTCGTCACGGTCGGTATTGCCCCAGCGACCGAACATCATCGTGCCGAGGCAGAGGCGGGAAACCTTGAGTCCGGTGTGGCCGAGTCGGCGATAGTCCATGCCGCTGCTCTAGATCACCGGGCGCACCGCTGACCAGCGCCGGGCCGCTCCCCCGCGCCGGTCAGGTATCCGACGGGTGGCGGCTCAGTCGTACGAGCCGAAGCGGAAGCCGCGCCGCTCCTCGAGCATGCGCGGTGTCACCACCTGCGTGCCGTCGACGAGGCCGAAGACATCGTCGGCGGCGTGCCGGTTGCCGCCGGTCAGGAAGCCGGTCAGGCCGGCGACCTGCGCGCCGACGATCGTGACGGGGATGCGCACCGGCAGGAACAACACGTTCATCAGCGCCGCCGTGATGGAGGCGCGCGGCTGCGGGGTGCGCGCGTCGGCCGGGCTGAGCGCGTTGGCACCCTCGTCCCAGGCCTGCGCACCGCCGCTCAGCAGCGACACGATCAGCAGGGCGGGAAACAATCGTCGAATGACTCGCATGGCATCTCCTCTCGGGCGCGTTCAGCGCCGCGTGACGCGCCGGCGGGAGCGCACCGCCGGCTTGTACGCGACGACAACCTTCGACACCAGGTGGGCCTCGGTCGACTCCACCGCGAAGCCGGACTCGGCCAGCACGCCGGCCAGGTCGTCGCGCAGATAACTCTTGTAATAGGGTTCGTGGTAGGCGGCCGGGAACGCCCGCAGGACCGGCTCGATGTCGGCGCTCTCGGCCAGCTGCGCCGAATCACAGACGACGAAACGGCCGCCGGGGGCGAGCACGCGCCAGGCTTCGCGGGCGACGCGTCGCCGCGCATCGGCGGGCAGCTCGTGGAACAGGAAGACCGAGGTGACGGCGTCGAAGTGCCCGTCCGCCCACGGCATCGCCTCGGCGTTGTCGCTGACCAGGCTGACGTCGCGCCCGGCGAGGAGCTCGCCGGCCTTCTTCAGATACGGGGCGCTGAGGTCGAGGCCGAACAGCTTGGCGTCGGGCAGGGCGCGCGCGAGCTGGGCCAGGAAGCGGCCGGTGCCGCAGGCAACGTCGAGGATGCGCGGTCGCACCCGATCGCGGACGGCGGCGACCAGCGGCGGGATGGCCATGCGGCGCATGACGTCGGCGGTACCGCCGAAGAGGAACTCGACGCTCGGATCGTAGAGGCGTGCCGAGCGGTCGCTGAGCCAACCGTCGGTCTGCCAGTGGAACGTGCGCAGGTAATAGCTCGGGTAGCGTTGGCGATCGACGCCGCGCGGCAGGTCGTCATGCGACGCGGTGTAGCTGCGCCAGAGGAAGCGCGGCAGGTCGGCGAGCGCCTCGGGCAACTGGCGCAGGTAGTCGAGCAGCGGCAGCTGATACAGCAGGTCGCGCGGATAGATGCCGTGCGCGACGTGCGCCAGGTCGCGCTCGAGCAGGCGCTCGTAGCGCTGCTGCAGGCGGCCCAGCATCTGCGCTTCGATGCGCGGCTGATTCGGCGCCAACACCAGACTCCACAGGCGCCCGGGGATGGCCAGCGAGGCGGTGAGGCCGTACTGCCGCGCCCGGTACAGGACGCGGTCGACGGCATGGCGCGCTCCGGGCGCAACGCTCACGCTGGTCATAGGGGCATTCTGCACGAGCGGCGGCTGGCCGCAACGGCTTTGTCACGGCTTTGTCGCGGCGGTGGACACGATCGCCGGGGGCGGCTAGCAGCGTGCACCACGCCCCTTGGGGCCGCCTCCATGCTGCGTCTGCGCACCCCCACGGATCCGACCTGGATCGACGCCGTCCGCGCCGACGTCGACGCCTTTCTGCAGGACCATGCCGCCAATGAGCGCAAGATCTCGGCCAGCGCCCTGACCCTGGCCGTGCAGTACCCCGACCGGCGCCCGTTGGTCGACGCGATGGTCGAGCTGGCGCGCGAGGAGCTCGAGCACTTCGCCCGCGTCTACGCCCTGCTGACGCGCCGCGGCAGGACCCTCGGCCAGGACACCCCCGACGCCTACATGGGCGCCCTGCGCCGCCTGGTGCGCAAGACCGACGTCACCGAGTACCTGCTCGACCGCCTGATCGTCTTCGCCATCGTCGAAGCGCGCGCCTGCGAGCGATTCGGCCTGTTGGCGCGGCAGCTGCCCGACCCCGGCCTGCGCGCCTTCTACGCCGATCTGACGCGCGCTGAAGCCCGCCACCACGCCGTGTTCCTGCGCCTCGCGCAGCGCTACGCCCCTCCCGCAGTGGTTGGCGCCCGCCTCGCCACTTTACTCGACGCCGAAGCGGCGCTGCTGGCCGCGCTGCCGGTCCGTGCCGCGCTCCACTGACCGCGACATGGACGGCACACGGCGCGTCAAGGGTGGCGGCGTGCGCGGCGCGGGGCGGCTCGAACACGCCGGGCGGCGCGTGCTCGGCTGCTTTCCGCATCCCGACGACGAGACCTACGCCGCCGCCGGTCTCCTCGCCTGGTGCGCGCGGCGCGGCGCCGAGGTGCATCTGCTGTGCGCGACGCGCGGCGAGCGCGGCAGCGACCGGCGCGGCCGCCTCGCCGGCGCCGCGCTCGCCGCCGTGCGCAGCGCCGAGCTGGCGGCGTCGTGCGCCGCCCTCGGCATCGTGCCGCCGCGCTTCGCCGACCTGCCCGACGGCGGCGTCGGGGGCGTCGACCGCGCCGACGCCGTGGCCCGCGTCGACGCCCACCTGCAACGCCTGCGTCCGCACCTCGTGGTCACGCTCGGCCCCGACGGCGCCTACGGGCACCCCGACCACCTCGCCTGGACGGCGATCGTCGATGCCGCCGTCGACGCCCTGCCCGTCACCCGCACGCCGCGCCTGCTGCACGCCGTCTTCCCGCGCCGCCTGTTCGCGCCCGTCGCGCATCTGGCGCAGCGCGCCGGCGTCGTCGCCGACAGCGTCGATCCGGATGCCCTCGGCATTGACCGCGGCGATGCGCACCTGCGCCTCGACGTGCGCGCCGCCGCCGCTTGCAAGCTCGCCGCCGCCGCCGCGCACGGCTCGCGGCTCGACAGCACCCCGCCATCGTTCTTTCGCCACCTGCTGGCACCCCTCCTGGCGGAGGAATGGTTCCGCGTCGCCCGCGGCGTACCGTTGCCCGCCGGCGCCAACGACCCCTTCGCCGGTCTGTGATGCGCATTCTGGACCTGACCCGCGATTTCCCGCCGCGCGCCTGCGGCGGCATCTCGACCGCGGTCGGCGGCCTCGTCGGCGCCAGCGCCGACGCTGGTCTGGAGGTCGCCGTCGTCTCCTTCGACGCCTGGCGCCCGAAGCGCACCGCCGTCGCGACGCCGCCGGCTGCGCTCGAGGAGGGCCGCGTACCGGTGCTGCGCCTCACCGCGCCCAGTCAACTGCCCGCGGTGCACGCCCTCGCCGGCGCCTGGCGCCCGCGCCTGCTGCACGTCCATCACGGCATGCTGTGGCCGCTGGCAGTGGAGTTGCGTGCCGAAGACGCGATAGCGGCGGAGAAGACGGTGCACGTCGTGCAACGCGAGATGAACGCACGCCGCGGAGTCGCCGAACACACCCGCAGTCTCGCCGGCGCCCTGGCGCTGAGCGAAGCGCCGGCGCGCTCCGCGCGGCTTGGCCGCAGCGCCGCCGCGCCGCCGCGCGCATGCGCGACGGCCGGCTGTGCGCCCAGGCACTGCCGGCCGTCGCCGCAGTTTACCGCGAACTCGCCTGCGGGCGCGTGCGCGAGGCGCGCGCCCGCGTCGTACCGGTGGCCTTGGTGACCCTCGGCTTCGCCGTCTTGGGAATCGGCGCCTTCGGGGTCGGGCGAGTGATGGGAATGATGTGCACGTGCGCACCGCGCACCGTCGTGCGGATGCCGAGCTCGACGAGGAGATCCTCGAGCGCCGTGCGGTGCGTCTCTTCAACGCCGATGAAGAACAGGATCTGGCTGCGCCGCCGCGTGCGTCGCTGTGAGAAGAAGCGCAGGCGTTCATGGCAACGCGTGCTGCGCAGGTCCGCGGCGAGGACCGTTTCGCCGTAGACGAGCCGACCGCGCACCGGGCTGACGCGCGCGATCTCTGCGGCTGGGCCGCCGACGCGAGAGATGCGCCGATCGAAGGTGTAACCAAGGCCGTCGAGGTGCTCCTCCAACCCACGTCGGAGCTGGAGACGAATCGCTGCTGCCGTCATACGTGCCGCATCGCGGCGCCTCAGCGATCCCGGCCGCTGCGGCCGCCACCGCCGCCGCCACCACGACTGTCCTCGCGCGCCTCGCTGATGCGCAGGGCGCGCCCCTTCAGTTCCTGGCCGTCGAGCTCCGCGATGGCCTTGGCCGCATCCTCGGCGCTCTCCATCTCGACGAACCCGAAGCCGCGCGACTCACCGGTGCTGCGGTCCGTGATGACCGCCACCGACGTCGCAGGTCCGATACGCCCGAAGAGTTCCTCGAGGTCCTGCTGGGTGGCCTGGAAAGACAGGTTACCCACGTACAAGCGTTTCCCCATGTGTGCCGGCTCCTTCCACCGCGCCCGTCGCGGCTGACTACTGACTGCGGGTGCGGGAGCCGCCTTGCGACGGGGCAGAACCGGGGAGCCCTCGCGCCTGAACAACCAGTGGCCTTACTGTAGCAGCGCCGGTGTGCTGCCCGCAAGACATGCGGCCTCGCCGTGGGGCCGCTCGCTACGGCGCCACGGCGAGCAACTCGCGGGCGATGGTGAGGATCTGCATTTCCGTCGTGCCGCCGCCCAGCTCGATCAGCTTGGCGTCGCGCGCCAGGCGCTCGACGACGTACTCCTCCATGTAGCCGTTGCCGGCCATGATGTGGATCGCCTCGAAGGCGACGAAGGTACCCATCTCCGCGCAATAGAGCTTGCCCGCGCACACCTCGGCGACCGATTCCTGCAGGGCGCGGCCGGCGAGGTGGTCCGCGTAGACGATGCGGCGGCAGTTCGCGAGCGCTACGTACATGCGCGCCAGGCGCTGTTGGATGAGTTGGTAGTTGGCGATCGGCTGGCCGAACTGCTGGCGCGTGCGGGCGTAGTCGCGGGCAATCTCGAAGCAGCGCTCGGCGATGCCGTAGGAGAGCACCGAGAGGCCGCCGCGCTCGACCGCCAGGCTCGACTTGACGTGGTCGCGCTGGCGCACGCCGCCGCCCAGCAGCTGGTCGGCGGGCACTCGTACGTCGTCGAGGAACACTTCCCCGGTCGGCGAGCCGCGCATGCCCATCTTCTTCATCGGCGGACCGCTGCTCAGCCCCGCCGTGCCACGCTCGACGATGAAAGGCTGGATCGAAGCGTCGAGATCGCCGCCCTGCACGCGCGCATAGACCAGGAAGATGTCGGCATAGGGCGCGTTAGTGATGAACGTCTTGCTGCCGTTGAGCACGTAGTGGTCGCCGTCGCGCCGCGCCGTCGTCTTCATGCCGCGCAGCGCGTCGCTGCCGGCGCCCGGTTCGGTGAGCGCCCAGGAGCCGACCTGCTCGCAGCGCAGCACCGGCCGCGCGAAGCGCTCGATCTGCTCGGGCGTGCCCTTGCCGGCGACGTTGGCGCCGAAGAGGCCGAGGCTGGCGCCGTAGCTGAGGGCGAACGAGGGACTGACGCGCGCCATCTCCACCGAGAACGTGGTGCGCGCGTAGCGCGCCGTATTGGCGTCGAACCCGCCGGCCGCCGCGCTTGCGCTCGTGCCGGCGCCGTCGCCGCGCCCCATCGAAGCCGCCGCCTGGTCGAGGCCGAGAGCCACGTGCATGGCGCGCATGAGCGGATAGGGCAGCAGCTCGCCGGCCTCCATCGCCGCCACCTTGGGCTCGATCTCGCCGGTGAAGTAGCTGCGGAAGGTGTCGCGCAGCATGCGCTCGGTGTCGGTCAGCCGTGGCTCCATCGCTCCTGCGTAGCAGCCGGACGGCATCGTGTGGAGGGCCGCGGCGGGCGCGGACGCGCTACGCCATCACGTCTGGCACGACGCTGACGAACGGCGCGACGCCGAACTCGGCGCGGATCGCGTCCAGGCTCTTCCCCCACTGTGCCGGCCAGTCGATGGCCATCATCGGCGGCGTCGCGCGACCGTGGCGCCAGGCCTCGGCGGTGACTTGCAGGAACGGGTCGAGGAAGACCGGCGTCGAGAACAGCAGCGTGGTGATCATCGTGGCGAGGAACGCGGCCGAGTAGTTGTGTCCGAACTGCGCCAGCTGGAAGGCGGAGATGGCGCTCTCGTGCAGCGGGCTGGTCGAGTACCCGGCCACCAGGTGCCACAGTTCGTGTTGCTGCAAGATGCGCCGATTGGTGCCGTCGAGGTCGGGATGGAAGCCGGTGACGGTGTCCGGATCGAGCACCTCGGGATCGAAGCCGTTGTCGACGATCAGGTGGTAGTAGGCGTGCCCGAGGGTGTCCGGCGGGTAGACGGCGAGGGCGTGAATGTCGACGCGCGGCGGCCACGGCTGCCGGGCGACGGCCGCCTGGCCGGGGTGCAGCTGGATGGCGCGCGCGCAGGCGGCGCGCAGGCCGCTGCTGTAAGTCGCGCCGAAGGCGGCGATGGTGGCGGTGATGGCGGCGGGATCGACCTGCTGGCCGACGACGCGCCACAGCAGCGCCGCCAGGCCGTCCGGCAGCCGACCGGGACGCGCCACCAGCGGCAGTGCCGCCGCCTCCGTCGCCGCGTCGACCGCCGACGGCGGCACGCCAAGCGCACCGCGCACCTCCGCCAGCGGCCGGCTCCACTGCGCCGCCCAATCGGCGGCGAGGAAGGGCGCGCTCGCCTTGCCGCGCAGCCAGCCATCGGCGAGGCGTTCGTACACCGGAATCGTCGCTTCCGGCACGATGAAGCCGACGCGCAGCGCGTGGATGGCGATCCAGCCGAGGCTCTCGCCGCTGGCGCATTGCGCGGCGGTGAAGGCGTGCAGGGCCAGCGCGTCGAGCGCCGTGCGCCCGTACCCGAGCACCGCGCGCCAGGTCTCCCACTGCTCGCGCAGCGTCGCGGCGAGCCGCACGGCGTCGGCCGACGCCGTCGGCGCAAAGCCCGCCGACGCGCCGATCTCGGCCGCAGGCGCGCTGGCGACGGCGGCGCCGAGTGTGCCCGGTGCCCCGCCCGGCCGCGGCGGCGCCACGGCGGTGCGCGCACCGGCGGAGAGCAGGGTGGCGCGCTCGATCGCCTCGCACACCGCGGCGTCGCCCTGGGTACGCAGCGCGGCGAGCAACGGCGTCAGCGTCAGTCCAGCCGCGGCCGGGTCCTCGACCTTGGCGAGCAGCGCATCCTTGATCGTTCTGTGCATCGTCGTGTTCCCCACCGCTCTGTAGCCTGTTTCGTCGGGCCGGTCGCCACACCCGCCGCACGAAAGCGGTCGCCTCACCCTGACGGCCCCCCCCGAGGCCATTCCGGTGCGCGCCGCGCGGGGTTGCGGGCGCGCCGGCGGGCGCGATAGGGCGAGCGAATGACGATACGGACGCTGACACCCGCCCTCCTCGCCGCAGCGCTGCTGCTGGCGCTAGCGGCGCCGCTGGCGGCGGCGACGACGCTATGCACGATGGAATTCTCGCTCTCCGGCTGGTCGTTCTTCTACAAGACGGCGAGCGGCACGGGCGCGGTGCGCTGCGACAACGGCCAGAGCGCCGCGGTGCGCATCAGCAGCGAGGGCGGCGGCATCTCCTTCGGCGTCTCCAAGATCTCGGACGGGCGCGGTCGCTTTTCGCCGGTCGGCAGCATCAACGAGATCTTCGGCTCCTATGCCACCGCCGAGGCGCACGCCGGCATGGGTCCGTCGGTGGCGGCGCGGGCGATGACCAAGGGCACGGTGTCGCTCGAACTCACCGGCAGCGGCCAGGGCATCGACGTCGGCGTCGCCTTGAGCGGCTTCACCATTCGCCGCGACGCCCTGGAGTGAGCGAACCGTCGATGCAACTCGGCATGAACCTGCCGGTGATGGTGCCGGGGCTCGATCGCGCCACCATCCTCGCATGGGCGCGGCGTATCGACGCCGGGCCGTTCACCACCCTGGCGGCGGGCGAACGCATCACCTTTCCCAACCCCGAGGTGATGGTGACCCTGTCGGCGGCGGCCGCCGTCACCGAGCGCGTCCGCATCGCCTTCACCGTCATCGTGCTGCCGCTGCACAGCGCGGTGCTGATGGCCAAGCAGGTGGCGACGCTCGACGTGCTGTCGGGCGGGCGCGTCACGCTCGGCGTCGGCGTCGGCGCGCGGGTCGAGGACTACACCGCCGCCGGCGCGCCCTTCGACACCCGCCGCCTGCGGCGGATGGAGGCCCAGATCGCCACGCTGCGGCGCGTGTGGGCGGGCGAGAACGTCGTCGCGGGCGCGTTGCGCCCGGTCGAACCCCTGCCCGTGCAGGCGGGCGGCCCGCCGCTGTGGGCGGGGGCGCTGGCGCCCGACTCGATCCGCCGCGCCGCACGCTGGGCCGATGGCATCTGCGGCTTCAGCTTCGGTCCCTCGGCCGAGGAGGTCAACCTCGCCTGGGAGACGGCGCGCGCCGCCTGGCGCGAGGCCGGGCGTAGCGCGGCGCCGCGCCTGGTGTCGAGTTGCTGGTTCGCACTCGGACCGCGCGCCCGTCAACAGCTCGACACCTACCTGCACCGCTACCTCAACTTCATGGGCGCCGACCTCGCCCGCGTCCTGGCCCGCACGGTCATCATCGATTCCGTGGCGGCGCTGCGTCGCAGCGTGCGCGAGCTCGCCGACTGCGGCACCGACGAGCTGCTGCTGGTGCCGACCACCGCCGATCCCGACGAGCTGCAGCGCGTCGCCGACGCGCTCGGTTGACGCGCCGGCTCCAACCGCTATCGACAGGACATGCCAGCCAACGTCGCCAAGGCCCTGAGGGCGATCGAGGTCCTCGACCCGCTGGGCCATCCGCAGGTGCTCGGCGCGCTGTGGGCCCGGCGGCCGGTGGTATTGGCGTTCATCCGCCACTTCGGCTGACTGTTCTGCCGGGAGCAGGTCGCGCAGTTGCGTGACACGGCCCTGCAGGAGATCCGCCGCCGCGGCGCCGAGTTGGTGATCGTCGGCAACGGCACGCCGGCACAGGCGGCCGACTTCCGCACCGCCCAGCACATCGACAACCCGCTCTTCGTCGACCCGGACCTACACGCCTATGCCGCCGCCGGGCTGCAGCGGGGCCTGCGCACGGCCCTCAACCTGCGCACCGTCGGGCACGGCCTGCGGGCGCTGCGCGCCGGCCAGCGCCAGGGCGCGACGCAGGGCGACCCCTGGCAGCAGGGAGGCGTCTTCGTCATCACGCCCGCGGATCAGGTGCGCTTCGCCCACGTCAGCCAGGAAGCCGGCGACCATCCGGACCCGGCCGCGGTAGTGGCGGCACTACCGGCCGGCCGCACGGCGCGGCGGCGCTGACGTGGTGGGCGCGCCGCTGGTCGCGCCGACGATCTCTGTGCGATAGCTGGGCGCCCGTGGGCGTGAAGATCGGCATCGGCTTCGGCAGCGCGCGCGCCGGGCTCCCCAGCGCGGCGCAGATCGCGGCGTACGCGGAACGCGCCGAGGACCTCGGCATCGACTCGATCTGGCTCGCGGACCGGGTCACCGGGGCCCAGCTCGACATCGCCTGCGTCATGGCCCTGATGGCGACGCGAACGCGGCGCATCAAGATGGGCCCCAGCGTCCTCACCCTGCCGGCCTACAACCCGGTGCACGTGGCGCGCACCTACGCCACCCTCGACCACCTCACCGGCGGCCAGCGCCGCGTCATCATGGCCGTCGGCCTCGGCAACGATCCGCGCCAGTGCCTGGCCGCCGGCATCGCGCCGGGCGAGCGCGGCGCCCGCATGGAGGAAGGCGTCGCCGTGCTGCGCAAGCTGTGGAGCGGAACGCGCGTCACGCACCACGGCCGCTTCTACCACTTCGACAGCCTGAGCATCGAGCCGCAACCGGTCGGCGGACCGCTCGATGTCTGGATCGGCGGCCGCACGGACGTCGCCCTGCAGCGCGTCGCCCGCTACGGCGACGGCTGGTTCCCGTCCTTCATCACCGCCGACGAGTTTCGCGAAGGCATGACGCGCCTGACCGCCTTCGCGGCGGCGCGCGGGCGGGTGATCGATGCCGGCGAGGCGGGAACCGTGCTGCTGTCGTACATCACCGACGAGCGCGCCCGTGCCGACACGGTGCTGCAAGCCGCCGCGGCGGCGTTCGGGCAGGCGCCGGCGGACCTGGCACCGCGCTGCGCGATCGGCGCGGCCGCGCAGTGCGTCGAACGCCTGCGCACCTTCGTCGCCGCCGGCTGCAGCAAGTTCGTCCTCTTCCCGCTGTGTCCGCCCGACGAACTGGTGCCGCAGATCGAGCGCTACGCGCGCGAGATCATCGCGCGCGTCTAAGTGCACCCTGACGGGCGCCTCAGTCCAGCCGGCGCGCCAGCGTCAGGACGGTGTCGATGTACGCGTCGGTGCGGTTGTAACTCCAGATCACGCGGCGCTGCTGCGCGTGCGACAGGCCGTCGCGCCAGCCGTTGCCGCGCAGGTAGTTGGCGGCAGACATGATCGCGTCGTCGGGATCGTACAGACTCACCTGCCCGTCGCCGTCCCCGTCGACCGCGAAGCGCAGGTAGCTGGTCGGCAGGAACTGCGGCAGCCCGAAGGCGCCGGCGCCGGAGCCGCGGATATCGAGCGGATCGATGCCGTTGCGCGCGGCGATGCGAAAGGTCGCCGCCACCTCGGGATAGAACGTCTGCTCCAGATAGCGGGCGCGCTCGTGCGTGCGCGCCTCTATCGCCGCCCAGCGGGAACGCGGTTCGCCCTCGCGGTGGCGCTCGATGTTCCAGCGCACGTTGGTGGGGTCGTTGGCCATCGCCAGGCGCGCCAGTTCGTAGAGGACGGTGCGCCGGCCGGTATTGCGACCGCACTGCGTCTCGACGTGCAGAATGGCGCCGACGACGCCGGCCGGCACGCCGTAGTGGCGCTCGGCGGCGCGCAGGGTGCGGTCGTGGTCGGCGCGACACTGCCGCGCCCGCCCGACGCTGTCACCGCGCAGGAAGTCGCGGTACATCGCCTTCGACTCGCGCGGATAGAGCGAGAAGCCGAGGCCGCGAAAGGGCTGTATGCGCGGATCGCGGAACGTCGCCCGCACCTGCGCGGCATCGAAACCGTCGGCGATCAGCCGCTGCTGCAGCCGCGTCCAGTTCGGGTCGTGGGGCCGCGCGCCGGCGGGAGCGGCGGCGATCGTCAGCAGCGCGATGATCGACAACAGGCGCATGGCTGGAGTGTAGCACACGGCGCCCGTCGCCACCGCGCCGCCGACGCCCTCAGCGCTTCTTGACGCCGCGGCGCCGCGCCAGCTCGGCGCGCAGCAGATCTTTCAGTTTCTGCGCCAGGGAATCGACCAGCTCGTCGTTCCAGGCGGCCAGCGCCACCTCCTGCACGTGCACCTCGGTCCACGGCGTCAGGCGGAAACGCACCCAGCGCTCGCCCTCCGGCGGTGGCGACGGCGCGTGCAGATCGCCGACCTGGCGGCGGTACTGCGCCCGCGTCTCGGCGCCGGTGACCAGGACGTTGAGCGGTGCGTGGGCAGGATCGGCGAACTGGACGCGCATCCGCATCGTCCCTTTCCCCGCCAGGGTGCGGGCCTTGCCTCGCCCCGTGCGCCCCAGCCCCAACGCTTGCAGCCCTTTGTCGCCTTGCGGCATGGGCATGTCGCCGTCCGCGAGATGGTCCCCGTCGAACTCAGCCGCGGCCGGGCCGAACACGGCCGCGACGAGCCGACTGGGCAACAGTCGCTGCATCGCCGCCACATCGGCCCCGGCCATGAACGACGCGATCTGCCCGATCTTCCACCCCTCGACGGCGATCAGGTGGCGGGCGGTCACCAGCTGCAAGAGCTGCTCGAACCCGAATTCCACCTCGCGACCGCGCCGCTCGCCCGGCCGGATGACCCCGTCATGAACGTACATGCGCACCAGGCGCTCGTTCAGTTGATGGGCGCGCTCGTACGACTCGCGCTCGTCGCCGGGCGCGGCGCTGGGATCGTGCGTCAGCCGCAGCAACTGGCGCGCCGCGTCTACCAACTCCGGGTAGCCCCCGGTCCAGGCGATCCAATCCGTTGATTTATCAGGCGCAGCCATGGATCATCCGTTAGCACGCTGTCGTTGCCATGATCCACTGTGAAGGTTTCTCTTGTCATTGACAGCTTTCACTGTTATGATGCAGCCTCGATCAGCCAAAAGGGAGGGTTGCCGATGCTGTCATCAGAGGGTCCATCACTCATTCTCACCCCGCGCCGGGCGGGCGTAGTTGCCGGGGAGCCCGTCGACCTCGACGTTCTCGTGCGCGTCCAAGCGCCGGCGGTGGCGCCGGCGGTGGCGCCGACGCGGCAGGCCGAGCGGTCGCCGCTGCACCTGGCGCTGGTCATTGATCGGTCCGGATCGATGGCCGGCCAACCGCTCGCGGAAGCCAAGCGGTGCGCTATCGAGGTCGTCGAGCGGCTGTCGCCGCGCGACCGCGTTGCGCTGGTCAGCTACGACGACAGCGTCGCGGTGTTGCAGCCGGCGCGTCCGGTCGAAGACCAGGTGCGGCTGCGCACCCTCATCCAGTCCATTCACTCGGGCGGCAGCACGGCGTTGCACGCCGGCTGGGTGGCGGGCGCGCAGCAGCTGCTGCCGTGGGTACGCCCCGACGCGCTGTCGCGCGTGCTGCTGCTCTCCGACGGCCAGGCAAACCAGGGCCTGCAGGACGTCGAGGCCATCGCCGGGCAGGCCGCCGAGCTGGCGGTATCGGGCGTCTCGACCTCGACCTACGGCCTCGGCCAGTCCTTTAATGAAGAGCTGATGACCGCCATGGCGCGCGCCGGCGAAGGGCGCGCCTGGTACGGCGAAACGGCGGCGGACCTGCGCGAGCCGTTCACCAGCGAGTTGGCGCTACTCGACACCCTCTGGGCCAAGCGCGTCACCCTGCGCGCCACCGCCCTGCCCGGTCTCGAGCTGACCATGCGCAACGACTACGCCAGCGTCGCGCCGTTGGCCTGGCGGCTCCCGAACATCGCCTACGCCACGGAGGCGTGGGCGTTGCTGAACGTGCGCGGCCCGGTCGCGGGCGGCGCCGAGTTCGAGCTGCGGCGCGTCGCGGTGACATACGAGGACATGTACGGCCGCCCGTTCGAGGTGCAGGTGCCGGCGCTGACGGTGCCGGTGCTGGCGCGCGCTGTCTGGCAGGCGCGCGATGTCGACGGCCTGGTGGCGCGCCGCGCCGCCGAGCTCGACGGCGCGCGGTTGCAGATGACGGCGCGCGAGGCGGCGGGGCACGGCGACTGGGACCGCGTCGCGGCGCTACTCGCCGAGGCGCGCCAGCTCGCCGAGGCCAGCCCCTGGCTGGGCGAGCTGGTCACCGAGCTCGAGGCGCTGGCGCGGCGGCGCGACGACGCGCGTTTCCGCAAGCAGGCGATGTACGCCACCTCCCAGATGCGGGGGCGGCTGGCGCCGCAGTGCGAGTCGGACGCCATGACCGGCGAGGCGGAGCTGCCAACCTGGCTGCAGCGCAAGGTAACCCAGGGCAAGGCGACGCGCTGAACGCCGCCGGCGCCGGGGTCGCCTTTTTGAAGGCGGCCCCGGCGCGGTGTATGCACCGGCGCGCATGGCCGCATCCCGCCCGCCGCCGCCTCCCCCGCCTCCACACCTCGAGGTGAAGGTGCGACGCATTCACCGGCGCGACCTCAACCGCACCTGGGAGTTCCTCAAGCGCGTCTTCCGCGACGTAAACCGCGAGACCGTCGAGTACCAGCGCCCGCGCTCGAAGGCGCGTTTCGTCGACATCTACGCCGAGGAGGGCGTCGAGCAGCTGCTCTTCGAGCTCGGCGACCGCATCGTCGGCTACGCCGAGTGCACCTTCGAGACCGGTGGCGACGACAGTTGGATCAACCCGCGCTACTTCGACAACCGCGGCATGCGGCCGATGTTCGTCGAGGAGCTGGCGGTGCATAAGGACCTGCAGGGTCAGGGCGTCGGCAGCTTCATGATGGAGCAGCTGCAGCACCTGGCCCGCCTGCGCGGCTGCACGCACCTGGTGCTCGAGGTGGCGGAGAACAACAAGGACGCGCTGCGCTGGTACCGCAAGCGCAATTTCTTCAAGCTCGATGCCGCCATCTTCCTGGCCCAGAAGGTGGCGACGCCGCCCGAATTGCTGCCGCCGCGGCGGCTGAAGAAAAAGTAGGACGCCATGCACGCGCGCGAGTTCCTCGGCCTGCAGGCGACGCACAACCCGCATCGCTGGTATCTGCCGGTCGAGCGCAAGTTGACGGTGCGCGAGGGCTTTCTCTTCGGCGGCTGCGGCCTCGCGGCGGCGGTGACGGCGCTGGAAGCGACCACCGGGCGACCGCTCGCCTGGGCGACGGCGCAGTATCTCTCGTACGCCCGCCGCCCGGCGGTGCTCGACCTCGACGTCATCGTGCCGGTCGCCGGCCGCAACGTCACCCAGGCGCGCGCCATCGGCCACGTCGGCGATCAGGAGATCTTCACCGTCAACGCCGCGCTGGGCAGCCGCCAGCTCGACATTTCCGGGCAGTGGCCGCAGATGCCGGATGTGCGGCCGCCCGACGAGTGCCCGAAGCCGCCGGCATTCCCGAACAGCGAGGGCACCATCCACGATCAGGTCGACATGCGCGTCGCGCGCGGGCGCTACGGCCGGCAGCGCGACGGCACGCCGAGCGCCGACGGCCACTCCGCCCTGTGGGTGCGGCTGCCGCGCGAGCTCGACCGCTCCGCCGCCGGCCTGGCCATCGTCGCCGACTGGGTGCCGTCCGGCATCGGTCAGGCGCTCGGCCGCTGGGCCGGCGGCAACAGCCTCGACAACACCATCCGCATCCTCGACCTGGTGCCGACCGACTGGGTGCTGGCCGACATCCGCGTGCATGGGATTGCCAACGGCTTCGGGCACGGGCGCGTCCACCTGTGGAGCGAAACCGGTCGCCTGATGGCCACCGGCAGCCAGTCCCTCATCGTCCGCCTACACGACGCCTGAGCCGCCGCGCCCCGATGCGCCAGCCGCCCGCGTCGCACGGCCCCACGCCGCCTTGCAGCGCAACGTCGGGATGTGGGGTAAGCGCACTCGTATGCCGCATGCGCCGCCTCCCCGACGCCGCAGCCGCCTGTGCCGCGCCGGCGTGGTCCTCGGCATCCTGGCGGTGCTCGCCGTCGTCGCCGCTGTCGCCGTCGTCGTCCTGCTACCCCGCCTCGCCCGCCCCGCCATCGAGCGCGCCCTGAGCGGCGCCCTCGGCATTCCGGTGACGATCGGGACACTCGATTGGCAGCCGCGCGAGGACCGCCTCACCCTCTCGGACATCGCGCTGGGAAGCGGCGTCGCACAGACCACGGTGCGGCGCATCGTTGTCGAGGCCAGCCCGCGCGCGCTCCTCGATCGCCACATCATCGTCGAGCGGGTCGTCGTCGAGGCGCCGGCGGGCGCGGTCGAGCTCGATGCCGACTATCGCCCGCGCCTGCCCGGTTTCGGCGGCGACGCGCTGGGCGACCGCATCGTCCCGCCGGTGACGATCCGCCAGGTGGTCGTCACCGACCTCGACCTCACCGTGCGCTATCCGGTACAGGGCGAGCTGCGCGCTGCGCAGCTGCGACTGCCGCAGTTCGAGGCGTCCGACCTGACGGATACCGCGGGCGGTCCACCGATGCGCGCGACGCTCGCCGGCACACTCGATGCGGCGCCGCTCGAAGCCAGCGCCAATGTGCAGCTCGGCACAGACGGCGGCGTCGTCATTGCCGCCGTCGGCCGCGTCACCGGCCTCGAGATCAACAGTCGCACCATCGATCTGCTGCCGGCGCTGCAGACCTTTCGCGCCATGGTCGACGTGCAGGCGACGTACGCCTCGGCGCTGGCCCCCGAGCCGACGCTGCGCCTCGACGTGACGCTGCACGAACCGCGCATCACCGACGACGTCGGCACCGAGTTCGCGGCGCAGCAGATCGACCTCCCGGCGGTGCGCGTCGACCCCGTCGCCGGCACCATCGCGCTCGACCGGCTGCTCGTCGACCATCCCGTCGGCATCGTGCAGCTCGACGCGCAGTACCGGCCAACGGTCGGGCGCTTCGGCAACGAGTCGCGCCGCGGCGACGCCGCGCCGATCGAGGTGCGCCTGCGCGAGGTCCTCGTCACCGACGGCGCGCTCACCGTCCGCTACCCCGTCGGCGGCCGTCAGCGCGCCGCGCCGCTGCACCTGACGCGACTCGTCTGCAGCGATGTCGTGCTGGCGAACGACCAGGTGGGGATGCAGGCGCAGTTCAGCGGCGCCTTCGACGGCGCCGCGCTGGAGGGGCGCGGCCGCGTGCAGCTGGGCGGGGCCGCCCCCGCAATGGAGGGCGAGTTGCGCGTCACCGGGTTGGTGGTCGATCGCACGCGGCTCGACCTACCGCCCGCCTTCGCCACCGCCCGCGCCACCGTCGATGCGGCGGCCGTGTACGAGTCGAGCAGCGCGCCGCCGCGTCAGGAGCTGCGCCTCGAGGCGCGGCTGCGCCAACCGCGCCTGACGGGGCCGACCGATACCGCCTGCTCGGCCGCGTCGGCGACCTTGCCCGCCGTGCGCATCGATCTCGCGCAGCGCCACATCGCGCTGGGCGACACGGCGATCGACGCCCCCGAGCTGAACCTGGCGCTGACCGACGCCGGACTCGTCCTCCCGATCGGCGCCGTCGCGGATGCGGCTGGATCGGCGTGGACGATCGAAACCGGGGCGATCGAGGTCCGCCGGGGGCGGGTCCGTCTGCGACGCGGCACCACCACCTTCACGCTCGGCGCCGTCACGGGCCGCTGGGGCGGACTTCGCGCCGACGGGCCGCAGCCGTTGACGCTGCAGGCGGCGACCGACGGCGGCGGAACGATCGCGCTGTCCGGCCGGCTGGCAGTCGCGCCGCTCGACGCCGAGGTCGACATCGACGCCAAGGCGCTGCCCCTACCGCCGCTGGCGGCGCTGATGCAGGCGGTGCCGCTGCGGCTGACGCGCGGCAGCGGCGACGCGACCGTCACGGTGACGCAGCGCGACGATGCCCTGCAGGCACGCGGTCGGGTGCGGCTGCGTGACACGCACACCGCGCCACCAAATCCGGGGCGACCGACGGAGGTGATGGCCGTTCACCTCGCCGACGCCGAGTTCACCGTCGCCGACGCGGAACAGACGGTCGTCGACATCGCGTTGCTGACGCTCAGCTATCCATACGTCCTCGTGCAGCGCCGCGCCGATGGCACGTTCCCGTATGATCTCGTCGCCACCGGCGACACCACGCGGGCGGCGGAGCCCGGTCGCCTGCGCCTGCACCGGTTGGTCGTCGAGGGCGGCAAGGTGGAGTTTCTCGACTCGACCCTCGCCCCGCCCTATTGGACCAGCCTGAGCGGACTGCGCGGCGAGGCCGTCGATGACGCCCAGGGTCGCGACGGCGACGGCCGCTTCACCCTGACGGGCAAGCAGGACGAGATCAGCGCGGTCGAGATCGTCGGCCGCCTGACCGGCGGCGGCGTCGCCGGACGCGGCAGCGTCCGCGACGCGCCGCTGCAGGCGCTGAATCCCTACATCGCGCCGCTGCTGGGGTACGATGTCACGGCCGGCTGGCTGTCGCTCGACGTCGATGCCCGGCCGGCGCCGCCCGGCTACGCGGCGACGGCGCGCATGGTCCTGCGTGGCATCGACGTGCGGCAGACCGGTGTCGACGTCATCCAGCAGCAGAGCGGCGTGCCGCTGCCGATCGCGCTCAGTCTGATCGCCGACCTGGCGGGCACCGTCGACCTCACCCTGCCGCTGTCGCTCGACCTCGCCGCGCGCCGCGTCACGCTCGGCTCGGTGGTTGGTCAGGCGGTGCGTGGCGCCCTGGTCGGCGCGCTCACCAGCCCGCTGCGCATCCTTGGCAGCCTGTTCGGCACCAAGGGCGCGCCGCACGCCTTCGCCATCGACCCGATCCCCTTCCCCGCCGGCGGCGGCGCGCTCGACGCTGGCGGCGCGGCGCGCGTCGCCGAGATCGCCCGCATCCTCCAGTCACACGCCGGCCTGGTGCTGGTTGCCACCCCGCAGCTGACCGCCGCCGATCTCGCCGCCGTCGGCCGCGACGGCGCGCCCGCGCTTGCCGCCGCGCGCCTCGCCGCCGTGCGCACGGCGTTCACCGGCGCGGATGCCGATCCCCCCCTCCCCGTCGCGCGCCTGCTGTTGGTGGACTGGCGACCGGCCGCGGGCGCTCCGCCGGCCGCCCCACCAGGGGTCTATGTCGAGTTGCAGGATCAACCCTAGCGACAGGTCATCGCACACGCGCGGCGATGTCCTGCCTCCCGCCATTGATCCGCGACCGGCGGCGGTGCCTTCCGCCGGCGCTCGCCGCGAACGACCACCGGATTCAGACGTGTTCCCGGCTTCCGGAGAATGCGAATGCGGTGCGCCCAGATGGGAGAAAAGGAAGCACGCGCCTTCCAACGGCACCTGCCGGCGCGAACATTGCTGTGGCATGTCGTTGGCTGACGATATCCGGCATGAACTTCCTGGTGCTGGAGAGCGGCGCGCTGATTCTCACCCTGCTGGCCGTGCTGGAGATGCGGCGGCAGCGGACACCGTGGCGGGGGGTGGTCCTCCGTGCCGCGATCGTACTCGCCGTCCTGACGGCGACAATCATCGCGTGGCGAGGGTTATGACCTGCACCTGAAGTTGGCGCAGCCTGCACGTCACGGCGGGCCGACAGGCGCGCCGGTGGTCGCCAAAGAAGGACCGACGCGGAGCCACCGAGCAGGTCCGCGCTGGACCTATCCGGGTCGTTCTCCGTTGCTCGTTTTCTGCATGCGACGGTTCTTCAGGACTGCCCGGGTCGCAGACCGAGGCGGCCGGCGAGGCGGCGCAGGTTGGCGCGGTCGAGGTCGAGGGCGCGCGCCGCGACGCTCCAGCTGCCGCCGGCGTCGCGCAGGGCCTGCTCGATCAGACGGCGCTGGAACTGGTCGGTCGCCTGGCGCAGCGGCAGCGCGGCGGCCACGTGTGCCGCCGGCACGTCCGCTAGCGGCGCGGCCGCGGATGGCGCGACGATGCCGAGGTGCTCGCGACCGATCACCACCGGCTCGCCGCGCCGGCCGGCGGCGGCGCGCAGCGAGGCGCGCAGCAGTGCGTGCTCGAGCTCGCGCACGTTTCCGGGCCAGTCGTAGGCGTGCAGGGCGGCGCGCGCCTCGGCTGTCGGCCGGATCGGCCCCAACCCGAGGCGGACGCGCGCGTGGTCGAGGAAGTAGCCGCACAGCAGGTCGACGTCGGCCAGGCGGTCGCGCAGCGGCGGGATGTGCAATGGGTAGACATTGAGGCGGTGGTACAGGTCGGCGCGAAAGCGCCCTCCGTCGACCTCGGCAGGCAGATTGCGGTTGGTGGCGGCGATGACGCGCACGTCGACGCGCACGGAGGCGTCCGAGCCGACGCGCTGCACCTCGCCGGTCTGCAGGACGCGCAGCAGCTTCGGCTGCAACGACAGCGGCAGCTCGCCGACCTCGTCGAGCAGCAGCGTACCGCCGTTGGCGACCTCGAACTTGCCGGCGCGCGCCTCGCGCGCGTCGGTAAAGGCGCCGCGGGTATGGCCGAACAGCTCGCTCTCGGCGATCGACTCGGGCAGCGCCGCACAGTTGAGATAGATGAGCGGCCCGTGCTTGCGCCCCGAGCGCAGGTGAATGGCGCGCGCCGCCACCTCTTTGCCGACGCCGGTCTCGCCGCTGATGAGCAGCGGCAGATCGGAACGGGCGATCAGCGCGATATCGTCGCGGATGCGCTGCGCCGCCGTGCTGGCACCGAGGAACTCCGACCCGACACGCTCGTGCGCCTCGCTGCCGAGCTGCTGTGCGACGATGCGCTCGCGGTGCGATTCGCTCTGCAACGCCGACAATAGGGTCGCGGTCTTGAACGCCAGCGCCAGCAGCGCCGCGAAGCTGCCCAGCGTCGCGGCGTCGATGCCGTCGAACGCGTCCGGTGCCAGCGCATCGGCCGCCAGCACCCCCAGCGTCTCGTCCTGGACCCGCAGCGCGCAGCCCATGCAGGCGTGCACCCGCCCCTCGGCCGAGGCATCGCACAACAGCAGACCGTCGAATGGATCCGGCACCGCCAGATCCTTGGGGAACTTGATTGGCCCGGGGGCGTCCAGAATACGCTGCAGACGCGGATGCTCGCGCGGCTCGAAGCGACGCCCCATCGTCTCCGGCACCAGCCCGACCACCGCCACCGGCGAGAGGCTGCCGTCCGGTTCGAGGCGCAGGAACGCGGCCGAGTCGTAGGGAATCACCTCGTGGATGTGTCTCAACAGACGACGGTAGCGCTCCTGCTCGTCGATGTTGGCGGACAGGTCGACCGCCGCATTCAGCAGCGGCACGACGTTGCCAAGGTCACCTCTCGCAGTCAGATAGACACGGTCCGCAGTCATATCGACCCAACTCCCCCTGGGTCATAATGACTGCCAGGCTTCTGCTCCGCAAGGTGCGACGACATGCCGCAGCATGGCCTGCGACTTGCGATGCGGGATGGGGGACGATGGCGATGCGGGTCGAGGACATGACGGTCGTGCAGCTGGCGACGACGCATCCGCTGGCGACGCGTGTGCTGTACCGGCACGGGATCGAGTTCTGTGCCGGGGCCCCGCGATCCCTGACCGAGGCGTGCCGCGAGGCAGCGGTCGAGGTCGGGGCGGTGCTGGCGGAGATCGAGCGCGAAGAGGCGGGCGGCGCGGCCGGGACCGCGTGGTCGGAACGGCCGCTCGGCGAGTTGGTCGATCACATCCTCGTCGCCTTCCACGACGTCGAGCGGCTGGAAATGGACGCGGTGCGCGACCTGTTGGCGGCCACTGCGGCGACGCTGCCCCGCCTGGCCGCACGGGACGAGCTGGCCGAGGCCTTCGGCCGCCTGCGCACCGAGCTGACGGAACACATGGCGAAGGAGGAGGCGGTCCTCTTTCCCTGGCTGCGCTCCGGACGCGGCGACCTCGCGCGCACCCCGATCCAGGTGATGATGATGGAGCACGAGTCGACCCTGTGCCTCCTCAACGAGGTGCGCGGTCGGCTGCGGGCGTTCGCGGCGACGGCGCCGTTGCAGGCGGCGGACGTCGCGGCCCGGCTCGCCGAGTTCGACCACCACGTGCGCGAACATATGCATCTCGAGAACAACGTCCTGTTCACCCGCGCCCTGCGCGGCGAGGCGTGAGCTGGCGAGACCGCGGACGAAGGAGAAAACGCGTGATGAACCGAATCAGTGCGGTCGCAGCCGGAGCCCTGGTGGCGCTGGCCGTGGCGACAACCCCGCCGCGGACCCGGGCCCAGCCGGCCGCCGCCCCTTCCGATGCGGCGAAGAAGGAAGCGCAGGAGATCTACATCGGTCGTTGCACACCATGCCATGGCGCCAAGGGCGCGGGCGACGGCGCAGCATCCAAGGGACTGACGCCACCGCCGCGCAACTTCGGCGACGCCGCCTGGCAGAAGAGCGTCACCGACGATTACATCGAGAAGATCATCAAGTACGGCGGCGTAGCGGTCGGCAAGAGCCCTGCCATGCCGGGCAATCCCGATCTCAACGCCAAGCCGCAGGTGGTCACGGCCCTGCGCGAGATCGTGCGCGGCTTCGGCAAGTAATCGTGCCCGCGCGGGCACCTCGAAACGGGTGAAGGAGGAACACGACATGCACTGGATGACGGCACAACGAGGCACACGGCTGCTGGCCGGGGCCGCGGTCCTGACGCTGACGGCGCTGGCGACGGCCGCGCCGGCGGCGGGGCCGGGCGGCGCCAGCCTGCAGGAACTCATGAAGGCGCGCGACCTGAGCGAGGCCGACGTGACCGCGGCGCTGAAGACATACATGCCGACCGGTCGCCACGACGACTACTACCTCTTCGCGTCGGGCGGACAGGGCGGCCAGGTCCTCGTCATCGGCGTGCCCAGCATGCGCATCCTCAAGTACATCGCCGTCTTCACGCCCGAGCCGTGGCAGGGCTACGGCTACGGCGACGAGAGCAATGCGCTCCTCAAGACCGGCTATCGGCACGGTCGCGAGATCAAATGGGCCGACACCCATCACCCGGCCCTGAGCGAAACGAAGGGCGACTACGACGGCAAGTTTCTGTTCATCGGCGACAAGGCCAATGCCCGCGTCGCGGTCATCGATCTCACGGACTTCACGACCAAGCAGATCGTGCAGTCCAACCTGATCGAATCCGATCACGGTGGCACCTTCGTGACGCCGAACACGGAATACGTCATCGAGACCAGCCAGTATCCGACTCCCCTGGGCGGCAAGTACGCGCCCCTCGACAAGTTCAACGACGAGTACCGCGGCGCGATGATCTTCTGGAAGTTCGACCGCGACAAGGGGCGCATCGTCCCCGAGGAGTCCTTCGCCGTCGAACTGCCGCCGTACGCCCAGGATCTCGCCGACGCCGGCAAGCTGGCGAGCGACGGGTACGCGTTCTGCAACTCGATCAACACCGAGCGCGCGTACGGGGGCAACATGGAAGGCCGCCCTCCGATGGAATCCGGATACTCGCAGAACGACATGGACTACATGCACGTCGTCAACTGGCGGAAGGCCGCGGAGCTGGTGAAAGCGGGCAAGAGCGAGAAGATCGCCGGCTTCAACGTCATCCGCCTGCCGGTGGCGATCCAGGAGGACATCCTCCACTTCGTGCCCGAGCCGAAGAGCCCGCATGGCAATGACGTCAGCCCGGACGGCAAGGACATCGTCGTCGGCGGCAAGCTCGACACGCACGTCACGGTGTACAGCATCGACAAGATCAAGCAGCTGATCGCCGACAAGAAGTACGAGGGCACGGACCCCTACGGCGTGCCCATCCTGCCGTTCAAGGATGCGATCCGCGGCCAGGTGGAGATCGGCCTCGGGCCGCTGCACACCGTGTTCGACGAGAAGGGCAATGCCTACACCTCGGTGTTCATCGAGTCGGTGGCGGCGAAGTGGAACCTCAAGGACCTGAAGCTCATCGAGAAGATTCCAGCCCACTACAACATCGGCCACATCACGGCAGCCGAGGGCGACACCGTCAGCCCCGACGGCAAGTACGTGGTGATGATGGACAAGTGGGCCCTCGACCGCTTCGCGCCGGTCGGCCCGCTGCTGCCGCAGAACTTCCAGCTGCTCGACATCAGCGGCGAGCCGATGCAGCTCCTGGCCGACATGCCGATCCCGATGGGCGAGCCGCACTACGCGCAGATGATCAAGGCCGACAAGCTGCAGCCGCTCGAAGTCTACAAGCCGGTCGGCATGAACCCGCTCACCGGAGTGAAGGATCCGAACGCGGTCGAGGGCGGCAAGGAACGCATCGAGCGCAAGGCCGACGGCGTGCACGTGTACATGACCGCCATCCGCAGCCACTTCACGCCGGACACCATCCACGTGAAGCAGGGCGACACCGTCCACCTGCATATCACCAACCTCGAGCAGGCGTACGACGCGACGCACGGCTTCGCGCTCGACGCGCACAACATCCAGCTCAGCCTCGAACCGGGCGAGCACGCCAACGTGACCTTCGTCGCCGACCAGGCGGGGGTGTTCCCGATGTACTGCACGGAATTCTGCTCGGCGTTGCACCTCGAAATGGCTGGCTACTTCCTCGTTGAACCGAAGGACGCGGGGGCGACCGCCAAAGCCGGCAAGTGAGCGCACGGCCCTGGAGAGCGGACCGATGACGACGGGGCATCGCTTCGGCTGCACGCCGACGCGGAGGGCGCGGGCGGGCCGACTCGCCTGCGCCCTCCTCCTCGCCGCCACCGGCGCCGCGGCCGAGGACGAACACGACGTGTTCTACGCACCGGTGCACGTCGGCGCCTCGCCCAACGCCACCGCCACCCGCTGGTCGCGCCTCGATCCGCCGCGGCCGGCGGTCTGCCGCACCGCCGCGGCCGGCGCACCGCTGCAGCCGCTGCTCGACACGGTGCCGGAGGGATCGGCCATCTGCCTCGACGCCGGACCTTACCCTGGCGACCTGCGCGTCGAGCGCCGCGTGACCTTGTGGGGCCCCCCCGACGCGGTGATCGTCTCGTCGCGGGTGGGCACCACCATCCACGTCGGCGGCGCGGGCGCGCACCTGCTGGGCTTCACCATCGACGGCAGCGGTGGCCGCTTCGACACCGTCGACGCCGCGCTGCGCGTCGCCGCCTCGGACGTCGTCGTCGAAGGCGTGACGGTCCGGCACGCCACCTTCGGCATCCTCATCGAGCGCGCCCGGCGCGTCATCCTGCGCGGCAACGACGTCGTCGGCGACCCGACACTGCCGTTCGGGCTGCGCGGCGACGGCATCCGCCTGTGGGAGGTCGATGATGCGCTGATCGAGCACAACCGCCTCACCGATTCGCGCGACATGGTCGTCTGGTACTCGCGCGACAACCGCATTACCGACAACCTCGCCGTGCGCGGGCGCTACGGCACGCACTTCATGTACAGCCACCGCAACCAGGTGCTGCGCAATCGCTACGTCGACGACGTCGTCGGGGTCTTCGTGATGTACAGCCGCGACGTGACACTCGCCAACAACCTACTCGCCGGCAGCGGCGGCGCGGCCGGCATCGGCATCGGCCTGAAGGAATCGGGCAATGTCGTCGTGACCGAGAACGTGCTCGTCCGCGACACGGTCGGCATCTACATCGACACCTCGCCGCTGCAGAACGACGATGCCAACCACTTCGAGCGCAACGCCGTCCGCCTGTGCGGCGCGGCGGTCCTCTTCCACGGCCGCGCCACCCGCAATCACTTCGTCGACAACAGCTTTCGCGACAACCTGACGCAGGTCGAATCGCGCGGCGGCACCAACGCCCGCGATGCCGAGTGGTTCGGCAACGACTTCGACGACTACGCGGGCTACGACTTCGACGGCGACGGCTACGGTGACGTGCCCTACGAGCTGCGCAGCATGACCGCCAATCTCGTCAGCCGCTACCCCAACCTGGCCTACTTCCGCGGCGGCCTCGCCCTGTCGGCCGTCGACGCCGTCAACCACATCGTGCCGCTGTTCAGCCCGACGACGCTGCTCGTCGACCCGCGGCCGCGCATGCAGCCGCTGGTCGGCGATACCGTGCTGCGAGGCGGCATCGATGCGCATTGACCTGACCGACGTGCGCCGCTCCTTCGGGCGCGTCACCGCCCTGCAGGGCATCACCACGGCGATACCGGCCGGCGCCCGTGTCGCCCTGATCGGCCACAACGGCTCCGGCAAGTCGACGCTGCTGCGCATCCTGCTCGGCATGGTGGCGTGCCGCGGCACGGTACGCATCGATGGGCTGTCGCCGTTCGAGGACCGCACCCGCCTCGCCGAGCGCCTCGCCTACGTGCCGCAGGTGGCGCCGCGCATCGCGGTGCCGGTGCGCGACCTGGTGTGGGCCACGGCGCACGTGCGCGGCATCGAGCGCGCCCGCATCGCCGCGACCGCGCGGGTCCTCAATCTCGACCTCGACGAGATCGGTGCCCGGCTGCTGCGCGATCTCTCCGGCGGCATGCGCCAGAAGCTGCTCATCGCCCTCGCCCTGTCGGTCGACGCGTCGCTGTTCGTGCTCGACGAGCCGACCGCCAGCCTCGACACCGAGGCGCGCCAGGATTTCTTCCGCCTGATCGCCGGCATTCCGGAGCGCGCCACGGTGGTGCTGTGCTCGCATCGGCTCGACGAGCTGCGCCAGCTCACCTCGCACGTGCTGGCGCTGCGCGACGGAGTGCTCGAGTTCGCCGGCGCCACCGAGGACTACCTGCAGCGCACGGCGGTGTCGGTGGTCGACGTCCGGCTCGCCGCTGACGCGGCCGGCGCGCAGCTCAGCGAGCGCGGCTTCGCTGCCGGCGCCAACCGCTGGTGGCGGCGGGTGCTGCCGCAGCAGCAGACAGTGGCCGTGGTGCGCGAGATCACCACCGCCCTCGACGGCTCGGTCGAGAACGTGCTCGTGCGCGACGTCGAGACACTCGCGCCCGGACAGGCGCCGGATCGCGCACAGGCCGGGGACGCCGATGGCCCGTAACGGCAGGGCCGCGACACTGGCCGTGGCGGCGGTGCTGGCCGGCTTCGCCGCCGTCGCCGGCGTCGTGGCGTGGCAGGTGCGCGAAGGGCAGACGCTGCCGGACGCGCCGGTCGCGGTGATGTGGGAGAAGGAAGCCTGCGCGCACTGCCACATGCACCTGAGCCAGGTGCAGTTCGCGGTGCAGTTGCAGACGCCCGACGGCGCGGTGCTGAACTTCGACGACCCGGGTTGCTACTTCCTCTATCTGCAGGACGAGCAACCGGGCATCCGCGAAGTCTGGTTCCACCACTCCCGCGAGGACCGCTGGCTGCGGCGCAGCGAGGCGCGTTTCGTCGCGGCGGCCGCGACACCGATGAATCTCGGACTGGCCACGGTCGGACGCGGGGAGGCAGGGGCGATGAGCTACGAGGAGGCGCGCGAGCGCATGGCGGCCCGCCAGAATGAGCGGGGGGGGACATGACCGGCGCACGCCGCAGGGGCGGCCGCGATCTGACCGCGATCGTCCGCCTCGACCTGGCAGAAACGATCCGCTCGCGCTGGGCGCTGTTTTGCATCGCGCTCTACGCCCTGCTCGGCCTGGTCTTCGTCTTCGTCGGCATGCGCGAGTCGAACCTGCTGGGCTTCACCGGCATGGGACGCGTCATGGTCGGCCTGAGCCACGCGATGCTGATGGTCCTGCCACTGCTGGCGCTCACCGCCTCGTCGCAGGTCATCAACCGGGCGCGTGAGGAGGGAGCGCTGGAACTGCTCTTCAGCCATCCGATCCGGCGCGGCGCCTACTTCCTCGGCGTCACGGCGTCGCGCTACCTGGTGCTGAGCGTGCCGTTGCTGGTGCTGTTCGTGGCGCTCGGCGCGTTCGCGGCCGTCGTGCTCGACCGCACCATCGCGTGGAGCGTCCTCGCCACCTCGGTGATCGTCAGCGCGGCGTTGCTGGCATCGTTCCTCGGCGTCGGCCTGGCGATCTCGACGTTCGTCGTCAACCCGGCCCGCTCGGCGACGATCGCGCTGGTGGTGTGGATCCTCGCCGTGGCGCTGCTCGACTTCGCCCTCATCGGGGTGATGCTGCAGTGGCGCCTACAGCCACAGGCGGTCTTTGCGCTGGCACTCCTCAATCCGGTGCAGGCGGCGCGTATGGCGCTGCTGTCGGCCGGCGATCCGGAATTGTCGACGCTCGGGCCGGTGGGATTCTACGTCGCCAATCGCATCGGCAATGCCGCCCTGCTGGGGTTCGGCGTCGCCTGGCCCCTATTCGCCGGCTTCAGCGCCTGGGTGCTGGCCTACATCCGCTTCACGCGCGGCGACGTCGCCTGACCGCCGCGCCGCCCGCCGCGGGGCGGAGAAAGAGAACCGACCGCAATGAAGCCGCTGATGATCGAGAAGTTCTACGCCTACCTCGACACGCCGATCCGGATGTCGGTGCGTTTCGCGCTGGCGGCGCTGATCGTACCGCTGCTGCTCAGCTACGTGACGCCGATGTGGCGCATTTCGATGTTCGCACCGCAGTACCCGAAAGGCCTCTACATCGACATTTACTCTTACAAGCTCGAGGCCGGCAACGAGGGGCAGCATCTGCAGGAGATCAACACGCTCAACCATTACATCGGCATGAAACACCTCGATCGCGCCGAGATGTCCGATCTCGACTGGCTGCCGTTCGGCTTCGGCGCCCTGGCGCTGCTGGCGCTGCGCGTCGCGGCAATCGGCACGACGCGCTCGCTGATCGACCTGACCGTGGTCAACCTGTACGTGTGCTCGTTTGCCTTCGCACGCTTCGTCTTCAAGCTCTACACGTACGGCCACGAGCTGGCGCCGGACGCACCGGTGAAGGTGGCGGCATTCACGCCGGCGATCTTCGGCAGCAAGCAGATCGCCAACTTCACCACCCACAGCTACCCCGCCCTCGGCGGGGTGCTGATCTTCGTCTACGCGGCGGGCGTGACGCTGCTGACCGTCTGGTACCTGTACGCCGGTCGCGCCCGTGCGGTTCGCCAGGCCCAGGCCGCCTGACGACTGGGCCGTCGCTCCGGCGCGCCCCATGCGGCGGCCCGCGGGTCCGCGCTGCGCGAGACCCGCGCCGCCGCACGTCCCAACTGCTCGACGACGGGACGACGAGGAACGAGCGCAGCGTTTACTACTGATTGGCGGCGCGGACCACTTGGGGTGCCGCCTACGCTATCCCGCTCCGGCAGGTCCGGATGCGATTCCGACAGCCGCCGAATGATGGTGGCATCCTGGATCACCGCATCGACTGGGCTGACACCGGCCGCCACGCGGTCGCGATCGGTGCGGACGGTCATGAACGTGCCCGGGGCTGTTTGCCTTTGCGAGCTGGCGTCCCCTACTCCCACCGCAGATGAATCCCGCAGTGGCCTTCGAACGACCGCAAGACGCCCGCCGCTACGGAGGTCGCGGGTGAGATCGGGGCGGATTCGGATCCTCCTCCCGCGTATGGCGAGAGCGCTCGCGCCGGCGCTGGTCGTGGTCGCGCGTCTGGCGGTGGCGCAACAGGTTCCGATGCTGCCGGCGAGCGGTGATCCGTGGGCGACGCGAGCGATCGATGCGGATGCGGCCGACGGCGATCTGCAACGGCTGGGCGCACGCGTGTTTCCCGCCTGCGCCTCGTGTCACCTCGCCGATGCCGGCGGCCGCCCGGACGGGGCAATCCCTCGCCTGGCGGGGCAATCGGCGGGCATCATCGCCAGCAAGCTCAAGCGAATCCGCCGCGGCGAGGTGTTCCTGCCGGTGATGGCGGCGTTTGCCAACAGCCTCGGGGAACGCGATGTCGAGGGCGTCGCCGCCTACCTCGCCGCGCTGCCGACGCCGGCCTACCTCGGGCACGGCCCCGGAAGCGCGCTCGCGCGCGGGCGTGCGGTGTACGCGGCGGCGTGCGTGGCGTGCCACGGCGTGCGCGGCGAGGGTAACGCCGCCCTGCGCGCGCCGCGGCTGTGCGGGCAGCACTACGGCTATACGTTGCGCCGTGTCGGTGAGATCGCCGAACGGCAGCGCGGCGACAGCGATGCCGCGATGGCGGCGGTGGTATCCACATTGACGAAGGACGATCTGTCGGCCGTCGCCGACCAGCTGTCGCGCATGAACTGCGAGGCGAGCACGGAGGGGCAGGATCCATGACCCACGGGCAGCGGACGTTGACTCGACGGGCGTTGCTGCATCTCTCGGCGGCCGCGGTCGGCGCCGGCGCACTGCCGCGCTTCGCGCGCGCCGCCGCCCTGCCGCCCGAGCGGGCGCGCGTCCTCGTCGTCGGGGGCGGCCTTGCCGGATTGACGACGGCGCGCAACCTGATCGCCGCCGGGATCGACTCGGTTCTGGTGCTCGAAGCACAGGATCGCGTTGGCGGGCGCACGCTGAACCTGTCGGTCGGCAACGGGCACGTGGTCGAGGGCGGAGGGGAGTGGATCGGTCCCGGGCAGGATCGCATCGCCCAGCTGGCACGCGAGCTGAAGATCGACACCTTCAGCGCCTACTACGACGGCGATACGACGTACGACATCGAAGGCCACGTCTCGCGCGGCTATCTCCCGGACTTCACGCTGCGGCAGGGATTCGATTTCATGCAAGCGGCCTGGCGGCTCAACCAGCAGTCGCGCGCGCTGCCGCTCGGAGCACCGTGGGACCTGCCGAACGCGGCGGAGCTCGATCAGCAGACCCTCGGCGACTGGTTGCGGCAGCACACCGACACGACGTGGTCATACTCGGTGTTTCGCTTGATCACCCGCGCCACCATGTCCGGATATCCGGAACGCATCTCGCTGCTCTGGTTCCTGCATTACCTGCGCAGTGGGGGCGGCCTGCTGCCGATCATCTCGAACGACGGCGGCGCGCAGGACCTGCGCTTCGACGGCGGATCGCAGTTGATCTCGATTCGCATGGCCGAACGACTGGGGACGAAACTGCGGATGCAGCAGCCGGTGCTGCAGATCGACCACTCGTCGCAGGACGCGGTTCGGGTCACGACGACGACCGGGGAGTACGTGGCGGACCGCGTCGTCGTGGCGATGATGCCCGCCGACACCCTGCGCATCCGTTTCCTGCCCGAACTGCCGCGCCAGCGGCTCGACCTGGCACGCGGGTGGGCGCTGCTGCCGCGATTGCCGTTGCTGAAGTTGGCGGTCACCTACCCCACGCCGTTCTGGCGCAAGGTCGGACTCAACGGTTCGATGCAGAGCGACATCGCGCCGCTGCAGCTCGTCTTCGACAACTCGCCGAACGACGCGTCGATCGGCGTCCTCAGCGGCTTCATGTCACCCGCCGAAGCGCCGCATCTCGCCGATCGCCAAGCGCGCGAGGCGGGGGTCCTCCGTGAACTCATGCGCTACTTCGGCCCGCAGGCGGGGCAGCCCCTCGGCTACGTGGAGAAGGACTGGGCGCTCGACCCGTGGAGCACCGGCTGCATCACGCCGCTGACGCCGGGCATCTTGAGTCTCTCCGGTCCCGCGTTACGCCGGCCAACCGGTCGCATTCACTGGGCAGGCACCGAGACCTCCGATCAATGGTGCGGGTACATGGACGGCGCGGTGCGCTCGGGCGAGCGCGTCGCTGCCGAGGTGCAGCACGCCCTACGCGCATGACCGGGGTGTGAATCGACGTCGGGTCGTCCCCAGATCGGCGTCCTAGGCTGACTCCACCCGAGAGCACATAAGGCTTCCCCGCCAGTGGACTTTCAGAGCGCCCGCGCGGGTCACGATTGGACGCCGAACGGGGTCACACTCCGGCGCCGATTCACATCCTGGCGGACTCGGCGAACGGCATCGGCGTGAAGCAGGTGAGGGCCCCCTGGTACGGCGGCGCGGCGACGGGAGGAACGCGCACCGACTGAAAGAGGGCGCTGTCGACGTCGTCGATGTCGCCGTGCCCGAGCAGGAAGAAGTCCGCCACCGGCGCGCTCACCTGCACCTCGCCGGTGTCGTCGAAGGCGATGTGCAGCCAGATGTTGGGGTAGAATTGCCGGTGCCGCGCCAGGGCCCGCATCGCCTCGCCGGGCGTCCCCTCGGGATTGAACACGCACCACAGTCTGCGCAGCACCCCGGCGCCGCCGATCGTCAGGTCGTGCGAGGCGCGCGGGGCCAGCGGCACCCACTTGCCGCGTGCGGCGCAGATCTGCGCCCGCCGGGCCCGCCCCCGCAACCGCTGGAACAGGGGATCGGGGTTGGCGGCGCCGCGCGTGCCCGTCATCGCGCCGTTCCGCCCGACGCGCCGCCGAGCCCGGGGCTCAGCCGGGCGTGCATCCGCCGGCGCCGCCGGCCATCTGCTTGCAGCCGGACGGGTCGTCGGTCTGGTCGCAGAGGGTCGCGTAATAGTTGCACATGGCGTGGTTGTGCTCGAGGTCGCTGACGTTGCGGATCGGCGTGCCGAAGGTCAGCGGATACTCGCTGTTGATGTGCTCGTAGAAGAACAGCTCCGATTTCCCGTCCGTGAAGACGATCGTCACCACCGGCGGCAGGCGCGGCACCTCGTCGTAGGTATTGGCGATGCGCCAACTCGCCGGCAGCTCGTCGACCAGCGCGGCGAAGGTCGGGTCGCCGCTGCGCGGGCTGGCGAAGTTGTACAGGACCGGTGCGTCGAACCCGGTGGCGCGCGCCAGGTCCGGCGCGGCGAGGGTGGCGAGCGCGGCGCCGAGGCTGTGGCCGGTGACGTACAGTTCGGAGTACGAGCCGGCCGCGGCCAGCGCGTTGACCTCGTCGATGATGGCGGTGTTGATGGACTCGTAGATCCGCGTGAAGCCGGTCTCGGTCCTGCCTCCGCCGCGCACGGGCGCGAACGGAACCTGGCTGAGCGTGGCGTCCGAGATCCACTCGGCGATCGTCACCGTGCCGCGGAAGACGACGTAGATCGCCGTGCCGCTGGTGGCGACGAAGGCGATCGGCACCTCGGACGGGTACGGCTCGCCGGGGTAGTGCTCGGCTGTCAGGTACTGCGCGCGCAGCGTGAACGGGGCCGGCAGGGTGAAGGGCGTTCCGTGTTCGAAGTCGATGAGCATCTGGTAGGACTGCAGGCACAGCCGTCCCAGCTCCGTCGCCAGGTCGAGGTCGAAGGCGGTCTCCTCGGCGCCGAACACCGGCGTTGGTGTTGGGGTAGCGCCCGGGTGGTCGCTCCCGTCACCGCAGCCGAGCAGCAGGGCGGACACTCCGAACACTATGGCCAGTCGACGCATGAGCACCTCTCCCGGTGCTCTATCCGAGGCGCGCGGGCCCGCAAAGCGCCGCGGCGCACGGGGCGACGCCAGCCAGGCAGGTCGCCGGTGACTTTCCGGGTGCTGCCGCCCAAGGGAATCCAGAGTGGTCGCACCTGGGCTCGAACCAGGGACCTCCTGCATGTGAGCCCGCCCAGGGCGCCGTCCGCGGACGTCCGCTGTCGCCCTATGTTTTCGACTTTACAAGGAAATCGCCGAGGCGTTGATTCCGCCAACGTCCGTTATTTTTCGTCATTGACCATGAGTTAGGCTACAGTTTGGCTACAGTAGAATCGCGTCCGAGTGGACGCCGGGTTTCGTCGTCGCGACCAGGCGTGGCCATGTTACATTGACGCACATGGAACGTGTTGGCGTCCGCGCCCTGCAGCAGCACGCGAGCGCCGTCATACGTCGCGTTCGACGCGGTGAGTCGATCGAAGTGACGGAGCGCGGCCAACCCGTCGCTCTCCTGATCCCGCCGCAGCAGAGCCTCCTCGACCAGCTTCGCGCCGCGGGGCGCCTCACGCCGGCGGCCGGCGACCTGCTCGATCTTCCCATGCCCTTGAAGCCACCCCCAGGCGTCGAGCTCCCATCCAAGCGCTTGGCGCGCATGCGGCGCGCTGAGCGTTGACCGCCACGACCGCGCGCGACACGGCCCATCGTGGTCTTTCTCGATTCGTCAGCGCTGGTGAAGCTGGTGATCCGCGAAGCGGAGACACCGGCTCTCCGACGCTACCTGGCCTCCCGCCCCCAACGCATCGCCTGTCAGCTCGTCCGCACGGAGGTACCGCGTGCAGTCCGGCAATTCGGACCACGCGCGCTCGCCAAGGCGCGTAGCGTGTTGCAACGCGTCCAGATCGTCCGCCTCGACGACGAGTTGCTCGACGCGGCGGCCCTCATCGACCCAGCAGTCGTCCGGCCACTCGACGCGATCCATCTCGCAACCGCCCAACTGCTGGCGCGCGAGATCGAAGCCGTCGTCACCTATGACAGCCGGATGCGGCCGGCAGCCGAGCGCATCGGGCTGAGGGGTGTCTGCCCCGCCTGACCCCGGCGTAACTGGAGCGGCCAGCGGAGTTGAGTCGCCATGTCGGACCGCGCGCCGCCGAACAGGCACCGTGATCGGCCGACGCTCATCGACGCCATCGCGGCCGAGGAGCTTGTACTCGAGCAGCAGACCGCGCAGGAACGCGATATTCGCGCCCGGCTCGCCGCACTTCGAGCCGAACTCGACGCCCTCGATCAGCAATCCACGATCCCGCGCTCGCCGACTCTCGGGACAGACGCCCCCGCTCCGCATTCCCGCGCCGACAAGGTGTCGCTCTTCCGGCGCTTGTTCCGAGGACGGGAGGACGTCTTCCCCACGCGCTTCACCAGCAAGAGGACCGCGAAGGCCGGCTACGCCCCGGCCTGCGGCAACAAGTTCCGCCCGGGAGTCTGCGAGCTGCCGCGGATCAAGTGCAGCGAGTGCCCGAGCCAGGCGTTCGCCCCGGTCGCCCTATGTTGTCGACTTTACACGAAAATCGCCGAGGCGCTGATTCCGCCGACGGCCGCGATTTTTCGTCATTGACCACGAGTTGGGCTCCAGTTTGGTTCCAGGGAAATCGGACTGGCTCAGAACGCCCGACAGCAGCGACCAGCACGGCGCGCCGAGCGCAGCGAGCAGAGCGTTGGAGCGGGCCGGCAGGGCGTTTTGGACCTCCATCGTTGACGAATCCCGCCAGCCCAATCACAGTAACGCTACTCAACGTTACTCAATTCAAGGAGCCCGCCATGGCCCGCACTCCGACCGCCTCGATGGTCCAGCATCTTCCGCTCACTCAGGCCCGTATCAACCTCGGTGCCGTCGTGAAGCGCGTCCATCTCAACAAGCAGTATGTGGTGCTTGAAAAAGACGGCATCCCCGTTGCCGGAGTCATGCCGATCGACGAATTCGAGGACTACTTGGAACTCCAGCATCCGACGATGCGGGCGCACATCCGCAAGAGCAATGCCGAGTACCTCGCCGGGAAGAGTCGTCGGGCCGATGAGTTCCTCGCTGAGCTTCGCCAGAAGGTGAAGGCGAAGGCGAAGGCGAAGCCGCCGCGCCGCCGTGCGTGATGGCCGGCACGTTCGTAGTTCGCACCACCCCGCACTACGAGCGGCGGGCCCGCACCCTTGCTCGCACGCACGTGGAGTTCATCGCGCGCCAGCGGGAGGCGGTGCGGACCCTGAGCGCCGACCCCCACAACCGATCGCGACAGCACAACATCCTCACACTCGCTGGCGCTCGCCAAGGCGAAGGCCAGTATCGGCTGCGCCTGCGGCGGTTTCGCTTCCGCTACGACATCTACGATCGCGATGTTGTCCTGCAGGCATGCAGCCTGCGGCGCGAAGACACCTACCGATAGGGCGGTACTGGTGTTCACTGTGGCGGCCGCCTGGATCGATGGTCGTTCTGTAGCTCTCTTTTTGTACCGTGCCGGATCGTTCAACCAGCAGGACTCGTGATCGCCAGGCGCTGCTCGACGCCATCGCGGCCGAGACCGTCGCACTCGCCCGGCTGCCCCAGGACGAGCGAGACGCACGCGCCCGTCTGTCGGCGCTGCGCAGCGAATTGGACGCCGTCGATAAGCGGCGGGAGATCGCGCTCTCGACGCCGTCCACGACGAGCCTGCCCGCTCCGCATACCCGCGCCGACAAGGTGTCGCTCTTCCGGCGCTTGTTCCGAGGACGGGAGGACGTCTTCCCGACGCGTTTCACCAGCAAGAGGACCGGGAAGGCCGGCTACGCCCCGGCCTGCGGCAACAAGTTCCGCCCGGGAGTCTGCGAGCTGCCGCGGATCAAGTGCAGCGAGTGCCCGAGCCAGGCGTTCGCCCCGGTTGATGATGACGCCGTGCTCGCGCATCTGCAGGGACGCCACGTCATGGGTGTCTATCCCCTCCTGCCCGACGACACCTGCTGGTTCCTCGCCGTCGATTTCGACAAAGGCGCCTGGGCTGACGATGTACGCGCGTTCATCGATACCTCGCGACGCGTCGGTCTCCCGATTGCGGTGGAGCGCTCCCGCTCGGGGAATGGCGCGCACGTGTGGTTCATCTTCTCGGCGCCCACCGCGGCGAGCACGGCGCGCAACATGGGCTGCGCCCTGATCACCGAGACCATGTCGCGTCGCCACCAGCTCGGCATGGATTCGTATGATCGCCTGTTCCCCAGCCAGGACACCCTGCCGCGCGGCGGCTTCGGCAATCTCATCGCGCTGCCGTTGCAACGCGAGCCGCGTCGGCAGGCGAACTCGGTCTTCGTCGATGATCACCTCGTCCCGTACCCCGACGACGAACAGTGGGCGTTCCTCGCCTCGCTGCCCAGAATCGATCCCGACACCGTGGCCTCGATCGCGCTCGACGCCAGTCGTCGGGGTGCCGTGATCGGCGTCCGCACCGCCGGCACCGAACTCGATTCGGCGCCGTGGACCTCCCCGCCGTCTGGGCGTCAGCGCGCCGCCCCGATCAGCGCGCGGATTCCAGAGCGGCTGCGCGCCGTGCTCGGGCAGCAGCTCTTCATCGACAAAGCGGGGCTCCCCTCGGCGCTGCTCGACCAGATCAAGCGCCTCGCCGCCTTCCAGAACCCGGAGTTCTACCGAAAGCAGCGCATGCGCCTGCCGACTGCCACCACGGCCCGTGTCATCGCCTGCGCGACGGACCTGCCACAGTACGTCGCGCTGCCCAGAGGCTGCCGGGATGCCCTCGACGACCTGCTGCGAGCGCATGGCGCCGTCCTGGACCTCGACGACCAGCGCGTCGCAGGCGGCACATTAGATGTGCGCTTCCAGGGAACGCTGACGCCGGTCCAGTCGGCCGCGGTGCAGTCGCTCCTGGCGCACGACATCGGCGTCTTCGTCGCGCCGCCCGGTGTCGGCAAGACCGTGGTCGGTGTCGCCCTGATCGCCGCGCGCCGCTGCACGACGGTCGTTCTCGTGCATCGGCGGCCGCTGCTCGATCAGTGGCTGGCCCAGTTGGCGCTGTTTCTCGGCATCGACGAGAAGGCGATCGGCCGGATTGGCGGTGGCACGCACCGGGCCAGCGGCCGACTGGACGTCGCCATGGTGCAGAGCCTCGTTCGCGCCGGCGCCGTGGACGACCTGGTTGCGGACTACGGCCAGGTGATCGTCGATGAGTGTCACCATGTTCCGGCGGTGTCTTTCGAGCGCGTCCTCTCCGAGGCCAAGGCACGTTACGTCGTCGGACTCACCGCGACCCCGGAGCGGCGCGACGGCCACCATCCGATCGCCGAGATGCAGCTTGGCCCGATCCGCTTCGCCGTCACCGCCAGGGACGAGGCGGCGCGGCGTCCCTTCGCGCAACGCCTGATCGTCCGCGAGACAGCCTTCGCCATCCCGCCCACGCACCCGGCGGCAGGCATCCAGGCACTGTACGCGGCGCTGGCGCAGGACGAGGCGCGCAATCGGCTCATCCTCGATGACGTGATCAGCGCCCTGGCCGCGGGGCGCTCACCGATCCTGCTCACCGAACGAACCGACCACCTCCTGTTTCTCGCATCCCGGCTGGCCAGCTTCACCCGACACCTCATCGTGCTGCGCGGCGGCATGGGAGTCCGGCAACAGCGCGCCGTCCGCCAGCAGCTCGACGCCATCAAGGCGGACGAGGAACGCCTGATCCTCGCGACCGGGCGCTTTATCGGCGAAGGCTTCGACGACGCGCGGCTCGACACTCTCTTCCTCGCCCTGCCCGTCTCGTGGCGCGGTACGCTCGTGCAGTACACGGGACGGCTGCATCGGCTGCACCCGGACAAGACCGAAGTGCGGATCTTCGACTATGTCGATCGCGCCGTGCCGATGCTGCTGCGCATGTTCGAGAAACGCCTGCGCGGCTATCGCGCGATCGGCTACGCACGCGGCGAGGCGCCGCTCGGCTTCGCGGAAGCGAGAGAAGAAACCGTCGTCGAGTACGATTCGGATTATGGAGCGACGCGCGCTAGCGCGCCGTGGATGGAGCCGGAGTGAACGCGACCGCCGTCAGGTTGCGCGCCCACGCGGTAGGCAGCGAAACGCACCGCCCGCCGGGCTACATCAAGCGCACGCAGCGTCGATCGGCCTCCAGGCGCTAGAATCGCTGCCGATGAAGGTGGAGCCGGGCGCAGCACCTGATCGACGCAAGCCCTGCCCGAGCGCTGCGCAGGACACTTCCCGGCGACGCCGAGACCGCGCCCCCCTGGCGTCACAGACGACCGTCGGTGAGCTCGCGGATGAACTCGTCCGGAGGCAACGCCTCGACCCCCTCCGCGGTGGTATAAGCGCGCTCGCCAGTGTGGACCAGGATCCGGCGTCTGGTGGCCGCCAATTCGCCGATGGCGCGCAGGCCGACGAAGTCCGCCGGCCGGGGAGTCGCCGTCGCCTTCACCTCGATCGCGATCAGCTCCTTGCCGCGCCGCAGGAGGAAGTCCACCTCGGTGTCACCCTGCGACGGCGCCCAGTAGAAGATCTCGTCATACAGTCCGCGATAGGCCTGGGTCGCGTGCAGGACGCCGCAGACCCAGCCCTCGAGCAGCGCCCCGCGCTCCTCCGCGGCGGGCTTGTGGAACTGCTGCTTCATCGCCCGCACCACGCCGGGATCGGTCCAGTAGAGCTTCGGGTGCATGCGCTCCTTGACGCGCAAGCGCGCTTCGAAAGCGGGGAGCGTCCGGACGAGATACGTGCCCTGCAGGATCTCCAGGTACCCGGCGACCGTGGTGCGTGCCACGCCGGCGTCGCGTGCCAGCCCCGCGAGGTTGATGACCTGTCCGTGGAACAGCGCCGCGATGGGCAGGAAGCGGGCAAACCCGGGCAGGTTGCGCACCAGCGCCTCGGCCTGAATCTCTTCGCGCAGGTAGAGTTGCGTGTAGGCATCGAGCCGGTCGCGCTTGTCGGGTGCCTGCCAGACGATCGGCAGGCTGCCGAAGCGCAGCACCTCGGGCAGCGAGAAGTCGGCACCGAGTTCTTCGGGCAACAGGGGATGCATCTCGCGCCGCACGGCGCGGCCGGCGAGCAGGTTGGTCCCGGCCGACTTCAGCTTGCGCGCGCTCGAGCCGAGCAGCACGAAGCGCAGGCCGAGTTCCTCAATGCAGCGGTGTACCTCGTTGAGCAGCGACGTCGATCGTAATTGTTCCCGGCTTCGTGGGGTCGGTGGGGATGAGGGGCGCATAATCGGGGAATGGATAGGTGCCGCACTGAACCGAGAGGGTTCTCATGCGGTCCGGCTCGGCGCCGGCTGCCGCCAGGAGCGGCGTTGTGGGGTTTTTCCCGAAGTCCGCCGGTTGCTCCTCGATGATCGCGTGGGTGAGGATCGGGATGCGGTGCGTCGTCGGCGTCAGCTTGCCCAGATCGACCCAGTCGTGGAGCGGGATCGAGGCACCGAATGACGCCACCGGCCGGACGTGATCGAGGCCGGGGACGCTCGGGAACTGGTTGAGTTTTTCGGGCCATGTGGTCGTCACCAGGCAATGCCCGTTGGTGGCGCTACGTGTTACGGGATGCCCCATGCGATCGCCGGCACCAGACGGCGGCCCGGGCGACCGGGTCGCGCGCGCCGAGCGCATGCTCGCCGACCTGGCGGTGCGCGCTGTGCGCGAGAGGAGCATCCATGACGACAATCAGACGGCCGGCGGAGATCCGGCCAACCCACCTCGCCCGCAAGGCGGTGGTGTACATCCGGCAGAGCAGCGCGGATCAGGTGGAGAAGAATACCGGCTCGACGGACTACCAGCGCGGTCTCGAGCAGCGGGCGCGCGACTGGGGGTGGCGAGACGTCACCGTCGTCGATGAGGACCTTGGCCTGAGCGGCTCGGCGTCCGCGCACCGCGGCGGCTACCTCGCCATCTGCCGGCAGATCGAAGCGGGAGCCGTCGGCCTGCTGCTGATGGCCGACATGACTCGTGGCGGCCGCGACGCGGTTGAATGGCTAATGCTCATCCGCCTGCTGCAGACACACGACGTGCTACTGGCGATTGATGGCCGCGTCGAGGACCTCAGCAATGAGAGCAGCAAGTTGACCACGCAGTTGCTCTCGGTGATCGGCGAGCACGAGAACGTCATGCGGTGCCACGCGATGCGGCGCGGGCGAGACGCGAAACTGGACAAGGGCGCGGCGGTGACCAAGCCGCCAACCGGGTACGTGCGTGGCGAGGACGGCGCGTGGTTGAAAGACCCTTCCCCCGGCGTACAGGAGGCCATCGCAGCGGTCTTCCGACACTTCGCGACGGCGCGGACCTGCCGGCGCACGGTCGATGCCCTGCGCGCCAATCGATTTCGACTGCCCGTCCGCAAGCGCGACGGTCTTCGGTGGACGGCGCCGATGGTGCAGTCCGTGTACCGCATCCTGACCAACCCTCAGTTTACCGGCGACTATGCCGTCGGGCGACGCGAGAGCGACGCGCGACTCGGGCGGGACGCCAGGGGGCGCATCCGCCACCGTCTCCGCGACGCTGCCGAGATCCGCGTCGTCGAGAACCACCACGAGCCGTACATCTCGAAGGCAGAGTTCGGAGACATCGCGGCGATCTTGAAGCTCAACGGCGCCTCGGCGTCGCGCCGTAACCTGGGTGGCGGCGCGGCACTGTGTCAGGGGATCATCCACTGCGCCCGCCATGCGCACCACCTGTTGACGGCGATCTACAAGGCGCCGCTGGTGAACGGCTCCGCGGTGCACGCATACGTGTGCCAGGGCTTCTACGCCGCCGGCGGCGATCGCTGCGGCGTGCTGAACGGACCGCGCATCGACGCGTTGGTCGTGGCCGAGCTGCTACAGCGGCTGGCGCCGCCGCGCATCGATGTCGCGCTCGACGCCCTGAAGCGCTCCCTCGCCGACGAGCAGCGCGAGGCCTCCCGCCACACCCTCGAACTCCAGCGGGCGCGCCTGGAGGCGCAGCATCTCGAGTCCCGCTTCCTGCACGTCGACTCGACGAGCCTCGAGGTGCTCAAAGTCCTCGAACACCACCTCGAGACGGCCCGCCGGCGTGTCGCGGCGCTGGAAGGGCTGGTGCCGCCCGGCGTCGCCGCGCGCACCGATGCGGCGGACGCCCGGCTGCTGGCGGAGCTGCGGCCGCTGTGCGCCGATGTCGCCGCCCTGTGGCATGCGCCGACGACGACGGTGCAGGACCGCAAGCAGCTCATCCGGTTGATGATCCGCGACATCGTCCTCGACGTACTCCATGACGAGCGCGTCCAGCTGCGCATCCTCTGGGCGGATGCGGACGAGGCGACCGTGATCGGCTATGCGCGCGACGCATACACGACGCGGCTGGTGATGGAGATGGCAGACGACGGTATCCCGTCCAAGGCGATCGCCGCGCGCATGAACGAGCTCGGCGTCTGGACCGTGTGCGGTACCGCATGGACGCCGCACACGATCGCCGCCAAGATCCGCCGCGAGAAGCGCAAGCGGCAGGAACCGACCAGTGCACGGACCGCCGATGCGCGCGCGGGGCACCCATGAGCACCAAGCGGCGAGGACGCGGCGAGGGTGCGATCTTCTTTCGCGCCGACGGCGTGTGGTGCGCGACGATCACAATCGGCTACGACGGCGACGGCAAACGCCGGCGGCGCACCGTCTATGGCCCGAGCAAGGAGAGTGTGCGCCAGCAGCTCACCGCCCTGCACTCGCAGGCGTTGCACGGCGGTATCTTGCAGCCGACGCAGATCACGGTCGCGCAGTACCTGCAGCGCTGGCTCGCCGACGTGGCGAAGCCGAAGGTCCGCGCCACCACCTACCGGCACTACGAGGGCCTGGTGCGGCTGCACATCATCCCGCACATCGGCGGCATGCGGCTGACCAAGCTGACGTCGGCGCACGTCCAGGGCCTGTACGCGACACTGCTGCGCAACAGCATCTCGCCGCGGCAGAGTCAGATGGTGCACTCGCGGTTGTTCTCGGCGCTCAAGCGGGCGGTGCGCTGGAAGCTGATTCCATCGAACCCGTGCGCCGAGGTCGATCGGCCGACGGCGCCGATCAAGCGCTTCACGCCGCTGACGCCGCCGCAGGTGCTGGCGCTGCTCGAGGCGGCGGCAGAGACGCGCCTGTACGCGCTCTATGTTCTGGCGGTGTTCACCGGGCTGCGCCAGGGCGAGTTGCTCGGCCTGCACTGGGGCGACATCGATCTCAGCGGCGGCCTGTTGCAGGTGCGCCAACAGCTCCAGGAAGTCGCCGGCGTGATGGAGCTGGTCGAGCCGAAGACGGCGGCCGGCCGCCGCCAGGTGGCGCTGCCGAAGGTGGCGATCGAGGCGCTCGGCGCGCATCGCGCGCGTATGGCGGCGAAGGGGTTCGACCAGACGTGGGTGTTCTGCGACAGCCGCGGCGGACCGATCCGCAAGAGCAACCTGCGGCGCAAGTCGTTCGAGCCGCTGCTCGTCGCCGCCGGACTGCCGAAGGTGCGCTTCCACGATCTGCGGCACACCGCGGCGACGCTGCTCATGCTGTTCGAGGTGCACCCGAAGGTGGTGCAGGAGCGGCTCGGGCACTCGCGTGTCGGCATCACGCTCGACACGTACTCGCACGTGCTGCCGACCATGCAGCGCGCGGCAGCGGACAAGCTCGACGGGCTGATCGAGTCGATGCGGGCGGCCGCCGACGCCGCACGCCGAGCCGCGGCGCCGCCGATTGAACTCGCCGTCGGCAGAGATTGGCTACAGTTAGGCTACAGAATCGAGGAAACGCCGTTCTGCGAGCCCTCGGCGAATCCCGCCAACCCATTGGACTCACAGGAGAATCCAGAGTGGTCGCACCTGGGCTCGAACCAGGGACCTCCTGCATGTGAGGCAGGCGCTCTAACCAACTGAGCTATGCGACCGCGTGCCGAGTGGCGCCGGAAAGTTCGGGGCTACCATGGGCACTCCACCGAGGCAAGATCGCGTCCGCTCATTGGTCGGAGCGGGCGCGGAAGCGGCTCGCGTCGTTCTTGATCGGGGTACTGTAGGTGGCTTCCCAGCCGCCGACGACGGCGAGCGACCCCGGCGCGAGCACGCCATGCGGCGCTGTCGCGCAGATCGAGCGTCGCACCGCTGCCGTGTTGTTGGGCGGCGGACACCAGCAGCGTGCCCGCGCCCTCCCGGACGAGCGTCGCGCCGGTGTCGACGACGACGAGCCCCGCAGCGCTGATCGTCCAGGTGTACCCGCCGGCCACCTCCAGCGTTTGCGCCGCGTCGGTCTTGCCGAACGACGCCTGCGATGGATGCGCGGTCGTGGCGTCGATGCGCAACCTGGTGGGATTCGGCCGGCCCGCGGCGGCATCGGCGACAATTATGACGCACCGCATTGCGCGTCGTGACGCAGCGTGTTAGAGACAGTCCAACAGAAGGAGAACTCATGGCCAAGCAAGTGGCGAAGCGACGGGTGGTTCTGACAGCGGTCCCCAAGCGGGTGGCGAAGGCGCAGGCAGAGGCCGAGAAGGTTCTCGCCCGCGGCGTCAAGGCGACCATGGCGATGCTCCCCCCGGGAACGCGCAAGGCGGTGCGCGAGCTGGGCGATCAGCTCGACGGAGCGGCGACCGATCTGCGGCGGCGCGGACGTAAGGCGCTGAAGGCGGTCGAGCAGCGCAGCGAGACGGTGGCTGACGGCGTCGAACGCGTCGTGACGCGCCTCGAGCGACGCGGCGACCGGGCGCTCAAGACGGTCGAGCGCGAGAGCACGAAGTGGCTTGGCGCGCTCGAAAGGCGGGCGATGGCGGTGGTGCAACGCGTCGCCGACCAGCTCGACCTGGCGACGGGCTCTGACATCGAGCGCCTCAGCCGGCGTGTGGCGCACCTCGAGCGCAAGCGCGGCGCGCGTCGCGCCGCGTAACGACATCGGACAAGCCCCCCCCAGGGCGATCCTCCCTCTCCGTGAATTGGCGCGCTTCGGCGCACCGCCGGAGGGGGAGGGCCTCGGGTGGAATCAGCCGGCTCCGCTTCTGCGCCGGCCCTGGTTGGCGGCGAGCCTGCCCTGCGGGCGCGACGCCCGTAGCCTCTGCGACTGCCTCGATCGGCCGGGGCCGACTCTCAGGCGGCTTTGGCCGGTTTCTTCTTGGCGGGCTTGTCGGGCGCGGCGTCGGGCTTGGACGTGGGCTTGCTTTCGGAAGCGGCCTCCGACTTGGCCTCGGACTTGCCCTCGGCCTTCGCGTCGGCCGCCGCCGATTCGCCCTTGCCGCCGTCCTTGGACTCGCCGTCCTTCTTGCCGCCGCGGCCGTAGTCGGTGATGTACCAGCCGGAGCCCTTGAGCTGAAACGATGTGTTCGAGATCAGTTTGCGGACCTTGCGCTTGCACGTCGGGCACTTCTTGAGGGCGTCCTCGGTGATGCGCTGCGTCACCTCGAACTCACCGCATTTTTCGCACTGGTACTCGTAGATCGGCATTGTTCCTCCGGCAGGACCCCGGCGAGGCTAGTGGCGGGCTCGGGGGGTGTCAACGGACCCCGCGGCGAGAAGACGGATGCGGGCCGCCAGCCCGGCTGGGTCGGCGGCGGCGACCTCGATCACCTTGTCGCGGCCGCGCTGGCCCTGCACCACCGACACCCCGCGGCGCGACACGCCCAGCCAGTTCGCCAGCAGCGCGACGACCGCGTCGTTGGCGGCACCGTCCACCGGCGCAGCCGCCACCTGCAGCTTCAGGGTCGCGCCGTGCATTCCGACCACCCGGCTGCGCCCGGCACGGGGCTGGACGCGCACCGCCACGCGCACGCCCGCCGCGGTGAGCGTCAGCACGACGACTCAGCGCAGGCGCAAGGCGAGATCCTGCAGGCTGCCGACCAGGAACACCTGCAGGAAGTAGATGGCGAGGATCACCAGCAGCGGTGAGAAGTCGATGCCGCCGATGTCCGGCACGGCGCGGCGCACCCGGTACAGCACCGGCTCGGTGGCGTTGTACAGGAAGCGCACGATGGGATTGCGCGGGTCGGGATTCACCCACGAGAGGATGGCGCGGGCGATAACGATCCACAGATAGAGCGTCAGGACGACGTTGAGCGCCACGGCGATGCCGTTGAAGAGGTTGCCGACGAGGAACATCGCGGCGGACGCTAGCGGCGGCGGCGGTGGGGCGCAAGCGTGGCGAGGCGAGCGGTGCGCGCGGCCGCGCCCGCCGCGGGCCGCCGTATCAGCCCCGCCCCAACTCCTGCGCGCGGCGCGTGGCGGCGACGACGGCGGCGTGCACCGCGGCGCCGAAACCGCGGCGTTCGAGTTCGGTGAGGCCCGCCAGCGTCGTGCCGCCGGGAGAGGTGACCTGGGCGCGCAGATCGGCGGGGCTGTCGCCGCTCTCCTGCAGCATGGCGGCGGCGCCGGTGAGCGTCTGCAACGCCAGTTCGCGCGCCACCTCGGGCGCCAGGCCGACCGCAATCCCGCCGGCGATCAGCGCCTCGGCGAACAGATAGACGTAGGCGGGGCCGCTGCCGCTCAGCCCGGTCACGGCGTCGAGCAGGCGCTCGTCGCCAACCGCGCGGGCGCGGCCGACGGTGCGCATCAAGCGCAGCACGCGCGTCTCGTCGGCCGCCGTCGCGTGCCGGCCGCGCACCGCGACCGCCATGCCTTTGCCAAGCAGCGCCGGGGTGTTGGGCATGACGCGCACGACGCGCGCGGCGCCGCCGAGCCCCTGCTCGAGGCGCGCCGTCGGCCAGCCGGCGGCGATGGACACGAAACACTGCCGCGCCACCGCCGGTCGCAGCTGCGCGAGCACCGCCGCCATGATCTGCGGCTTCACCGCCAACACCACGACGCGCGCGCCCCGCACCACCGCGCCGTTGTCGCCGCTGGCGACGACCCCCAAACGCCGAGTCAGCGCGCGACGCTTGGCCGCGTCAACGTCGGCCGCGATGATCTCGCCGGCTCGGCAGACCCCGGCAGCGACGAACCCCTTGATCAGCGCTGTCGCCATGTTGCCGCCACCGATGAAGCCGACCTGAAATCTCTTCGCCGCCATCATCGCTCTCCTATTCCCGTGCCCCGAAGATCGCTCGCCCGACGCGCACCATGGTGGCGCCCTCCTCCACCGCGACCTCGAAATCATCGCTCATGCCCATCGATAGCTCGCGCAACCCGGCCTCGTCGCGCAAGGCGCGCAGCTGGCGGAAGAACACCCGCGTCGCCTCCGGTGGACCCGGCGTCGGCACGGTCATCAGGCCGTCGACGACCAGGTGCGGGTCGCGCAGGGCGGCGAGCAGGTCGGGCAGCGCCGCCGGGTCGACGCCGGCCTTGCTCGCCTCCCCACCGAGTCGGACCTCGACCAGGACCCGCACGACACGGCCGCGCGCCGCGCCCTGACGCGCCAGCGCGGCGCCGAGGGCGGCGCTGTCGACGGTGTGAATGTAGTCGAACGCCGCCACGGCGCGCCCGGCCTTGTTGCGCTGCAGGCGGCCGATGAAATGCCAACAGGCGCCGTCGCCCACGTCGGCGCGCTTGGCGGCGCCCTCCTGGACGTAGTTCTCGCCGATGTCGGTGGCCCCGGCGGCGATCACGGCACGCACCGCCGCCGCCGATTTGGTCTTGGCGACGGCGATCAGCCGCACCGCGGCGGCGTCGCGCCCGGCGCGCGCCGCCGCGGCGGCGATGCGGGCGCGCACGGCGGCGAGGTTGGCGGCCAGATCGACGGCGGGATCGGCCACGGCTCAGCCGCGCGCCGTCGCGCCGCGCGCCAGCAGGCCGTGCCGCTCGAACAGCGCGCGCACCTCGTCGATGGGCAGGCCGATGACGTTCGAGATCGACCCCTCCACCCGGCGCACGAAGGCCGCGGCGCCGCCCTGGATGGCGTAGGCGCCGGCCTTGTCCGCCGGCTCGCCGCCGGCGACATAGGCGGCGATCTCGGCGGCGTCGAGGGGCCGGAACTCGACCGCGCTGCGCACCACCTGCGCCGCGACGCGGCACCCGCCGGGCGCGAACAGCGTCACCGCCGTCAGCACGGCGTGGGTGCGGCCGCCGAGTCGGTGCAGCATCGCGCGGGCGTCGGCGTCGTCGGCCGGCTTGCCGAGGATCGCCGCATCGATGGTCACGACGGTGTCCGCCGCCAGCACCCAGTCCCGCGCCGCCACCCGGGCGATGGCGGCGCCCTTGTCGCTGGCGGCGCGGAGGGCGAAGGCGTCCGGGGCTTCGCCGGGGTTGGGCAGTTCAGGCACGTCGGAGACGCGCACCACAAAGTCCACGCCGATTTCGCGCAGCAGCGCGGCGCGCCGCGGCGAGGCCGAGGCAAGGACCAGCGACATGCGGGTGGTCTCGACGACCGGGCCGGCGATGTCAATGCGCCGGGCCGCCCAGCCGCCCCAGGCGGGCGCTCCACCCCGCAGCATTTCCCCGGCGACATGCTACGGGGAACGGATGCGAAGGGCGCTGATCGGTCTCGCCTGTGTCGTGCTCGGATGCGGCGGCCGGACGACCGGCCCGGCGCCAGTTCCCGCACCGGCGCCCGACAAAGTCGCCCCGGCGGTCGCGGCACCGACCACGCGCGCCGAGCAGCGAGCGGTCTTCCTCGCCGCCGAGCAGGCGCTGGCGGCAGGTGACGCGGCCGCGGCACGGAGGCGCTTTGCGGCGTTGGCGTCCGGATACGGCGACCTCGACGACTACGTCCTCGACGGCCAGGCGCGCGCCAGCGCCGCGGCCGGCGACGATGCCGCCGCCCTCGCCGCCTGGACGCGACTGGTCGACACGGCGCCGCGCAGCCTGTTGCTGCCGCGCGCCGAGTTGGCGCGCGGCCGGCTGCTGGCGGCGCGCGGCGACGACACCGCCGCGCGCGCCGCGCTGACGCGGGCGCGCGAGGACGGCGACGACCAGACCGGCATGGCCGCCAACCTCGCCCTCGGCGCTCTCGCCGAACGCCGCGGTGACGCCGATGGTGCCTACGCGGCGTTCATGGCGGCCCGCCGCACGGCGCCCGGCACACCGCTGGCGCGTGACGCGAAACAACGCGCCCTGGCGTTGCGCGCGATCCATGCGGACCTGGCGCCGCGCGGCGAGGCGCTCGATCGCGAACTGCGCCTCGATCTCGCCGAGGGCGATTTCAGCGGCGCGCGCGCCGCGGCCGACACCCTGCTCGCCAGCGCCCCCAGCCCGCGCCTGCTGCGCGCCCGCGCCGACGCCGAGCGCGGCGCCGGCGCCTTCGATGAAAGCCTGGCGACCCTGCGCGAGATCTCGCGCCGCTATCCGCAAACGCCCGACGCCGCCGCCGCCCAGCTGCGCCTGGCGACGCTGCTGTGGAACCGCGACCGCAATGCCGAGGCGGCTACCGAGTTCCGCGCCTACCTGGCTCGCTACCCAGGCGCCGCCAGCGCGCCTGCGGCGCTCTACGCGCTCGCCCGCATCGAGCAGGGCGAGGGACGCGACGAGGCGGCCATCGCCGCCTATCGCCGCCTCCTCACCGCCGCCCCCGGCGCCCCGCAGGCGCGCGAGGCACGCTGGCGCATCGGCTGGATCCGCTACCAGCAGGGCCGTTGGGCGGACGCCGTGGACGCGTTCGAGCAAGCCGCCGGCGGTCGCGGACCGGCGGCCGATCCCGAGACGTCCTATTGGGCGGCGCGCGCCCGCGAGCGCGGCGGCGACGGCGCCGCGGCCGCGCGCGGCTATGTGGCGCTGTTGGCGGCGGCACCCGCCAGTTACTACGCTGCCTTGGCCGAACAGCGCCTCGGCCGCGCCGCGCCTGCGCCCACGGCGCCGGCCGGGCCCGCGCCGCTCGACGTGCCGTCGACCCCGGCCGGCGCCGACGTGTACCACTGGACGCGGGCGCGCGAGTTGCAGGCGATCGGCCGGCATCCTGATGCGCGTCGCGAGTTGCGCGCCGTCGAACGCGCCGACGGCGGCAGCGCAGCCGTCGCCGCCGCCCTGCCGCGCGCCTATCAGGCGGTGGGCGGGTACCGCGACGCCATCCGTCTCGCCACGGCGCGCGGCAGCACCGATCCCACCCTGCTCTATCCGCTCGGCTTCTGGCCGACGGTGTCGCGCCAGGCCGCCGCCCAGAACGTCGACCCGTTGCTGGTCACGGCCCTGACGCGTCAGGAGAGCCTCTTCGATCCCGAGGCGCGCTCGCCGGCGGACGCGCGCGGCCTCATGCAGTTGCTGCCGAGCACCGCCGAGCGCGTCGCCCGCGGCCGCGGCGAAGCGTCACCCGTCGATCACCTCTACGAACCCGAGGTCAACGTCGCGCTCGGTACCGCGTACCTCGGCGAGCTGCTGCGCCGCTACGACGGCGATCCCATCCGCGCCTGCGCCGCCTACAATGGTGGCGAGCCCGCCGTCGCGCGCTGGCAGGAGCGGTTCGGACACCTGCCGCCGGACGAGTTCGTCGAGAGCATCACCTTTCGCGAGACGCGCGACTACGTGAAGAAGGTGCTCGGGAATCGGCGCCGCTACCAGCAGTTGTACGCGGCGCCCTGAGCGCGATCCGCGTCACGCGGCAAGGCGACGTTGGCTGCGGCGGCGCCACAGCCAGGCGAGCAGCCCGACGGCGAGGATGACGCCGGCGACGCGCAGCTCGTAGCGCTCGAGATGCCCGAGGATCTGCTTGGCGGCGCTGCCGACGAACCAGCCGAGGAGGCCGACGCCGATTGCCCAGAGCGCCGCGCCGACGAGGTTGAGCGCGGTGAACTTGAGGGCGCTCACACCGCTCATGCCGAGCGCCAGCGGCGTCACGTTGCGCAGGCCGTAGAGGAAACGGAAGGAGAGGATGAGCAGCGTGTCGTAGCGCTCGACCAGGGCGCGGGCGCGCGCCACGCCGGGCTGCAGGCGCGGCCGCCGGGCGACGAACGCGGCGCCATGGCGCCGCCCGAGATAGAAGAAGAGCTGGTCGCTGGCGAGCGAGCCGACGAAGGCGCTGAGCATGACGCCGGGCAGCCAGAGCAGTCCGCGGTGCGCCGCGAACCCCCCGAGGACGAGGATCGTCTCGCCCTCGAGAAAGCAGCCGACCAAGATCGCCAGGTAGCCGTAGCGGGCGATGAGCGATGCCAACACGTGCGCCGGTGTAGCGGCGCGCTCGCCCGGTTACCAGTCGCTGTCATCGCCCGCCGCGACGGCGGCGACGTCGTTGTCCGGCGGCGGATCGCTGCCCGCCGCGATGCAGCCGCGCAGGGCCTCGCCGACGGCGCGCACCAGGTCGGCGATGCTCACGGCGCCGTCGGCGGCGGGGTCGGCGGCCAGACAGCGTTCGGGCGGCGCCCCGAGGCTGACGGCCACGCCGGCCAGCAGCTCGTCGATGGTGACCGCGCCGTCGTTGTCGCAGTCGGCGACGCAGGTCGCCCGCGCCACGACCGCGATCGCGATCACGTCGCGGGCGCGGCCGCCGCGGCCGTCGTCAGCGGCGACCAGCACCCGCGTCTGCCCGACGCCGCGGCCGCGCACGACGAGCTGATCGCCCTGCACCGCGACCGTGGCGACGCGCGGATCGATGCTGGCGGCGAGGCGCGTCAGCGCGTCGCCGTCGGCGTCGTCCCACCAGGCGCCGAGATCGGCGACCGCGACACCGCCGACCTCGGCGCGCAGCGCCGCGATCGCCGCCCGCCGGCGCGGCGCGTGATTGCCGCCCTCGTCGCAGTCGGGATCGGCGCCGTCGAACAGGCCGTCGAGGTCGTTGTCGATGGTGTCGACGCAGGGTTCGCCGCCGACCACCAACAACTCGGCCGGCCGGCTGGCGGCGCCGTGCGCATCGGTGACGACGAGGCGGACGCGATACGGCCCGGGGCGGTCGACGAACAGCACCGGCTGCCAGCTGTCGGCGCCGTCCAACGACCAGGCGCTGCCGCCCGGCGCCGACACCAGTTCCCAGCTCGGCGTCAGCGCGTCGGCGTCGGCGTCGCAGCTCGCGGTGCCGTCGAGCCGCAGCACCTGCGGCGGTGCGATGACGCCGTCGCTCTCGGCGCGCGGATCGGCGGCGGGCGCGGAGTTGCCCGCCGCGGCGCGCAGCCGCACGCGCCGCTCGCCGCCGAGGACCAGGCGGACTCCGTCACCGCCGGGCAACACGGCACAGGCGCCGTCGGCGGCACCGGCCGCCGCGACGCCCTCGAGGTGGACGGTCGGATCGGCGACGTCGGCGATGACCTCGGTGAGCCCGTCGGTGAGGTGGAGCCCGAGTCGGCCGGAGCTGCCAGCCTGCAGGCGAACGCCGCCGGGCAGCGCCAGGCGTGTGGCCTCCTCGGCCCAGGCGATGCGACGCCCGTTGCGGGCGCCGCTGTCGAGCAGCGCGAGGGTGCCGTCGCTGCCGGCAGCGCCCGGAGTTCCTCCCCACAGCGGGCCCGGGGCGGCGCGCTGCCACGCGACAACCGTGTGTGCGCCATCGTCGAGGCGCAACACGGCGAGGCCCGACACGTCGATGCGCGTCGCCTGCGGCAGGGCGGCCCCGGCCGGCGACGGCACCAACAGCGTCAGCCCGTAGAGGTCGCGGCCCGTCGCACTCGCCTCCAGCACGGCGTGCGTGCGGCGCGAACGGTCTGCGTTCTCGTGCAGACCATCGCGCGTGCTGAGTTCGAGCGGCGCGCCGTCGGCGGCGACGGCGATGGCCGCGGTCAGCGTCGCGCCGGGCCGGCCCCACTGCCCGCCGTTGGGTTGCAGCGCGAAGGTGCCGCCGCTGTCGCCGCCGCCGTTGCCGTGCACCAGCCAGCTGGCGCGGCGCGCGGCGCCGTCGACCGACGTGACGCGGTCGGCGATGAGCAGGTAGCGGTCGTCAGCGAACAAGAAGCGGCGCTCGACGCGGGCGGGGTCCACCCCGTAGCGGCTGACGACGCGCACGGCGGCCAGGCCGTCGGCATCGAGCGCCTCGGTCAGCGTCGCCTGCCCATCGGCGGGCGGCGGGCCGAACGGGTCGGCGAGCCACGCCAGCGAGGCGCTGAGATAGTCGCCGGGACCGGCGCCGTCGATGAGGATCAGGTTATGATCCTGCGGCTTGCCGACCAGGCCGCGATCGGTGAAATTGAAGTAGCCGGGATCGAGCGCCAGCCGTTCACCGTAGGCGTGCAGCAGGAAGGCGCCGGGCTCGGCGTGCTCGTGCGACTGCGGCGCGACGCCGCGCCCGTCTGGCGCGCGCCCGAACTCGGCGGCGACGCCGTGTTCGCCCTGGACGATCGCCAGCACGGCGCCAGCGTCCCAGCCGGAGCGGAAGGCCGCCTGACCGCCCTCGAAATAGAACGCGTTCGGGGAGCCGTCCGGCGGCGCGGGCACGATCGCGTCGTCGTAGTGCACCAGCGCGTCGGCGGCGAGCGAGACGTTGCCGTCCGTGTCGAAACGATCCGGCGCGTTGGCCCAGCGCCAGGCGGTGGCCGGTGTCAGCGGCGCGACGCCGAAGTAGTAGGCGCGGCCCGGGTTGCCGTCGTCGGTCGGGGCCAGTGAGCCGTCGGGCAACGTCATGTCGAGGGCCCAGCGCATCTGTCTGGCCAGCAGCGGGTGGCGCCACCAATTCGGCGTCGTCAGAGATGGCGGCGGCAGCGGAAGGTCGCCGAGCAGGCTGTCCCAGGCGCGCCAGAACGGCAGCAGGTTCTGCGACGCGTAGCGCAGGTAGAACGGTCCCTCGCCGTAGGCGCCGTCGCCGCTCCCCAGCGCGTAGCGCATGACGAGGTCGATCTGCTCCAGGCCGTAGGCAAGCCAGCGCGCTGGCTCGCGCACGCCGCGCGGGTCGCTGCCGGCGGGCGGCGTGTAGTCGGCAAGGGCGATGGCGGCGGTGGCGAGGGCGGCGCCGGTCTTCGAGCGGTGGTTGTTCTGGTGCAGCGCTGCGTAGCCCGAGGCCGAGGCGGGATCGACGTAGTTCTCGTACAGTTCGCCGGCCAGGGCGGTGAGGTTGGCGACGATCGCCGCCTCGTCGGCGCCGAGATCAACCCCGGCGCCGAGCAGGGTGTCGTACGCCGAGGCGTAGTTGAGCAGCTCCTCCGAGGTGGAGATGTCGCGGTCCCAGCCGCCGAGCGGCGGCGGTACGGCGAGGCGCGAGCGGCTGTACATGGTCGCCAGCCACGCCCGCACGCGGTCGGCGGCGGCGCTCCGCTCGGCGCTCGCAAACGGCACCGCCTGGTCGTCGACCAGCATGCGGTCGACAAGCAGCGCGAAGGCGAGATTGCGCGCCGCGCGGGCCTTGATGCGCGCGGCGGCGATCGTATGGTCGTCGAGGGCGACGGCGTCCGCCTGCCGGATGCGGAGCCAGAGCTCGCGCAGCAGGGTACGGTAGGGCTCGCGGTCGAGGCGAGCCTGCACCCCCGGCACGGCGGCGGCGCGGACGATGAGACGCGGGCGCGTCAGGTCGACGCCTGCCGGTTGCCAGGCGGCGCGCGCCGGCGGCGCCACCGCGGCGAGCACGGCGATGCATGTCAGCGCGGCGATGCGGCGATGCTCAGCGCGCATCGAACTCGGCGGAATAGCAAACCAGGTCGTGCGCGCCCGCCAAAGCGCCGCGGGGGAGTTCGAGCGCCATGAATGACCCATTACTCCCACCGTACACGCTGCGCAGGCCGAAATGCGACGCCGGCGCGAAGCCGAAACGTGGATAGTATTGCGGATCGCCGAGCCCGACGAAGGCGTCCACCCCCGCCGCGACACCGGCGCTCAGCCCGGCGCGGCTGAGCGCCGTGCCGATGCCCGCACGCTGGCGAGCCGGCGCCACCACCAGCGGCGCCCGATCCGCCGCGCCGCTCATCGAACTCATCGTCGTCGCGGGGTACTACCACCCGGTGTCCTGCGGCGTGAATGGGTGGCGCGTGCCAGGCGAGGACGGCGCGCCGTCCTGTCCCGGCGGTGCTCACCAGTAGCCGTCGTCGACGAAGCTGACGTAGCGGCCGCGTCCGATGACGATGTGATCGAGCACGCGGATGCCCATCAGGTCGCCGACTTCGCGCAGGCGGCGGGTGATCTCGACGTCCTCGGGGCTGGGCGTCGGGTCACCGCTCGGGTGGTTGTGGACGAAGATCACCGCCGCCGCCGACTCGCGAATGACCGGCAGAAAGACCTCGCGCGGGTGGACGATACTGGCGGTGAGGGACCCCTGCGAGACGCAGACGTCGCGAATCTTGCGATGCTTGTTGTCGAGCAGGATGGTGTAGAACTGCTCGTGGCGCGCGTCGGCCAGGCGCTCGCGGAAGTGGGAGTAGATGTCGCGGCTGCTGCGGAAGGCTGCGCCGGACGGGAACTCCTCCTCGCCGAAGCGCTTGGCCAGTTCGACGAGGGCGAGGAGTTGCGCCGCCTTCGCCGGACCGATGCCCTTGACGCGACAGAACTCGGCACCCGAGAGCCGGGCGAGGCCGCGCAGCCCGACGCCGGCGGCGTCGAGCACGGCGCGGGCCTGGTCGACGACGGATTCGCCTTCCGTGCCAGTGCGCAGCACGACGGCGAGCAGCTCGGCGGCGGTCAGGGAGGCGGCGCCGTGATCGAGCAGGCGTTCGCGCGGACGATCGCCGCGTGCCCAGTGCTTGACCGCCCGCTGACTCGACATGCGACAGCGACATAGCGCGCGGTGCTACACGTCGTCTAGCCGTCCGGCAGTCACGGCTCGCGGTGCAGCGGCGGCATGCACGCGCCCGCGCCCACCCCGGGGCAGGGCCGGGCGCGCTCGCGACGGGCCGCCGGGGCGGCGCCGTACGCGGTCAGTTGCGGACTTCTGTCACCATGCCGTTGCGGAAGAGCACCTTGTTGGCGAACTGGTCCGGATCATCGTCGTCGTCGTAGACCCACTCCGCCATTGGAATGCGCGCGGCGTCGGCCATGCCTTCGTCGTCGTCGCCCGCCGGCACGACCTCGGTCCAGTCGCGGCGACTGTCCGGAGCGCCGCACAGCTCGGCGACCGCGGCCATGGACACGCCGGCTTCGACGATGCGGCCGCTGCAGCGCATGGGCTGGGCGAGCGCCGGAACGGCGAGCAGCAGGCAGAGCAGCGACAGCAGTCGGGTCATCCAGGGTCTCCTTGTGCGGAGAGGAGTATAGACGGGTGGCGGCCGCGGGCAATCGGCAATCCGGCGTCAGTCGAGGCGCAGCAGCAGGCCGTGCAGGTAGCCGCCCTCGATGTGCGCCAGCGCGACGGGGTGATCGGGGCCGGGGCCGAGGTGTTCGATCAGCGCGACGCTGCGGCCGGCGTCGGCGGCGGCGCCGGCGACGATCTTGCGGAAGAGCAGTCCATCGACGTGCTGCGAGCAGGTGAACGTGCATAGCAGCGCGCCCGGCGCGGCGCGGCGCATCGCCCACATGTTGAGGTCCTTGTAGGCGCGGGCGCCGCGCACGGCGTCCTTGCGCTGTTTGACCAGCGCCGGCGGGTCGACGATCAGCAGGTCGAACGTCTCGTCGGTCTCGCGCAGGAAGCGCGCCACGTCGCGCCGGACGAACTGGGCGCACTCCGGCGCCAACTGGTTGAGGCTCCAGTGGCGCTCGGCGGCGGCGAGCGCGCCGGCAGAGCTGTCGACCGCGGCGACGCGGGCGGCGCCGCCGGCGCCGGCGTGGACGGCGAACCCGCCGGTGTACGTGAAGGCGTCGAGCACGCGGCGCCCCTCCGCCAGGCGACGCACGCGGGCGCGATTGGGACGCTGGTCGCAGAAGTGGCCGGTCTTCTGACCGCCGCCGGGAACGACGGCGAACTGCAGGCCGTTCTCGCGCACCAGCACCTCCGGCAGCGCCTCGCCGGTGAGCAGGCCGCTGGCCGGCGCGAGTCCCTCGGCGGCGCGCACCGCGCCCTCGCTGCGCTCGACGATGCTGCGCGGACGGCACTGCGCGGTCAGCGCGGCCAACAGCAGCGGCTTGAGGCGCTCCGCGCCGGCGGTGAGGATCTGCACGACCAGCGCGTCTTCGTAGCGATCGACGAGGACGCCGGGCAGGCCGTCCCCCTCCCCGTTGACCAGGCGGTAGGCGGTGGTGTCCGGCCGCACGAAGCGGGCGCGGAGGGCGGCGGCCGCCGCGACCCGGGCGGCGACGAAGGCGGCGTCGATCACCTCGTCGCGCCGCGACAGCATGCGCACGGCGATGGTGCAGCGCGGGTTGGCGTAGCCGACGCCGAGCGCGGCGCCGTCGGCGGCGGCGATGCGTACCACCGTGCCCGGATCGAGGGCGGCGGGCAGGTCGTGCACGGCGCCGGCGAAGATCCACGGATGACCAAGGCGGACCGGCCGGTCCTTGCCGGAGCGCAGGTGGAGGATCGGGACCGTCATCGATCGCTTGCCACACGCCGGCAGCCGGACCCCGCGCACGCCGCGGGCGTGGTGCGGTCTGTCACGCGCCGCGCTTCCACACGCCAGAGCGGCCGCCGCGCTTTTCGGCGAGGCCGAGGTCGGTGATGACCATGCCGCGGTCGACCGCCTTGCACATATCGTAGACTGTCAACGCGGCGATGCTGACCGCGGTCAGCGCCTCCATTTCGACCCCGGTCTTGCCGCTCACCTTCACCGTCGCGTCGATGCGCAGCGCGCCGCGCTGCGGGGTGAAGTCGATGGCCGCGACCTCGATCGCCAGCGGATGGCAGAGGGGGATCAACTCAGACGTCCGCTTGGCCGCCATGACCCCGGCGATGCGGGCGACCGCCAGGACCTCGCCCTTACCGATGCGGCCGGCTTGGATCAGCCGCAACGTGGCCGGCCGCATGCGTAGCGTCGCACTGGCCACGGCGATGCGCTCGGTCACCGGTTTGGCGCCGACATCGACCATCTGCGCCCGCCCGCGCGCATCGAGGTGCGTCAGTCGCGTTCGGGTCGTCTTGCGGTCGCGTGCGGTCGCCATTAGCCTCTCCCGTCATGCCACATCACCGACTGGTCATCCTTGGATCCGGGCCCGCCGGCCTGACCGCCGCATTGTACGCGGCGCGCGCCAACCTCTCGCCCGTGGTGATCGAGGGCATGCAGCCCGGCGGGCAGCTTACCATAACCACCGAGGTGGAGAACTATCCGGGCTTCCCGAAGGGGCTGCAGGGCCCGGAGATGATGGACCTCTTCCGCGCCCAGGCCGAGCACTTCGGCAGCCAGATCCTCTTCGGCGAGCTGACGCGCGCCGATCTGTCGCGGCGACCGTTCACGCTGCAGGTGGGCAAGGAGTCGCACACCGCCGACGCGCTGATCGTCTCCACCGGCGCCTCGGCGAAGCTGCTCGGCATCGAGTCCGAGACGCGCCTGATGGGCTACGGTGTCTCCGCCTGCGCGACCTGCGACGGCTTCTTCTTCAAGGACAAGGCCGTGGTGGTGGTCGGTGGCGGGGACACGGCCATGGAGGAGGCGCTCTTCCTGACCAAGTTCGCCGCGCACGTCACCGTCGTGCACCGACGCGAGACGCTGCGCGCGTCGAAGATCATGGCCGAACGCGCCGAGCGCAACGGCAAGATCCGCTTCGAGTGGAACGCCGGGGTGGTCGAGGTGCATGGCGACCCGAAGGGCGCCGGCGTCACCGGCGTGACGCTCGAGGATACGCGTACCGGAGCGCGGCGCGAGCTCGCCTGCGACGGCCTGTTCATCGCCATCGGCCATCAGCCGAACACGGCCCTGTTCGCCGGGCAGCTCGAACTCGACGCGACCGGCTACATCGTCACCCGCGGCCGCAGCACCTACACCAGCGTCGACGGCGTCTTCGCCTGCGGCGACGTCCAGGACGCGGTCTACCGCCAGGCCGTCACCGCTGCCGGCACCGGCTGCATGGCCGCCATCGACGCCGAGCGCTGGCTCGAGGCGCAGCACCACCGCTGAGGCGGCCCATGCCGGTGCCGCCTCGGCGCCACCGCGACGCGCGGCTTCGGCATGCAAGGAGGGGGCGGCGGCAGCCGCGCCCTCCTTGTTCAGGCAGGGCACATCAGCAGGGCCTGATCGAGACAGCTGGGGTAGGCCTCCGGCGCGCCGACCGCCGGCGCGACGGTGACCCCGCCACTGTCATACGTCACGCGCGCCGTGGTGCCGCCGCCGGAGACATCGAGGACGCCGGAACTGGGGCAGAGCTGACCGGCGGCGACGGCGACCGGTGCGAAGGTGCTGAGACCGAGAGTACCGCCGAAACAGTCAGCGGTCATGTTGCCGGACATCGTGATGGCAACGGGGTCAACGGTCGCGTTCTGGGTCAGCCGGAAGGCGGTGAAGCTCACGGCGAAGGCGTCGCTCGCGGCGGCGCCGGCGGTCAACGCCGACGCTGCCTCGAAGAGGCCAGCCGGCATCGGCGTGAAGATGGCAGGACCATTGAAGGTCAAGCGGTACACCACCGGCACGCAGTCCGAATTATAGGTGATCTGGTCCATCACCACCTGGGTGTTTTGGAACGCGACCAGGACGCCTGATCCATCGGCGAGCGTCGACGTCAGGGTTCCGTTAAGCGAGAAGTTGAGGCCACCGACGAGGCACATCGCATCCGCGCCGGCGAGGCTGAAGGTGCCGTTCAGGTTCGCCACGACGTTCAACAACGACTGGCTCTGTGCGTCGCGGAAGCGCACGTTGAGATTGCCGACTGCGTACGTGCCGGACACGAAGAGCACCGAGTTGCCACCGCCGGCGCAGCGATTGAGGGCGAATGGCGCCGCGTCGAGGGTGATGCCGCCGTTGAACTCCGCCTCGCCCCCGGCCGGGCCGGCCGTGATGCAGTTGGCCGCGCCGAGCGTCAGCGTCAACGCCGTGCTCGGCAACTTGACGCAGTCCTGCGAGGTGGTTCCGGAGATGGAACAGTCGTCGGCGGCGGCGACGCCGCCGACGCCCTGATCGACACCGAAGACCAACCCGGCGCTGCCACCGTCGTTGGTGAGAATGGTGACGATCGCTCCCACCAGATTCTGCACGCTGCCGAGACCGATTGAGACGATCGCAGCGCGGCCGGCAGCCGATTGTCCCGGCGGCACCGCGGTCGCGCTGGGGATTGGGCTGGGCGTCGGCGAGCTGGTGGCGGTCGGCGGCACCGTCGGCGTGGCGCTGGCGGTGGGGGCTGCCGCGGAGGTTGCCGTACTCGCCGCGGCCAACGTCGCGGTCGCGGTGGCGGTCGACGGCGCCGGGCTCGTCGCGGTCGCCGTCGACGAGGGCGCCGTCGCCGTGGCGGTGCTGGTCGGTGTGCTGGTAGCCGTCGCCGTGGCGGTGCCGGTTGGGATGCCGGTAGCGGTCGCCGTGGCGGTGCCGGTTGGGATGCCAGTGGCGGTTGGCGTCGATGGCTGCAGCGCGGTGCTGGTCGGGCTCGGTGCCAGCGTCGCGGTGCCCGTCGCCGCCGGCGACTGCGTCACGGTGGCGGTGGCCGGCGGCCGGTCCGTGGCGGTCGCCGTCGGCGTATCGGGCGGCGGCGGGCAGCCCACCAGAGCGTTGTTCACGCCCTGGATGAGTTGCGCGATCGTCACCTCATTCTGCTGGTTGGCGAAGGCGGGGCAGGCGCTGACCGGCTGGCTGCCGAGGGCGATGTTGACGCCGGTGACGAGGTCGCTGATCGACACCTCGCCGTCGCTGCCACAATCGCCGACGCACTGGGCAGCGGCACGTCCGGGCAGTGCTACGACGGCAGAGGCCAGCAGGGCGGCGGTGATGAACCGGGACCAGACGTTCGTCGACACGCGCATGGCGGCCTCCTCGCACTCAGGGTACCCGCGAGGTTCTAAAGGAGGGGAGACGCAGGCGTTAATGCGACCGCATGTCGGATCGCACGACGCGGCGCACAGCGCCTGCGTGGATCCCCGCCGCGAGGTCCCCCTCGCACGGAGGCGAGTCAGCGCGCCGGGGTTCCGACCAGCGCCGCGGCGGTTCCGGCTGGCGTGCCGGTCGGCGTCGCGACCTCGGTCGGGGTCTCGGTCGGCGTCGGTGCGTCGACGCAGAACGGCGGCGGGGTCGGCTGGGGGACGAAGAAGACGCCGAAGTTGTCGTCCTCGTCGCTCTCGGCAACCTCGTCGGCGGCGTCGACCAGGACATCGACCTCGAACGGGAGGAACGGGCCGCGCAGGCAGCGCACGGCGCCGGCCGCGAGGCCGTCGAGGCGACCGAGGTCTTCGCCGATGAGGCGCACGAGAAACGGGCCGGCCGGCCGCGCGCCGGCATTGCGCACGCAGACCTCCAGGCCGAGGCGGATCTCGCTGGTATCGGTGATGCACGGCGGCGTGTCGGAGCGCAGCCGCACCGACACGGGTTCGAGGTCGGCGCGCTGCACGGCCGGGCACCCGGCAAGGGCGCCGTTGACGCCGGCGATCAGTTCGTTGATCGCCACGCTGCCATCCCCATCGGCATCGCAGGCGGCGCACTCCCCCGCCAGGCCGATGCCGAGGTTGACGCAGGTGATCAGCTCGTTGACGGCGACCGCGCCGTCGCCGTCGCAGTCGGCGACGCAGTCCTGGCCGGGCGCCGGAATGGCGAGCAGCAGCAGGATGACGAGGGCGGCGAACGGCATCGCTCGATTGCTAGCCGCCGGCGGCGGCAGATGCCAGCGGCGGACGCCGCACGCCGTACGGAATCCCCTTGACGACTGACCGGTCGGTCGGTAGATACCGACCGACCGGTCGGACTGCATGCGAGCCCACGCGACGGACACTTCAGCGCGCGACCGCATCCTGGATGCGGCGGAGGCGCTGTTCGCGCGGCGCGGCTTCGCCGGCGTTGGCATGAGCGAGATCGCCGAGGTGGTGGGGTCGAGCAAGTCGACCCTGTTCCACCACTTCCCCGCCAAGGCGCAGCTGCACGCGGCGGTGGTGGAGCGTATCCTGCGCGAAATCGAGGCGGCGCTGATGCGCGCGCTGGCCGCCGGCGGGACGCCGGTCGAGCGGCTCGACCGCTGGGTGGACGCGCTGACCGACCTACTCGGGGCGCGGCCGGCGCATGCCCGGCTGCTGCTACGGTCGCTGTTCGAGGACGACGAACTGAGCGGCGCGCTGGCCGAGGAGCGCGCCGCCGACGCGACGCTGCGCCGCCTCATCGGCGGCGCCAGCGACCTGCTGCGCGAGGGCATGGCGAGCGGCGCCCTGCGCGTCGCCAACATTCCGCACACGCTGCAGACCCTGATCGGCATGTCGATCTACCACTTTGCCTCGGGCGACTTCGGCGCCGAGCTGGTCGGGCGGCCGCTCTTCGCGCCGGCCGAGGTGCGGCGGCGCAAGGCCGCCATCAAGTCCATCCTGCACCACGGCCTGCTGGCGCCGATTGCGCCGCGGAAAGGATCCTGACCATGCACACTGAGAAGCTCCTCGCCGAGCAGCGCCGCCGCGTCGGCGACTTCGAGACCGTCGATTTCGTCGACGAGGGCAAGGTGGCCGGCCTGCGCGCCCAGCTCGACATCGACGTGCCGCTCGACCTGCACTGGACCTGGGAGTACGGCAGCGAGATCGAGGAGCTGCGCGACCTGTACGAAAAGAGCAAGCGCGGCCAGTGGAACGCCGAGACCGACATCGACTGGGCGCATCCCTTCCCGCGCGACCAGTGGTTCCTGCCCAAGAAGGGCGCGCTATTGCTGCCCTCGGTACTGGCCGAGATGGGCGCCGACGACGCCACCTGCCGCGAGGCCTCGTGGGACGAGTTCGCCCACATGCTCTCGCAGCTGCTGCACGGCGAACAGGCGGCGTTGCAACTGTGCGGCCAACTGGTCAACGCCTGTCCGACCATGGACGCCAAGTTCGCCGCCGGCGCGCAGGTGATCGACGAGGTGCGCCACACCGAGGTGCTGGCGAAGTTTCTACAACGCAAGATGGGCACCCTCTACCCGATCGACCCGACGCTGAAGGTGCTGCTCGACACGCTGCTCGCCGCGCCGACGTGGAAGACCAAGACGCTCGGCATGCAGTGCCTGTTCGAGGGCATGGCGGTCGGCATCTTCGACCAGGTGGCGCGCGCCACCAGCAATCCGATGCTGCACGACGTCCTCCGTCGCGTGCAGATCGACGAGGCGCGTCACACCGCCTTCGGCATCCTCACCATGCGCCGCCTGGTGAAGGAGTCCGAACCGGAAGAGCTGGCCGAGATGGAGGACTTCGCCTTCTCCATCCTCGAGTGCCTGAACGCCAACCAACAGCTCGACATGCTGCGGCTGCTCGGTCCGAAGTACGGCCTCGACCCGGAGAACGTCGTGCAGATGGTCCTCGACCTGCCGGAGTGGCCGCGCGTCAACAGCGAGATCTACATGCACACCGTCGTCCCGAACCTGCAGCGCCTCGGCCTGATCACCGAGCGCACCGAGGGCGACTGGCGCCGGCTGGGCATGCTGCACGAGTCGCACCTGGCCCCGGCCGCCTGAGCGCGCGGTGCTCCGCTTCGGCACCTTCGCGCCGCAGGGCTGGCGCTTCGAGCTGCGCGAGGTGCGCGGCGCGGCGGCGCAGTGGGCGACCATGCGCGACGTGGCCCGGCGCCTCGAGGGGTTGGGCTACGACTCGCTCTGGCTCTACGACCACTTCCACACCACGCCAGAGGCGGCGCTGGAGCCGACGTTCGAGTGCTGGACGTCGATGGCGGCGCTGGCCGAGGCCACCTCGACGATCCGCCTCGGCCAGCTCGTCACCTGCGCCCAGTACCGCAACCCCGCCTACCTGGCGAAGATGGCGTCGTGTGTCGACGTCATCAGCGGCGGCCGCGTCGAGGTCGGCCTCGGCGCCGGCTGGAAGCAGGACGAGTTCGCCGCCTACGGCTACCCGTTCGGCACCATCGGCGGACGCCTGCGCCGCATGGCTGACACGGCTCGCATCCTGAAGGCGATGTGGACCGAGGAACGCGCCACCGTCGCCGGGCGCGAGTGGTCGGTGCAGCGCGCGATCAACGAACCGAAGCCGCTCCAACACCCGCACCCGCCGCTGTGGATCGGCGCCAGCGGCGAGAAGGTCGCGCTGCGCCTGGTCGCCGAGCTGGCCGACGGCTGGAACTACAACAAGGGCCCGGACGGCTTCGTCGCCAAGCGCGACATCCTGCACGCCCACTGCCGCGCCGTCGGGCGCGATCCGGCGACGCTGCGCATCTCGGCCGAACGCCACTGCGCGATCTTCGACAGCGCGGCGGAGCGCCAGGCGTACATCGACCGCTGGTGGCCCGGCGCCGAGCCGGCGCGCATCGACGCGTTCCTCGACGCGGCCTGCGTCGGCTCCACCGCCCAGGTCACGGCGCAGTTGCGCGGTTACGTCGACGGCGGCGCCGCGCTGCTCATCCTGTGGTTCCAGGACCTCGCCACCGTCGGCAGCGGCGATTCGATGGCCGAGCGCTTCATGCAACGCATCGCGCCGGCGTTGCGGTGAAGGATTCTCACACGGAGAACCGGAACAACAGAGAAACCCGCCTGAAGGATCGGCCTTCTCGGTTGCTCCGGTTCTCCGTGTGAATCCTGTCTTCCTCTCACTGACCGCTACCGCCGCACCGGCACGCCGTGCGCGGCGAGATACGCCTTGCACGCGCCGACGGTGAACTCGCGGTAGTGGAAGATCGACGCCGCCAGCGCCGCGCTGGCGCCGCCCGCGGTGAGGCCCTCGCGGATGTGTTCCAGCGTGCCGACGCCGCCCGAGGCGATCACCGGCACGCGCACGGCGTCGGAGACGGCGCGCGTCAGCGGAATGTCGTAGCCGGCCTTGGTGCCGTCGCGATCCATACTGGTGAGCAGGATCTCGCCGGCGCCGAAGCGTTCCATGCGTTGCGCCCATTCCACCGCGTCGAGACCGGTCGGCGTGCGACCGCCGTGGATGAACACTTCCCAGTGCGCGCCGGAGCGTTTCGCGTCGACGGCGACGACGATGCACTGGCTGCCGAAGCGCGCGCAGGCCTCGGCGACGAACTCCGGCCGCTGCACCGCGGCGGTGTTGATCGACACCTTGTCGGCGCCGGCGTTGAGCAGGTCGCGGATGTCCTGCAGCGCGCGCACGCCGCCGCCGACGGTGAGCGGCATGAACACCGTCTCCGCCGTGCGCGCCACGACGTCGAGCAGGATCGGGCGCTGTTCGTGCGAGGCGGTGATGTCGAGGAAGGTGAGCTCGTCGGCGCCCTCGGCGTCGTAGCGCTGCGCGACCTCGACCGGATCGCCGGCGTCGCGTAGACCGACGAAGTTGACGCCCTTGACGACGCGGCCGTCCTTCACGTCGAGGCAGGGAATGATGCGGCGGGTGAGCACGGCTAGCGCGCCCGCGTCGCGGCGTTGTCGGCGAGCTGGATCGCATCGGGCAGCGACACCGCGCCGGTGTACAGGGCGCGGCCGACGATGACGCCGACGACGCCGTCGGGCTCGCAGGGCAGCAGGGCGGCGATGTCGTCGAGCGAGCCGACGCCACCGGAGGCGATGACCGGGATGCCGACGCCGGCGGCGAGGGCGCGCGTCGCGGCGACGTTGACGCCCTGCTGCGTGCCGTCGCGTTCGATGTCGGTGTAGATGATGCATGCGGCGCCGCGGTCGGCGAAGCGGCGCGCCAGGTCGATCGCCGTCACGTCGCTGGTCTCGAGCCAGCCCTTCACCGCCACCTTGCCGTCGCGCGCGTCGATGCCGATGGCGACGCGGCCGGCGAAGCGGCGGCAGGCCTCCTCGACCACCGCCGGCGTCTCGAGTGCCGCGGTGCCGAAGATGACGCGGTCGGCGCCGAGGCCGAGCAGCGCCTCGGCGCGCTCGACGCTGCGGATGCCGCCGCCGACCTGCACCGGCACCGGCAGCGCCGCGCACAGCGCCGCGATGGCGGCGCCGTTGACCGGGTCGCCGCTCACCGCCCCGTCGAGGTCGACGACGTGCAGGTAGCGTGCGCCGGCGTCGACCCAGCGCCGCCCCATGGCCACGGGATCGTGGCCATAGACCGTCTCGGCGGCGAAGTCGCCGCGCAGCAGGCGCACGCAGCGGCCGCCCTTCAGATCGATGGCGGGCAGGATCAGCATAGCGGGCGTCCGAAGTTGGCGAGAATCGCCAGGCCGATCTGCTGGCTCTTCTCGGGGTGAAACTGGCAGGCGAAGAGGTTGTCGCGCGCGATCGACGAGACGAAGTCGCCGCCGTAGTCGGTGGTGGTGGCGATCAGCGACGGGTCGGCCGGCTCCACATAGTACGAGTGGACGAAGTAGACGAAGGCGCCGTCGGCGACGCCGGCCAGCGGCGCCGCGGGAGCGCGCATCTGGAGTTGGTTCCAGCCCATGTGCGGGATGCGGAAGGCCTGATCGGCCGGCGGCGTGAAGCGCACGACGCGGCCGCGCAGCAGGCCGAGGCCGGCGACCGGGCCGAACTCCTCGCTCTCCTCGAAGAGCAGTTGCAGGCCGAGGCAGATGCCGAGAAAGGGGGTGCCGCGCTCGACGACGCGACGAACGACGTCGACCAGGCCGTAGGCGCGCAGGTTGTCCATGCAGGCGCCGAAGGCGCCGACCCCGGGCAGCACGACGCCCGGCGCGGCCTGGATCTCAGCCGCGTCGCGCGTCACGCGCGCCGGCACGCCGACCTGCTCGAAGCCTTTCTGCACCGAACGCAGGTTACCCATGCCGTAGTCGATGATGGCGATCATAGATGCGTCGCGATCGTCGCCTGTCGCCGACCGCTCCGGGCTGGCCGCCCGGCGATCGGCGGGGGGCGATTCAGAGCGAGCCCTTCGTGGAGAGCACGCCGCGCACGCGCGGGTCGATCTGCGTCGCCTGGTCGAGGGCGCGCGCCAGCGCCTTGAAGGTCGCCTCGATGATGTGGTGGGCGTTGCGACCGCGCACCAGGTCGACGTGCAGGTTCATGCCGAGCTGGTTGACGAAGGCGAGCAGGAAGTCGTGCACCAATTCGGTGTCGAACTGGCCGACGCGGGCGCGCTTGATCTCGACGTTGTAGACGAGGAACGGGCGACCGCTGATGTCGACGACGACGCGCACCAGGGCCTCGTCGAGCGGGCAGGCGGCGTCGCCGAAGCGGCGCATGCCGGCCTTGTCGCCGAGCGCGTCCTTGAACGCCTGCCCGAGGGCCAGACCGACGTCCTCGACGGTGTGGTGCTGATCGACCGCCAGGTCGCCACGCGCCCGCACGGTGAAGTCGAAGAAGCCGTGCCGGGCGACGGCGTCGAGCATGTGGTCGAGGAACGGCACGCCCGTATCCACCGCCGCCTGGCCGCGGCCGTCGATGACCACGGCGGCGGTGATGTCGGTCTCCTTCGTGGCGCGCGCCACGCGCGCCGTGCGCGCCTTGGGCATGGCTGGGGCTCCTCTCACGCGCGGAAGCTCTGCTGTCGGGGAGTCGAAGTCAAGGCGACCCGTCTCGCCGAACGTCGACGCGGCGGCGCCCGGCCCGGTTCACAGGTTCAACTGCTTCGCCGGCCGGACGACGATGTCGGCGATGTTGACGTGGATCGGCTGGGAAACGGCAAACAGCACCGCCTCGGCGACGTCGTGCGCGCTGCCGAGCAGCTGGCGCGCCTTGCTCTCCAGGGCTGCGATCGCCGCCTCGGGCAGGTGCGCACCGGGCTCCACCGTCGCGTCGACGCCGGCCATCTGCGCGAATCCGGCGACGACGGCGGGGTCGAAGTGACGGGCGAAGTTGGTAGCGATGGCGCCCGGCATGACGTTGACGACGCGGATGGTGTCCTCCTCGAGTTCGCGCCGCAGGGTCGCCGAGATGCAGTTCACGGCGTGCTTGGTGGAACCGTACACGCCGGAATCGGCGCGCTGCGCGGCGATCGAGGAGATGTTGACGATGTGCCCCTCGGCGCCGCAGGCGCGCATGGCGCGCACCGCCGCCTGGCAGCCGACCAGGAGCGCCAGAACATTGGTCTCGAGCATCGCCCGCCAGTGCTCCGGGTCGGCGTCGACGATCGGCGCCGGGTACGACAGGCCGGCGTTGTTGACCATGATGTCGAGCCGCCCGGTGGCGGCGACGGCGCCGTCGACCAGCCCGCGCACCTGGGCGACGTCGCGCACATCCAACACCGCCACGGTGGCGCGGCCGCCGGCCGCCTCGATGCGCGACCGCGCGGCCTCCATGGCGTCGCGCGTACGCCCGGCCAGGGTGACGTGCGCGCCGGCGGCGCCGAAGC
>Ga0105044_10000197_pt1 | contig 69478 bp, 55 predicted proteins | sample MAT01_FD_78092 | JGI IMG/M metagenome (GOLD analysis project Ga0105044, IMG submission 78092) | Freshwater microbial communities from Lake Fryxell liftoff mats and glacier meltwater in Antarctica - MAT-01 | ecosystem: Environmental > Aquatic > Freshwater > Ice > Liftoff microbial mat | place...
ACGCCGCGTTCCTCGGCGCGCCCGTGCGGTAGGGCGGCGTGCGGTTGCCGTCGGGTGGCGTCGTGCTGTCGTCGCGCGGGCTGGGTCTCAAGCCCGAGAGTCGCTCCGCGTGTCGTCGCGCGGGCTGGGTCTCAAGCCCGAGAGTCGCTCCGCGTGTCGTCGCGCGGGCTGGGTCTCAAGCCCGCGGACTATGGCGCGCTTCAGAACCAGAAGCGCCCCGCGGGCCTTCGGAGGCCGGGTCTTCAGACCCGGCAAATTGCTCGCCCTGCCGGTAGCTCAGGTAGTACGCCGGCCGCGCGTCGTCGGTCACCTCCTGGCGCTTGACGTCGCCGACGACGCCAAGCACGCGGTGATGCACCGACAGTTCGTAGTTGCCGCCATAGACGTAGCGGAACTTGCGGTCCACGGCGCCGTTCGGAAAAAACCGCCGCTCGAACTCGGCGGATACAACGACGCGCTGCTCGGCTGTGCCTGGTAGTGGCGTATCCCCAGGGCCGAAGACCTCCCGCTCGGTGAAGTAGCGGCCCATGGTGAGTGGCCCCCGAGAATCGGCAGGAAGTTCGACGAGACATCGAGCTTCTCCAGGGCCGTACGCCTCGTCGCCAAGGCGCGCGAGCGCAAGCAGGATCAGTTGTTCAAATTCCCCGAGGTAGCCAGCCACGGCATTTATATGCTGCACATTGCGCAGTAAATCAACCTTCGGGGATTCGGCGCGCTTGAGAACCAGCGCGCCCTGCACAAGGCGGCGCGTGTATTATCCTTCCACCCCATTTGCTGCTCCGGAGGAATGCCATGACCGCAGTTCGCACTTCCGCCCTCTCGCTCGGTATCGTCGTTGTCGCAGGCTTGGCCTTGTCGAGCCTGGCGCCGTCGGCCCTGGTGCTGGCGCAGGCCCAGGCGCCGTCGGCCCGCCCGCGCCTGATGACCGTGCGCGACACACAGAACTTCGCGAACGTCGGCGGAGTGGCGATTTCGCCCGACGACCAATGGGTGCTCTACACCCGCACGGTGCGCGATTGGGACGATGCGCAGTGGCGGACAAAGACGCATCTGTGGCGCGTCCGAATCGACGGCACCAGTGCGCGGCAACTGACCTTCGGCGACGCGAACACCACCGCGCCCGCGTGGTTCCCGGCCGGGGACAAGATCGCGTTTCTCTCGTCGCGCGGCGCGGCGCCGGCCACCGCCGACAGTGACGCCGGCGGCAGCCAGGTGTTCTTCATGCACATCGATGGCGGGGAAGCGTGGGCCGCCACCAAACATGCCGGCGGCGTGGCGTCGTTTTCAGTTTCGCCCGATGGCAAGACCTTGCTGCTGACCGCACAGGAGCCGCTGTCTTCCGAAGACCGACGCCGTCGTCGGGACCGCGATGATGCCGTGGTCGTCGATGAGACGTTCCGATGGTCGCACCTCTGGACGTTCGATATTGCCAGCGGCACGGAGAAGCGGCTGACTGAAGGGCAGTTCGTGGTGAGCGATCCGCAATGGTCACCCGATTCCAACAAGGTGGCCTATGTCACGCGGCCCAACACCAAGGTGGACGATGCGGCGTGGTCGGATGTGTGGATGGTGGAGCTGGGCGGCACCCCGCGCAAGTTCTACGAAAACGCCGGGCCGGACACGAGCCCGCGATGGTCGCCTGACGGCACCATCCTGGCGATGGCGTCCAAGACGCAGTCGGGCAACACGCAGTGGTACGACAAGCTGCACCTGTTTCCGGTGGCGGGCGGTGCGCCCAAAGTGCTGCTCCGGGATTTTGATCTCGATTTCGGTGGGCCCCTCTGGTCGCGCGACGGGAAGCTCGTGTACTGGTCAACCGGGAAGGGCACACGGACAGAGCTCTTTGGCGTGGACGTCGCGACCGGGGAACTCTCCACCACGCGCGCGCCGATGGTCGGCGTGAGCGGCGGCTTTGAGCTCTCGCACGACAACAACACATGGGTCTTCTCGCACAGCGCCGGCACAGCCTCTGGTGATCTGTGGGCCGTGCGGCGTCAGGGGAGCGGCTACGCAGCACCGGTCCGCTTGACGACGTCAAACCCGTGGATCGCGTCCGAGAAGGTGCAGCTCGGGCAGGTGGAGACCATCAAGTGGACCAACTCTGACGGAGGCGCTATCGAGGGCGTGCTCACCAGGCCCATCGGGTATCAGCCCGGCACGCGTTATCCGCTGATCGTCAATCCGCACGGAGGGCCGAGCGGGGCCTCCACCGAAGGATTCAGTTCGTTCAACCAGGTGCTGGCGGCCAACGGTTTCCTCGTGTTGCAGATCAACTTCCGCGGCAGCACGGGATACGGGCAGAAACACGTGAATGCCAATCAGAATACGTGGGGCATGGGTGACTACGACGACATCATGAAGGGCGTGGACTATACGATCGCGCAGGGGTGGGCCGACCCGAATCGTATGGTGGCATATGGCTGGAGCTACGGCGGCTACATGACGTTCTGGATGTCCACGCAGACCGACAGGTTCAAGCTCATCTCGCCAGGCGCAGGCCTGACCAATCTCTATTCGATGTATTCGACCACCGACATTCCCGCGTATCTCGGATGGTTCTTCGGCACGCCGTGGGACAACCAGGCGCTGTACGACAAGCTCTCGCCCATCCGCCACGTGAAGAACGTGAAGTCGAAGATGCTCATCATGCATGGCGCCGACGATGCGCGTGTGCCGCCGACGCAGGCTGATGAGTTCTACAAGGCGTTAAAGGACCTTGGGAAGGACGTGACATACGTGCGCTATCCACGTCAGGGGCATGGCATCACTGAGACGCGGCTGGCCATCGATCGCAATCGACGTTATGTATGCGCGTTCACGGCCGCGGTTGGGCTGACGTCCGCGACGGAAGTCTGCAAGGACGGCCTGCCTGTGGTGGAGGCGCCGGCATCCCAGAAACCTGGTGGCGCGGGTGGCGTGGTGGATGTCGATCTGCCGTGGAGTGGATCCGCCAACGCACCGGAGGGCCGGTGGCTCGACCGTGGGGTGTTTGAAGTGATTCGCCGCCGATGACCCAATCCCTTGAACTCGGCCTCGACACCTTCGGCGACGTCACTGTTTCTGCTAGCGGTGAATTGATCTCCCAGCCGCAGGCCTTGCGCAATGTGGTGGAAGAGGCGATTGCCCGTGCCACCGGTGCCCAGCCGCGCTCGGCGCCAATGCGCGTCATCATCGCCTGGTAGTGCGGCCACAACTCTTCCTTCGCCTGTTCGTCGGTGGCGGCGATGTGTCCCTGTGAATGCACCGCAACTGGCTGCGCCGGTTTGCCGAACTCCGATGGTGCTCACCCACGCCGAAACAGTCCACGCCGACGGATTCGGCCGCTGCCCCCCACGCCCACCTACGTGCGGAGCGTCCCGGTCTCGATTGGCGGATAGATGACCTGGGCTCCCTGGAGCAGCAGGCCATCGCTGCCTCATGGGGTAACGTGCCCGCACTGTATTTCATGTCGAAGCGCGCGAGGCTCAGCGACTGGACGGTGCGCGCGATTGTGGTCGTCACGGTCTCAGGCGAGCCGACGCACAACGCGCTGTCGGGTCCGGCTTCGAAACGTGATCGCCGTCCCGCCGATGTTGCCGGCCGCTACGTAGTGGCCCAGGTCCACGTTGGCCATGTGCCCGGTGAGAGGGCAAACGCCCGATCAAATGCCGTCATCGAGCTCTGAAGGTGGGTGTGATACGCCGCGTAGATTTTGGGCGCTATCGCGAAGTCGCCGATGCGCTTGAGCTGCGCCTCATCAGTGGGCAGCCGAGCGTGGTGTGTGTGCATGCGAGCGCTTCGGCCACGTTGAACACGTACTCGAACTCCTCGTCCGACATGTTGGGGCTCAGGATCTTCACCCCTCCATCGAGACGGACGTGCGCCACGCCTTCAGCGAGGTCTGAGCCGCCACGCACCGTGGCCTCGGCGCTTTGATCCGGCATGCTCCGGAAGCTGTACGTGATGGCGCCGATCTGCACGCCGTTGATCAGGGAATTCGGCCGGCTCTGGTCGAGCCACGCGCCTGAAATGGGGGTGCCGACGAACCCACCGTCGGCGCCGCTACCAATGCCAACTTCGTGAATTCTCGTCTCGTGTATGCCATGGCGGGCTGATATCCCGCTCGACGCGCACGGGCGCCCGTCAGGCGGATCAGACCGAGGCGTCGATGACCCGCACCATGCCTGTGTGCTTGGCGTAATCCAGAATCCGGCGATCCCGCGTGACCAGCGGCACCGCGTACTCGCGCGCGGTCGCCACCAGGCAGCGGTCAAAAGGGTCGGGCAGGGCGTTGGCTGGAATCATGCCGGCGTCGATGGCGATGTCGCGCTCGAGGTCGATGACTCTGAAGCCGGCGCGCTCGATCGAGGTCGCAATCCATCGCTCAACCGGCTGTGAAAGGTGCAGGCGGCCCGCCGTGTGCAGCGCGGTGATCTCAAAGGCCGACACGGTTGAGACGGCGAACGAGAGGACGAGGGAACCCTTCGCGGCGACGCGAAACACGGCTACGAGATCGCGCGCCACATCCGCACCACCACTGGGGATGCGGTGGTGGTGGAAGATGGGTCGCTGTACCCGGCCCTCTATCGGCTGGAGGCCAAACGCCGTCTGCGGGGGGAGTGCGGTGTCAGTGGCGGCTGGCGGGCGAGGTTCTATCGCCTGACTCCGACCGGACAACGACGGCTGCTGCCGGACACGAAGCGGTGGTCTGAGTTTGCCAAGGGGACAGCCAGACCATGCCGGGCAAAATGACGATGGAGTGCACGTTTTCAGCGGCCAGCCGCACGTTGATGGCCGCGGACCTGCGGGCGAGCGTCGCAGGAGGCTCGATGCGCGGCGGTACGTCCCAGGCCCAGCCCGAGTGGGCGAAGGAGTGCGACATCGTGACCGCCTCCGGCGCCCGGTCTCCGATGGTCCGTGTGAAATAGCGAGGTCGGCTCTGGCCAAAGCCCTGGCGGGCCGCGACCGAGTCCGGCTCCAGCCGTCGGGCGCCTTGTGCCGCCAACCTGCTGGGTCTGTCCGAGCAGCCTGCGAAGGGGGTGTTCCTCACGGACGGCGCGAGCGGTGTGGAGGACCTCACGCTGGCGCCCGCATCCAGCGAGAGCTCGATGTCCTCGGAAAAACTGGTTGATGACCCCGAACACCTTGGAACGCGATGTGCCCCCCTTGAACACGATCGCGCAGAACAGCGAGTTCAACGCGGGAAAAGGACCCGCGCCTTCAGTCCGTCCGAAAGTTCATGGCGGAGTTCTTTTGGCAGCAGTAGCCAGACGCAGGCTACGTAGCCAACGGCCACAGCGCTGCGGTAGCCGATTCCCCCGAAACTAAGTTCATCGCCCGCCGAAAGCAGAGGCAGCGCCATAAACCCGCACGGAGCGAAGAGCAACAGCGGAATCGTACCGCTGGGCAACGCCAGCTTGTGTCGACGCCAGAGACGAAAAATCGTAATGCCCAGCGAGACGATTGCTCCCGCGACGAAACCGGCGCCCAAGCCGCGCAACCCAAACGCACCGATCCACGCGACACACCCAGCAACGGCGACGGCGTTTCCGGCCACGATCGCGATGCAGAATCCGCGCATGTCATCGAGTCCGATTAAGAGGTGGTGGTAGATCGTCGCGATCTGGGAAACAAACTGCCACATTACAAACCACACCAGCAGACTGGCCGCTGGCGTGAAACCGCCCGAAAACAGCACGCGCAAAACGAACTCGGGGAAAAGCAGCACCGGCAGCGCGCCGAGGCAGAACAGAAAAATGAGGCGGGGGAGAAATCGTTCGACGGCCGTGGCTTTCTCGGCACCGGCAATGGCCCGGTTCACATACGGCGAAAGATAGAGGCTGTTGGCCGGGCCGAGGATCGCACCAATCGACAGCGCGATGGCCAGGCAGGCTTGGAGAAGCCCGGCTGCTTCCGGGCCGAGCTGCGTGATGGCAACGTAGCGGGCCACCAGCATCGTGCCAGCGATCGAGGCGACGGCGACGTAGGTGTAGAGTGCCGTTTGCAAGATCTGGCGGTGAGTTGTCAGTTCTGCCCAGATGGCGTGGGAATGTTCCCGCCGCGGGCTCCTCAGGCGCGCCCGCAGCACCAACCAGGTGAGCGAAATCAACAGTGTCGTCGCCGGAACGGCACCGAGATAAATTCCACGAATGCCTCCGAGCCAGCAGCCGATGCCGCCGAAGATCAAGAGCACCGCATTGAAGAGCACGGTGAGGAGCATGGACCGCATGCTCTCCTGGCGGGCGGCGAACGTGTTGACGAAAAACATCATCAGCAGCAGCGCCGGCAATCCGAGGATCGCGATCGCCACCGTCGCGTGATGCTGGGCGAGTTGCGGGTCGAGCCGGTCCAGCCACAGCGGCACGAGCGCGATCCCGAGCGCCGTGACGACAAGGGCGATCCACACCATCAGACGCAGAAATGCCGCGTAACTTCTTCTGAATTCCTCTTCGCCGATCGAGTGGCTGCGTGAAAGAAATTTCAGCGCCGTGAACGGAACACCGAGATTCGAAAATTGGGCGAGCGAGATCACGAGCTGGTCGATGGTCGCCACGATCCCGAATCCGGCCGGGCCGAGCCACACGGCAAAGAGTTTCGAGCGAACCATGTTGATAACGAGGGCGCCGGTCTGCGCGATTCCAATGGATGCGATTGTTCGCCACATGATCGTTGGTCCCCTCTGATGTGTTCGTTTCAAAGACATCAGGGATGCACGAAACAAGAGAGCAGAAATGTTATGTATGGGGTCGTTCGGATCGTTGCTCGGCGGTCAGGTGTCGACATCGCCACGTACGCTAGGGGCCAGTGTGCCCGGTATTGTGGATTGGGTTTCCCGTCCGAAGGCTTCCACCAGCAAAGCGGCATTGGCGATTCCATCGTTGCGGAAGTCACCTGCTATGTGCGCACACCGAGCACGTGTGACTTGGTCGCCCATCAGCTTTAACAGGCCTATTGTCAGGTTTGCCGTGCTGAGACGGTTGGGATGAAGGTAAATGCCGCATCCCAGTCGGGCGACACGCCTCGCCTGTTCCCACTGATCCCCAATCCCTGGAATGATAAACTGCGGGACACCCGCTTGGAATGCCAACGCACAGGTGCCCACTCCACCGTGGTGCACCAACACCGAAGCCTTGAGCAACACGGAGGCCAAGGGCGCGAATTCGACCTGAAGCACTGAGGGATGGGAGTGTTCGGGTACGCTGCCCGGCGCGACGCCAAGAATGAGGCCCCTGAAGCCGTTCTGGCGACACACCGCGCGTGCCATGCGAAAAAAAACGGCGCCCGCTCCAGAGTGCGAGCCTCGCGTAAAGACGACAAAGGGCCGCGCGTTGTCTAGAAAACTGAGCACGGCACTTGACAGATGGTTACTGGGCCTGTCCTCAGGTATCGGGAAGCCAGCGCACCTTGTGTTGAAGGGCCAATCGACTTGTGGACGGGCAAACCATTCCGGGAACAACGCGAGATTCAGATCCGGAGAAAACGCCCATTTGTCGAAGAGGCGTCGGATCGGCGGCAGGGTCAGATCGCGGCGGTAAGCGTTTAGCGGAGAGCGCAGCCAGCTGCCCAAGTAGCCATCCATGCCGCGCCACAGGAGGTCGCGCACGAAGCGCAGAGTGACGTTCGCGCCTGCGGGCACTGGCAAGACAAACGATTCGTAGCGGCTCCGCAAAGCCGCTGGTGTGTGATGTACGGTGACCAAGCGCACATCCAAACTTTCGCGGGCGATCCGGGCGCCGAACAGTCCGCTTCGCGCCAGCACCACCGTGCGGCGGGGAGCATGCCGCATCTTCACAAATGCGTGGATCCAGCGAGTGCGACGCAACAGCAGAGGTAGGAAGGAACGCCAGCTCAGGTAACTCCGCCCCATCCACGTTCTCGAGAGGAAAGTCGATACCTCCTGCGCCGCCGCAAGTCCTGATCCGAGATCGGGGGGGGCGATAACAACCTCGAACTGATCACCTGGATCTTTTTCAAACCCCGGCAACGCGACCAGAATGACCTCGTGACCCCGCCGACCAAGCTCTCGCGCGATTAGATAAAGCGGAGATGCGTCCCCAAGTGAACCGATGGCGAAAACAAGAACACGAAGAGGGCTGGAATGTGCATCGCTCATTGGGGCGGGTCTGGAATGAACATCCCGGAAAGGCTAAACCATGGGCCCTCAAAAAACATGACATATTAGTCGGGGCGACTGGATTCGAACCAGCGACCCCCTGCGCCCAAGGCAGGTGCGCTACCAGGCTGCGCTACGCCCCGACCGAATCACCAGTGTACCCCGTTCGCGCCCCTTATTGCAGCGTGTCGAACGTGCAGGCTTCCTCGTACCCCCCGGGGTTCGGCGCGAAGTGGTCCGGCCGCACCGTCAGAATGACCTGCCATCCCGCCGCGCGGGCCGCATCCAGCTCGGCCGCCACGTCCGAAAGAAAGAGGATGTGCGACGGGTCGAGTGCCATCGCCGACGCGATGCGCGTATAGCTGTCTGGCGATCGCTTCGGGCCGACCGCGGTATCAAAGAAGTGGGTGATCAGGGGCGTCAAGTCCCCGTCGTCGGTCATCGAGAAGATGAGCCGCTGCGCCAGGACGCTGCCCGAGGAGTAGACGCCCAGGGTGAGGTCCGCCGAGTGCCAGCGCTTGAGGGCCGGTGGCACATCTGCAAACACCGCGCCGCGAAGTCGGCCGGCCCGGTAGCCAATCTCCCAGATGTGCCCTTGCAACGCCTTCAGGGCAGGCGATTTCCGATCGCGATCCATCAGCCAGAAGGCGTACTCGATGACCGAGTCGAGGAGCTGACCCTGGTCGCCCGATCGCCACAGGGGCGCCCGCATCGCCTCGCGCTCGTCCCGATGCTCCAGCGCGAACTGTGCCGCCAGCTCCTGCATCAGATCTGCGCGCGCCGGGTCACGGACGAACGCCTCGAGATGCGAGCGCGCGTACCCGAACAACACCTCATGGACGAAGGACATCGGCGTGGTGGTGCCCTCGATATCGACAACCACCGCCCGAACGCCGCGCTCCCTGAGTGAGGGCGTCACAGTCCGGGCGGGGGCACGGGGAAATACGATGGACCGAAACAGAGCGGCTGGAAGCGGGCGTCCGCGCCGCTCTTGGTGTAATGCGGCGTCCAGCCGGACGGGTCCTGGAACAGCCGAATGGCGCGAATGCGCCGGTCGGAACACAGATCGAACCAGTGGTGCGTGCCGCGGGGCACACGAATCACATCACCGGCTTCCACCTCGATCGCAAACACGGGACCCTTCGTCGGATGGATGTGGAAGACGCCGCGGCCTTCGATGACGAACCGCACCTCGTCCTCGTCGTGCCAATGCTCACTGCTGAATTTCTTCAGCATCGCGTCGAGGTTCGGCGTGTCCGGAAACACATCGATGACGTCGGCCGTCACATACCCGCCCCTGGCGTTCAGCGCATCGATTTTCGTCCGATAGGCCGCGAGCACGTCGGACGCGGGCGCGCCTGGCGCGAAATCAACGTCGGGCACCGCGCGCTCGTAGTCGATGCCGGCGGCAGTCAGGAATGCCGTGACGCCAGCCGCGTCTTGAATGGTCCGGTCTTCATCAGGAATGCGGATCAGGGCCATGCGCGCTCTCCTTACATCTGCGAACGACGTCCAACGGCTTCGAGCAGGAACTCCATTGCCTCCACGTGGCGCTCGGCCTCGGCCACCGTGCGGCCCCAGGTATACAGGCCGTGTCCCCGCAACAGGAACGCATGCGCGTCTCCGTGTTGTGCCAGCACCTCCGCCACCACCTCTGCTAGGCGAGCCATGTCCTGATCGTTCTCCAGGATCGGCACCCACTCGCGATGCGTGTGTGTGGTCACGCCCTCAAGGCCCTTCAGCATTTCGAATCCCTGAAAGGCGATACCCTTCCCAGCCGCGTGATGCTCTGACAGCATCGTGCTCCAAACAGAGTGCGTGTGCAAGACAGCGCCGGCCTTCCGGGCACGGACGATCTCCACATGCAGCCTGGCCTCAGCGGAAGGGCGATCGGTGGTGGGGCCGACCGGCGTGGCAGTCTCGTCGATCGTCAGGAAGTCGCGCGGCGCCAGCGTCCCCTTGTGGGCTCCGCTGCGTGTGATGCACAACTGAAGCGGGGACTGCGAGACCACCGCGCTCAAGTTGCCGCTGGTCGCGAGCACCCAGTGTCGGCTGTAGAACCGTCGGCCGGCTTCGATGAGCGCGTTCGCTGGGGAGGTACTCAGCATGGCGAACGTCCTCAGTCTGCCCGCAGACTCGACGCGGGATCGATCCGCGCGGCGCGCATGGCGGGCACAAGCGCCGCAACGCATCCGGTGGCCGCGGTCGAGCGTGGCCCGCCATGGTTAAGGTCAGGCACGACGCCCAATACGGTCCAGGGCGATTTATCGGCGCCCGCGCGCGTGAATTCGCGGCCGACGGCTGCACCCTCAAAGAGGGTCCTGGCGGCTGTCTCGTTGACGATGGCCACCAGCGAGGAACCGCGGTGCCGGAAGAGTTGGCGAGTGCCGTAGCGAACATCCTGCTGCAGAGCGTCCATCGCAGGATGGTAAACCAACGGGCCGACGTTCGGGGGGGGGCAGGTGCGGCGAGCGGCCGGAAAGTCCTAACGTAGCGGACTCTCCGACCGTCGTCGCTCGAGGCGGTGTGTTACTTGGTCATCGTGAACGGATCCCCGCTGAATCCCGATCCCTGCAGGGTTCCGGAGATCGAGCGGCCGGTCGTGGACATCGTTCCGTTCATGTTGAAGTCCGTGAATGCGCCGATCTTGACGCGCATCGTCAGGTTGCCGTTCACGAGAATCTGACCCGGTTGCGCGGGGTCCGTGTTGCCGTTGCCGATCCCGGGCAGGAAAAACGTGCCTGTCACGAATCCTGCCGGGTTCTGCGCGAGCGAGAACGTGGAGCCCGCGAGCGGTCCCGCGGTGACCGTCCACGCGCCCGCCGCGCTGCCAACAATAAAGTTGACGTTGCTGCTGGCCGTGCCGCCCTTGCCGTCAGTCACCGTCACCGTGCCGACACCGGTTCCGCCGGGGCTCGCAAACGCCACCTGCACGGAGCTGCCGGTCCGCGCGTTGCCCGCCAAAACCCAGTTGAAGGTCACGGCGTCACCGTCGGGGTCCGAGGCTGTCGCGACGAAATTGAACACCTGCAGGTCGGCAATGCCGAATGTGGGGTTGACGGTCACGCTTGCCACGACCGGAGCCCGGTTTGTGGGCGTCGGCGTCGTGGGCGTGCCATCGCCGCCACTTTTGGAATTACATGCGGCGAGCATGACGAGAAGACTGCAGCTAACCAAGTGCTTGAACATCAGGACTGCCTCCTAGCAGAGCGGGGAGTATATCCCAGACCCGCGCCCAGAATGTCTCTGTTGTTAAGGGCCAGCTGGTGTCAGAATCCCAGCGTGGGCGGGTGGACGACTGCGGCAATATGGGGACTGGCGCTTACGGCAGCCCAGCAAGCCCCGCCCGTGTTCCGCGCCGGGGTCGATTTGGTTCTGATCGACGTCGTCGTCCTCGACCAGAGTGGCCAACCGGTGACCAACCTGACGGCGGCGGACTTTGAGATATCCGCCGACCGCCGACCGCGGCGAATCGTCTCCAGTGAATTTGTCGGTGTCACGCGTGCACGTCGGACCGTGGTGATTGGCAACCCCGGTGTCCCCGCGCCCTCCAGCAACCGCCAGCCCGCCACAGGTCGATCGATCATCTTCGCCGTCGATGTTGACGAAATTCGGGCGGGCGAGGGCCGGAGTGCGATGCGGGCGATCGGCGAATACCTCGATTCGCTCGGGCCCGATGACCGTGTGGGCCTGGTCTCGTTACCCTACGGCACACCCAGGGTAGACCTGACGACGAACCGGCAGATGGTCCGCGACGCGGTGGGGCAAATGGCAGGCACATCGAACCGCATCCGGGAACAGCGCATGACTCCCGGTGAAGCAGCCGGAGTGGCCCTGGGCGATACGGACGCCCTGATGGCGCATTGGGAGCGCACAGCGGGGCTTCCCCCGTCGGGTCTGACTGGCACGGTGTCTGGTGCGTGCGGGCCGCCAGGGCGGCGCCCCTTCGAAATGCCGGCCACTGTCCCTGGGCACTGCAAAGACGCGGCCCAGCGGGCTCAAGACGTCTACCTGCGCCACACGCGCAACATCCTCGACTCGCTGCGCGCGTTGGCGGAAGCCATGGCGCCGATTGACGGGTCAAAGGCCCTGGTTCTTGTGTCAGAGGGCATCAACAACGACATGCAGGTGCGCGATGCCTTGCGCAAGTTTTCTGATGCTGCCGAACGGGCACGGGTGGCGTTGTACGCCCTGCATCTGGATGCACCGCTGGCCGAGGCCGCGGCGGGGGGTGGCAATGCCACTGGCAGCCGAACCCTCGACGATCATCTTGGCTTTGACAGCATGGCCGAAATGTCCCACACGGCCCGGGGGACGGCGTTTCGGGTGGTCGGGAGTGCGGCGGCCGCGCTGCAGCGGATTGATACGGAACTGTCCGGCTACTACCTGGTCACCTTCGAACGGAGTCCCGAGGATCGGGATCGCGATCGCGTCGGTATCGACGTCCGCGTGACCCGGCCCGGTCTTGATGTGCGGGCAAGAAAGGAAGTGGTGCTCGAACCTTCCTCGAAGACGGCGAAGGTCTCCACAAAGGCCCCCGCTGATCCCAAGGGCGCGATGGGGGCCCTGCTGAAATGGCCCGCGTCGGTCCGCGAGATCGGCATCGACCTCGACACGTTTGTGTTTCCAGTAAATGGTTCGTCCGCCGACGCGCGCATCACGATTGCCGTGGAGATTGCGGCTGACGGAAAGCCGGTGGATGTTGGATTCGAGGTTAAGGATGCGACGGGGCGTGTCGTGGCCGATACATTCGACCCGCGTGCGGAGATTCGTCTGCTGCCCGACGGACGCGGACTCTACCCGGTGTCTGTTGTTGTTCCCCCCGGCTCGTATGTCTTGACGCTGGGTGTCATCGATGCCGATGGACGCTGCGGCAGCGTCACACACGCGATTGAGGCGCGAGCGTGGCCGGCTGGCACGGTGCGCATGAGCAGCGTGGTGTTTGGTGAAATTTCCGGCGGCGCGTTTCGACCTGTCGCGCGGGTGGGGGCGGGCCTGATCAGTTTGGCCGTGCGCGTCGAAGTGCACGCCGCTGATGCGGAGATGTTCGCTGGCGCGATCGTGCGGGTGGAGACGTTACGGTTGGGCGAATCGGCCGTGATCTCGTCGCAGGCGGCGCAACTCGCGATGAGTGCCGACCCCTTGAGGCGGGCCGCCACGAGCGTATTGGAGCTCGTGCGGTTACCGCCAGACGACTACGTCATTCGCGTGACCATCGAGGCGGCCGATGGCCGGGTGCTGGGGCAGCAGGCCAGAGTGCTGTCGTGGCCTGGCGCACGGTTATTCTGAGCGCAGGGCGTCGATCGGATTGACGCCGGCCGCTCGTCGAGCCGGAATGGCTGACGCCAGGAGCGCTGCCGCGGCCAGCGCGCCGATGGCCGATGCGAACACCCGCCAGTCTGTCGTCTCCATACGGAACAGGAACGTTTTCGCCGTGGCACTCAAGTACCACGCGCCGACGCCACCCACGATGAGGCCAATCACGACCAGCACGCCCGCGCGAGTCAGCACCATCTGCACCACCTTCGATCGAGTGGCGCCCAATGCCATGCGCACGCCGATTTCGCGCGTCCGTTGTGCCACCAGGTACGCCATCACGCCATAGATGCCGACCGCCGAAATCACGAGACCGAGAAGGCCGAAGAGCCCGAGCAGCAACATGTTGAGCCGCCGCTGCGCCACCTGGCGTCCCAACACCTGCTCCATCGTTCGCACGTTGCGCAACGGCACATCAGGCAGGACGCCGAGCACGGCCGTCTTGACGGAGCCGACAACCTCAAGCGGATTCCCTGAGGTGCGGATGACCAGTTCGGCAAACGTGACACGGCCCTGCGTCAATGGAATGTAGGCTTCGGCTCCGGGGTCGGTCTCCAGGCTGCTCTGATACACGTCGCCCACCACGCCGACCACGGTGCGGTCGCCATTGACGCCCACGGTCTTGCCCACGGCGTTTTCGCCGGGGAACAGCACCTTGGCGGCCGATTCATTGATGATGACCACGTTCTGCGAGCCCGCGCGGTCGGTCGCGTTGAAGAGCCGCCCCTGGCGCAAAGGAATGCCGATGGCATCGTGGTAGTCGGCCGTGATGCGCCGGATGCTGATGCTGCCATTGCGTCCCTCGAGCGTCCGTCCAGGGACGGTGATGCTGGTGGAACTCATGCTGCCGCCCATCGGCATGCCACCCGAGATGGCCGACGCATGGGTGATGCCGGGCACCTGGCGAAGGCGGGTGACGATGTCTTCGAGCTGCGGCGCGAAGTCGGGAAAGGCCGCGCCGGCCACGCTGCGGTCCACCCGCGGTTGAAGCGACGCGGTCAACACGTGGTCGGGGTTGAAGCCGGGATCGATCTTCATGAGCGTCCTGAAACTGCCGATGAAGAGGGCCGCGCCAACCAGGAGCACCACCGCCAGCGCCACTTCGGCCACAACCAGCGCGCTGCGCATACGCTGCTGCGCCACGCCGCTGCTGGCACCGCGCGCGCCTTCCTTGAGCGCGTTCGTCAAGTTCGGCCTGGAGAGTTGCAGAGCCGGCACGATGCCGAACAGTACGCCGGTGACGAGCGAGACCAACGCGGCGACGCCCAGCACGCGAAGGTCCACGGCAATCGTCGAGAGCCGGGGCACGCCGTCGGGCATGGCGGTCCGCAGGACGTTCACGCCCCACCAGGCCGCGAGCAGGGCGAGAACCGTGCCGACCACTGAGAGCAGCAGGCTTTCGACGAGCAGCCCGCGAATCAGCCGCCAGCGACCCGCACCGAGCGCCGCGCGAATGCCGACCTCGCGCTCGCGGGAACTCGCCCGCGCCAGCAGCAGGTTGGCCACGTTCGCGCACGCAATGAGCAGCACGATGCCGACCGCGCCCAGCAGCATCAACATCCACTGCCGGGTCCGCGCGCCAACAATATGGTCGCGGAGGGGACGAAGGCCCGCCAGGGTGTTGCCGTTCCACTGGGGATGTGCGGCCTTGAGCGCAGCGGAGATCTGGTCGAGATTCGCTTGTGCCTGTTCCAGCGACACGCCGGGCTTGAGGCGGGCGATGGTGCTCAGGTACATACTGAAGTTGTTCGGGTTGCGAATGCGCTCGTCCGCAGGCACCACATAGGGCACCCAGAGTTCCGTGGGACGCACAGCGCCAACCGGATACTCGAAGTCAGGCGCCATCACCCCCACCACTGCGTACGATCCGCCTTCAAGCGGAATCATTTTGCCAACGATTGTGGGGTCTCCGTTGAAGCGCCTCCGCCAGAGCGCGTCGCTCATCATGGCCACGCGCTGATTGCCCTCCACTTCGTTCTCCACGGTGAACATCCGGCCCAGCACAGGACGCTCGCGCAGCACCTTGAAGAAGTCGGCCGTGACACGTTGCGACCGCACTTCTTCTGGCTCAGCGCCAGGCTCGCGCAACGTCAGGGCCCCGCCGGCGATGGCCGCCATCGATTCAAACACCTGTTGCTGCGCCGCCCAGTCCATGTAGTTCTGGGGCGCGCTGCTTGAGACCGACGCCGGGTCGGCATTGGGCTGAGCGGTCGAAGCGCCCGGGCCTGGCGTCCGGCGCTCGCCGATCGCCACGAGCCGGTCGTGCTCATCAAAAGGCAGGCCCCGGAGGACCACCGCATCAACGACCGAAAAAATCGCCGTGCTCGCGCCGATGCCCAGCGTCAGCACCGCCAGAGCCACGAACGTAAACGTCTTTGACGAACGCAGGGAGCGGAAGGCGGCTTTGAGATCTTCGAGCATGGTGCCTCATTCGACGCTTCAGAGAGGGGAACAGTTGGCTCAATCCACGGCGCATCGAACAATCGCTTCGCCCGTCCGGTCGATGTCTTTTCCGGTTGTCGACCAGTTGCTCACCGAGACCCGCAGCGCCGCCATGCCGTGCCACGTGGTACCACTGGCCCAGCACGTGCCGTCGCGCTGCAGGCGGTCGATCATGGTGCGAGTGGCGGCATCCGGGTCCGGGCCGGTGGTGACGCGCACCAGCACCTGGTTGAGCACCACGTCAGTGACGACATCCAGGCCCGAATGCGCTCGTAGCTGATTGGAGAGCCGGGTGGCGAGCTGGCAGCAGCGTTCCACGAGATCGCCCACGCCCTGCCGGCCCATCGACCGCAACGCCGCGTAGACGGGCACCGCCCGGCCCCGCCGCGATTCTTCAGGCACAAAGTCGCGCGGGTCACGCTCAGACGCCGTCTCCACAATGTACGCCGCAGCCATCGTCATTGCCGCCCGGTGCGACGCCGTGTGAGCGGTGAAGACCACGCCGCAGTCGTAGGGCACGTTGAGCCACTTGTGGGCGTCGGTAGCCACTGAATCAGCGCGATCGATCCCGCGCACCAGATGCGCGCGCGCCGGACTGGCCGCGGCCCACAGGCCAAACGCGCCGTCCACGTGCAGCCACGCGCCACGGGCCTTCGCGGCGTCGGCAATCTCCTCGATTGGATCAAACGCGCCCGTATTCACATTGCCGGCCTGGGCGCAGACGATGCAGGGGCCCGAGCCGATGGCGAGGGTGTCGCGCAGCGCGTCGGCGCGCATGCGGCCCTGATCGTCAGTGGGCACGCGTCGCACGCGGCTCGCGCCCAGGCCCAGCATCCGAAGGGCGTTGAAGATGGTGTAGTGCGACTCGTCTGACACCACCACGTCGATGGACGGCGCGCCGAAGAGGCCTTGCGCCTCCACATCCCACCCGGCAGCGGCCAGCACATGATGACGAGCCGCAGCCAGGGCCGTAATGTTTGCGCCCTGGCATCCGGTGACGAATCCCGTGCTCCAGTGCGCCGGGAGGCCCGCCAGGTCTTTCAGCCAGCCGGCCGTAATGTCTTCCACCACAGCCACGAGCGGCGAGAGGACGTGCACACCCGCGTTCTGGTCCCACGCCGAGACAAGCCAGTCGGCCGCGGTGGCCGCAGGCACCGAGCCGCCGACGACGAAGCCGTGATACCGCGGTCCTTGCGTGGCCACGGTGCCGCGTTCGGCGGCGTGCGCCAGCGCGTCGATGATGGCGATATCGGGGTCGCCCGTCTCAGGCAGCGCCCCGCCGAGCTGGGCGCGCAAGTCATCGGCCGTCGCGGTGGCGCCGACGTGTCGGTCGGCGATGGTCTCGAGATAGTGGGTGGCGTGCGAAGCGGTGCGATTCAGAAGCGCGGTGCGGTCGGACATGAGTCAATTGTCGGGGTCAGGGAGTCCCGGAGTCCAGGGGGCAGCATCGAAGATTGGAACGCTCATCACGCGCGACCGTCTGATTCTTACGAACGGCCGGGCGGCCGGAGGTGCGAACAGCGCCCAGCCTGGGACGAGTGTCGGTGATTGACCCTTCTGCGTTTGCTGCCCAGGATTTCGTGGCCCGGGTGCAATCGGCCATGCATTGGCTCGCCAGATTCACCGATTGTCGATAAAATTGGACGGATGGAACGCAGGGACAGGGTAAAGGCTGGCGTGGTCGCATCCGGGGTCGTGGCCCTCGTCGCGCTCACTGGGCAGGCATGGGCGCAGGGGCCGCCGGCACCGCCGGTACAGGTCGTTCAACCCGGCGCGCCCGGCAAGCCGAGTCGTGAGTTGAGTGCCTCCGAGCAGCCCAAGGCCGTTGCGTCGAAGCATTCGCCGGCCGACACAAAGTTCATGCAAGGGATGATCGGGCACCACGCACAGGCCGTGGAGATGGTGGACCTGCTCAAGACGCGCACCGAGCGCGAAGACATGCGCATGCTGGGCTTGCGCATTGAGGTGTCGCAGAACGACGAAATCAAGATGATGCGGCTGTGGCTGGAAACGCGAGGCGAAACCGTGCCGAGCGAACACGCGCATCACATGCCCGGCGGCATGATGCCCGGCATGCTGACGCCGGATGAGATGGCGAAGTTGCGCGCGGCGAAGGCCGCCGGGTTCGATCGATTGTTTCTGGAAGGGATGATCAGGCATCACGGCGGTGCCCTGGTCATGGTGCAGGAACTGCTGTCGTCGCCGGGCGCGATGCAGGAAGCCGAGATTCATGATTTTGCAACGCACGTAGACGCTGACCAGCGGATGGAAATTCTCCGCATGAACACCATGCTGAAGGGCCTCAAGAAATGAAGAAGCAGTCGATCTGGATTGGGAGTGTGCTGGCGTGCCTGTGTGTGTGGGCCGTCGAGGGTGGAGCGCAACAGGTACAGCAACCGGGGCAGGACCCGCGCGTGGGCCTCAAGGCCGGCGCGACCGATGCCGGCGTGGCCGCGCGCAACATGGAACTTGTGGCGAATCTGCCGAAGCCCCCAGGCTTTGGTGATGCCACCGGCACGGGTGGTCTGGCCTTTGCGAATTCGGATCTCGCATTCAAGGGTGGCAACCTGTTTATCGGCAACTTCGCCGGGTTCAACTTCTACGACATTGAGGACCCGCGCAAGATTCGGCTGCGGACGTCGGTGCCGTGCCCGGGTGGACAGGGCGACCTGTCGATTTACGGCAACCTGCTGTTCATGTCTGTCGAGCAGGGGAACGGCCGTGTGGACTGTGGCGCGCAGGGAATCACCGGCGCGCCCAATGCGCCCAGCGCGGAGCGCTTCCGCGGCGTTCGTATCTTCGACATCACCGACATCAACAAGCCCGTGCAAGTAGCTGCGGTGCAGACGTGCCGTGGCTCACACACGCACTCTTTGGTGCCGAATCCGAAAGACCTGTCGATGATCTACGTGTACGGGTCGGGCACCGGCGGTGTCCGCTCCGACCAGGAACTGGCGGGCTGCTCGAGCGGCAGTCCGACCGATGATCCGAACACGGCGCTCTTTAGTATCGACGTCATCGCGGTGCCGGTGAAGAACCCGGCCGCCGCCAAGATCGTCAACCGCCCGCGCATCTTTGCTGATACGCAGAGCGGTGCCATCGCCGGTCTCTGGCCCGGTGGCGCCCACGGTGACGGTACGCAGCGCACGTCCACCACCAACCAGTGCCACGACATCACGGTGTATCCCGAACTGGGCCTCGCCGCCGGCGCATGCTCGGGCAACGGCATTCTGCTCGACATCTCAGACCCGGTGAATCCGAAGCGCCTGAGCGAGGTCTCGGACATCAACTTCGCCTACTGGCACTCCGCCACGTTCAATAACGATGGCACCAAGGTCATCTTTACGGATGAGTGGGGCGGTGGCACCTCGCCGCGTTGCCGTGAGACCGACCTGCCCAGCTGGGGCGCCAACGCCATCTTCGAAATTCGCGACAAGAAGATGATCTTCCGCAGCTACTACAAGTTGCCCGCGCCGCAGACCGAGTTCGAGAACTGCGTGGCGCACAATGGTTCGCTAATCCCGGTGCCCGGCCGCGACATCAAAGCCCAGGCCTGGTACCAAGGCGGCGTGTCGGTGTTCGACTTCACCGACGCCACACGCCCCGTGGAGATTGCCTTCTTCGATCGTGGCCCGATCTTCGCCGACAAACTCGTTACCGGTGGCTATTGGTCCACCTACTGGTACAACGGCTTCATCTACGGGTCGGAAATTGCCCGCGGTGTGGACGTGTTCGAACTCAAGCCGAGCGAGTTCCTGTCCGAGAATGAGATTGCTGCCGCGAAGCTCGTGCATATGAACGAGTTCAACGCCCAGTCGCAGCCGAAGATGAGCTGGCCTCAGGTGCCGGTGGTGGCGCGCGCGTACATGGATCAGCTGACGCGCAGCAAGAGCCTGAAGGCCGAACAGGCGACCGCGCTCAACGACGCGCTGACGGCCGTCGAACGCGCAGGCGCGGCCGACCGCGCCGCTGCCGTCACCGCCCTCGAAGCGCTACTGCCCGCGATTGAAAAACAGGGTGGGTCGGCCAATCCGATCGACGCGGCCAAGTACCGCGCGATGGTGGCGACGATTCGCGGCGTCGCCGCGAAGTAGTCGAGGTCCCGGAGTCCGGGAGTTCCGAGGTCATTGTTCTGCCAGCAGCTTCCTTCGTGAAGCGGCCAGAGCGCTTTTCTGCGCCGCGCTCAGCATCGGATAGTCCAGCGTCAGCCCCTCCATCGTCTCGGCGATGATCGCGGCGACGGCGGCGCGCATGAACCACTTGTTGTCCGCCGGGATGATGTGCCACGGCGCCCAGGCGGTGCTCGTGTGCGTGAAGACGTCTTCGTACGCCTTCATGTAGTCCTTCCAGAAGCCGCGCTCGTGGACGTCGCCCGATGAGAACTTCCAGTTCTTCGCCGGGTCGTCGATCCGCTCCAGGAATCGCTTCTTTTGCTCCTTGCGCGAGACGTTCAGGAAAAACTTGAGGACGACGGTGCCGTTCTCGACCAGGTAGCGCTCGAAGTCGTTGATGTGCGCGAACCGCTCGTGCCAGATCTTCTTGTCCTGCTTCATGTCCTCGGGCATCTGCTGGCCCTGCAGGATCTCCGGGTGCACGCGGGCAATCACGACCTCTTCGTAGTGCGAGCGATTGTGGATGCCGATGCGCCCGCGCTCGGGCACGGCCTTCATGGACCGCCAGAGATAGGCATGGTCGCGCTCTTCGGCTGACGGCGCCTTGAAGCTGAAGACCTGGCAGCCCTGCGGGTTGATGCCGGACATCACGTGCCGGATGGTGCCGTCCTTGCCGGCGGCGTCCATCGCCTGAAAGATGATGAGCATCGAGTACGTGTTCTGCGCGTACAGGCGGTCCTGCATCTTCGAGAGCTGGCGCACGCCCTCCTGGAGCAACTCCTGAGCATCGCCCTCGTCGCTCAGCCCTCCGGTCCAGTCTGAGCGGTGGTCCTTCAGGCGAACGCGCTTGCCGCCGTTCACCGTGAGTCGCTTCGTGATCGTTCGCAGGCTCTTCATGTCCACCTATCTTACGGCTTGATGATGAGCGCCACTTCGCGCGTCGCGTCGTTGGTGCCGTCGGTCACCACCACCTGCAGGCGATAGGGGCCGGGTGCGAGCTGGTTCAGCGGCAGTGAAATATCAAGCGACGGCTGCGTACCCGCGTCCAGCAGCCTGTCGAAGGTCACGACCACCGTGCCGTCAGGTGCGAGCGCCGAGATGGTGGCGGTCAGCGGTGACGGGGTGCGCTGTACCGCCTTGAAATAGAGGCGCAAGGTGTCGCGTGCGACAAACGTGCGGTCGAGCGTTGGGTCGAACGGAACGGTCAGCGGCGGTGCCGGCCACGTCGGCGGCACCACCGGAGCCGGTCGCGTCATTGACGGCGTGGTGCCGCGAGCGACGACTTCCCGCTGCGTCGTCTGAACCACGGCAGGCGGCAGGTCGCGCGCGATGGGGACATGTGGGCCATCGGCATACGCAATCAGCAGATCCGTCAACTGGAGTGCGTCCTTAGAAAAATCAGGCACATCAAAAGACAGATACACCGACCCGCCGGCGCTGAGCTTCTTGCTCGTGGCCGAGGCGCGCAATTGGTACGAGCCGGGTGCGAGTTGCATCTCCGAGATGATGGCGTACGTGACCTTGTCGGGCACCGCCACAAGCCCCGGTCGGGGCCGCAGGGTTACTTTGGCGCCCGAGCCTTGTTGTTCGCGCACTTTGGCGCCCTTGACGTCAATCGCGTACATCCCGTATTCGATGTCGTCGAGCAGCCGGTCCGAGTCGCCCTCTTGCATCATTGTTGTCGGGACCGTGAGTTCCAGCGCGATGACGACAAGCGCGTTCTTGCCGGTGGTCGGCCCCGGCGGCATGGGAATCGCCTGAAGGCGAAGCGGGAGGTCGTTCTTCGGCAGCGCGCCGCCGACCAGCCGATTGAGCTCACTTGTGGCCTTCGGCGGAGGCGGCGCCCCTTCGAGTTGATACCCGCGCCGGTAGCGCAGGGTCAGGTCAGGCCGGCCTTTGACCTCGACATCGATCGGCCGGTAGCCCTTGCCACTCATGTCCGAAGGATAGAAGCCCAGCAGGTAGTAGTTGTCGAGGTCGGCGATGATCTGCGAGATGCCGCCGGTGAAGTCGTCGGTGTTGACCACGGCGAAGCCGCCGGTTTCTTCCGACATGATTTCGAGGCCGTGCTGGGCCTGTCGAACCCACGACGTCCAGTCTGTCGGGGAGCCAGAAACTTCGTTGCCGACACAGGGGTCAGCGCCAATGCCCCTCTCGCCGCGAGGCGGCGGAAAACACTCCTCCATCAATTTCTGGGGTGTGATCGCTCCGCGCGGATCGATCGAATACGTCGCCACGTTGCCACGGCGCATGGCGTTCATGGTGTTGAGCAGCTGATATTCATAAGCCGGGGCTGCCTGCCAAATCGAGTTGCTGACCACGGTGGCAACCTGCTGTCCGCCATCAAACAGACCGCTGATGTCCTTTGCCACGTTCTCAGATACGAGGATGAACGCCTTGCGGCGTTTGTCGCCACTGCCCAGGATGCGGGCCGCGTCCTCCAGCGCGCGGTACAGGCTGCGGTTGGCGTTGAGTTCCTGAATCTCGCACCCCGGGTCCAGATTCGACGCGGTTGCGGTTTCAACGTCGCGCGGTTGACCGATTGGGTCGCACACTTCAAGCGGTCTGCGGGTCGGCCTGCGCCCCTGGAACCGATCGATCGACCCCAGCAGACGCGACCGGTCGTCGGTGACTTCCACGCCGTGTTCGCCACCAGTCTGAATCAGCGACATCGCGGATTCGGCTCCCAGGTCGTTCACCACTTTGCGCGCGATGGCCTTGACCGTGTCGGTCCGGCCGCGATAGGTGTGCAGGTCGTCGAGCACCATCACCACCAGGCGTCCCGCCTTCGCGCTCGTGTTGCTGGCCACGTCCACGCGGGTCTCAGGCGGCAGACGCGGCAGCTCAGTCGCGCGCTCAATCGAGCGCTGGACCTCGGTGAACGTTTCGATGCTCTGGGGCTTCTTCCGGTCTTTGAGGATGAAGTCGTCTTTGGTCAGACCATGGACGCGCTGGCCGGCCTTGTCCACGACCACCACATCGATCTCGACCAGTTCGGTCGCGGTCCGGAAGACCGGCGGCTGCTGGGGGCGTTCCTGTGGGCGTGCCTGCAGTAAACTGCCGGCGAGTACGGCCGTGGCCGTCGACACGGCGAGGGCGACAAAAGCGGTGCGGGACACATCGGGAATTATAGGGGGACGGGTCTCGGTCTGTGGAACAGTCCCTGGACGTCAACTGTGAGGTCCTGGGACTGTTCCACGGCCCGAGACCCGTCCCCTTTGAGCTATAGTTTGCTTGCCCAAGGAGCCCGCTATGAAATACCTGTTCCGTCTCGTGCCGATTCTCGTGTGTGCGGCTGCTGCCGCGCCCCTGTCCATTGAGGCCCAGCAGGCCCCAGCCGCGTCGATGTCCACCACGGCAACCGCCGGCCGGGAACTGCCAAAACCCAACTACGATCTCGCATTCCGCTGGACGTCCACCAAGGTGGGCAAATACGTCTTCAGCACCGCCGTGACGCCGCACTGGCTCGAGTTCAGCGATCGCTTCTGGTACCAGTATGAAACACCGGCCGGCATGAAGTGGTGGATGGTAGATCCGGTCAAGAAGACCAAGACGCCGGTCTTTGAGAACGCAAAGCTGGCAGCCCAGCTCACACGCATCCTGCGCACGCCGTATGACTCGGAGCACCTGCCCGTCACTCAGCTGCGCTTCTTCGACAACGACACGAAGATCCGGTTCAGCGTGTCGTTGCCTCGTGAGTCCAGAGTCGTGACGGCCTCTGGCGCGGAGATGAACGGGATGACGCTGACCGAAGCCGAGATTCGCCAGCAACAGCAAAGTGGCCGTGGTGGCGGGCGTGGCGGCGGTGGTGGTGGACAGGGCGGTCGCGCCGGTGGCGCCGGCTCTGCGACGCCTGCCGGCAACAAGACGTGGTGGCTCGAATACGACATCAGTACCGGCACCGTGGTGCTTAACGACAAGCACGAGCCGGAGCTCACGGCGCCGGCATGGGCGCAGGTGTCGCCCGACAAGCAGACCATCCTCTTCGCGCGCGGCCAGAACCTGTTCATGATGGACGCGAAGGGCTACGCCGTTGCTCAGAAGACACCAAACGACCCTTCGGTGGCGGAAGTGCAGCTGACGACCGACGGCGAAGAGAATTATGGTTATGCGCCGACGCAGCAGGGCGGCCAGGACGAGGACGAGCAGGAACAGGGCGGCGGCGGTCGCGGCGGGCAGACCACGCAGGGTGCGGCCACGGCCACTCACGAAAACGACAAGAAGTTCGGACCTCGTCGTCGCTCGGTCGGCGTGTCATGGTCGCAGGACCACAAGAAGTTCTCGCTGCAGCGGACCGACTCACGCAAGGTGGGTGACCTCTGGGTGATTAATTCGCTGTCGAACCCGCGTCCGCGGCTGGAGACCTACAAGTACGGGATGCCCGGCGAAGTGAATCAGCCCCAGGCGGAACTGCAGGTGTTCGACATCGCGTCACGCAAACCGCTGAAGCTCATGACCGAGTCGTTCAAGGATCAGAACCTCGGGTCGTCATCGATGGCGCTCACCAATCTGCAGCGCGAGAAAAGTGACACAGCGACGCGCTGGATCACACCAGCCGGCGACAAACTGTTCTACACCCGGTTGAGCCGCGACCAGAAGCGGTTCGACGTGGTGGAGGCCGACACCACCACGGGTGAAGCCCGCGTGGTTGTGGCCGAGCGCCTGAATACCTATATCGAGAGCCAGCCGATCCGTCTCATCACCAACGCGACGGGTGGAAAAGAAATCATCCACTGGTCCGAGCGCGATGGCTGGGGCCACTACTACCTGTATGACATCAAGGGCACCCTTATCCGGCAGCTGACCCAGGGTGAGTTCGTCAACACCGGCGTTGTGGGCGTGGACGAAAAGGGTCGGCTCATGTATGTCCACGCCGTTGGCCGCGAAAAGGGTGAGGACCCCTATTACCAGCATCTCTATCGCGTGAATCTCGACACGGGCGAGATGAAGCTCGTCACGCCGGGCAATGGCTCGCACTCGGCGTCGATGAACGACAAGGCGACCTTCGCGGTCGACAACTGGTCGCGCATCGACATGGCGCCCGAGTCGGTGCTGTATGACTCGCTCGGCAACAAGGTGATGGACCTCGAGAAGACCGACGTCTCAGCGCTGATGGCCGCTGGCTTCAAGTACCCCGAGGCCTTCACCGTCAAGGCCGACGATGGCGTCACGGACCTGTATGGCGTGATGTATAAGCCGTTCGACTTCGACCCGGCGAAGCGGTATCCCATCATCGAATACGTCTACCCGGGGCCGCAGACCGAGAGCGTGACGAAGACGTTCACGCCGCGCCAGGCCAACGTGATGCTGGCGCAGTTCGGGTTCATCGTGATCGAAGTGGGCAATCGCGGTGGCAATCCGCAGCGGTCGAAGTGGTACCACAACTTCGGTTATGGCAATTTGCGCGACTACGGGTTGGCCGACAAGAAGGCGGCCGTGGAGCAGTTGGCCAAGCGGCATCCGTGGATCGATCCGAACCTGGTGGGCATCTACGGCCACTCGGGCGGCGGGTTCATGTCCACGGCGGCGATGTTCGTGTATCCCGACTTCTTCAAGGTGGCTGTGTCCACGTCTGGCAACCACGACAACAGCGTGTATAACCGCGCCTGGAGCGAGAAACACGACGGTGTGAAGGAGATCGAAAAGGACGGCGAGGTCACGTTCGAATACGACATCGACAAGAACCAGGACCTGGCCAAGAACCTGAAGGGCAAGTTGCTCCTGATGACGGGCGATATCGACAACAACGTGCACCCGGCGGGTACATTCCGGGTGGTGGATGCGTTGATCAGGGCCAACAAGCGCTTTGATTTCCACATCATTCCCGGAAAGCGGCACGGCTATGCCGATGCAGGCGATTGGTCCGCAGCCATGCGCGCCGACTACTTCTGCAGGTACCTGCTGGGCTGGGCGCCCACTGACGCCGACATCATGGAGCTGCAGCGCGAGGTGGCGATCCGCCGGTGAGTGTCCGGAATCAGAAACGACCTCAGAGGTCGTTTCCAACGCCGGAAGTGGGGAAACGACCTCTGAGGTCGTTTCTGCCGGCCGCTCTCGGCGTCGTGCTCGTCGTCGCCGCCCTGATCTACTTTGGTGGTGGCACAAAAGATGTGCCGCCTTCGGCCGTTCGCGACGGCGCACCCGCGTGGTCGCCTGACGGGAAACAGATCGCGTTTTATTCAGAGGTCGGCGGCAAACCCGCCGACCTCTTCGTCATGGACGCGAACGGCCTTCACGTCCGGCAACTGACCGACACCTCCGAGGCCGAAGGCTACCCGGCCTGGTCCCCCGACGGCCGGCAGATCGCCTTCGAATCGCACACGGCCGACGGGAACTTCGACGTGTATCTGATGCACGCCGACGGCTCGAACGTACGCCGCCTGACCCGCGAACCTCGCCGTGACGTCGGGCCCGCGTGGTCGCCCGATGGCGCGAAGATCGCCTTCATGTCGGACCGCGGCGGCAAGGAGTTCAACCTCTATTGGATGAACGCCGATGGCTCCGGAGTGGAGCAGCTGACCTTTGGTGAAACCGACTGGTTCCCCCAGTTCTCTCCCGACGGGCGCCGGATCGCCTTTCACCGGTGGAGCGACGTCCATGTCATCAACCTCGATGACCGCCGGCCAACCCGCCTGACCGTGGATCCCGACAACGGGATGTACCCGTCCTGGTCTCCCGATGGCACGAGCCTCGCGTTCATGAGCCGGCGGGGCGGTCCCACCGCCATCTTCACGATGAACGCCGATGGCTCGAACCAGCAGACCCTGGTGCGGCTGGCCACCGGCAGCGCCATTGACCCCCGCTGGTCGCCAGACGGGGCCACCATTGCGTTTGTCGCCGTCCCTGAAGGGGCCGCGTCAGAAGCCCAGGCCGCCACCCAGAGCCGGGTCCTCTACACCGTGAACGTTCAAACCAAGGCGATCGTGCGGTTGAGATAGGTAATGAGACTTGTCTCATCTTAGTGATAGGATCCTCGGGAGAGCCGACCGTGACCCCCGCGCCCGCTGCCCCCATTTCCCTGAGTGACCTCGCCGTTGGCGCCGTGGCCCGCCTGCATGAGGCGCGGCTCGATCCCGAGGCCTGCCATCAGTTGCGGTCCCTTGGCCTGACCGAATCGTGCCAACTCCGTCTCTGCAAGACCGGCGAGCCCTGCATTGTCCAGGTGCGGTCCACCAGGATCGGCATTTCCGGCGCTGTGGCCCGCCGCATATTCGTGGTGCCGCTTCCGGTTGGCGTGGGTTGAGATGAGTGCGTCCTCGGTGGCGCTGCTCGGGAATCCCAACACCGGCAAAACCACCCTTTTTAATCGTCTCTGCGGCGCCCGCGCAAAAACCTCGAATTTTCCGGGAACGACCACGGCCATGCGGGTCGGTCGCAGCCAGGTTGGCGCGGATACCATCGAGGTTATTGACCTTCCCGGCTTGTACTCCCTCCAGGGGGAGTCGCCCGAAGCCGCCATCGTCCGCGGCGTCCTGCGCGGCGACACCGAGTCGCGGCCGGGCGCGGTTATCGCGCTGGTGGACGCGTCCAACCTCTTCCGCAATCTGGTCCTCGTGGCCGAACTCCTCACGTTTGACGAACCTGTGGTGGTGGCCCTCAACATGGTGGACATCGCCGAGCGTACGGGCCTGCGCCTCGATGTGCCAACGCTCTCGCGTCGGCTGGGTGTGCCGGTCGTGCCAATGGTGGCGTCGAAGGGCATTGGCCTTGATGGCCTCCGCACCGTTCTGGGTTCGCTCCCAACGGTACAAGTCCGTCCCACCGACCTGCCCGCACCCGATGCGAGCCTCGAACAGTTCACCACGTGGATCGACGATGTGCTGAATGATGCGTATCCGGGCGGTGCGCCGGCCGCGGCGCTGGACGCGCGGACCGAACGGATCGACCGCGTGCTGACGCACCCGGTGTCGGGAACGCTTGTGTTCATTGGCGTGATGGGTGCGCTGTTCTGGACGCTGTTCGAATTGGCCACCGTGCCGATGGACCTCATCGAGCTGACTTTTGGATACCTGGGCTCCGGTGTGAGCGCCGTCCTGCCGGCTGGCGCGATTCGGGATTTGCTCATCGATGGCGTTATTGGCGGCATCGCCGGCACCGTCGTGTTCCTGCCGCAGATTTGCCTGCTCTTCTTCATGATCAGCCTGCTGGAAGACACGGGCTATCTGGCGCGCGCGGCGTTCGTGAATGACCGCATCTTCCGGCGCTTTGGCTTGCCCGGGCAGGCGTTCGTGCCTCTGCTCACGGCGCATGCGTGCGCGTTGCCCGCCATCATGAGCACCCGCCTGATTCCCGATCGGCGCGATCGCCTCGCTACGATCATGGTGGCGCCCTTCATGAGTTGTTCGGCGCGGCTGCCGGTCTATATTTTGCTGACCGGGCTGTTGTTCGCCGACCGGCCGGCTCTTGCCGGACTCGCATTCGCGGGTTGCTACCTGCTGGGATCCGGCGCGGCATTTTTCAGCGCGTGGCTGTTTGGCAAGACCGGGCTCAAGGGATCCCCACGACCGATGGTGCTGGAACTGCCCACCTACAAGCGGCCGTCGCTGAGTAACGCGCTGCTCACCGCCAAGGATCAGGGGCAGGCGTTCCTCCAGACCGCCGGCACCGTCATCGTCGCCATCTGCGTCGTCATGTGGTGGCTGAGTGCGTATCCGAAGGTTGGCGCACCTGCCGAAGCCGTCGAGTTGCGACAAACAGCCGACTCTGGTGTTGCGCCTGCGGTGGCCGACGAACTTCGCGCGCGCGCTGACGTGCTTGAGGCGCGGGCGGAACAGTCCGGCAGTTTCGCCGGCATCATGGGCCGCACGATTCAGCCGGTCTTCCAGCCGCTCGGCTACGACTGGCAGCTCACCGTCGGCGTCCTCACGAGTTTCCTCGCGCGCGAAGTGTTCGTGTCGACGATGTCGGTGATTGTGGGCGGCGGGGCAGAGGCGGAACCCGATGAAGGCATCCGTCAGCGCATTCGGACCATGACGAGAGACGACGGGTCGCTGGTGTTTACGCGGGCGACGGCGGCATCCGCGCTGGTCTTTTTTGTGCTGGCGATGCAGTGCCTGCCGACACTCGCGGTGACGCGGAAGGAAACGGGCAAGGTGAAGTACGCCGTGATCCAGCTCGTGTACATGTCGGGTCTGGCGTACGTGACGGCGCTGATTGTGTATCAGTCGATGCGCGCTGTGGGGATCAGCTGATGGGCTGGCAGGACTGGCTGGTCAGCGCCGTCGCCGCCGTTGCCGCGGCCATCGTCTTCTGGCGCACGCTGGGATCGTGGCGGGATTCGAAGCCCGGCTCGCCGAACGATCCCGCCTGCGACGGGTGTGCGGTCGCCGAGATGGCGAAAGACAAGGCATCGAAGTCCTGAAGTCCCGAGGTTCACGGAAGTTGCCTCCGCGAACCCCGGGACTCCTGGACCCCAGACGTCGCTATCTATTAATCTCCGCCATCATCGGATCCGCGCGCACAGTAATCGAGCTCGCGTACGTCTGACCGTTTGCCGTCATCGTGACGCGATAGGTTCCCGGCGTGACCGCACCGGCGCCACCGCCGCCGCGTCCGCCACCACCGCCGCCACGTCCAGCAGGCGCTGGTGCGGGATTGGGCGCAAGCAGGCAGGCGCCGCCTCCGCCGCCGCCGCCACGTCCACCGCCACCGAAGCCGGCGCCACCGGCAGGAGGCGTCGGTGCGCCAGCGGCCGGCGCCGGCGTGTTCCATCGCATCGCCCACTCAACTTTGGCGATACCGGCCTTGGCCGGGAACGAGGCCGAGCAGGTATTGCGCCCCGCAGCGTCGCTGATCTCGAACGTGACCTGGCCGGTGACGCGATCACTCAGGTAGTAGTTGATTGCCGCGTTCCGGCTCGGGTTCTGACCGATGAACGAAATCTCGCCACCGTTGTGCTGCGGCTGGATGTTCAGCCACTGCGTCGCGACTCGGTTCTCGAACAGGTGCGCGGCCGCGCCGCGCACAGTCGGCGTCATCTGCTGCAGGGGGGTGATGTCGTCCATGACCCAGAGGCCGCGTCCATGTGTGCCGGCGATGAGGTCGCCGTCGCGGGGGTGAATCAGCAGGTCGTGGACGGCCACGGTCGGCAGGTTGTTGTTGAGCCGCTGCCATGACTGGCCACCGGTCAGCGAGTAGAAGGCCGCGAACTCAGAGCCGGCGAAGAGCAGGTCGGGGTTTTTCGGGTCCTGCTTCACCACGTACATCGGGTTGCCGTCGGGGATGTTGTTCGTGATGTTCGTCCACGTCTTGCCGAAGTCCGTCGTCTTGTAGACGAAGGGTTTGTAGATGGCGAACCGATGTCCCGTCACCGTGGCGAATGCCGTGCCGTTGGTGTGCCGGGACGCTTCAACCCGGCTGACCCAGATGTCCGGTCGCGGATTGCCCGGCATGCCTGCCGTGCCGACCTTCGCCCAGGTTTTGCCGTAGTCGCGCGTCACCTGAATGTTGCCGTCGTCGGTCCCAATCCAGATCTGGCCGGGCTCGACAGTCGATTCCGAGATCGTGATGATCGTCGCGTGGTATTCGGCGCCACCGCCGGGGTTTTCGTCCGGCGTCATGCCGCCCGAGAGGCGGCTGGTGCGCTCGGGGTCGTTCTGGGTCAGGTCAGGGCTGATCAGCCGGTAGGTGGCGCCGCCGTCGAGCGACATGATCAGATGGTTGGACCCGATCATGATCGCCTTCGGGTTGTGCGGCGAGAGAATGAACGGCGTGGACCAGTTGTAGCGGAGCGGTCCCATTTGCTGCGGCTGCACGCCCCAGTTTGCGGCCTCGGCCTTTTTCTCCATCTCCGGCGTGATGTATTCATTCCAGTTGGAGATGTTCGCCTTGCTCGGACGAATGCTCTCGCGCGATCGCGTCTCGGCATCCGATCGCCCGATGTTGCCGCCTTGTCGATCCGGCTGCGATTCGGAATAGATGTTTCGATAGTTGGTCGGGTCTTGTTGTGTGTGATACCCGTCACCGCCTGAGATATTGAACCAGTCGCTCAGGTAGATGCCCTGCGCGCGTGTGGCCGACGGGCCGCACGAGCTGCCGGCATCCTGGAGGCCGCCGCACAGGTAGTAGGGTTCGCGCATGTCGGCCGACACCGAGTAGTACTGGGTGAAGTTCTGGTTTTCGAACCGCAGGTCATTCACGCCGTCGTCGTGCGTGAGATTCAGGCCGCCGTCGCTGCCGATGTAGTAGCGGTTCTTGTTGTGCGGGTCGTGCCACATCGCGTGCCAGCAGTGGCCGCCGTTGCCGCCGCCACCTTGCGTAAACGTCTTGCCGCCGTCGGTCGACCGCCGGTACCCGATGTTGTAGCTGAAGATGTATTTGTCATCGAGCGGGCTGATGGAGATGTGGTTGTAGTAGAACGGCCGAGTCAGGTAGCGATCGAGGAACGTCCACGTGTCGCCACCATTCTCGGTCCGGTAAATGCCGGCGCCGAGTTTTGTCATGTCCGCGTACTCGGGGTTCGGGGTGCCGCCACCACCACCGCCGCGTCCACCACCACCGCCACCGCCTGCCTGCGCGGGCTGACCCGGCGTGGGCAGTGTGGCCGGCGGCTGGAAGCCGTGCTCAATGTGCGCCATCAGCACCTTCGGGTTTGAACGCGCGATGGCGAGGCCAACCTTGCCCATGTCTCCTGCGGGCAGCGTGTTCGTCAGCTTGCGCCAGCTGCGTCCGCCGTTCGTGCTCTTGAAGATGCCGCTGTTCGGGCCGCCGCTGTTCAGGCGCCACGGGTAACGGATGCGCTGCCAGAACGAGACATACAGGATCTCGGGGTTGGTCGGATCCATCACCATGTCGATGGCGCCCGTCTGCGGGTCATTCGGCAGACCGTCAATTTGCTTGACCCACGTGGTACCGCCGTCCGTGGTCTTGAAGACGCCGCGGCTTCCGATGGGGCCATAGATGTTGCCGATGGCCGCCACATAAACAGTGTTCGGGTCTTTCGGGTGCAGGATGATCTTGCCGATGTTGAACGTCTCCTTCAGGCCGACGTTCGTGAACGTGCCGCCACCGTCGGTCGACTTGTAAATGCCGTCACCCCACGCTGCGGAGTTGCGGCCGCATTCTTCGCCGGTGCCCACCCAGATGATGTTGGGGTTGGTCTGATTGATCTTGACGTCGCCGATCGAGGCAGCACCGTACTGGTCAAAGATCGGCTGCCAGTTGGCGCCAGCGCTGGTGGACTTGAACACGCCACCCGAGGCCGAACCGACAATCACGTGGGCGAAGTCGCTCTCCAGCGCGTCCACCGACGAGATGCGACCGACCAGGTTGGCGTTGCCAACGTTGCGCCACCGCAGATCCTGAATCATGGGATCGGTGGCGGTCGCCGGCTGCGCCGACAGCGCCGCACCGCTGGATGCGAGCGCGGCAATCGCGGCCAAGAGGGCCGCAGCAGCGACACGTATCCGGGACAAGGCAGAAATCAACATGGATCTTTTCTCCTTCGGTCTTCCGACCGGCAGTCGTAATTGGGAACCGAGCGGATTGTGCCAAAATCGAACGCAAACGTCCAGCCCGTCAGCGGTCGTCAACGGTCGAGCATGCTCGGCAGGCCCTCTCGCTCAACCCAGTTTCTGAACCCGGCGATCGCCTGGCCACGATGTGCGACGGCCAGCTTGTCCTCGTCGCCGACTTCGCCGAACGTCTTGCCATACGGGGGGTAATAAAAGACCGGGTCGTAGCCGAACCCGCTCGTTCCGCGCGCCTCGTTCCAGATCTCACCCTCGACGGTGGCCACGGTTTCAAACAACACCCCCCCAGTACCACCGCTAACCACTGCAATCGCACACACATATCGGCTCGTCCATGGCCGTTTGTGTGTGGCCAGCTCTTTCCAGAGGTTGGCGAATTTTTCGGGATAGGTGGCGCCGGGGTAGCGGGCGCTGTGGACGCCTGGTCGTCCACCCAACGCGTCAATCGCGAGTCCTGAATCTTCCGCCAGCGTCACGAGGCCGCTGGCGGCGGCATAGGCGTGGGCCTTGATTCTGGCGTTTTCCGGGAACGTGGCGCCGGTCTCGTCGGGTTCTGGCGTTGGTGGCAGATCGTTGAGCGAGCGAATGGGCAGGGCGAGGCCCCTCAACAGGAGTCCAATCTCCCGCAGTTTCCCTTCGTTCGTGCTGGCAATGAGCAGCGGCATCATCGTGCGACTGCAGGTATAATCCCGCAGTTCCCTCGGTGGTTCCTTCGGGAGGAGTGTCTCATGGTCAGGAAAGTCAATCTTGTATCTTCGTCAATGGTCGTCGTGATCGGCGTTGCGGTGTTTGTGGCCGCGGTCACCGCACAGACACCGAGTCTTGACGATCGAAACGGCCTTCAATCGCCGCAGCAGGCTGCTGCCCAGGACCCTCCCGCGCAGGATCCGCCGGCGACCGGCCGGGGTGGCGGGCAGAATCAGCCGCCGCGCCCGCAGCCGTACGCCAGTGTCATCACCTCGGCGGCCATCACCGACGATGGCATTTTCAAGGTGCATCGCGTCGGCGACCGTCTCTATTACGAGATTCCGAAGGCCGAACTCGGCAAGGACTATCTCCTCGTCACCACCATCAAGAAGACGACAATCGGTGTGGGGTATGGCGGCCAGGCGGCCGGCACGCGGGTCATCCGCTGGGTGCCGCGCGGGGATCGCATCCTGATCCTCGATATTGACTACAGCGTCATCGCCGACGACACCAATCCGATCGCCCAGGCGGTGGGCGACTCCAACAATCCCTCGATCATCCGCACGTTGAACGTCGCGGCGTACAGCCCGACCGGCGACCCCGTCGTCGAGGTGACGCCGCTCTTCACGACCGATGTGCCTGAGTTCTCGGTGCGTGCGCGCGTGGGCGGACGCGGCCTGGCGGCCGACCGCACGTTCCTCGAGAAGGCCGTGTCCTTCCCCGAGAACATCAACGTGGAAGCCACGCAGACGTTCACCGGTGCGGAACCTGCGGCCGGCGCGGGACGAGCGGCCGGCGCCGCGCGCGGCATGCGCGGCACAAGCGCCACCGTGGTCACGAGCTACAGCATGGTGAAGCTGCCCGAGACGCCGATGATGCCTCGTCTGTTCGATGAGCGGGTGGGGTACTTCACGCAGGGCCTGACCGACTACGGCACGGACGAGCATCGCTCGGTGGCCAAGCGGTACATCACGCGGTACCGCCTCGAGAAGAAGGATCCGACCGCGGCCATCTCAGAGCCGATCAAGCCGATCGTGTATTGGGTGGATCCCGCGACACCGAAGAAGTGGGTGCCGTTTGTGAAGCAGGGCATCGAAGACTGGAAGGTGGCGTTTGAAGCCGCGGGTTTCCGCAACGCGATTATCGCGAAGGAAGCACCGGCCAACGATCCCGACTGGAGCCCGGAAGATGCGCGGTACTCGGTGATTCGCTGGTTGCCGTCCACCACCGAAAACGCGTCGGGCCCGCACGTGCACGACCCGCGCAGCGGCGAGATTCTTGAAGCCGACATCCAGTATTACCACAACGTCCAGAACCTGGCGAAGAACTGGTACTTCGTGCAGGTCGGCCCGCTCGATCCGCGCGCCGCCAACCTGCCGCTGCCCGACGACCTCATGGGCGAACTCATGCGCTACGTCGTCGCACACGAGGTGGGCCACACGCTCGGGTTCCAGCACAACATGAAGGCGAGTTCCACCTACACCATCGAGCAGGTGCGCGATCCGAAGTGGGTCAAGGAGAATGGCCACACGCCCACCCTGATGGACTACTCGCGCTTCAACTATGTGGCGCAGCCGGAAGACAAAATCGACCCGGCGGACCTCATCCCGAAGATTGGTCCGTACGACAAGTGGGCCGCGATGTGGGGTTACAAGCCGATTCCGACCGCGAAGACCGCTGATGAAGAGAAGCCGACGCTGGACCTGTGGGCGCGTGAGCAGGATGCCAAGCCGTACCTGAGATTCACGACCGAAGGCCAGGGCGGCACCGACCCGGGCGATCAGACCGAAGCGGTCGGTGACGCTGATGCCGTGCGCGCCACCGCGCTGGGCATGAAGAACCTCGCACGCGTGTCCGAGATGTTGCTCGGCGCCACCAGCAGCCGCAAGGGCGACCCCTGGGCGGAACTCGAGGAAGTCTATGGCCGCATGGTCAGCCAGTGGACGACCGAGATGAATCACGTGACGCGCATGGTCGGCGGTTTCAACTCGCAGCAGAAGCACATCGGCCAGAATGGCGTGCGCTTCGAAATTCTCGCGCGCGCCAAACAGCAGGAAGCCGTGCAGTACCTCGTCGCCAACGCCTTCCAGACGCCGACGATGATGGTGCGGCCCGAGATTCTGCGGCGCATCGAGCCGTCCGGCATCATCGACCGCGTACGCAACGCGCAGTCGTCGGTCATGAACAGTCTGCTGCAGACCGCGCGTCTTGACCGCATGGTGGAACAGGTGGCCATCGACGGGCCGGCCGCGTATGCGCCCATCGACTTCCTGACCGAACTGCGGAGCGGTGTCTGGGCCGAGGTGGCGAAGCCTGGCGCGAACATCGACATCTTCCGCCGCAACCTGCAGCGGACGTACCTGACGATCATGGACAACCGCTTGAACGGACCGACGGCGCCGAGTGCCGAAGTGCGGTCGCTGCTCAAAGGCGAACTGCGTGCCGTCGGAGAGTCGATTGATGCGGCCCTTCAGCGCGGCGGCACCCGTGACGAAGCCACGGCGCGCCACCTGCGTGACGCGATCGACGAGATCGCGACCATCCTCGATCCGCGGGCGATGCGCGACCGGACGCCGCCAGCCGCCGGCGCGGCAGGTGGACGAGGCGGTGGGGCGGGACAAAGACACTAGAGAGGTCCGCGGGGCCGTTGGTCCCGTGGGTGCGTAGGTTCGTGGAAGCAAAGGGCTCACGCGAGTTGGCTTCGGCAGCTTGCGTGAGCCTTTGGTCTGTTTTTCTCTTCTGTGGTCTGCTGGTCCGGCGAATCCGGTGCGGGAAAGAGAAGAAGCTCGAAGGGGCGAAGGCCCCTTTGCTCCGCGGACCCACGGACTATTTCAATATCTCTCCCACCACCTCCCGCTGCTTCGCGATGAGTTCCTCAATGCCCTTGTCGGCGAGTGAGAGCAGCGCGTCGAGTTGAGCGCGGTCAAACGGCTCGGTTTCGGCCGTACCTTGCAGCTCGATGAACTTCCCGTTCGACGTCTTCACGACGTTCATGTCCACTTCGGCGACCGAGTCTTCTTCGTAGGCCAGATCGAGCAGCGGCGTCTGCTGCACAATGCCCACGCTCGTGGCGGCCACGTAGTCAGTGACCGGGATGGTCTTGATCGCGCCCTGGGTGCGGAGCCGATCGAGCGCGAGCACCAGCGCGACGAAGCCACCCGTGATCGACGCCGTGCGCGTGCCGCCGTCAGCCTGGATGACGTCGCAGTCGATCCAGACCGTGCGTTCGCCCAGTGACTTGAGCGCCATCACCGATCGCAGCGAACGTCCGATCAGCCGCTGGATCTCCTGGGTGCGGCCGCCAACCTTGCCGGCCGTGGACTCTCGCTGCGTGCGGGTGGACGTGGCTCGCGGCAGCATGCCGTACTCGGCCGTCACCCAGCCCTTGCCGGTGCCGCGCATGAACGGCGGCACCCGATCTTCGATCGATGCGGTGCAGATCACGCGCGTCTGGCCCACTTCAATGAGGACAGATCCTTCAGCATGCACCAGGACGTTCGGGGTCATGGTCGTGGGACGCAGCGCATCAGCCGCGCGTCCATTCAGTCGTGTCATGAAGCTCCTTTAGTGAGGCCATCAGGGGGTGCGTTGCACCCAGCGTGTCCCGCGCCGCAGCGGGTGCCGCAGGTCGAGGTGTCCTACGAGCGTATCAACTTCGTGGCCGTCCACCAGAATCTGCACAGCCGTCACCTCGGGAAGGTTCACGGTGACCGCATTGACGATCGCGTACACCGTCAACACCTCGTGGAGGGATCCGCCAGGGTGCCCGGTGACGATTTCGCGACTGACGTCCACGTACGCCTCGCCACGACTGGTGAGGAACAGCGCTCGCAGTGTCACTCCTGCGGGAATGGCCGAGGCGTGTCCCGGCGGCGCCGCCCCCAACTGGCGTTCCACGATGCGTCGTGCCTGATCCGCGGGCGAGGAGGCGTAGAGCACGTCCTGTTCGACGGCAATGAGCCCATCGCCACCTGGCGCCACGTAGAACAACGTGGCAGAAATTCGGCGCGCATCTCCGGGCGCCCCGTCAGCGGTGTGACTCGTGGCCGCCGAGCCCTCGCGCAACGGCGTATCCACAAGCCAGCCGGGCAGCCAGAGCGACACCAACCACACGCCCAGTGCGGCGCCCGCCACCGTCAGCGCGATGTAACCCCAGAGCCGTCGGGTCAGGGTCATCGGTCACCCCCACCGAACGTGGGCCATCCGGCGCGCAGTTCGCTGATGACGCCAACCATGACCTCTGCCACCGCCCCATGAAATGCGCTGCTGCCCAGCCGTTCGGCGTCAGCCACGTTGGTCAGGAAGCCCATCTCCACGAGGATGGCCGGCATGTTGGCGCCGACGAGGACGCGGAGCGGCGCTCGATGGAAGGGAGCGGTCTGCGAAGGCAGACCCGCATCCCCCAACCGGGCAGCCAGCATCTCGCCGAATTGTGACGAACGCTCGGCGTGGGGCATCTGCGCCAGTCGCCAGGGGACCGTGCCGATCACGCGCATGCCGCCCCCGACGACGGGCACGGACTGGTCGGGGTCGGTGCTCCCCGGTTGGCCGCCGGCGCTCGACGCGTACTCGGCCGGGTCGAGCGACTGCACCTGCCAGCCGCGCATGGTCGGCATCGGCGAGCCGTTGGCGTGCAGGCTGATGAACACGTCGGCCTTGTTGTTATTGGCGAGCGCCGCGCGGCGATCGATCGCCACGTCGGTATCACCGTCGCGGGTCAGGATGACGCGCAGCCCGAACCGCGATTCCAGCATGCCCTTGAGCCGCTGGGCCACCGCGAGCGTCACCTGCTTCTCCTCAAGGCCCGATGCGCTGCGACGGCCAATGTCGGCCCCGCCGTGCCCGGGGTCAATCACCACCGTGCGGAGTGTGCCGGGCCGATCGATGGCCGGGATCGGCGCCACCGGCTCAGGCCGGGCAGGTGTCGTCGGCGTGGCGCCGAGCAGATCGAGGGTGATCCGCGTGGCGTCCTGCGCGTCAGCCTGTCGCACGTTGCTGACGCCTGCGCCCAGGTCCAGGTACAAGGCCGGCCCATCGGCGCGGATACCCGACAGCCATTCGGCGGGCACCGACGCGAGCGGTGTCAGGTCGAGCGCGTCCGCCTGGAAGCGCACGGTCACGATGTTGCCTTCCCGCGTGGTGCGTGAGGTGGTGGCCGGGTCGACCGTGATGACCAGCCGTCCTCCGGCGGCGGTGCGCTCAAATTGCGGCGCAACCTTGGGCACGACCGCGGTGCCCATGACGATCAGGCGCGATCCGCGCCGGATGTCGATGCGGCGGTCGAGCAAGGGATCCAGTACCCGCAGAAAATCAATGGGCACGAGCCAGGCCCCGGCATCCTTGGTCACCGGAGCCGACAGCGACACGAGACGTCCGCCAGCCGAGACCGTGGCCTGCCCCTCGGTCAGCGCCACACGCTGCGAGCCGACCGCCAGCGCCACACTGCCTGTACGCGCATCCTCGCGCATCGCAATGTTGAAGAACCGCGCCAGGGTGTCAAGTGCGACGAAATCGGTCGTGCCTGAGGTTCGCACCACCGGGAGCGTGCGGGTCCCGTCGGAGCCGATCACGCGATAGGGCAGCGGCGCCTGAGTCGTGGCACTCGCCAGCATCAGGCTCCAGAAAATGACGACGACGGCCGTACCGCGGGAGAGCAAGTGCTAATGATAGCAAGCGGGCCGCCGCCGATCAGGCCATAATCGGCCCATAATCGGCAACGACGCATGGACTCCTGGGTGACATATGGCTTGCTGGCCGTGGCCGTCGTGCTGCTGGTCCTGACCCTGCGGTGGTCCTGGGTGCTCCGGCGGACCCTGTCGGCCCGCCAGGAAGATCGGGTGCGCCTGCTGGCGCTCTTTGAAGGCAGTCCGCTTCCGACCTGGGTGTTCGAGAACGAAACCCTGCGGTTCGTTGAAGCCAACGACGCCGCACTTCAGCAGTACGGCTACACGCACGACGAGTTCACGGCACTCACCGTCCGCGATATCCGTGTGCCTGAAGAGTGGCACATGGTGGATTGGCTGGCGACGCTGGGCTCGTCCGAAATTCCCGTGCAGCGCGCCACGCACCGGCGCAAGGACGGCACCCGGCTTGAGGTGGCGATTCACTCGCGCCCGGTCACGTATCTGAACCGGCCGGCACGGCTCGCCATCGTCCAGGACATTACAAGCCGCCTTGGTGTGGAGCGCGCGTTGCGTGAGAGCGAAGCGCAGTTCCGCGCGATGTCGGAAGCGTCGCCCGCCGGTGTCACGATGATGACGGCCGACGGCGGCATGCGGTACGCGAACCACGCCGCCATGCGCATGCTCGGCATGCCGCTGGAGCGTGCGTTGGGTGATGGCTGGATGGCCGGGGTGCATGCCGACGATCGTGAGCGCCTCAAGGCGGAATGGCTGGCGGCCGCGGCGGCGCGCGAGGCGTACACGGGCGCTGGCCGCTTCCTGCGCGCCGACTTCTGGTGGCGCATCCGGACGTCGCCGGTCTGGTCCGGGGGCACGTGTCTCGGGCACGTGGCCGTGATCGTGGATGAAACCGAGCAGCGCAGTGCCGACGAGGCGCTGCGTGAGAGCGAAGAGCGGTTCCGTCAACTGGCCGAGCATACGCCGGCCGTGGTGTACCTGGCCGAACCTCGGACCGGCAGCATGTTGTTCATCAGTCCGGCGTACGATCGGATCTGGGGCAGGAGCAGCGCGTCCCTGTATGCGAGCCCGTGGTCGTTCCTTGACGCCGTCCATGAGGAGGATCGCGATCGGGTGCGGCAGGCGTACCAGCATCGCCTGACGCGCCTGTCGATCCAGTACCGCATCGTCCGGCCCGACGGGGAATTGGTGTGGATCGAGGACATGCAGTTTCCCATTCGCCGGGCGGATGGCGGCATTTATCTGGTGGCCGGACTCGCGTTTGACGTGACGCGCCGCATTCGTCTGGAAGCGCAGCTCATTGAGTCGCAGAAGATGGAGAGCCTGGGCCGGCTTGCCGGCGGCGTGGCGCACGATTTCAACAATCTGCTCACCGTGATCCTGTCCTATGCCGAGTTGCTGAAGGAGCCGGCCGTCGGGCACAGCGAAATCCTCGCCGGACTGCATGAGATCGATACCGCCGGCCAGCGCGCGTCGGCGCTCACGCGGCAGTTGCTGACGTTCGCGCAGAGACAAGTCGTGGATACGCGCGTGGTCGATCTCAATCACATCATTGCGACCCTCGAGCCGCTGCTGCGGCACCTGGCGGGCGACGACATCAAAGTGGACGTGCGGCTTGGCGCCACCGTGCCCACAGCGCGTCTGGACTCCAACCAGATCGATCAGGTGGTGATGGACCTGGTCTCCAACGCCCGAGACGCCATGCCCAGTGGAGGAACGCTGCGGGTCGAAACCGCGACTGTGCTGGGGCCGATCGAGGGGACGGTTGTGCCGGCCGGCCAGTTTGTGGCGCTCACGGTGGCCGATACCGGCACCGGGATCCCGCCCGAGATTCGCGCGCAGGTGTTCGAGCCGTTCTTCACCACGAAGCCCAAAGGCCAGGGCACGGGACTCGGGTTGTCCACCGCGTTCGGGATCGTGACGCAGTTCCAGGGATTCCTCGAACTGTCGTCGCAGGTCGGACTCGGCACAGAGTTCACCTGTTATTTTCCCACCGTGGGGGCCATCCTCGAGGAAGAACCCGAGGGGCCTTCGTCGCCGCCGGTCACGGGCGGCCACGAGATGGTGCTGGTCGTTGAAGACGAGCCGGCGGTCCGTGATGTCGCGCGCGCCACGCTCGAGCGCGAGGGCTATCGAGTGGTGTCCGCCGCCAACGGCATCGAAGGCATGGCCGCAGCTGCCGCCTGCGGGGGCGAACTCGATCTGATCGTCACTGATGTTGTGATGCCTGAAATGAGTGGGTGGGAAATGGCGGAGCGGCTTCGTGCCGACCGGCCCGCGCTCAAGGTGCTGTTCACCTCGGGCTACAACGAGGAAATTGCCAGCGCCGATGGACGCGTGGGCAAGGGCGTGCACTTCCTGCCGAAGCCGTACCTGCCGGCGATGCTGTCGCTCCGCGTGCGTCAAGTCCTCGATTCGCATTGACCGCCGCCTGATAAGCTTGCCTCGGCCATGGTGCAGGATGGTGATCTCGATATCGTTCGGCGACTGGCCCATGGCGACGGGGCCGCGCTGGGTGATTTGTACGACCGGCATGGGCGGACGGTTTTCGCCTTGGCGGCGCGTATCCTGGGGGACCACGGCGAGGCCGAGGACCTGACGCAGGACGTATTTACCCTGGCCTGGCGAAACGCTGCGAAATACGACGCGTCGCGCGGGGTGGTGGCGGCGTGGCTCCTGGTCACGACCCGGACGCGGGCGATCGACCGCTTGCGGAGCCGGCGGGTGCGCCCCCGATCCGCCGGGGCATCTGAGATTCTCCGGATGGACGCCATCCCCGACACGGCGGCGTCCGTAGAGATGATTGTGGCGAGTGAGCAGATGGCCGCCCGGGTGCGGGCGGCGCTTGAGACCCTGCCTCCGGAATATCGAGAGCCGCTGAATCTCGCGTACTTCGAAGGGTTGAGCCACAGTGAAGTGGCCGAGCGCACCGGGACGCCGCTCGGGACCATCAAGACCAGGGTGCGATCCGGCCTGGCGCGGTTGCGTCAGGCGATGGACGCCGGAAAGGAGCGCTGACGAAATGACTCACGAAGACGTGCAGGCGTCAGCGTCCGAGTACCTCCTGGGCTCGCTCGATGAGGTGACGGCCGCGCGAGTGGCCTCGCACCTGGCGGGATGTGATGCCTGCCGTGATGAGGTGCGAGAGGTGGCGCGCACGCTGGATGCGCTGGCGCGATCGGTGCCGGAAGTGCATCCTCCGGCCGCGTTGCGCGATCGAATTGTGGCCATTCCATCGACCGTGCCGCAGGTCGCGGCGGTTGCCCCGTCGGTGGCAATCGCGCGGCCGCGCCCGCCCCGGATCGCGCCGTGGTTCGCCGCCGTGGCCGCCGCATTGGTCGCGGCCGTCGCGATGTGGCAGGCCGCCAGTGCGCGCGCCGAGGTCGATCGGTTGCGCCAGGAACTGGCGGACGTCAGGTCCATGGCCGGCCAGACGCTGGTCGCCAATGCCTCGCTCCAGCAACAGGTGGATGACTTCACCAGACAGACCAACGTGTTGCGGGCGTCTGATCTGGTGTCGTATTCACTGGCTCGCCAACCGGGGGCGCCCGAGGGGGTGGTCCGTGCCCGCGCGTATGTCACACAGCAGCGCGGCCTTGTGTTCACGGCCGAGGGCCTGCCCACCCTGCCTGCCGGCAAGGTCTACCAACTCTGGGTGATCGTCGATGCGAAGGCGGTCAGCGCCGGCCTGCTGTCGCCCGACTCGGCGGGCCGCGTGTACGCGCTTCTGACCACGCCCGACATCGCGGCCATGCCTGGCGCCGTGGCCGTGACCATTGAACCTGCTGGTGGCTTGTCACAGCCGAGTACCCCGCCGATTCTGGTCGGGATCGCACAGCAATAGGCGGCATCGACTCGTCTCGCAGGCGGTCGTGCCTTCGCCCGATTTTTGGGTAGAATCACCGGATGTCTACTTCGTCCCATTCGCCACTGATCTGTCTCACTGTCCTGGCGTCATCGCTCGTCGCCGGCTGCGGCGGGACTCCCGCCGGGGGACCGCCAGGTGTGGGTGGGCGAGGGGGCGGTCCCGGGGTGCCCGTCGAAATCGTCACCTTGGCGCCGGTGCCCGTGGAAGACGCCAGCGAATTGGTGGGCACGGTCAAGTCACGCCGGTCCACGATCGTGCAGTCGCAGGTGGAGGGCTTTCTGACGCGCATCGCCGTCGTTTCAGGTGCCCGCGTGAACCCCGGGACCGTCCTTTTCGAGATCGATTCCACCAGCCAGCAGGCGGCGGTGGCGGCGCTCGAGTCCACGCGGGCCGCCCGCGAAGCGGATGCCGCATTTGCGCGCCAGCAGGCGGCGCGAGCGAAGGCGTTGTTTGACGTGGGTGCCGGCAGCCAGCAGGAGATGGAGCAGGCTGCGACGAGTGTGAAGACGACCGAAGCGCAGTTGCAGGCGATCAACGAACAGATCCGGCAGCAGAAGAATGAGCTGGCCTATTACCGCGTCACGGCGTCGACCTCGGGCATCGTGGGCGACGTGCCGGTGCGTCTGGGCGATCGCGTGACGCGGTCCACGCCGCTGACGACGATTGAGGACAACTCAGGCATGGAGATCTACCTGAACGTGCCCGTGCAGGATGCCACGCGACTGCGGACAGGGTTGGCCGTGCGCGTGCTGGGCCCGCAGCGGGAAGTGCTGGCGACCGAACGCATCAACTTTGTGGCGAGTGCGGTGGACCAGACGCAGACGATTCTGGCGAAGGCGGCGCTGCGCTCGGCCTCGCAGTTCCGGTCGGACCAGTTTGTGTCGGTGAGCCTCGTGTGGTCGGAATCGCCGGCCCTCGTGGTGCCTCTGGCGGCGGTCACACGCGTGGGCGGCCAGTTCTTCGTGTTTGTGGCGGAAGCCGCAGACGGCGGTGGCCGCGTGGCCCGAATGCGGCCCGTCAAACTCGGCGCCGTGATGGGCAACAACTATGTGGTGCTCGAGGGCCTGAAGGCCGGAGAGCAGCTCATCGCCGCCGGCATTCAGAAAATCGGTGACGGGGCTCCCGTGTCGCCTGTGCCTCCCGCGGCCCCCGGCACTGGGCGGCAGGGTGGGGAGGGACGGTAGTGTTCAGCCAGCTCTTCATCCGGCGGCCCATCCTCGCCACCGTCTGTTCGCTCATCATCATGCTGGCCGGTGCGGTGGCGATTCCCTCGCTGCCCATCGCCCGCTATCCTGAATTGACGCCGCCGGCGGTGTCGGTGTCGGCGTTCTACACCGGTGCCAATGCGCAGGCCGTGGAAAGCGCGGTCACAACCCCACTCGAACAGGTGATCAACGGCGTCGAGGGCATGCTCTACATGACCTCGTCGAGCACCAACACCGGCTTTGCGTCCATCAATGTGGTGTTCGAGATTGGCCGCGATCCGGATCTGGCGGCCGTAGACGTCCAGAATCGCGTGAACCAGGCGCTGGGCCGCATGCCGGCCGACGTGCGCACCAATGGCATCGCCGTCACCAAGAACACGGCGGGCTTCCTCGGGGCCTACGGCTTCTTCGCGCGCGACAACCGGTACGACTCGCTCTTCATCAGCAACTATCTCGATCGGTTCGTGCGCGATGCGCTCAAGCGTGTGCCGGGCGTGGGCAACGTCATCATCTTCGGAGAGCGCAAGTTCGCCATGCGCCTCTGGCTCGACCCCGACAAACTCGCCGGACGGGGCCTGACCTCGGGCGATGTCATCAGCGCGCTCCGCGAACAAAACGTCCAGGTGGCGGCAGGCTCGGTGGGAGACGCACCGGCGGCCCCCGACCAGATGTTCCAGATCAGTGTTCGCGTGCAAGGCCGGCTCGTGGAGGTCTCGGAGTTTGAAAACGTGGTCGTGCGAGCCGGCGCCGGCGGCGCGCTCGTGCGCGTTCGTGACGTCGGCCGTGTCGAACTGGGTGCCGAAAGCTACAGTTCGGTCCTGCGGTTTGTCGGCTTCGAAGCCTCGGGCCTTGGCATCCAGCTCCTGCCTTCCGCGAACGCGCTCGAGACATTCCAGGGCGTGCAGGACACCATGGCCCGGCTCGAGCGCAACTTCCCGCCAGGACTCGAAGCACGACTGGCGTTCGACAACGTCGGTGTGGTCCGCGAATCGATTGTCGAAGTCCTGAAGACACTGGGCGAAGCCATCTTCCTGGTCGTACTCGTGCTGTTCCTCTTCCTGCAGAACTGGCGCAGCACCCTGATTCCGGCGCTGACGATCCCGGTGTCGCTCATCGGCACCTTTGCCTTCGTGAAGTTGTTCGGGTTCTCGATCAATACCCTGACGCTGTTCGGCATCGTACTGGCGACCGGCACCGTGGTGGACGACGCGATTGTGGTGATTGAGAACATCGAGCGGCACATGCGCGAGTACGGCAAGAGCGCCTACCGCGCCTCGGTGGATGCGATGCGCGAGGTCTTCTCTGCCGTCATCGTCATCGGCATCGTGCTGGTGGCGGTCTTTGTGCCAGTCGCGTTTTTTCCTGGCACGACCGGCCGCATGTATCAGCAGTTCTCGCTGACCATCGCGTTTGCCGTGGTGTTGTCGGTGTTCAACGCCGTCACGCTGACGCCGGCGTTGTCGGCGCTGCTGCTCGACCAACAATCCCACACGCAGGGATGGTTCTTCCGGACCGTCAATCGCGTGATTGATGCGGGCACCCGGTTCTACGTGCGTTCGGTGCGGTTCACCCTGAGCTGGCGGTTCGCGTTCATGCTGCTGTTTGGCCTGGCGATGTACGGCACCTGGTGGGTCTACAAGGCCGTGCCTGGCGCGTTTGTGCCCGCCGAGGATGAGGGCTACTTCATCACGATCGTGCAGGCGCCCGCCGGTTCGTCCCTGGAGTACACGACCGAGATCATGAAAAAGGCCGAAGAGATCTACGCGCAGACCCCGGAGATTCTCGCGGTGTTTTCGGTCGCCGGTTTCAGCTTCAGTGGTTCGGCGCCCAATCAGGGACTGATGTTCGCGCGTCTTGCGCCGTTTGAGGATCGGACCGCAAAAGAGCAGTCGCTTGAGTCGGTGCTCGGGCGGTTGCGCGGGCAGTTGTTCTCGATTCCTGGTGGCCTCGTGTTTCCCGTGGCGCCACCCTCGATTCAGGGACTGTCGGCGTTTGGCGGATTCCAGTACGAGCTGCTCGACCGCCCCGGCGGCGACATCACGGAACTGGCCTCGCTGACGCAGCAGATGATCGCGCGCGGGAACCAGTCGGGGCAGGTGACGGGGCTGTTTTCGAGTTTCACCGCAGACGATCCCCAGTTCATTGTTGACGTGGACCGCGACAAGGCCCGCGCGCTCGGCTTGCCGATGCGCGAGGTGACCGAGGCGCTGCAGGTGCTGCTGGGGTCGAGCTACGTCAACGATTTCGACTTCAACAATCGCGCGTATCGCGTGTACGTCCAGGCCGACCAGGCCTTTCGAGCGAAGCCCGACGATCTGAAGCGCTACTACGCTCGTGCGTCGAGCGGGCGGATGGTGCCGCTCGACTCGGTGGTGACCATGCGCGAAACCACGGCGCCTGCCGTCATCAGCCATTTCAACTTGTTCCGGTCCACGGAGATCAGCGGCGCCACGCTTCCGGGCATTTCGTCCGGACAGGGGCTGACCACAATGGAAGCAATTTCTCGGGAGGTGCTGCCCGCCGGGTACGACTTTGCCTGGGCGGGACAGTCGCTTGAAGAGATCAAGGCCGGCTCGCAGGCGGTGTACATCTTCGCGCTCAGCCTGTTGCTGGTGTATCTGGTGCTGGCGGCTCAGTACGAAAGCTGGGTGCTGCCGTTAATCATCCTGCTCGCAGTGCCGTTGGCGGTGTTCGGCGCCTTGTGGGCGCAGATGCTCAGGGGCTTTGCGAATGACGTGTTCTGCCAGGTGGGTCTCGTGATGCTGATTGGCCTGGCAGCCAAGAACTCGATCTTGATCGTCGAATTTGCCGAGCAGCTCCGTCACAAAGGAATGTCGATTGCTGACGCGGCTGTCGAAGCGGCACGTATCCGGTTGCGCCCGATTCTCATGACGTCGCTGACCTTCATCCTCGGCGTGATGCCCCTCATGCTGGCCACGGGCGCGGGCGCCGGTGCCCGAAACTCGGTCGGCACGACAGTTGTGGGCGGTATGGTTGCATCGACCTTTCTGTCGGTGCTCTTTATTCCTCTGCTGTACGTGCTGATACGCACGATGGCGCCAGGCCGACAGGCACCCGATGACAGTGACGAAATGGAAGGAGGGGCCCATGTTGAGGCGTAACCGTGTGACGGGCGCCGTCGTTGCCCTGGCCATGTGTGTGTCGGTAGTCTCGGCCGCAACTCAGGAACCGGCGTTGCCCAGAGTCGAGTTCGACGAGGCGATCGCCCAAGCCCTCTCGAAGAACCCGACGATCGCCCTTGCAGCGACGGGAATCGTGCGAGCTGAGGCGCTGCTCCAGCAAGCCCGCACTGTGTACCGCCCGACCGTGGGTGCCGGCGTCACGAACACCACGCTCGACCGCGAACGGGGGTTCAGCGGGCAGGTGTCGCAGCCACAGAACCAGGTGACGTTTTCGTTGAATGCCACCATGAACGTCCTGGCGCCGGCCCGCTGGGCGGCCGCGAATCAGGCGCGCGATCAAATCGACATTGCGCGGATTGAGACTGACGAAGTCCGGCAGCAGGTGGCGGTAGCCGCCGCGCAGACATTCCTCGCGGTGATCGCGCAGAGGCGGTTCCTGGACGTCACCATGCGCTCGCTCGAAAGCGCGAGGGCCCACCTGCAGTACGCGCAGAATCGACTGGCCGCTGGTGCCGGTTCGCGGCTCAACGAACTGCGGGCCAATCAGAGTGTGTCGAGCGACGAGGTGCGTGTCGAGGGTGCGCGGCTGGCTCTGCGTCGCGCACAAGAAGCGCTGGGCGTCATCCTCGCGGCCGATGGTCCGGTGGACGCGGGGGCGGAACCGCCCCTGGACGAGGCCGGCGCGTTGCGTGAGGCCGGTCTGGATCAGGACCCGACCGCTACCACATGGATGGTGCTGCGTCCTGACGTCAAGCGCCAGACCGCCCGGATTGATGCGGCGAAACGCGTGGTCGGCGACAGCCGGAAAGACTGGTACCCCACCGGCGTCGCCTCGCTCGATCCCCAGTACCTCACACCCGCCGGCTTGTTTCAGCCGTCGCGTACGTGGCGGCTGACGGTGTCGTTTGCCCAGCCCATCTTCGACGGCGGCCAGCGACGGGCGACACGGGCGTTGCGGCAGGTCTCTGCCGACGCCCTCACACTCAACCTCACGTCGCTGCAGATTGCCGCGCGAGCCGAGGTGCGCGTGGCACAGGCGGCGGTCGACAGCGCACAACGCGCACTCACCGCGGCGAAGCGCGCGGCCGAACAGGCGAACGAAGTGCTGAAGATCACGACGGCCGTGTTCGAGGTGGGCGCCACGACGAACATCGAAGTCATCGACGCACAGCGGTCCGCGCTGGACGCCGAGACGGTCGCGACCCAAACCGAAGACACCTGGCGCCAGGCCCGGCTCGAACTCCTCGTCGCGCTCGGTCGTTTCCCACGCTGACACCTCCTGTAATCCGACGTGTGCGACACTGAGCGCGTCATGAAACTCGTATCAGTCCTCGTCGTCCTGCTGGCCGCAGCCAGCCAGCAAGCCCCCAACGTTGGCCGACCCGCCGTCGCCCCTGGCAGCGCCGAGGGCGCCAGGGTGGAACAACGCGCACAGGGCGATGGCCCGGCACCCGAACTGGTGGCGAGCTTTGACGGACTGGGCGTTGGATTCGAGGGGCCACACGGCACGTCCACCGGGCGCAATCCTTCCGACAACAGCCTGGCGGTTGGCCCCAACCACATCGTGGCCATCGTCAATTCGAAGTTCGCCATCTTCACCAAGAAGGGCGCGAAGTTCGACACCACCGGGCGTATCCTGCACGGCGCGGCGAATACCAACACACTGTTTGCCGGATTCGGCGGCACCTGTGACGCCCGCAACAACGGTGATGCGGTGGTGCGATACGACCAGCTCGCGAATCGCTGGCTGGTTGTCATGCCGATCTTCCGCCGCGCGGCCGCGCGTGCCGACCAGCCGGCCGTGCCCAAGCCCGGTGAATCTGCGGTGCCGAGTGTGCCCGGCGTGGCGGGACAACCCGGTCGCGCCGCGAAGTTGTTCACACCGGCACCGGCTGCAGAGACGACGCCACCGGTCGCGCAGGCCCCGCCGCCGGCGGGAGGCGCTCGAGGGGCCGGCGCGCCAGCGGTACCGCCCCCGACCGGCCCGTACTCGATGTGCTACGCCATCAGCACCACCGACGATCCCACGGGCGAGTACTACCGGTACGAGTTCCTTCGCCCGCTCTTTCCCGACTATCCGCGCCCGGCCGTGTGGCCCGACGGCTACTACGTGCCCACCAGCACTGGAGACGACGTCATCGAGAAACATGCGTGTGTGGTCGAACGCGCGAAGATGCTCAAGGGAGAGCCCGCCGCAGAACAGTGCCTGATCGTCGGTGACGTCAACTTCCTGAACAACGCGGACCTGGATGGCACGCGCCTGCCGCCGGTGCGCTCGCCGAACATGATGCTGGCCACCGGTGGTTCGCAGCTCAAGGCCGACGTGGATGACGATGGGGTGTATGTGTGGAACTTCACGGTGGACTGGGCTGACCCGGCAAAGACCAGGCTGTCACCCGTCCAGAAGATCCCGGTGGCGCCATACACCTACCTGTGCGGCGGGCAGCTCACAAGCTGTGTGCCGCAGCCCGGCAGCGACCGCCGGCTCGACGCTCAAGGCGACAAGTTGATGGCGCGAGTCGTGTACCGGCGCGTCACGCAGGGCAGGACGTCCTATGAATCCATCGTCGCCGTGCATTCGGTGGATACGGAAAGCGCCGCGGGTGGCGTGCGCTGGTACGAGTTCCGCGTGAATCCCGATCGGTCGTTGCGCCTGCACCAGCAGGGTACCTATGCGCCCGACGGTAACTATCGATGGATGGCGAGTCCGGCGATCGATAAGCTGGGCAACATCGGGATTGGTTACTCCTTCGGCGGAGCCGCCGTGTTCACGGGGCAGCGGTTCGCCGGGCGGCGGGCCGCCGACCCCCTGGGCCAGTTGTCCCTGCGTGAGGCGACGCTGGTGGAAGGCCAGGCCGCGCAGACGAACACGCTGCGGTGGGAAGACTACGCGCAGACGGCGATGGACCCCTCCGACGACTGCACCATCTGGTACGTGGGCGACTACTACAAGGCGGGCGCCACGAACTACTCCACGCGGATCGGTGCGTTCAAGCTACCAGGGTGCTGACGCACCCTGAAGCGGCGGTGTTCGGCCGCGTGTGTGCCGTTCAGCACAGTCGCGTGGCCCCCACAACGATTTTTCGCCCCTGATCTGCTCCGACCACATCCGACGGCTGGTGCCGCCCGTAGACCACATGACAGCTTGCGGCCAAGGCGGGAATTACCCGGCCGAGGCCGCAGCTCTTTCTTGTGGAGGTGGATGTGAAGAGAGTTCAGAAAATCATCGTCGTGGCGACAGTCGCCATCGCAGCGGTGGGAGGCGTGTGGTTTGGCACCTCGCAGGCTTCCAGTCACCGTGAGGCGCCGCTCATCAGCAATGACCCGGTCGCCGACAATACCGATTTGTACGCATTTGTCAGCCCCGTCAACACCGACCGCGTGACGTTCATCGCGAGCTTCATTCCGCTCGAAGCCCCGTCGGGCGGCCCGAACTTCGACAAGTTCGACGACAACGTGCTGTACGAAATCATGATCGACAACAACGCGGACGCTGTTGAGGATGTGACCTACCAGTTCCGGTTCAAGACCCAGGTGCTGAACCCGAACACCTTCCTCTACAACACCGGCACGATTACCTCGCTCGACTCGCCCGCGTTCAATGTGCGCCAGTCCTACTCGGTGACCCGGGTGACCGGTCCGAGGCGTACGGGTGCGGCGCAGGTGCTGGCCACCGACCTGCCGACGCCTCCGGTCAATGTCGGGCTCAGGTCCACGCCGAACTACGCGGCGCTGGCCGCGTCAGCCGTGCGTCAGTTGCCAAACAACACCCAGGTCTTCGCCGGGCAGCGCGACGATTCATTTTTTGTCGATCTGAACCTCTTCGACCTGTTGGCCGTGCCGCCAGCCGACGTCGACAACAGCGATACCCTCGCCGGTTTCAATGTGCACAGCATTGTGATTGAGGTGCCCATCACGGAGTTGACCGGCAACAGGTCTCGTCCGGCGGTGGCCACCGATCCGAATGCCGTCATCGGAATCTGGTCGACCACGAGCCGTCCCAGCGTCACGAGCCGAACGCCCGGCGCGCAGACCCACTCGACACGGTGGGTCCAGATCTCACGGTTGGGCAATCCGCTCGTCAACGAGGTCGTCATTCCTCGCAGCACCAAGGATGCGTTCAACTCGCTCGAGCCCACCGGCGACGCCGCGGCTCTGGACTTCGTCCTCAACCCCGAAGTCCCCAAGCTCCTGACCGCACTGTTCGGCATCGTCTCGCCGCCGGCGCCCCGCAACGACCTCGTGACCATCTTCCTCAGAGGCATCCCCGGACTGAATCAGCCACCCAACGGCACCCCGTCGGAGATGCTGCGCCTGAACGTCGCGATCGCGCCGTCGGGCACTCCCAATCGGTTCGGCGTGCTCGCAGGCGACATCTCAGGCTTCCCCAACGGGCGGCGCCTGGGTGATGACGTGGTCGACATTGGCCTGCGCGTGCTCGCCGGTGCCTCACCACTCACGCCGACGTTCAATACCGGTATCAACGCCCAACTGGGTGACGGCGTCAGCGCCAACGACGTCCCCTACCTTGCCACATTCCCGTTCATCGGCCTGCCGCGCGCCGGTAACCGGTAACGCGCCCACTTTTTCAGGAGACCGACAATGCGACTGATGACACGATTCTTACTGACGGCGTCGCTGCTGGCGCTGCCCGCGGCGGCCCACGCCCAGAAGTTCCAGGTCTCGCCCTTCGCGGGCGTGACGTTCGGGGGCGACACGACACGGACGAGTGGCACCGCCGGACTCTCCGTTACCTGGATGGCCCTGGACTGGCTTGGCGTTGAGGCAGAGGTGGCCCACACGCCAAAACTCTTCGAGCAGGACGGGTTCACGATCAACCGCAGTCTGACGACCTTCTCAGGCAGCGTGGTTGTTTCGGCGCCGGGCATGGGCAGCGATCGGTTCAACCCGTATCTGGTGGTGGGCCTGGGCTCGCTCAAACCGCATCTCTCTGAAGCGGGTGACCTGTCCGAACAGTCAGGCAGCGTCCTGGCCGCCTCGGCCGGGTTCGGCGTCACCGGCTTCGTGAACGAGCACGTCGGCGTTCGTGCCGACATGCGCTACTTCCGAGGCATTCGAGACTCGGACCTCGACACCAACGTGTTCGGTGTGAAGTTCTCGGAATACTCGTTCTGGCGCACCACGGCCGGGCTTGTGGTGCGGTTCTAGGCCATGCGACGACGAGCGGTGGGAACGATGTTGGGAGTGATGACGGTCTTGCTGGTTGCAGCCGCCGCCTTTCGCGCTCCGCACTCCGCGCCCGATCGCTCGTCGTCGGCGCTTCCCCCCGGGGCGTCGAACACGTCCCGGGAGGCGCTTTCACAAACTGTCGCGCAGATGGAGGGTGTGCTCGCCGAGCGGCCGACCGACAGTGAGGCCGCTGTTCGACTCGCCGACGCGCTGCTGCGGCAGGCGCGCATCCTCAACCATGGCGGCCTGCCGCTACGCGCCGAAGCGGCCCTTGATACGGTCATTTCGGACAACCCTGCTGATTACCTGGCGCGCCGAATGAGAGCCGCCGTGTACCTCGCGCAACATCGCTTCCGCGAGGCGCTGCTCGAGGCCGGTCGGTGCCGCGAACTGCGGGGCGACGATGCCTGGATTGATGGCGTGATCGGGGACGCCTCGATCGAGCTGGGGGACTACCCGGCGGCCTTTGCGGCGTTCGATCGAATGATGGAGCGACGGCCCGACGCCGCGGCGTACGCGCGAGCCTCGTACGCGCGTGAACTGCAGGGCGACCTCAAGGGTGCAATAGCGCTGATGCAGATGGCGTCGAGCGCCACGTCGTCGCGAGACCCCGAGGCGCAGGCGTGGCAGACAGCCCAACTGGGGCATCTCTATCTCTCGGTGGGTGACACGAAGAGCGCTCGCCGGGAATACCTGCGGGCCGAGTATGTGTTTCCTGGACATCCGTTCGCCGATGCCGGCCTGGCCCGCGTGGACGTGGCCGAAGGCCAACCTGCACTGGCCCTGGCTCGCCTGACGCGCCGGCTGGCGGAAAGGCCGTCGGCGGCGGAATTCGCGCTGGCAGGGGACCTGCACCAGAAACTTGGTCAACCCGAACAGGCCGAGCGCTCCTATCGGCTGGCAGAAGCCGCGTGGACCAGCGATACGCCCGAGCCCGCTCAACTCGCCAGGTTCCTCGCCACCCGCGGCTGGAGGCTGCCAGACGCCGTGCGCCTCGCAGAAGAGACGTTCGCGGTGCGCAAAGACATCTTCACGGCCGACGCGCTGGCGTGGGCCTACTTCAGGAGCGGCCGGCTTGATCACGCGCGCGTGGCCCTGAACCAGGCGCTCTCGACCGGGAGCCTCGACCGCGAACTGCGAGAGCACGCCGCGGCGATTGAAGCGGCGGTGCGCAGGCGTGGGAAGGCAGGGCGGTGATGGCCCGTTCACCCTGCGTCAAAGCCTGGATCTGGATCATCGCGGTCATCTGCTTCACGACGCTGGTTGGCGCCCACCCGCTGTCCACATTCGGCGTCCGTCTCAACGTCACCGGCGACATCGTCACCGCCACCATCAACGCTGACGCGCGCCCACTGCTGCTCAAACTCGACGCGCTCGCGGCGACGGCCGTGACCGAAGGCGATACCCTTCAGCGAGTCGGCAGCCACAATGAGCTGATTCAGTCGCTGTCGTTTGTCGAGGCGGGGGGCACGCCAGTCGCGCTCTCTCCGGGCACCGCCCGCATCAACGCCGATGGGCAGATCGAAATCGCCCTGGTGGGCACTCTGCCACCCGGCGCACGCGAGGTCACCTGGCGCAGCCGCCTCATCTACGGCGCGTATCCGGTGAGCACTACGCATGGCACCGATACCGTGGAATCCGTGGTCTGGCTCCAAGGCGGTGAGACGAGCCAGGCATTCCCGACGGACAGCCGGTCCACGGTGGTAGCCGCGTTCACGGACTACGCGGCGCTGGGCTTTGAACACATCCTTCCGAAGGGGCTGGACCACATTCTCTTTGTGCTGGGGCTGTTCCTGCTGGCGCCCCGCATCCGGCCGCTCCTCGCGCAGGTCAGTGTCTTCACGCTCGCACATTCCCTGTCCCTGGCGCTCGCCGTGCTGGGCGTCGTCTCGCTGCCGCCCTCAATCGTCGAACCACTCATCGCGCTGTCGATTGTCTACGTCGGCGTAGAAAACCTCTTCCGCCGCAACCTCACGCCTCACCGGCTGTGGCTGGTGGGCGCATTCGGGCTGCTTCACGGCCTGGGTTTTGCCGGAGTCCTCTCGGACCTTTCATTGCCGGCAGGACAGACGCTACCTGCGCTATCGGGTTTCAACGTCGGCGTCGAAATTGGCCAGCTTGCCGTCATTGCGATTGCGTCGGCGGTGATGTTCGCGTGGACGCGCTGGGTGGCTGACGCGGATCCGTGGCTGCGGCGGCCCGCGTCGGCCGGCATCGCGATCATGGGCGCCTTCTGGGTCATTACGAGGTTGTAGCTGCATGTCTTGGGGACCGCGAGGAACGTGGCTGGCATGGTGTGTGGTGGCGAGCGCGATGAGCGCCGCGCCGGCTGTTGCCCAAACAGTAGCGCCAGGTGTCGTGGCGGGCCGGGTCACTGATGATTCAGGTGGTCTGTTGCCCGGTGTCGCCGTCACGCTCGTCGCCCGGGACGGTGAGCGGAAGACGCTGGCGGTTACCGGCGCCGATGGCCGGTTCGAGGTGGGCGCGCTCGCTCCGGGCATCTATCGGTTCTCCTGCACGGCATTCAGTTTCTCGGAGTTCAGACGAGCCGATGTCCACGTGACTGCTGGCGATCGCACCATTGTGGACGTTACGATGCACCTGGCGATGGCATCCGAGGTCATCGTGCGCGGCGCCAGAACCCTACGGCAGCTGGGGGATCTGCCCCGCCCCCAGGAGAACCTGGTGGGGCTTGCGCGAGCGGCAAGCGAGGGCGCGGTCACGGCGAGTCAGCTCGACGCGCGTCCGGTCAGCCGCGTCGGCGAGATCCTCGAAAGCGTGCCGGGACTCATCGTCAGCCAGCACAGCGGAGAGGGCAAAGCGAATCAGTACTACCTGCGCGGATTCAATCTGGATCACGGCACCGACTTCTCGACCAGCGTCTCTGGTGTGCCGGTGAACCTGCCGAGTCATGCCCACGGTCACGGATACTCCGACCTGAACTTCCTCATTCCAGAGCTGGTCAGCGGGGTGCAGTTCAGGAAGGGACCGTACTACGCGGCGCAGGGTGATTTTTCCTCGGCGGGGTCCGCCCAGATCAACTACGTCAATGTGCTCGAACGGTCTCTGGTCAACGCCAGTACCGGGCAGAATGGCTGGCGGCGTCTGCTGGCGGCGGCCTCACCGACAGTGGCGGGCGGTCCACTGCTTGTGGCCATCGACGTGAGCGCGAACGACGGGCCGTGGGTTCGCCCGGACGAATATCGAAAGATCGGCGGTCTTGTGCGATTCACGCGGGGGGCGTTGCGCAGCGGGCTATCGCTGACCGGTATGTTCTACGACGGGCGATGGAACGCGACGGATCAAATTCCTGCACGCTCGGTGTCACAGGGAGTGATTTCAAGATTTGGCGCACTCGACGAGTCCACAGGCGGCGAATCGAGCCGCCACAGCGTTTCGGGCGAGTACTTGCGAACGGGTGCGAACAGCCAGACGAAGGTCACGGCGTACGTGATGCGGTATCGGCTAAAGCTGTTTTCGAACTTCACGTATGCGCTTGACGATCCGGAGCGCGGCGACCAGTTCGAGCAATCGGAGCGACGATGGGTGAGCGGCTCGCACGCGTCGTACGCTCGCCTGGGGAGCGTCGGCGGCAGGGCGGCTGAACATGAGGTCGGCGTGGACCTGCGATACGACAGTATTCCCACGATCGGGCTGTATCGCACGCAGGCGCGCGCGCGCCACACCACCGTGCGTGAGGACGCGATCCGCTAGGGCAGTGGCGGGGTGTACGCGCAGACGGAAGTGCATTGGCAGCCGTGGCTGCGCACCACTCAGGGCCTGCGTCTGGACGGCTACGGGTTTGACGTTCGTGCGGGTGACACGCAAAACGGGGGGCGCGAGTCGGCGTTTCTGGCCAGCCCCAAGTTCAGCGCGGCCTTTGGCCCGTGGCGTGCCACCGAGATCTACGTGAATGGTGGCGGAGGCTTCCACAGCAACGACGCCCGGGGCACGACGATTCGGCGCGACCCCTCGTCGGGTGAGGCGGTACAGCCGGTGACGCCGCTGGTTCGTGCTACTGGCGCCGAAGTGGGCCTGCGAAGTGTCTTGTTCCCGCGTATGCAGGTGACGGCGTCCGCGTGGTATCTGGCACTGGCATCTGAGCTTCTGTTCATCGGCGACGCCGGCACCACGCAGGCCGGTCGGCCCAGCCGACGTGCCGGCATCGAAGTCGGCGCCTATCTGCGACTCAACGCCTGGCTGTCGGCCGACGCCGACCTGTCATGGTCGCGAGCCCGTTTCAACGACGACGACCCGGCGGGGCGGTTCGTGCCTGGCGCCGCGTCGGCAGTAGCGTCTGCGGGCGTCATCGTTGACCAGGGGCGAGGGGTCTCGGGCAGCCTCCGGGTGCGGCACTTCGGGCCGCGAAATCTTGTCGAGGACGGACGCGCGCGATCGCGGCCGACCACATTGGTCAATGGGCAGGCGGGCTTTGCGCTGGCTCGAGGTTCGCGCGTCGTGCTGGACATCTCAAATCTCTTGAATCAGCGTGTGAGTGACATCGACTACCTGTACACGTCCAGGCTCCCGGGCGAGGCCGCTGGCGGGGTCGAGGACATTCACACACATCCCGCATTGCCACGAACGGCCCGGATCTCGCTTCGCATCGGGTTCTGAGCGCGCAGGCGGCGCCACTTGCTAAATTATTAGCATGGTGCTAGCTTCTTAGCCTTCAGGCTCAACGACGCAATGACACGACCCCAGTCACACACCCTTTCGCGGCGCGAACGCCAGATCATGGACGTGCTGCACAGGCGGCAGCAGGCCACCGCCGCCACCGTGCGCGAAGAGCTGCCGGCGGCGCCGAGTTATTCGGCCGTGCGCGCGCTCCTGCGCATCCTCGAGGACAAAGGCCACGTGCGCCACATCGTGGACGGCCCGCGGTACGTGTATGAACCGGTCGCGGCGCGCGAGGTCGAACGCGAGTCTGCGGTGCGCCATCTTGTCCGCACGTTCTTCGACGGGTCCACCGAAGACGCCGTGGTGGCGTTGCTCGATTCGGCCGACCAGAAGCTGAGCCGGACGCAGCTCGACGAGCTGACGAAACGTATCGCCACGGCGCGGAAGGAGGGGCGATGATCATCGACCTGGCTCTGAAAGCGACGGTACTGCTGGCTGTTGGATCGGCGCTGGCGTGGATGATGCGGCACACGTCGGCCGCGTCGCGGCATGCGGTGTGGACCACGGTGTTTGTCGCGCTGTTGTTGTTGCCGCTGGCTCGACTGGTGATGCCCACCTGGTCGATCAGCCTCCTGCCGGGCGGATTCATGCAGACCGCCGACGTGCCGCCCGCCGCGGCCGTGATAGACGCCGCCGCTCAAGCCGGTGTGAGCGGCCCGGTCGATACCGGCGCCTGGCGAATCCGGCTGTCCGCACAGACCCCTGGCGCGGTGCTTCTTGTGATCTGGGGCGTTGGGGTCGGAGTGTGCCTGGCATGGATGGTTGCCGGCCTTGCCGGCACGTGGTGCCTCGATCGCCGAGCGCGGCCTATCGACAACCCGCGGGTTCGCGAGAGCGCGGAGTTGGTGGCGCGGCGTCTCGGCGTGGCGCGCCCCATTCGACTGCTCGCGGTGTCCAACGACTTCATGCCGGTGACCTGGGGTGTGCGGTCTCCCCGGGTCCTGCTGCCGGCGGCGGCAAACGAATGGACAGACGATCAGCTCGCGGCGGTCCTGACGCACGAACTGTCGCATGTGGTGCGCAAAGACACGCTGTCGCATTTGATTGCGCGGCTGACGACAGCGTTGTGGTGGTGGCATCCGCTGATATGGCTGGCCGCCCGGCAGGCACGGTTTGAGCGGGAGCGTGCCTGTGACGATTTGGTGTTGATGATGGGCGCTCGCGCGTCGGACTACGCGTCGGACCTGGTGACGTTCGTGACGTCACTACGTTCGCCCGTGGCGGCATCCGCGACGCTGGCAATGGCGCGGCGTTCACAATTGGAGGGACGAGTGATGGCAATTCTCGAGAGTGGAGTGAATCGGCGGGGAGTCTCGCAGGCTGGCGTGCTGGCGGCGATGTTGGTGATGGTGCTGGTGTGGCCGTTGGCAGCCGCGCAGCCTGCTGGCGCAGGAGCCCCAGCAGCCTGTGCGGGTGGGCGGCAACATCACCCCGCCGACCAAGACCAAGAATGTCCTGCCAATCTATCCCGCGTCGGCTGCCGCCGAGGGACGCCGGGGTGTGGCGATCATTGAAGCGGTGATTGGAACCAATGGCACCGTGACCAACGCCATGGTGGTTCGCAGCATCGGTGACGATCTGGATGCGGCCGCCCTTGATGCCGTCCGTCAGTGGGAGTTTACGCCGACCACTCTCAATGGCGTCGCTGTACCGGTGATCATGACGGTCACCGTGAACTTCTCGCCGGCGGGTGGCGTTCCACCGCCGCCTCCGCCGTTGCCGATGCGTGCGGATGCACCGCCACCTCCGCCCCCACCCCCAGTGCCCACGTGGGCGCCCGGCGACTCGCCGCTGCGCATCGGTGGCAACGTCAAAGCTCCGGTCAAGACCAAGAACGTGGCGCCGGTCTATCCGCAGGACGCGCGGGACGCAAATGTCTCGGGTGTCGTCATCATCGAAGCGCGCATCGATCAGAATGGTCGCGTGTCCGATGCGCGGGTGATTCGCCCTGTCGCCTTGCTCGACCAGGCGGCACTCGATGCCGTGTACCAGTGGGAATTTGAGCCCACGCTCATAAATGGCCAACCGGTCCCGGTCATCATGACGGTGACGGTCAACTTCACCGTGAAGTGAGGCCCGCGCGCTCGAGACCCAGCGCGCGCTACGAAAACCTGGCTCAGCGGCGCTTGATCTGCACGTGACGGAACATCACCGGGTCGTTGTGTCCGGCGAAGCCGAAGAATCCTGATGTGCGCGTCACGCCAGGATGCGCGCGGTCGGCCATGTAGGTGGCCGGGTCCACTTTCGAGAGGTCCGTGTTGAGGATGACGGTGCCGTTGAGTTCGACGCGAATCGTCGAGCCCGTCACTGACACGTCCTGGACATTCCACTCGCCAATGGGACGCTGGTAACCGCGCGCGGCGGCCACCATGCCATATGCGGACCCGTGCGCTTGTCTGGGGTCGATCGGGCCGCGGACCTTTTCGTAGTGGTCGTCGAGGACCTGCAACTCCGTCATTCCGACATAGGCCGTATCGCCTTCGCCAGGATACCGGATGGCCAGGCCGTTGTTGCCACCGGCCGGGAGCGTGAACTCCAGTCGTACCTGAAAATCCTCGAGGAGCTGGTTCCAGTAGATCGTGCCGCCCTTCTCAGGTTTGCACACGATGGCCCCGTCCTTGATTTCGTAGTGCTCGAGCGGGCCGGCCCAGCCGTCGAAGGTGCGTCCGTTGAAGATGTCGGTATAGCCCTCGCCGCCCCTGGATCTGAGGATCTCGTTGGCTTCAGCCGTGGCGATCTCGCGGATGACGATGTTACGCCATCGAATCTCGCCGCCGTGGGTCTGCAGCTGAATGGGGCCACGCGCCGGCACCGGGGTCGCGCGGTCGTAGTAGTTCTCCATGATGGCGTGGTCCACGACTTGCGCGCCGTTGAGCCAGACGCTGACGCGTGCGCCCACCATCAGGATGCGCAGGGTGTTCCACTGGCCAAAGGGTTTGTCGGCCAGCACGAGCGGATCCTTGCCGGGCGCGCCGGCGCTGTTGTTCCACAACCCGCCCGAACCTTTGTTCGCGCCAAGCGCGAACTTCGCTTCTTCGGTGTAGTCCCAAATCTGCACTTGCGGCACTCCGCGCAGATAGATGCCCGAGTCGGCCTTCGGCACCGTCTTGTAGTCGACACGTAGCTCGAAGTCGCCGTAGTCCCTCTCAGTGGTCGCGTAGGCGCCCTGGCCGTCGTTCACCAGTTCCTCACCCTGCGCGGTCCAGTGCGCGCGCATCGTGGTGTTCCAGCCGGTGATTGTCGCCGTGCGTTCCTGTTCACTCATCGCGACGAGTGTGCGGTGATCGAAGGTGTCACCACCACGACATCCGGTGAGGTCTTTGCCGTTGTAGAGGGCAGTGAACCCCGCAGGCGGCTGCGATGAAGCGGGGGAAGGTGTCTGACCACCGGAAAACGCCATCATGCATGACACCAGTGCCGCGCTGCGGCCAATGAAGGAACCACTCATGGGGCGATGATACGCCCACCGCGGACTACGCGGTGGGCGTGTTTGCTGACGCGGCCAGTTGTCCGCAGCCCGCGGCGATGTCGATGCCGCGGCGTTGGCGGATGGTACTGGGGATTCCGTACTCCGCCAGCGTCGCCTGGAAGGCTTTGACGGCCCGGTGGTGGGTGGGCAGGCCGTCGTACCCGTCCGTCGGATTGAGTGGGATCAGGTTCACATGCGCGCGTTGTGCCGTGAGCAGCCGGCCCAGGGCATGCGCGGTGTCGGGGCCGTCGTTCGTGCCGGCAATGAGTGTCCATTCGTAGAAGATGTGCCGATCCATCGTGTCGCAGTAGTACCGGCAGGCGTCCATGAGTGCGTCGAGCGGCCAGGCCTTCGCCACCGGAATCATTGCGGCGCGTTCCTCCTGCGTGGCGCCATGCAGCGACACGGCCAGGCTCACCGGTTCGCGATCATCGGCGAGCCGGATGATGCCCGGCACGACGCCCACGGTGCTCAGGGTCATCCGCAATGGACTCAGGGCCTGTCCCGCCGTGTCGCACAGGATGTGCGTCGCCGCGATCGTGGCGTCGTAGTTGTGCAGTGGCTCGCCCATGCCCATCAAGACGACATTGCGCAGCCGTTCGCCGGTGACCGCGAGTACGCGAGACACGTGCATCGCCTGGCCCACAATCTCGTCCGTGGCGAGGTGGCGTTCGAAGCCCATCTGGCCGGTGGCGCAGAAGACGCAGCCCATCGCGCAGCCGGCCTGCGTGCTGATGCATGCCGTGACGCGTCCGGCATAGCGCATCAACACGGTTTCCACCTGCCGCCCATCGCCCAGACGCAGCAGATACTTTCGGGTGAATCCGTCGCTCGAAACAGTTTCGCGCGCCACCGGCAGCCATGAGGTTGAGGTGTGTGTCCCGAGGGTCGCGACGAGCCCCGCCGGCAGTCCGGCAATCGCCGCGAAGTCATCGCGGCCGTGCGCGTGCAGGTGCCGCCACACCCGCTGGCCATGCACCGCTTTGAAGCCCCACCGGACCACCGCGTCCATCAAAGCCGCGCGGGAGAGACCGAGCAACTCGGGCACGGTCAGCCGATCACGTTCTGATGCCGCGCAGCCGCACTTCGTCGGCCACCAGCAGCTCAAGCGGCGCCTGGTTCTCGACGTTGATCGTCGCCACGGCAATTCTGACTCGACCGCGCGTCGCATCGATTTCTTCGAGCACTCGTGTAAACAGCCGGTCCTTGATCGGCCGTCGCTGCTTGCTGTCCACGATGTAGCGCAGCGTCAGCTCAATCCACCGTTCGCTGGCTTGCAGCATCACGACCGGCGTCACCGACGCCTTGTCCACCTGAAGCTTCCGTACCACGTCGTGCCAGAGGCCCTCCGCGTCACGCGCGTATTCGCCCACCACTTCCTCGGCCACGCGGTCCATCAGCTCACGGGCCATGCGATAGTCGGTGCCGTGTTTGATCGGCACGACGATTTCGTCCCAGAGAAACGGGAACTCCGACGAGTAGTTGAAGACCGGTGCCTTGAAGACGAAGCTGTTCGCCACGTGCACGATGCGCCCGTTGTACTGATCGGCGCCCACCCATTCTCCGCACTCCATCATCGTGGTACGGAGGATGCCCACGTCGATGACATCCCCGCGGACACCGCCCAGCTGAATGCGATCGCCGGGCCTGAAGTGGCCGCCAAACGACACCGCCAGCCAGCCAGCCACGCTGACGATGACCTCCTGCAGCGCGAACGCGATCCCGGCCCCAGCCACGCCAAACGCCACGGTGAATCCGCCGAGGCGGTCGCTGAAGACCATGCCCACGAAGAACAGCGCCACCGCGTACGACGCGATGTCCAGGCCCTTGATCGCGCGATAGCGCACCGCCGGATCCTGGATTCTCCGGCCCAGGGCGCGCTGCGTCAGCAGCACCGCCGCGCGAATGGCGACCAGGCCGATGGCCAGCAGCACCAACTGCCCGACGGTGGGGTCGAACAACAGGCGCGAGAGTGCCTCATCCATCGCCTGAGAATAGTCCAAATGTGCCCATCACGCAGCCCGACTCATCCCTCGCCACCGCAGCCACGCCACGGCGCGTCGCGCAAACCACCAGGCCACCCGTGCCGGATGCACGACCCACAGGTGCCACAGAAACGACGGTTGGCCAAAACAGTGACAATCAGGGCGTCGGCCGCGCAGGAGGCTGAGCGTCACCGCACCGGTGAAACCGGAGAGCAGCGCGGCGGCGCGAGCGCTCCGTAGATGGCTGTCGCCTGCGGGAGCAACGCCACCGCGGCCAGCAGTTCTGCGAGGGGCAGAGCGATCACGAGCGCCGGAATCAGCCCGTTGGGAACGCCGAAGTCCTGCAACGATTGCTGCGAGCCGCGACGATCAAGGAGCTTGGTGACGCCGGCGAGCGCGAAAACGCCGGCAAGGATCAAACGCAGGACAGGCGGCACGATAACGTCACCGATCAGTCTCGTGCATCTTAGCATCGGCCGTCGCGCGTGCGCGTCACGCCGCAGGCAATGCTGTTCCGCCATTCGGTGGGCAGGGCCGACTCCGGCGTCATGGAGACCTGCGAGCGGCTCGGGTCTCGCGGCCTTGCGCTCAGGGCCGCGTCGCTTGTGGAGTAACCTCTCGTGTAGTCTGTGCGAAGGAGCCATCGGATGAAACTATTTGCGCGAATGCTTCTGGCGAGTGTCGTCGTCTGCGGCCTGAATGCCGCCCAGCAGGTGGACGTCGCCACACTGGGCCCACAGGTCGGACAAAAGGCCCTGGACTTCAGTTTGCCGGGCCAGGACGGCAAGACCTATTCGCTTGCCTCGGTCGCCGGACCGAAGGGCACCATGCTGGTGTTCTTCCGCTCGGCCGACTGGTGACCGTACTGCCGCACGCAGCTGGTCGAGCTGCAACGCCACATGGACAGCGTCACGCGCCAGGGATACGGACTGGTCGCAGTGAGTTATGACAGCCTGGACACCCTGAAGGCTTTTGCCGACAAGCAAGGCATCACATTCCCGATGCTTTCTGATGCCGGGTCGAAGACGATCTCTGCCTGGGGCATTCTCAACAAGGAGGCCACCGGGCGCACGGCCGGCATTCCGCATCCCGGCACGTTCATCATCGATCGTGCGGGCACGATCGTGTCACGCACCTTCGAACAGCCGTATCAGGAACGCCGCAGCGCCACGAGCATTCTGGAGCAGCTGCCTGGCGCGGCCCCCGGCCAGACCGCCACGATTCGCGGAGCGCAGGTAACGTTGGCCGTGAAGGCCAGTGACGCCGTGGCCGCGTTGGGGCACCGCATCACCCTCAGCGTGCGAGTCACGCCTCATTCGAAGAATCACGTCTACGCGCCAGGTCAGAAGGGATACATCCCCGTGAGCCTGACACTGACCGAGGACCCCGCGTTCAAGTCGTACCCGGCCAGGTACCCGGCGTCAGCACCCTACGTGTTCGTGCCGCTGAAGGAGACCGTGCAGGTGTACTCGGCGGCGTTTTCGATCACGCAGGACGTCACCCTGTCGCTCTCGCCCGACATGCGGGCCCGGGCCGCCAAGGGCGAGGTGCTCACGATCAAGGGCGCGCTTGAGTACCAGGCGTGTGACGACAAGGTCTGTCACAGGCCCGAGACCCTGCCGGTCGAGTGGAAGGTGACGCTGAGTCCGCTGGTCGCGAAGTAGGTCACTGAACACGTCGCGCGGCCTGGGACGAGATGGCCGGGGCCGGGGCGAACAGCCGTTGAAGCCTTCGCCACGGGGGGCGTCAGCGCTGACGTGTAAACGTCAGCGTCCCCAACGGCGGCACCGCGCCAGCCACGGCCACGGGGAATCCCAGAAGGCGGCGGATCGGTTCCGCGGGCAGCGTGCGAATGTCCTCCGCCTTGTACGTTGCGCCGCTGTCGGTGCCGGCGTCCCAGGGATACAGCGGCACTGAGAGTGAGTCGAGCCATTGCCCCTTGGCCATGAGAGGCAGACCCGACACCCCAATGAACCAATCCGGACCTGGCGCCACCATCGTCACGAGCGTGACCAGTGGATGGGTCACCGCGACCTCGAAGTCGAGCGTCACCATGCCCGGCGATCGACCAAGGTCGGACCCCGACAGCACGGCCCGTGCGTTCCCGGTGGCGATGGCAGCGGCCACGTCAAGATCCAGCGGCGCCGTGCGGCCCCGCTCGGCCATCGCACGCATACCTTCGGTCGCCGGTTGGCCGCCGAGCCAGAACATCACCGCGCTCTCTCGATCAAGCGAATCACAAGCGGTGTGACGGCACAAGCCACGTACCGAGTCACGCTCGATTCCACCTGGAGCGTCTGTTGCGTAACCGCCAGCCGGGCCTGTCCGTAGTACCCTTCAGCCCGGCACCGTGACAGAAGAGCAGGAGATTCAATCTGGGCAATGGATGCGCCGGGCCCAGACCGGCGACGAGGACGCGTACGCCCGGTTGCTGGCCCTTCTGACGTCGGTGACGCGACAGTACGCACGGGGCAAGTCCGGTGCGGTACCGTGGGTGGAGGATGTGGTGCAGGAAACGCTGCTCAGCCTGCATCGCGCCAGGCACACCTACGATCCGTCGCGGCCGTTTGCGCCGTGGTTTTACGCGATCGCCGCGCATCGCGTGGTGGATGTGTACCGGCGCGAGCGCCGTGTCGCGTTGCGGGAACAGGGCACTGACGTGTTGCCCGAGCCGGTGACGATGCGACGAATCGATCGCGTGGGCGAAGTGGACATGGACGCGGTGAGGGCCGCATTGGCGGCGTTGCCCGCGCGGCAACGCGACATCGTGGAGGGGCTGAAGTTGCGTGACGAGTCGGTGAAGGAACTGGCCCACAGGCTTGGGATGTCGCAGTCGGCCGTGAAGGTCACGGCGCACCGGGGCTATCAGGCCCTGAAGAAGCTGCTCGGAGTGAAGCCCTTATGAGTCACGAACACCTCATTGCCTCCCTGGTGTCGCAGGCAACGCCGGTTCGGCCGCTGGCAGCGCCTCGTGTGCGGATGGCCCGGTGGATGGTGTGCGCGGTGGTGGTCGTGGGCCTTGGCATCACGTGGCGTGGACTCCGCGGGAACTGGGCTGCCGCATTTTCAGACCCGACGTTCATCGTCACCACCATGCTGATTCTGATTGTGGCGATGCTCTCGGCGTGGGTGGCGCTCACGCTCGCTGTGCCAGGCGCGCTGCGGTCGCCGCTGGTGAAGTGGCTGCCGGTGGCCGGGCTTGGCGCCTGGGGCGCCATCCTGATGCAGCAGGTCGCGACGACCGGGAGCATGGCGTCCGTGCTCATGAGCGAGCCTTTCGTCGCGGCCTGCATGTGGAAGACGTACGGCATCGCGGTGGGCCCCGCGTTCGTCATTATTCTACTGGCGCAGCGCGCGGCACCACTCGACTGGCGCTGGACAGCCAGCCTGGCAGCATTGTCGGCGCTCGCGTTCGGCGTCCTCGGCACGGAACTCATCTGCCCGATCACGCGATACGCGCACGTGTTCAACTGGCACTTCCTGCCCGTGGCGCTCATGACGCTCGCAGCGTTCGCGGCCGGAGGGGTCGTCGCGAGGAGGTGAGGGGCGCTCTCGCGCGCTGCTGGCAAAAAGTGCACAGCTCTTGGGCGGGTGGGTACGCGGACTGTGCGATCTCGGTGTTGGCGGGGGCGACGATGCGCCGGTTGTCGATGGAACGGGACCTGCACTGTGCGACGCCGTGTGTGCGGCATCGCATCGGGACCTGCGTGCGTGGAAGCTGGCTGACGTCGTTCGGCGCCACATCGTTGCGCTGTGCATCAGGCCGCAAGCCGATCGCGCCGCCGCGTCGGCGTGTCGCAACCTCGCGGAAGGGTTCGCGCGTGATGGCCACGCCGACTTCGCACGATTCGTGACGATCCCCTGCGCGTCTCTGGCCGAATTGCTTGACTGGCTCGACGAAGCACTGGCCAAGGGCGACATCGACGCGGCCGAGCACCGGGATATCGAGGGGCCGTCAGGATGGCCATGGTCGCCGCAAACGCCCAGCGCCGCTACCTGCACAACACCCCAACCCCCGGTGAGCGCCCCAACAAGCACCACACTCCAGGGCGCGACCACGAACCCCAAGCAGCGCGCCGAAGCGCGCCCGCCGGGTGTAGTATCAGCACGTAATTCCCGCCTGGCATCCAATCTCAGGGCGGGGGAGGCCCTATGAGCAATCGAATCTCGGTCCCTGTTGCGTTGTTCGCTGCTGCCCTTGCTGTGAGTCTTCCCACCGTCGGCGCCCAGGCGCCGTCCGATGGCGATCACGCCGCGCATCTGAAGGCGTGGGGCGCGCACGAGGCGATGACACAGACCTCGCCCTATCGGACCATGACGTGGTCGTACGTGGGAATGACCAGCATCAGCGGCCGCATCGCCGACGTCGCGGTCGCCGACCGTGGCTCCTCACGCCGGCTCTATGCCGGCAGTTGCTGCGGGGGCGTGTGGGCCTCGGATGACCTCGGCGAGACGTGGCAGGCCGTGTTCGACAAGGAAGCGTCGACCGCCATCGGTGCGCTTGCCGTCGCGCCCTCGAACCCCGATATCCTCTGGGTCGGCACCGGCGAGTCGAACATCTTCCGCAGCTCCTACACCGGCGTCGGCGTCTACAAATCCACCGACAACGCCACGTCGTTCCAGCACATGGGCCTCATCGCGACCGGCACCATCGGTCGCATCATTGTTCATCCCACCGATCCGAACATCGTCTACGTCGCGTCCGCCGGCCAGGAATGGGTGGAGAACGAGATGCGCGGCGTGTTCAAGTCCACCGACGGCGGCCGGACGTGGACGCACTCGCTCAAGATCAGCCCCAAGACGGGCGTGAACGATTTGGCGATGGACCCGAAGGACCCGAACATCCTGTACGCGGGAGCGTGGCAGCGGCAGCGGCGCAAGTGGAACGACCCGCGCGTCGAGGCCGGCTTCAGCGAGGGGGGCATCTTCAAGACGACCGACGCGGGCCGGACGTGGACTCCACTTACCAACGGGCTGCCGGCGTCGAACGTGCTGGGCCGGATCGGCATTGCCGTGGCGGCGTCGAACCCGAACGTTGTGTACGGCTACATCGACAACTACGCGTGCGACACCCAGGTGGCCGAGGGCGGACGTGGCCAGAACCCCGGCGGCAGCGCGGCGGCCTGCAACATCAAGGGCAACGAGGTGTACCGCTCGAACGACAAAGGCGCGACGTGGACGCGGGTCAGCGGGCAGACCGAAGAACAACGCCAGTTCGTCAAGGCGATGGGCGCCTCATACGCATGGGTCTTCGGCAACATCCGCGTCGATCCCACGGACGAGAACACCGTCTACACGCTGGCGCTTGGCAACAGCGTGTCGCGAGACGGCGGCAAGACGTGGGCTCGCCTCGGCCCGCCCTGGCCGGGTGGGCCACCGCCCTCGACCACCACGGCTGGACGCGGTGGCGGCTCCGGCGGCGATAATCACAGCCTGTGGATCGATCCGAAGAACCCGCACTTCCTTGTCCTCGGCAATGACAGCGGCTTCCGCACATCGACTGATGGTGGCCAGACCTGGCGCAGGGCTGAGCTGCCGGTACAGACTGTGTTCAGCATGAACTCCGACATGGACACGCCGTTCCGCGTGTATGCGTCGGTGCAGGATCACGGCGCCTTCCGCGCGGCGATCGACGGCAAGAACCTGAAACCCATGCCGTGGGAAAGCGCACCAGGCGGCGAGTACACCCAGCACGCAGTCGACCCGAGAAACCCGAACATCCTGTATTCCGGCAAGCTGACGCGCACCGACTACAGCATTGCCGCTCCGGCCGGCGGAGGCCGCGGTGGGGCCGGACGCGGTGGAGAGGCGCCAGCAGGCCCGCAGCGGAACACGGAGATCCGTCCCGCGATCGCGGCCGGCGAGGATCCACTCCGCATGCAGGTCCTGGCACCCATTCAACTTTCGCCGCACGATCCCGATACCGTCTACTTCGGCACGCAGTATCTCTATCGCTCCCGCGATCGCGGCGAGACGTGGGAACGTTTGTCGGGCGACATGAGCTACGGCGACAAGGCAAAGATCGGCGACATCCCCCACCAGCTTGTCATCACGATCTCCGAGTCGCCCAAGAAGAAGGGCCTCATCTACAGCGGCACCGACGATGGACGACTGTGGGTGTCGATTGACGACGGCAAGGAGTTCAGTGAGTTGACGGCGAACCTGCCGAAACGGCAATGGATCGCGAAGGTGGTGGCGTCGCAGCACGACGAGGGCACGGTGTACGTTGCGCAACAGGGACGCTACGACGAGGACTTTGCCGCGCGCCTCTACAAGTCCACCGACTACGGCAAGACATTCACGAGCATCGCCGGCAACATCCCGGGCGGGCCGATGAACATGATTCGCGAAGATCCGGTGAGTCCCAACGTGCTCTATGCCGCGAACGACTTCGGCATGTATGTCACGACGAATGGCGGCCGGCGCTGGGAGGTGCTCGGCGGCAATCTGCCGTCGGTCGCCGTGATGGACTTCATCGTGCACCCGCGCGAGCGGATGGTCGTCATCGGGACGCACGGCCGCGGGGTGTGGGCCATCGACGTGAGCAAGATCAAGTAGTCCCGGGGTCCCGAGGTCCCGAGGTTCCGAGGTTCCGAGGTTCCGAGGTCCTGCGCACGTAGCGCGGCCTGCACTTCAAGGCCGCGGAACTCGATTCATCGATGGACCCGGTGGCGGCAGCCGCCGGGTCCGACTTAGACTTTCCGGGACATGCCACTCGACATCGGCCGCCGAGCGGCTCGCGCGATTCCAGCGCGAGGCCGAAGTGCTCGCCGCCCTGAACCACCCGAACATCGCGGCAATCTACGGCCTTGAGGCCTCCACCGATGTGAAGGCGCTGGTCATGGAATTTGTTGAAGGCCCGACGCTGGCTGATCGCATTGCGGACGGCCCCGTGCCCCTCGACGAGGCGTTGCCCATCGCCGTCCAGATTGCCGACGCGCTGGACGCGGCGCACGAACGCGGCATCATCCGCTGCTCGCACGCTGCTTCATCAAGGACCCGAAACAGCGTCTGCGCGACATCGGGGCGCGCTGCCGGGCGGCCGAGCCGTGGTCGTCACGCTCGATAATCCCGCCGCCGAGCGTTCCTCAGCAGACCTCATCGTCGCCGCTGTGACGCTCGAGACAGGTGAGGTCACGAAAATCCTCGATGGCGGCGCATACCCACGATGGGTGCCCAG
>Ga0105044_10000199_pt1 | contig 69291 bp, 48 predicted proteins | sample MAT01_FD_78092 | JGI IMG/M metagenome (GOLD analysis project Ga0105044, IMG submission 78092) | Freshwater microbial communities from Lake Fryxell liftoff mats and glacier meltwater in Antarctica - MAT-01 | ecosystem: Environmental > Aquatic > Freshwater > Ice > Liftoff microbial mat | place...
AAGCATCACCTCTAGTTGTTCAGCAATGGCTGCATGAACAAGCTCTCGCTCTTCTCCACCTAAGCGCGCATACAGGGCACGATGCACGATCACGTTCGTGAATTCATAGGCGGATATATCTTCTCCATACACTCGCTGTTTCCCGAGTGAACGTACAAGCACATGATCTTGCTCTGCCTTGCGCAGATGCTGTGCCAGTGGCAATGCGGCAACGCCAGTGATCGAACGCACGATTGTTGACGTAAACGTTTCTCCCTCTGCGGCAGCAGCACACAAGACGTCGCGGAGCGAAGGGTCGAGCCGGCGCAAGCGCTCGTCAACAATGGCCTCTGCCGTTCGCGGCAGACCGATCGTATCAAGATCCACCGTGCCACCCTCCGGCAACAACTCCACCATGCCTTGGACAACAAGCGGGTTGCCACCACAGATGTGGGCTAGCTTGTGAATATCTACTCGCTCTGAGGTTGCGCCGATCATCACGCCAATTTCTTCGGTGGACATTGGCTCTACGGTCACCGTTTCGCACAGACCGTATCGTGCAAGCTCACGCTGTATGTGAAGGAGTGAATGTTCTTCACCGCCACGCGAGGTGCGCACGTCGTCCGGTCTGTAGGCAACAACGCACGTCAAGTTGCCCTTTGATGCGCGGGCAAGAGCAAAGAGAAGATTGATCGATGAATCGTCGGCCCAGTGTGCATCGTCGATCATCAACACCACTCGCTGTTTTTCTGCCAGGGAGCAGAAGAAACCAATGCATTGATGGAAGACGTGCTCTCGTGAGACAGCCTGTTCTGGCGCCGATCCAGCTGTTCGATGATCGCGCACGATGGCCACGGTCTCTGCCGTGGATTCGATCACGTCGCCAACGATCGGGATAAACTTCACCCATGCAAAAGCAAGGTCTACGATAAGTCGCTTCGTTGTAGATGTTGGCGCTTCGTCTGCCAACTCGCGCATCAGCGACACCCATGGATGCAACGCCTCTACTGCGCCAACGTGCATGCCCGCGATTGGCGACGAACAATCCACGTCGGCAACGCAAACGTTTGCATGATCGCGAAGGATGTCTGCCTTGGTCGTTCGCAACAACGTCGATTTTCCTATACCGGCCTCGCCGGTAACAAACAGCACTGGACTCGTGCTTGAAAGGCACAAGTCCAGTATCACTTGTTTGGTGGTGCTACGGTCCAACGTTCATCGCTCGTCGGCACTTGGTCCGTACAATCCCGGAACGGGCACATCAAGCAAACGCAAGTACACGCTCAGCTGTCCGCGATGATGGACGATATGATTGAAGCACATATCGCGCAACACGGCGCTCTTCGGCATCGTGAAGATCACGTGATCACCATGGCGCAACGTCCATGCATGTGCAAGGACGTCTTCTGTGGCTGTCGAAAGTGCGGTACGCGCCGCAGAAGTTTCTGCATCGAAGATCGACAGAAGTTCCTCACAGGTTTGCGGCTTTGGCTGCTCCATCGGCACAGACAAATCTAATTCTGACTGTCCGACCGTCATCGTGAACCACCCTGGCATGGTCGCAATGTGCGTGGCCAGCTTCCCCAACGTATAGGACTTTTCGTGTGGCTTCCACTGGAGGTGTTCGTCTGGCACACGTTCGAGCATTTTACGCGTATTCGTAGACTCGTGATCGAATTCTGCTATAAGCGACTGCATTCTTCCCTTTTTGAAATGGTGAGTGGTAGGTTTGGCGTTCTGGCACCTTCGAAATTACATCGCGGGACTTCATGCCACTGCTTCGATTAGCAATTCATCAAGAGTCTTCTATCGGCTTGTCGGCCTCTTATCTCGCAGCGCTGTACGCTATCGCAGTACGAAGGAATGGGCCTGTCTGGATGGCATCGAACCGCCAGAATGGCAATTACCTTGCCGCCTTTCTGTCCTTTTGACATGATTTTCGAGTTTGGCACGGTTCTTCAAGGCTTGTTTCCGGCGTGAGAGAGCACTCTCGCGCTCCATTAACGAGATCATCAATGTTCACCTCAAAAGGACCCCACAATGGGAAAAATTATTGGTATTGACCTTGGCACAACGAATTCGGTTGTTGCCGTCATGGAGGGCAACTCGCCCATCGTGATCGCGAGTAGCGAAGGCATGCGCACAATTCCGTCGATCGTTGCCTTCACGAAGAGCGGCGAGCGACTTGTAGGACAGGCTGCAAAACGCCAATCCGTTACGAACCCAACAAACACGGTGTATTCGATCAAGCGTTTCATGGGTCGCACCATGAACGACGTAACCGAAGAAGCAACGTCTGTTCCCTATGCAGTTGTTGCCGGCGAGAACAACAGCGCACGCGTCGACATTGACGGACGTCTGTATTCACCGCCCGAGATTTCTGCCATGATCTTGCAAAAGATGAAGCAGACAGCAGAAGATTATCTCGGACAGAAGGTCACCGAAGCCGTCATCACTGTTCCTGCATACTTCAACGATGCACAACGTCAGGCAACGAAGGATGCCGGTGAGATCGCAGGCCTTACGGTACGTCGTATCATCAACGAACCAACAGCCGCTGCTCTGGCCTATGGCATGGATAAAAAGGGACAGAACCAAACAGTGGTGGTGTACGATCTTGGTGGCGGGACGTTCGATATCTCGATTCTCGAGATAGGAGAAGGGGTGTTCGAGGTAAAGAGCACTAATGGCGACACGCACTTGGGCGGCGACAACTTCGATCACCGTCTGATCGAATTCCTTGCCGATGAATTCCAGAAGCAAGAAGGGATCGACCTGCGCAAGGATGCTATGGCGCTGCAACGTTTGCGCGAAGCCGCAGAGAAGGCAAAGATCGAACTGTCGCAGATGCTCCAAACAGATGTGAACCTTCCGTTCGTAACGGCAACAGCAGATGGTCCGAAGCACTTGAACATCTCTATCTCGCGCGCAAAGTTTGAATCACTCTGCGTCGATCTGTTCGACCGTTCACTCCGTCCGTGCGAACAAGCACTGAAAGATGCAAAGCTCACTCCGTCGCAGATCGACGAAGTAATCCTTGTTGGTGGCTCTACTCGCATTCCAAAAATCCAAGAGCTCGTTAAGAACTTCTTCGGTAAAGAACCAAACAAGGGCGTGAATCCGGATGAAGTTGTGGCCGTTGGCGCAGCAATCCAAGGTGGTGTGTTGGCCGGCGATGTGAAGGACGTTCTCCTTCTAGACGTCACCCCGCTCACACTCGGCATCGAGACCATGGGTGGCGTACTTACGCCCATGATTCCAGCGAATACCACGATCCCGCATCGCAAGACAGAGACATTCTCGACAGCATCAGACAACCAACCATCCGTAGAGATTCACATCCTACAAGGCGAGCGTCCGATGGCCAGTGATAACAAGTCTCTCGGCAAGTTCCACCTTGACGGAATTCCGCCTGCATCGCGCGGTGTACCGCAAGTGGAAGTAACGTTCGACATCGACGCCAATGGTATCCTGAGCGTTGCGGCAAAGGACAAGGCCTCGAATAAGGAGCAGTCCATCCGCATCACCTCTTCAAGCGGACTTTCGAAGGACGAAGTCGAGACGATGAAGCGTACCGCTCAAGATCACGCAACAGAAGACAAGAAGCGTAAGGAAGAGATCGAACTCCGCAATCAGGCAGACAACCTTGTGTATTCGTCCGAAAAGCAGATCAAGGAATTCGATGAAAAGCTTGATGCTGCCACAAAGGAAAGCATCACGAAGGCAAAGGATCGTTTGGCAGATGCGCTCAAGAACAACCAAGCAGACATCAGTCCGGCCATGGATTCCTTGAACCAGCTCTGGAGCGAGGCATCGTCCAAGATGTACGCTCAGGGCGCACCAGACGCCGGACAGCCTGGCCCAGAGGCAGGCGCACCCAGCGGCGAGGAACCACAAGGCGGCAAGGTGGAAGAGGCAGACTATACGATCGTCGACGAGAAATAAGTCGGCCATTGATGCAGATTGATGAAGCGGGTCGGTGCAGCAATGTGCCGACCCGCTTTCTCGTTACGAGCGGCTCGTCCACGATGCGTATACTTGCGCTATGAGCGCTACCACCAGATCCACATACGTTGAACTCACCGAGCATACATCCCAGCAGGTGGCGCTATTCGCGTCGCTCGTTGTAGGAGGCTGCGTTGTGTTGATGTTGTTCGTTGCAACTCCAGCGATGGAGACGTTCTTCCGATCGTTCTTACGAAGCGAGGTCCTCCACGATGGACAGAAAGTGGTGTATCGCATCTCCGAGAACCGTTCAGAAGAGATCATTGAAACTCATACCGTGGGAACGTGGGCTCTTGTCGATGAAAGGTCTGCTCGTCAGATCGCAGAGCGACCCGACATTCCCGTTCCAGCCGAGTACATCTTTAAACCGCTGATCTCCCTCACACCTATTGTGTTCGTGGCCAGCGTTCTCCTTGCCGCCATTATCACAACCTTGCTCCCTCCGGGCATTGGCCTTGTCCGTCAGAAGATCGAACGAGAGATCTTGAATGTTCTGGACAGACTTGCATGGTCGCTCTACGGAGAACATACCGCCGAAGAAATCAAGACGCTGACGCGCGACATCACAACGGCGGATACGCGCAGACTGCACGATCTTGCCAAGATCTACAACGTCCACTATACCGACCTTGAATTACTGCAGCGTGCATTGCAATGGAGAGTTTCGAGTGGACTCTCGCAGTTGATCCATGTGCACGCTGGCGTGAAGTTCTATATGCGTGAATACTTCACAGATAGGTACAGCAATGCGGTGTTGGGCGTAGTGTATATCGGCGCCGCTATGCTGATCATCGTGATCGGCATTCGTGGATTGAAGTTCCTTCCCGCCTCTGACCCTTCAGTGGTGCTTGGTGCATTGAGTCTGGAGTTCATGCTGCTCATCACGTATGCTTCGGTGTTGATGTACGGCAGACAAGAAGATCAAGGCGGATTCGATCTTGCACGCAATGCTACAGCAGGTACCCACGCGATATCCAGCGGCGATGCAGATGCAGAGCAGTTGCTACGTGCATTCCTCGGTGTGCATCGTACTGCGTCGGGGGAGAAACACAATGACTGACCTCCAGCCCCTGATCGGTAGAGCAGACGCATGCGACCGAATCCTTCAGGCATGCGAGCGCACCATGAAGGGAAGTGGCGAAGTCTTGATCGTGCGCGCAGAGCCCGGCATGGGAAAGAGCGCTCTCCTTACGTGGATACAAGACGCATGTAAGGCCACTCTTCCAGACCTAACGGTTCTTCGCGTGGATTGCCGACCTCCCATTGGGTCGTTCCATGCAGGTGGCATTCAGCCACTCCAACCATTCGGTCACGCCATCGAGCAAATGTATATCCACAGCGGCACTGCGGCAAAGAAGCGCCTTGCGCTGAACATCGGCATGTCTGTGCTTGCGTCCATCCCTATCGCCGGCGATCTGTTCTATGCCGTAAAGGCCATTTCGCAAGACGTGAGTGAATACAAACGCGAGACCTCTGCACTCCAGCGAAAGAAACGCGCGGCAGTCGAAGAATGCATTGAAACGCTAACCGCCATTGCCGAGCGCCAACCGTACGTGTTGCTCGTAGACGATGGCCATTGGGCCGATAGCCAGAGTGTGGAAGTGCTGCGTTCATTGGTAGACCTTTCGCACCGACTCCCATTGCTCTTGGTATGGACAGTAACGTCTACCGTTTCTCAACGCATCAATCCAACGCTCACGTCGTTGATGCATACGCCGTCGATAGCAGATCACACGATCGGTCTGCAGGCACTATCACTCGATGAGAGTTCCGCCATCGTTCATGCATTGGCGCCAAGCCACGACGTCTCCGCACCTATCCTTGCGCGTCTGCACGATCGGACTGCTGGCATTCCCGGAATCCTCGTCGAGTACGTGAAGTACCTCGAGCGAAATGGCGACTTCTCCGACGATCTCGCCGTAACGGTCGGCGAACATCCAAACACAGATATTGTTCTTCAAGAGATCCCCGAAGCAGATGCGGTGATCTTATCACTTTGCGCAGCAGAAGGTCAGGAGTTCACAGCCTTCATGATCTCTTCGCTCATGAACACCGATGTTCTTACAACAGTGCGCGAACTTCGCCGGATTCAACAAGCAACAGGATTGATCAAGAGTTTGGGCATGCGAACTCGATATGGTGTGAAGACCACCACGTATGAGTTCGTGCAGTCGTTCGCCTACACGTATTTCCTGCACCGTCCCGAGTATGAAGAACGCAAAGCCGTCCACCAACGTATTTCGGATGTGCTTCAAAAGGAATTCTCGCAAACACCACACGACGAGATGCGTTCGCAGTTGGCTGTCTTCATTGCCGCGCATAGCGCTGAAGCGGAAGACTTGGTAACCACCGAACGCATGCTCGCTTTGTCTGCCGATCACGCGCACTCCGTAGGCGCCGATGATATTCGGGGTTTCATCATCCGCGATCTTCTGCCGATGTATGGCGGTGGTGTCGAGGACGACGTGGTTGCTCCGGCTGATACGTCATCTGCAGGAGTTGTAGCGGGTGACGACGTTGGAGGGTCACTAGCCTCGGCCACAACCTTTGCTGAACGCATACGAACACTCAGCAACATGCTCATCGATGGTCGGGCATTCGATGTAGCCGAGCATTGTTCTGCAGTACTTGTTGATGCGAGTGTTTCGTTCACCACCTCGGAACGGGTCACTCTCCTTTGCCTTGGTGCACGAGCGTTTGCTGAACGCGACGCCTTGCTCGACGCCGAGTCGAGTCTGCAACGAGCAGAGCAACTTGCGGCTGGTAGTCCGCGAGAGCTTTGCATGATCTTGAACGTTCGCGCTACGATCCAACAACGGCAGGGTAATCTTGAGTCGGCACGTGAACTTCTCTTTGTTGCCGCACGACATGCAGAGTCTCTCCCGATGCCGAGCCGTCTGCTTACGCTTTCAAACATTGTGCTCTTACTTCGGGCGATGAACGATCCGGGTACAGAACGGTATGAACGCACTGTGCGCAAGCTCGCTACTGATCTTTCATGGAATGCGTTGCGTTCCGATCTGAGGTTATAATGCAGGTTACTTTGATCCTTCTTGTCCTTGCCACCTTCCCCATGTTTTCTCAGCTCGACAATGCGCACGAGCGCATGATGGAGCGTGCGCACCCAACACCGGTTGCGCATCCGGAGTATGAGGGACTTACATGGAATCCGCCCTTCGTTGTGCAAGGGACGTTCCCGTCGTACTTCTTGAATGTGAATTTGATTGGCGAAGAGAATGATCAATCTCCAACACAAAACGAATCATCGATCGCCATCGATCCTTTGAATCCAAAGCGCTTGATCGCATCGGCTGTGGACTACAGAGGAAATTCTGCAACGTGGGTCTATAACAGCACCGATGGTGGACATACTTGGAAGAATACGAATCTTGGATTTGCTCGTCCTGATTGGCAAAGCACGAATGATCCAAGCGTTGCTTTCGATAGAGCGGGTCGCGGATACTTATGCTATGGCGGCTTTAACCGCACCACACCCGCGCTTGGAGAGAATGGCATCTTTGTTTCGATTACCACAGATGGCGGTGCAACGTGGGGAACGAAGCATGTTCCGGTGATCCAGCATGTGGGTCAGCAAACGCCCGATTCGGCGTTTGAGGACAAGTACTACATCCATGCAGATACGGTGTCGACGTCGCCATTCCACAACAGACTCTACATTCCGTGGAAGCGCGTGATCAACCGCGACTCTTCTACGCAGATCGTGATCGCCCGTAGCACCAATGGCGGACGCGCATGGTCTACACCAGTGAACGTAAGTGAACGGTTTTTGCATGTGAGCGAAGACACTACCTATGGACAGAGTTTCCCGCTTGCCCGAACGTCCCCCAACGGCAATGTTCATGTGGTATGGAACAGCGGAACGGAAAAGGCAATTCGATACGCACGAAGCACGGACGGTGGCGAAACCTTCACGGCACCTACGATCATTCATCGCTATCGTCCGTATGCCGTGGCCACGACGATTAACGGCATTACAAATCACAGACTCAAGGGAACGGTGCGCGCGGAAACATATCCGTCGCTCTCCATCGACAACACGAACGGTGCGCGCCGTGGCTGGCTCTACCTTGTGTGGAGCGCAGATGGTGTTCCAAACGTGCACTTCTCTCGCTCAAGCGATGGTGGCACGTCGTGGTCTGCTCCAACGATCGTCCACTCGGATACAACGAACGACCAATTCTGGCCATGGCTTTGTGTAGATCCGGCGAATGGCGACGTAGCCGTGATGTATTCTGACTCGCGCGACGATGCTGCAAACATTCTTGTGAATACGTATGTGAGCTTGAGTACGAATGGCGGTACAACGTGGACGGACCGCCGTGTTGGAGACGACGTGAACGATATACGACGCAATCCATTTGGCGGTGTGTTTTCTGGCGATTATAGTGGATGCGACATGTTGAACGGCCTGATCTATCCGTCGTGGGTAGACATGCGCAACACCTATACAACACCGGCCGACGACGACGTGTACACTGCTGTGATCAATACACGTGCTCCGGAGGCACCGAGCGTGTTTGTTGCTCGTGCACTACCGAGTGACGCGACAAGGGCAGAGCTACAGTGGTCACCCGTTACGAAACGCTCATTCGGTCAGGCACTCGACGCTTCGTCGCTGTTGTTCCTTTTGTATCGTGGCGCCACCCTTATCGCAACACTCCCTGGTACAACGAACACGTATACGGATTCGGGACTACAACCTTACACGGTCTATCAATACACGTTGGTAAGTGTGGCGGGATCCGACACCGCATCTCCGCGCTTCGCTACTGTCACGTCCGGCGGTGCACGTCAGCCCGCACCACCAGTACTCCTAACGGCAACGAACGACATATCACGTGCCCTTGCCACCGTGCTCCTTCCTACAGTTCGCGCGGATTCTCTTACGTCACTTTCTGATCTTGCAGCATTGTTGTGGTACTCGGATAGTACAGTTGTGGGAACAGTGTCACTCGTTGCTTCGGACACCGGCACAACGCAACAATTAGGCGTCAACCTCCCGCGCGGTTGGCATGTATTGAGCGCCGCTGCACGCACGTCTTCGGGTGCAACGAGCGCTCGTTCGAATGCGATCCGGTTGTTCGTTGGATCCTTGGATGGCTACACAGAACGCTTCGATTCTGTTCCTCGATTCTGGATACAGCGCGGCTCTTGGAGCAGAGAGATGGGCTTTGCGAAAAGTATGCCTGGCGCATACACAGAGTCTCCTACTGGACCCTATCGTGCATCAGCGCGAGACACTGTTCTTATCTATCCAACAACTGCGCACGGTCCGTTTGGCGTCCGCATGTCGTTCTGGCACGCGGCCTTCATCGATGCTAGCGATACCGCATTCGTCGAGTACACTGTCAACCAAACGGATACGGGCTGGAAGACGCTCGGGGCCTACAATGCAGCGAGTAATGCACGGTGGTTAGATACAACAAAGGGCGACGACGCGTGGCGTTTTGAGAACATCAGTTTTGGGACGCCAAGGTTTACAGACACGGTGTACGTCCGACTTCGCTTCCGTTCGAATGCGGCAAAAAATTCAGATGGTTGGTACATCGACGACATCTCATTCGAGGGAATAACTTCCGTGCAAAGTGAAACACTACATCAGCGGTCTGCCTATCCACAACCCGCTATTACGTCGTGTACGCTTGGCCTTCTACCGGAGGATGAGGTTGTGTCTGTTATGCTGGTGGCGCCGTCAGGTCAGTCCATGACCACGCCTTGGAAACAAGAACAAACCTCGCTGTTGATAGACGTACGTTCTTGTGCACCTGGCATCTATGCCGTAGAGGCATCAACAACTCGTGGCATCATTCGGCAAACAATCATCGTTGCACGTTAATCACTTTCCGGCACGAAGCGTGAATGTTATCGTCGTGCCTTTGCCTTGATCGCTCTCTACGTGCACATGCGACTGATGTGCTTCTAGGATATGCTTGACAATGGCAAGACCAAGGCCTGTGCCGCCTACAGCGCGGGAACGATCTTTGTCGACGCGGTAAAATCGTTCGAAGATCCGCGCAACGTGATCCTTTGGTATTCCGATTCCCGTGTCGGCGATTCGTACCGCTACTTCTTCGCCTTGCCGCCTTGCCGACACTACAACTTGTCCATTCGGCACGTTGTATTTAATCGCATTGTCAATCAGGTTCGTGAGCACTTGCGACAGTCTCTCCTTATCGCCATATACCATCACATCGTCGGACATTCTCTCGTCTAGCAACACGTGTACCGAGCGTTGTACGGCGCGAATCTCCATCGTCTGCACAAGGTCTTGCAGCACAGATGCGATGTTGAAATACCGAAAACTCAATCGCAGTTCGCCAGACTCAATGCGCGAGATATCTATCAAGTCGCTAAGCAACGAATTCAATCGCATGGCATTGGAATATGCCTTTTCAAGAAACGGACGGCTGACGTCGGGATCTTCCAACGCGCCGTCGAGCAATGTTTCGAGATATCCTTGAACGCTAAAGATTGGTGTTCGGAGTTCGTGGGAGACGTTGGCAACGAATTCGCTTCGAACGCGCTCTAGTCTGCGGAGCTCCGAAATGTCGGCGCTCGCCTTCTCTGCCATCCGGTTAACAGCAGCGGCCATACGTCGGACTTCCTCCGATGCCGAGGCGGGAATGTTGATCCGTTCAGAGATCGCACCTTCGGCTATGGCCGTTGTGATCTCTCGAACATCATGCATGGGCCTGATAACGGACCGACGCAGGAGGGTGGCAAGGAGGTAGGTTGCGATCACAATTGCTGTGACGACAACAACGAATGCCTGCGTCCGTTCGACGAGCAACCACATAGCAATGGTCACGGCGGCGATCACGACGAGCATCCATATCCATACGATGGTTGCTACAGAGAAATGCTTCACGAGCGGAATTTACTCGTGTTCGCGGAATCGATAGCCAACACCTTTTACAGTTTCGATCCACAGACCGTATTTGCCCAGTTTTTCGCGGATCTTCGACACGTGAACGTCGACGGTTCTGTCTACTACAAACACAGACTCGCCCCAGATACGACGTAGTAGCGACTCTCGAGTGAAGACCTTGCCACTGTTCGACGCGAGAAAGGCAAGAAGTTCAAACTCCTTTTTAGGAAAGAAGCTCTCGCGAGAATCTATCCGCACAGTGTAGTTCTGGCGATTGATCTCGATCGTTCCTATACGCATCACTTCAGGCGCCGCGATCGTTTCCGTCCGAACTTTCTCATTCCCACGTCGCAGAATCGTCTTGGCTCGCGCAATAAGTACACGAGGCGAAATGGGCTTCTGAATATAATCGTCGGCGCCAAGTTCTAGTCCAAGAATCTGATCGATCTCTCCAGCCTTTGCCGTCAGGAACATGATACTTACTGCTGAAGTGGTCTCGTCTTTCCGTAGAGTACGGCATACTTCAAAGCCATCCATCCCGGGCATCATCACGTCTAAAATGATCAGATCTGGCAACACCTTTCTGGCAACTTCTACCGCCTGCGTTCCGTTGGAGGCCGTATAGACCTTGAAGCCCTCTTTCGAGAGGTTGTATGAGATCAGGTCCAAAATGTCCTGCTCATCGTCGACCACGAGGATCTTTGTTTCCATATTCAAAATTACGCCCTGTTTACATGGCGATTACGATGTATAGGCTTTAAAAATTGGTAACTTAGGACTCCTGACATGGTTTGGCCGCCTCCCCCATCGCGTCCTTGCCACCCTGCTCGCGTTACCGCCTGTTCATTGGCGTGGCTCCTCCTCGTATTCATTACGATGGGTGGTGGCTTGTGTGCCCAAACCGAGACCACGAACTGGTATTTTGGTGACCTAGCTGGAGTGACGTTCCGCAATGGCTTAGCCGAGTCTCTGTCGGACGGAATGATCTCTACAAACGAAGGCTGTGCCGCAATCTCTGACCCAACGACGGGCGCCCTTCTGTTCTATACCGATGGCACGACCGTCTACAACAGACTCCACGAAGTGATGATAGGCGGTACTGGTCTCAATGGAGACCCTTCTACGAGTCAAAGTGCCATTATCGTTCCGCAGCCAGGTAATCCGTTCGTCTTCTACATCTTCAACCCCGCACCCATTACATCGGCCCAACTCAACGGTCGGTGCTTTTGTTTGTGGATGAGTGTGGTCGACCTGCGAAAGCAAGGTGGCTATGGCGAGGTTGTTCGCAAGAACGAGCAACTCGCTACAGACATCTCTGAACATATCACGGCCACAAAGAATTGTGCTGGAGACGGGTATTGGATCGTGGTCCACAGTAAAGTGAGCAGGCACTTCTACTCCTTCCAGCTTACGCGCGACCGACTCGAACCTCTTCCGGTGATCAGTGATGCGGGGGATCCAACGCTGAGTGTTCGCGACGCTGGACAGATGCATATCTCTCCAGACTCGCGCAAACTCGCACTAGCATCTGCGGCAGGCAACTCGCAGGTATTTGAGTTCGACTATGCAACGGGCCGGGTTTACAACGGAACAACGCTCTTCCCTACAAGTATCGTCGGTTCCCACTACGGAGCGGCATTCTCGCAAGACTCGCGCAAGCTCTACATCGCAGTGTCAAATCAGGACGACACCATGCCGGCAATGGTCTACCAATTCACGTTAGATCAACTGCGATCAGTCGATATCGTGTCGTCTCGGAAAGTGGCGGCCAGACTCTCCGGCACATTCTCGTGGACGCCAATGCAGTTGGCGCTCGATGGCAGAATCTATATCTCTCGGGCCGGCCGGAGTTTTCTATCGTGCATCTCATCACCACAGAACGAAGTGGACTCGTGTGGATTCATAGATACCGCCGTGGCGTTAACGGGACAGTGCCGGTATGGTCTACCAAATATGATTGGCAGCATGCTACGTCCGTCCGATGTTGTCTTACGCGATTGCAAGGCCCCTCAGGCAAACTTTTCCGTTGATACGATCTGCGCGGGCACATGCGTAGAGTTCAAGGACAAGAGTCTTGGCACGATCGATAGTTGGGAATGGCTATTCGACAATGCTGTGCCTTCCATCTCAACGCAAAAAAATCCAGGGGCTATTTGCTATGCTCGCGCTGGATCTCATGCCGTGTATTTGATCGTGAAGAATGCATACGGGGCCGACACGGTGATGAAATCGATCGAAGTGAAGCCACACCCAAAGATCACGATCGACCCTGTTCCGGTGATATGCGCAGGCACGTCGATCACGTTACGCGCGAATGGTGGCGTGAGCTATTCATGGTTCCCGCCAAACGGTGTGAGTAATCCCACATCACCGTCTCCAACCGTGGCTCCGATTGCATCAACAACATTCATTGTTACTGTCCGCGGTGCAAATGGGTGTTCTGATACAGCCAGTGTTGTTGTTCGCGTCGCAGCACCAAGTGCGGGTGCTGACGTGATGATCTGCGGCGGAGGCTCCATTCGAATGCGCGCTTCCGGAGCATCGACCTACGAATGGTCTCCAAATGTCGGACTCTCTAATGCCTCCGTTGCAGACCCTGTTGCCTCTCCGAACACCACCACAGTGTACACGGTAAAGATGACAACAGGCGATTGTGAAACCATCGACACCGTTGTGGTGACTGTTGCCTCTACACTCGAAGTGACCGTTGTTGGACAACGAGAGATATGCGTTGGCGAATCAACCGTGATCTCGATTCAAGGTGGTTCGTCCATTGTATGGCAAAGGGCGGCAGGGATCAGCGATACATCTTCGTTCACACCAACGTTTGACCCGTCTGTAACGACAACGTATCGATACGCGATCTCGTCGGGATCGTGTCTGCTAACAGATTCTGTGACCATCACAATCCATCCTCTACCGATGATCTCGGTCGCTGGAGCTACTACCGTGTGCCCTGGTGATTCCGTGTTGATCACTGCCACGTTCGACGCAGGTGCGTCTATCGTGTGGCGACCTTCTATTGGATTGAGTGATTCCACTTCGACGTCACCATTGGCCAAGCCTAGCAAGACAACGATGTACCAGGCCTTTGTTCGCTCTCCCCAAGGCTGTGTAAGCGTCGATTCTGTTCTCATTCGAGTAGAGCCTATCTCACTTGTCGGCGCAGGTCCGGATAAGTCGATCTGCCCCGGTGGAAGTGTGCAGATCTCGGGCACTGGTGTGGCATCGACGTATACATGGACTCCAACGACTGGACTCAGCAACCCAACGTCTCTCTCGCCAACAGCATCACCATTCACTACCACCACCTACATTCTCACGGCACGAACGGGATCCTGCAGTGTGATCGATTCCGTCACGGTTTTTGTATCAAATCTTTCGATCGGCTTACGCGCTGTTGATACGATATGTCGGGGATCGGCTGTGGAGTTGAAGGTGCAGGGTGGAGTGCGGTATTCGTGGACACCAACGATTGGTCTGTCAGATCCCACGATTGCAAATCCGATCGCATCGCCGATTCTTACAACAACCTATACCGTTCGTGCAACAGACCAGTTTGACTGTACTGCTGAAAAGTCGACGATGGTTGTCGTGAACACCAACACGTCTATCAAACTTCGTCTTGGAAGCGTGATTGCTGGCGCGGGTGCAGACGATGCCTCTATGCTCATCATCGCCGAGACGGCAGACCAACAACTTCCGCTGCATATAGATTCACTGCATGCCGAGATCCGGTTTGATGCCTCTGTGTACTTGCCACTTTCGATCGATCGGGGCAGAATGCAAACTGGGATACAAAGCGATGAGCGTGTGCTATTTGTTTCGCTAAGCAATATCGATCTGCTCATATCGGGACAGCGACTTGCTAACGTACGTGGCGTGATTCTACTTGGTGCGAAAGACACTGCGCGTACGCGTTGGGTAGACGCTCGGTGGTCCGGAGATGTATGTCCAAGTACGGAAACCAGTGATGGCTACATTTTCGTCAGTGGTTGCTTCCTGCGCGGTCGAGCATTTCGCGAATTCGCCGGATCAACACTGAACGTTGGTTTAGACCAAGACAACAACATAGCAACATTCGATATCGGTGGCACAGAAGTGGGCGACCACACGATCAGCCTTATCTCGGTGAATGGCCAACGTGTTTGGACTTCGTCTTTCAATCGGCAGTTCAACGATGCATCACCGAAACGCCTACAGGCGGACGTTTCTTCGCTAGCAACTGGTGTGTATGTGGTGCAATTGGAATCGCCAATGGGACCACAAACGCTTGTGATCCCTTTGCTACGGTAACACTCCCAGCAGTTGCTCGTATCTTTGCGTCGTGAATTTATTGATACGCCTTTCTACCCTTCTCCTTTTCGCTCTTCTGTGCTCGGTTCCCGCGCATGCACAGCGCAGAGATAGCACTCGTGTACGCGACTCTATCCGCACGTATGCAAAGGAGGGCATCGTTGTGACCGGAACTCGCAATGAGGTACTCGTCAAAGACTCGCCGGTTCGCGTAGAGGTGATCGGGAAAGATAGAATCCGAACTACTGCAATGGTCACCCTCGCAGACCTGCTCAAGGAGCAAACGGGGTTGCTTATGCAGGGCAGTTTTCGAACTGGCGTACAAATGAATGGCCTAGGCCCCGACTATACGATGATCTTGATCGATGGTCAGCCCATGGTCGGTCGCGTGGCCGGCGTTCTCGATCTCTCGCGTATTTCTGTTGGTAACATCGAGCGCGTGGAGATCGTGAAAGGTCCAATGTCGAGCATGTACGGTAGTGAAGCGTTGGCGGGTGTGATCAACGTGATCACCAAGCGGCCGAACGACGGCTATGGGGGTCGAATGTCTTCGCAGTACCTCTATCACGGTCAGTCCGAGATCCAAGCAGAGGGAACCTATGGTTCTGCTTCTACCGAAATCAGTGCTTTTGCGAACTATAAAAATTCCCCTTCGTTCACGCTCGCAGCAAATGGTTCAGAATGGCCCTACTCGTCGTTCGAAGATGGAACGCTGCATCTGAAAGGACTGTGGTCTGTTGCGAAAGGTCTGAAGGTGAAGGGTTCTATTCGCGCGTTCGGCACACACACACGAGGCACATTTGTTGAATCCGTACTGGGTCAGATTGCCACGAACACCGGCAGCGTGGAACAATACGATCTGAGCAGCACGGCAGGCGTGGAGTACACGAGTGGGAAGGCACACCTTTTGTGTAACGCATATACCACGGTGTACAACGAGCGGTACAACTTCGACGTGCCACAGGGTGAACGAGGCAAGGTGGACGACCTTCTTCGACGCACTGCGCGCCTGTATGCCCAATACGATCTCCTCATGGGTGTGAATGATCGAATGACCGTGGGAGGAGAGTTCCTGTATGAGGATATTGGGGGATCCCGTTATTACGATTCTCTTACGCCAGGTTACAAGCCGTTCTATCGCACGTATGTTGCATTTGCACAATGGGAGGGATTGCCAAACGATTGGATATCCTATGTACTGAGTGCGCGGCTCGACGATAACAACGTGTACGGAACCGCAGTGTCGCCACGATTCTCCGTAGTACTCAAGCCCGGCGAGCACTTGCGTTGCAGTGGGTCTATTGGAACAGGATTCAAGGCTCCGGACTTCCGGCAGAACTTTATCGAATTCTCAAACCGACTTCCCGGCGCTGGATACGATCTCATTGGTGCGGCCAGACTTGGGGTTCAGCTTCAGCCAGAGCGAAGCTTGTCGTACGATGTAGGACTCCGTTACGAAGACGCCGTCTTCGAGGTCGATGATGCCCACGTACTTATGAATGCCGAAGTGCGAGCGTTTCGGAACGACTTGCACAACCTGATCGAATACTATCTCTATGGTTCGGCCAACGGACGTAATGTGTATTCCTATCGCAACCTTGCCCGTGTCTATACGCAGGGTCTCGAGATTAACCTACGGACTGTCATTTCGTTTGATGAGGTGGGTTCGTTCGGATTTTCGGGTGGCTATCAATTACTCGATGCGATGGATAAGGAAGTACTTGATGCCATCGATCAGGGTCAGGCCGGCACGATAGACAAGCCGCTCACGCGCGACGACTATCATGGCCTTTGGGGCAGATCCCGCAACAGCGGCAATGTTCGCATGCAATATGATTCTCCGGATCATGCATGGAGTGCAAACGTTCGATTCCAATTCATCGGTCGATACGGCGATGAGTCGCTCGATAAGAATGGGATTGTTATCAGCAATCCGCCACGTAGAGTGTTAGATCGTGACGACGAGTTCGTGGCCGGGTATACAGTGATGAACGTAGCATGCACGCGTTCGTTCAACATAGATAGCGTAGAGAATGCACTGACCATCGGAACAGGATTGAACAATGTGTTCAACGTGTCCAACCCACAGTTCATTCCGGGACTGGTTGGACGACAGTTTTTCGTACAAGCCGGCTATCGCTTCTAAACGGGTTTAAATCCTTCGAACCCTTGCCTACAAGCATTACAGTAATGAAGTGAGCGGCACAGCGTTGGGCCAAATGGCGAACGCAACGTCGTATTGTGTGATCCACAAAACGGACATGCCGTATTGTTCAAAACTTCAAGCGAGAGTTCAAGCTCATACGGTTCAGGAGGAGCAAGGCCATGCTTGAGTAGGGCGGCGCGACCCTTTTCGGTGAGCAGGTTTGTAGACCAAGGCACATCGAAGTTCACGTCAACAGATAACGAACGCGGGCCAAGCGCTTGAATTGCTGCAGTAACATCTCTGCGCATTACATCAATGGCCGGACATCCAACAAATGTTGGCGTCATCGAAACATGAACATCGTTCTCGCTCGATACGTCTACGCGAGTTATGATCCCCATGTCTACAACGGAGATCGTTGGAATCTCTGGATCGTGCACAGATAGCAGTGCATTCAAAACATCTTCACGTGTCACGTTACCACTCCGCAGAAGGATCAAGGCGGAACACTTCTGTCATTTCATCCAGCAACGGCTGAAGGTCTGCTGTATGAAAGCCCTTACGTCCACCGTAGACCGGGCTCATCGCAGGTACGTCCGGCATACGCAACGATGCGGCATGGACAATCTCTGTGACGTAGCCGATCCAACGGTCGCGAAGTGCAAGCTCGCCCTCAAAGAGGCCGCTCGACACGATGTCGTTCTCGGCATCGGTCGTCTCAAACAATCCGAGAGCATAGGGCATTGCTTCATCGAGTGCCGCTTGCATCCGTGCCTTACTCTCTTCGCTTCCTTGGCCACCTAACTGCACGACCCATGTTTGACCATGGTAGATGTGGTAACGAATTTCACCGCGCACCTTGCGTGCAAGCTTTGCCAAGGATTCGTAGGAGGAGTGTTGAAGAGCGTCGTACCGAAGTTTTTCTGATGCGTCGAACAGGAAATGACGCATAAGAGAGAAATCGTATTCTCTATTTGGCAATTCAACGAATTGGCAGCAGCGGAAGTCATGCTCATTACGTGTAAAGGCAATGGTATCCGGCTCTTGTTCACCAAGCTCATGTAGCAATGAATAGAGAGCAAGTGCGTGACCAAGTTTGTCTTGAGCGATCGAAGAGAAGGCAATGTCTTCTTCGAGTAGTGGCCCCATGCCAGTCCACTCCGAATGACGGTGCGCAATGATCAATGCGTCATCGGCCATGCGATAGAGAAGGTCCTTGATCGCGTTCGTGTTCATGCCTTCGTTCCTTGCTGTTCTTTCTTAAAATCTTCGACTTTGTTTCGAACCATGTAGGCAGAAACATCGCGATACTTCTTTTCGGGAGTTGTTTCGAAGATCTCACTGTCTTCAGACGGCATCGTTACAACATCGCGAGTGTTCACTACCCAAAGGTTCAGTGTTTGACCACGACGTGCATACTGTTCTTTGGCCATCAGCAAGGCAAGTTCCTTTGTAGGAGCATGCAGGGAGCCAACATGAACGTGACGCCCTCCGCTCTTCTGCTGATGAAACACCTCGTACGTGTGAAACTGATCTAGGGCGTGTTTTGGTTCCGGTGGGTCCGAACGGTTGGAATCAATGTTAGCGCGCGTAACGCGCGGATCGAGGGAAAGGATCGTGGCCATTGGTTGAGATTCTTCAATGAGGGAATGACCAAAATTACGGAATTGCAGTCAATTGTGTCCGAAACTGACGCTAATGGAGGACGGTCACGGCAACAGCTCCGGCTGGACCGTTTGCGTCGAGAAGGAATAAATACGGTCCAGTGGGCAACATCGAAACGTCCACGCGGAACACATAACGCGTCGCAACTCCTTCTACCCTTGCCTCCATACTTGAAACACGCAAGAGTTCTCGTCGCACCGCATCTTCTACAACCAAGACGGGAGCATCTCCGTTTCCGATCCTCAGCACTTCCATTTCAATGATCGAAGATGCGGGGTTTGGATACGGCGCCATGATCTGATAGGTAGAACCAGCTCGGATGATGGTGGTCGACACTGGAAGATTGCACCGAGACGTACCTGTGAGTGTCTCGGTAAGTCCGGTTGTGTACACGGGCACCGGTACATCCCTGCATGTGTCTGGTATAAGGATGGTATCGATAACAATACCGGAATCGAGGGCCGAGCAGCAGATGCGAAGCGTCTTTGTGTCTAACGGCGCGATCACGATGGGGAATTGCCCTTGAGGCATACTGCATCGAAGGTTCACCACCATAAATGGCCGAGAGATTACAAGGGGTCTGTTTGTGTCGCGATTACGAACTACAAGGTCTCTACACGTTAACGCACCAACGACCATATCTGGTATGTGCAAACCTGGACCGACGTTGACCTCTTGCACGTCTATCTGATTTCGAAGATTGAGAACGGTCACCACAATGTTGTTCGACGAACCGGGACAACCGAACTCGTCAATGATATCGCAGTGATACGTGCCGGCACTCTTCACAGAGATGGACTGAGAAGTTTCCCCTGTACTCCACAGATAGGACTTCTTACCCCGCGGAGCAACGAGTGTCACTGAATCGTCAAGACAGATCGTTGTCTTGCCCGTAGCTGCAATGGTGGGCTCGAACAACGGCCTGATATCGGCAACAAAAGGTTTCGACCGACGAGCACATCCGTTCGAATCGACTGCGGTAACGGTGACGCTCGCAGACATGCGGACGACGACTGCATCCGTGGTGTCGCCTGTAGACCATCGGAACGAGCGATAAGGACCGTTTGTCACTCGGAGCATTGCAGAGTCGCCAAAGCAATATCTGGCCCCAGAAAGGCCATCGAGAATCAACGGGGTAGTTGTTGGGTACATGCGCAGCGTAATCGTGTCGGCAGATGCTGTACATGTGAGTGTATCGAAGGCACTCACAACGTACCTACCTGGCTTACTCGCATATCGATCGGGTCCGATACGTCCGTCGGTCCACTTGTAACGAAGAAGATTAGGCGTAGAGGTAAGCAGGACACTGTCGCCCTCACACACATAGAGCAAGTCACCCTGCGCTATCGAGACGATGCGTGGACGGGCGTTAAAATTCGAGCGATACACTTCAGTACCAACCGCAAAGCCAAGCGTATCGCTGATCATCCAAATGTCGTCCAAGTTCGATCCAGCATCAATACCGCACACGCGCAGATCCCATGATTGGCCTGCATCAGACGTGTAGTACACCTGTCTGCTTGAACCCACGCCCCATCCCGCTCGCTCGCTCACGAGGAACGTTCCATAATTCGTTGAGGGTGTTCGAAAGCGTGTCCACGACGCACCCATGTCCGTCGAGAACCGATACTCACCAGTTACCAATCCACCACCGAAGCATTCACTCCCTGCACTTGGTATAAGGAACGACCGACCTACATGGGAAAGTTCTTCGTTCCACGTTCGGAATCCGGATGTTGCGAATTTATTCCACGTTCTGCCATAGTCATTTGTCGACCAGATCAGGCCACTTGACGCAGCATACCCACTACCGTCACGATAGAGAATCGCGTCTGTGAGTCCAGTGTTAATATCATTGCCTTCAAAGAACGACCATGAGTTTCCACCATCGATTGTACGATAGAATCGAGGCGGTGCTTGACAACCACCTACGAGGTAGATGCCTTCGTTCTGGGTCAGGAAATAGCATCCCCAAGGATTGTCATCCGGCGGCGCACTGGGCGAAACATTGAACCAAGACACTCCGCCGTTGTTCGATCGAAAGATCCCACCCGGACCAGACGTGTAGCCAACGAGAGGTGTTAAAAACTGAATACTCTCAAGAAATGGGTTACCATTAATGCGTGTCCCCAACCACGTAGTACCGCCATCTGTAGTTCTGATCACACGACCATCTTCCGAGCACACCCATCCGTAGAGAGGGTCGGCCGGCAAGAAGAACACATCTAGGTACATCACATTTTCGCTATACCCTGCAGGAAGGGTACACTTCAGCCATTGCGCTTCTAGTTGGGATGGCAAGAAGCCAACAAATCCAACAAGCAGAAGACATGCTTGGACAACGGCAGTGCGAAAGGCAGAGAACAACGTGATGCGTTTCCGTTCTGAGTTAGTGTACGATCAATGCTCGAGACCGAACAACACGTCGATTGCTGATAAGCGTGATCACATAGGCGCCGGTACGAGCCGGAATCCCTTCCGCCGTGCTGCCGTTCCATTGAAACCGGCCTTGCTCGGACTCTGTGGTCAGGTTGTCTTCAAAAATACGTTGTCCTTGCATGTCCGTAACGGTGGCTTCGAAACGTTCTTGCGGATCCGCCTTGAATTCTACCGTCACAAGGTCTGTGGAGGGCAGAGGGGAGGCAAGGCTTGTAAAAACGGGCACAATGGCTTCCGAAACATCCGAGGGTTGTTCGACGGTGATCTGAATTGGCGTCATGTGATTCCATACATCATTCATGTCTTGTCTTCCATTCCCATTCACGGCATTTCCAGTTGCCACGAGAAAATATGTTCCGGGTACCGTGGGCGCTTTCCATGCGAACGTAAAGGACGCTTGACCACCCGACATGGTTTTGGGTGAATTGTGTGTGAGCTCACCAGCGCTTAGAAACAAACCGTCACCAGCGATAAGAGCACCTGCATTTGTTTGTGCTGTAAGGCTGGCTTTCACGGCGATATTGATGCCTGCCATTGTACGGGAGGCATGAGCAATGATCACGGTTAACTGTATCGTCTCGCCGGGTTGCATGACGATAGGTTGTTGCGTGGATAGCGAGACCGTTGTTGCGGGATTCGCAGTAGAAGCATGACATCCACCACCGCAACCTTGTGATGTTGGGAGTGCTCTTCCAACATAGCCACTTGGACTAGCCATAAGAGCTGTTGCAGTGGCAGAACAAAAGAGGCATAGGAACAAAGACAAAAAGCGCATAGTGAACGAACCTACGTTGGTGAAGGATTGCGAGTATGATATCCTTTGGTGGGAAAGAGTTACCACAAAAAGAAAGGGCGCACCGAAGTGCGCCCTTTTCGTTTACATGTCGGCGTACGTCTTACTGACGTACGAGACGGACTGTCCAGCGCTCATTGTTCGTGGTGACAACAACGTTGTACACACCAGTTGCAAGGTGACCCATGTCTACCGTGCTCTTGAACTGACCGCCTTGAGCCATTTCATTTACACTTAGCACCTTCTCACCAACAAGGTTGAAGAGTTCGATACGTACCGAACCAGCTTCGCTTGTGGCTGCCGAAACCGTGAACATGCCGTTCGTTGGGTTCGGGAAGATCTCCAGATCGTTCGTGTGACCAGCTACAACATCATCGTTCACATCTGTGAGGATAACGTCGAATGGCTGAGACATCGACGAGCAGGTATTGTCATCCATGATCCCGACGCGATACGTACCAGGAAGAGCTACGATGAGCTTCTGAGCCGTTGCGCCTGTGATCATTGTGCCATTGCGATACCACTGATACGAGTCAGCAACACTGGACAGAGCCTTCAGTGTGTCACCAGTACGGTTGATGGTCGGACGAGCTGGCAACATGTTCACCTTGACATTCAGATCCGGCGAAGTGGCTTCGCAACGGGTGTTGTCTGTGATTGTGACAGTGTACGCACCACCATCTGTAATAGTGATCTCGCGAGTCGTAGCACCGTTTGACCAGTAGTACGACTTGAATCCGGCTGGTGCGCTCAACGTAACAGCATTTCCTTCACAGAAGGTGAGCGGTCCGTTAGCAGTTACTACCGGCGAGATAGCTGGCTTCAGAGTGATCTTCACAGTATCGGATGTACCAACGCAGCCGTTGATATCAACAACGCTTACCGTGATGTTGTCTGATTGCTTCACAACAATGGTGCGAGCTGTGCCATAGGTGTTTCCAGCAGAGCTAGACCACGTATAGCTGTTGTAGCCGGCAGGAGCTGTGACGATCAATGAGTCGTTGGCACAGAGCGTTGTCGAACCAATTGTTGTAAGAACTGGCTGTGGCTTAGCATATACGATTACTTCAACTGGTGTTGATCTACCCGTGCAGCCATTCGTGTCTGCAATTGCTACTGAGTACTCGCCAGATGTTGTAACAGTGATCGAACGCGTTGTTGCGCCATTCGACCAACGATAGATGCTAAAGCCTGCTGGTGCTGTAAGAGTAATGCTTCCACCTTCGCAGAATGTTCTTGGGCCACTTGCCGTGATGATCGGCAATGTGCTTGGGAAGACATTCACTTGAATGGAGTCAGAGCTGTTCGAGCAACCATTGTTGTCTGTTACTACTACCCAGTACAGGCCGGTGCGGTTTGCAACAATGTTGCGACCTGTTTCACCAGTGTTCCAAGCGTAGGAAGCAAATCCAAGCGGAGCGGAGAGAGTAACGTCGCCACCTTGGCAGAACGTTGTCGGACCACTAGCTGTTATGCTAGCCGTTGGAAGTTGATTGATCGAGACGTTCAGCGTGTTGAGCACAGTACAGAGGAAGGAATTGCGTTCCGTTACTGTAAGTGTACCGCCACCTGGCAACGTCCACTCAACTTGTACGTTCGGCGTGCCTTGACCACCGCGGATGATACCACCCGTGATTATCCAAGAATACGTGTTACCCGGTACGCCAGGCGTTCCATACGACTGGATCGTGTTCTGGCAAACGCTGTTCGGTCCGGAGATCGAAGGCGTTGGGTTCGGGTTGATAACGACGCTGATCGACGAAGTTGTCGAGCATCCGAAGATGTTCGTGTGCGTGAGCGTGACTGTTCCGTTTTGCGGAACTGTTGTTGTGTTGAACCACTGAACACCGATCGAAGTCGTAGCATTCGATACGATTTGACCGTTAGAAGATACCGACCACGTATAGGTGGAGATAGCTGCTGGTGTTGACGTGATGTTCGATGTATACGTTGCCGTATTGATCGTTTGTGGCGTCGAGTTCAAGTTGGTTGCACATACCGGGCTTGGACCAGTGATGATCGGAGCGTTCGGATTCGGATTCACCGTGATCGCACGCGACGTTGATGTCGCGCAGACTGGTGTAACACCGAGTACCGTTTCCGTTACGGCAACTGTACCTGGGCCTGCTGCGCCCCACTGAACTGTGATCGTGTTCGAACCACCACCGCTGATGATTGAACCGCCAGTTACTGTCCATAGCCATGAGCTACCAACAACGTTCGGTGTCGTGTACGTGTGAACAGAGTTCGCACATACGTTCGGCACACCACCTGTAGAGCTCGTGATGTTTGGAGTTGGGATCGGCCTAATGATGATCGAATCCTTCACAGTAGTGACGCATGTCGAGCCAGGAACTGTTTCCGTGACTTGAACGCTTCCACCTACACCTGTGCTCCAGGTTACTGTGATCGTATTCGTGTTCTGACCACCGATGATCGTACCGCCCAGTACAACCCAGTTCCATACGTTGGCTGGCGTTGCGAACGTCGTGTAGACGTGCGTGCTGCTAGCGCAAACGAGACCTGGACGTTGTGATACTGGCAAACCAAATCCTGTTGTGCTGCTAATGGCTGGCGTTGGGTTCGAGTTAACCTGAACCTGACGCGTTACCGTTGTGGCACAACCACCACCCATTGCAGTCTCTGTCAGCGTGATCGTTTGAAGACCTGGCTGAATCCACTGAACCGTAATGCTGTTGGATGTTGGGAAGCCAGCGATCGGAGCGAAACTGTTTGCTGCAGAGATCGACCAGAGGTACGTGCTACCTGCAACTGCTGGTGTTGAATACGATTGGATCGTATTCAAACAAGCAACCGTTGAACCGGTGATAACAGGTGTTGGTGTATAGGTCACATCAACATTCTGAACTACCGTGCGGGAGCAGTTAGTACCAACCGTTGTTTCCGTGACGCGCAGTGTGCCAGTACCGATGATGTTCCAAAGAACGTTCACCGTGTTGGTATTGCTTGCGCCAGTGATCGATCCGCCTGTTGCCAACCAGCTATATGTGTTGCCGGCGTTGTTTTGCGTGGAATACGTGATCGTTTGACCAACGCATGCCTTGCCAACATCGCCAACAGGTGTCGTACGAGCGATTGCTGTTGTTGTTGGTGTTTGGCCTACGCTTACAACAAGATTTGATGTAGCGAAGCATCCACCTGGATTGCTTGTTTCAAGTACCGAAACCGTTGCGGAGCCAGCGTTATTCCAACGAACCGAGATGGTGTTGGATGCTGCACCGGAAAGAATCGTACCGTTCACAGCTGGAGTGATCGTCCAAGCATATGAGCTACCAGCAGCGTTGGCTGTGGTGTACGACTCAATGTTGCCTGTACATGTTGTTGCGTTACCAGAGATGCTAGGCGATGGCTGGTACGTGACGCTTACATTTTGTGTTGCTGTACGTGAGCAGTTCGTGCCGGCTGTTGTTTCAACAACTGTCAGCGTTTGATTGCCAAGTACATTCCACGTTACGTTCACGGAATTCACGTTCAGACCGTTGCTTACGCCGGTGAATGCTCCACCGGTTACAGACCATACATATGTATTGCCTGCAGTACCTGGAGTTGTGTATCCAATCGTCGAACCAGCGCAGGCTTGCGAAAGTGGCGTACCACTTACACGAGAGATGGCTGTGAGTGTTGGCGTTAGACCTACTGTTACATTCAGAGTAGCGGAAGCAAAGCATCCACCTGCTGTTGCGGTTTCAAGAACAGATACTGTTTGTGGACCGTTTGCCGTCCAACGTACAGTTATCGAGCTTGAACCCACACCTGTCAGTACTGTACCACCAGCAGATACTGTCCATGCATACGTGTCGCCGGCAACATTGCCTGTAGAATACGTTTCCGTATTGCCAGTACATGTTGTTGAGGCTCCAGAGATGCTTGGCGTTGGCTGATACGTTACGTTCACAAGTTGTGTGGCCGTCCTCGAGCAGTTCGTACCGGCAGTCGTTTCAACAACTGTAAGTGTTTGCGTGCCCACAACATTCCAAACAACATTGGCCGTATTGACATTCACACCCGAGTTTGAACCCGAGAATGAGCCACCGGTTACGGACCATACGTAGTTGTTACCAGCGTTCAATGTTGTTGCATAGGTGATGGTCGAGCCAACACATGCGCCACCGATTGTACCTGCTGGAATCAGACGAAGTATGGACGTTGTCGTTGGTGTTTGTCCAACAGTGACGTTCAAGGTTGCCGTAGCAGAACAGTTACCGTTCGTTTCAACCACTTGTACTGTGCGTGCACCTGCACCAGTCCAGTTCACTGTGATCGTGTTCGAAGCAGCACCGCTCAAGATCATGCCACCAGCTGAAGGTAATGTCCACGCATATGCGCTACCTGCGACGTTACCTGTTGTATAGGTATCCGTGTTGGTCGTACATGTTGTGGCATTACCAGTAATGCTTGGCGTTGGCTGATACGTAACACTCACGTTCAACGTTGAAACACCAGTACAATTAGTATTGAGTGCCGTTGTTTCCGTGACGGTCAGCATTTGATTGCCAACTGCAGTCCATTGAACCGTTACTTGATTCGTAGAACCACCGGCCGTGATTGTACCACCCGTTACTGTCCAGAGGTAGTTCGAACCCGTATTGTTCGGAATCTGATACTGAATCGTAGAGTTGTTACATGCTTGGTTCAGCGGTGTACCCGTTACACGGGTGATCGCTGGTGACATAGGCTTGTAATTAATACTTACGTTCAGATTTGCTGTTGCGAAGCAACCACTAAGGGTATTCGTTTCCGTTACCGAAAGTGTTGCTGCGTTCACAACGTTCGGAAGTGGATTGTTCCACGTAACCGTAGCTGCGTTTGTAGATGCACCGGCTGTGATAACACCGTTTGTTGGCAATGACCAAGCGTACGTATTACCGGCAACGAATTGCGTGGAGTACGTTACGACAGACAGACCGCAAACTGTGTTCGGACCGTTGATCGACGGTGTTGGAGGACCAGCAACGGTTACGTTCTGAACAACTGTTGTAGTACACTGTGTAGCTGTGACCCACTCATTCAGAGTGACGCTACCGCTACCAACAACTGTCCAGTTCACTGTAATCGAGGATGTTCCCTGACCACCAGTGATCGTTCCATTTACAGCAGACCAGTTATAGCTGCGAAGTGCAACAACTGGTGATACCGTATACGTTACTGTTTGATTGAGACATGCGCCACCAACTGTACCGCCAGCTGGTGCTGTGCGCGTAATTGTTGGTACTGGAGCCGTAACGATTGTGACAGTCTTCGATGCAGACTTCGAGCAATTCGTTGCAAGGATCGTTTCCATCACTGTAAGAGTGAAGGAACCGGCTACCGTTGTTTGAACCGTTGCACTTGCTGTGTTCGAACCATTTGTAATGGAAGCATTACCAATGACCGTCCACAAGAAGGAGCTCGAAGGAGCATTGTTCTGTGTTGTGTAGATGTAAGCACGGTTATCGCAAACAGCGTCCGGACCATTTACCACAGGTACTGGTGTTGGATTAACTGTTACGAAGCGTGTTGTTGTATTCTGACAACCAGCTGCGCTTACTTGTCTCAACCTTACATAGGCATTGTTGTTTGGCATATCAAGCCAGTTCACCGTGATCGATGTGAGCGTCAGTCCGCTGCGTGTTGCAGGGCTTGCGATCGTACCGAGTCCGGCACCACTAGTGATAAGACCTCCAACAACTTCCCAGTTGTATGTGTCTGTTGGATACACATCAGCTGTGTAGATCACACCAGCCTGATTTTGGCAAACGCTGATCGGTCCATTGACCACAGGTTGTGGCAAAGGATAGACCGTCTCATTGAATGTGTACGTTGTTGAACAACCTCCAAGACCGACAGGAAGAGTTACAACGACGCTTACAACACCAATGTTCGTTCCACCAGTTGTATTCCATTCAGCAACGATGGAGTTCGTGCTCTGACCCGAACGAATAACACCACTAACTGCACCGGTTGGCATAGTCCACAGGAACGTTGTGTTCACTGGGAATATGCAAGAAACTGGGCGGTTGAGGGTATACGTTTCCAGGTGAGCTTCGAAGCCACCGTAGATACATGCTTGATTGTTGGCGTCAGCCGATGTGATGGCCGCATCTGCGATCGTTGGATTGATCGTGATGTTACGTGTTGTCGTATCTGCGCAACCGAATGCATTCGTCTCGATGAGACGAAGTATTGCGGCAATTGGATTGTAGAGACCATTGCAGCTGAGGTTATTAACACCCCATGCAACGTTCAATGGATTCACTGTACCAAGACCGGTGTTATTGGCGATCGTAGGTGTTGTACCTACTGGTGCGCCAGTGATCAACCAGTCGTAGGTTGTTGTTGCAGGAATTGCACTTGGACCAGCCGTGTACACTTGGTTCGACGGGCCACAGACAACCGTACTACCCGTGATGTTTGCAACAGGCTTCGGATTAACCGTAACCGCAGTAGCACCGAACACGAATGGACAGTTGCTTGCAGGTGTCGGACGAGCATATACGCCACCACCCGTTGTACGGAGGCGAGCGCGAATGCTGAAGTTGACAACTGTTGGTCCCGGTGGGTTCGTTGCGAGAACGGAGAGCTTTGGAATCCAAACGGATACCGCACCACCACCAACTGCGCCTTGAACTTCAACAACTGGGGCCATTGAGAGACCGTTACGACGCACTTCGTATGTCACACCATCTTGCGATGCTGTAAGGTTAACGAGTACATCCTGATTCCAACAAACAGGGTTTGCCGTGAAGGAAACAACTTGCGACGTCGGCAGAGCGAAGACGCGTGTTGTAACCGTTACTGGCATGACCGTTGTACATGGAATGAACGGAGGAGGAGCGAGCGTCATGTCGGTAACACCGGTTACCTGATACTCATAGTTATCTGCATTCAGCAGTGGATTACCACCGGCCGGAGCAGTTACGTCTGTGAGTGTGATCGTAGCACCATTACCGGCGAGTGTCGATGACGGGATGGATACGAATGCACCTGGGATGATTGCGTTACCGGCGAAGTCGCGGATCTGACGGCGACCCAACGTATAGAGCACCCATGTTTGTGAACCTGGGATGCTAACGCTTACACCATCACCTTGGCACGACAAAGTCGTAACAATAGCTGGTGTCACAACCGCTGGCTGTGGGTTTACGAAGATCTGTGCATTCGGAGTAACTACATACCAGCCGCAGTTCACTGCTGGGATACCGAACGTACCACTCGTTTGCGCAGTTGTGCGGAAACGATAGTCCGTTACGTTAGGAGCAATAGCTGTGTAAGCGAGAACCGACGCAGGAATGTTCCATGCAAGTGCGGCACCAGTACCAGCTTGTGTGGCAACAACAACCGGAGCCGACCAAGTCGCACCAGCATTTGTTGATACTTCAAGACGATACGTATAACCAACCTGCGAACCACCTTGTGTGAGCAGTGCGGTAGAACCAGAGCAAATGTTCTGAGGAGTAACGCCGATCGTTTGGGCGAGCGGGATGATATTCATCGTCACATTGTAATCAATAGTTGTTGTCTGGCATGAAGGCGGTGAAACCGGACCGTTCAATTGAGAAACCTTGATCTTGCCAGGGTTCGTGCCGTACCATGCAACGCGAACTTGTGACGCGCCAAGGATGGCAGCAACACCAGTTGTTGTAGCCGCTGGGATCGAAATCCACGTACCACCGTTGTTTGTCGAATAGGCAACGATGTAGCCGTTCGACGAAGTCCACGAGTAGAAGTGGCCAGCAACGAGAGGTGTGGAGTACACATTCGAGTTAGCGAATGTGAACGGACCAGCTGGAGTAAGCAAAGGATCTGTGAGTTCTTGACAGGCCGTGGTTGGACCTGAGATCACAGGTGTTGGATTTGCTTCAATCGTAATTGTGATGATGTTGGCACGTGTACAACCGTTAGCATCCGTGATGGTTGCCGTGATTGTCTTTGTACCAACTGTGCCAAATCCCGTAAGGGTGAATCGGTCGTTGATTGGAGCGCCAATAGGGTTATCGGTCTGAACACCAGTAACGGCTGAGCCAGTACCAGCATTGCTAGTCCAGTTAAACGATACAAGTGCACCACCACCAGCAATGCTTGTGGCACTGAAGAATGGAAGTGGCGATGAAACGCAGAACGTCGAAAGTAACGGCGTTGCTGTGATCACTGGAACAGATGGAAGTGCGTTGATCACCACGTTCGTCGTTGTTGGCAAGCTTACACAAGCTCCACTCTGCGTCTGATACGTAAATGAACCAAAACCACCCGCTGGTACAAGACCCCAAGCGATTGTGATGTTACCAGGTGTTCCAACAAAGTTGTTCGAACCGACTATAACACCATTGACAACGCTTGTTACTGTTGTTGTTGTTGCGGCTGTTCCGTTCAAGCTGTAGGTAACCGATGTACCTGCACAAGGTGTTAGCGAACCCGATGCATACGTTGGATTAGCTGGTGTCTGCGTAACAGTGACGACATACGTGAGTGTTGTCGTACAGTTCGAAGGAGCTGCACCTGTGATCACGTCTTGGATTGTTACAGGACCGGAACCGGAGTTGTTGTAGTTCACCGTGAACGTTGGCAATGCTGCGCCAGACGTGGATGCAACCAAACCAGCACCACCTGTAATCGTCCAAGCGTTTGCAGTGATTGGGCCACCAACCGTGTTGTTAGACACAGTGTAGTTCTGAAGCAGTGCACCACCACAGACCGCACTTGGTCCCGTGATGTTGCCGTTCGGAAGAGGCTGAACGGTGATCGTGTACGTCTCCACGGAAGCACAACCACTGATGGTTGATGCTGTATGCGTGATCGTACCCGTCGAACCTGTCCATGTAATTGTGAAGTTACCTAACGCCGCCGTTTGCGATGTAGAAGCGCCAATACCAACACCGGAAGTGGCTGTTATGTTACCGCCGGTGATGTTAAAGACGTTCAGATCCGTCGCTATGAGCGTTGTCCAGTTATAGACTTGTCCAATAGCGTTGATACATGGAAGTGTTGCACCACCAATGCCAGGACCCGTTACAGCAAAATCAGTCGCAGTGCGTGATGGATTCACGGAAACTGGCAGCGTATTCGTGCCGGAGCAGTTATACGGAGCTGGAGTTGTTTCCGTTACGCTAACCGAACGTGCCCCTGTTGCGGTCCATTGAACAACGATCGAGTTCGTGCCAGCACCCGACATGATCGTACCACCACCAAGTGGCAACGACCAAACGTATGTGTTGCCTGGAGTGTTGATCACTGTGTATGGATACTGGAGCGGATTTGGAGCGGTCTGGAATGTTGGGTTAACACCAGATGCTACGATCGTCTGGCATGGCACGTTCGAACCAGAAATAACAGGCGTTGGATTTGCCTGAACTGGGTTCGAAAGGGTGTGCACATACGTAACAAAGCAGCCTGCAGGTGTCGATTCCGTTACAGTAATGGTTTTTCCACCAGGTGTTGTCCACTGGATCGCCATCGATGATTTATTCAACGTTGGCGTGTTGGCAACATAGGCATTATCAGGGGCAGCAAACAAACCACCTGCGCTAAGAGTCCAAGCGTAGGAGTTGCCTGCAAATGCTCCAGGGATCGTATAGGTCACCGTTGCGTTAACGCAAGGGGTGATAATACTTTCCGTGAACGGCGTCTTAGATGTAGGAAGCGGATTCACCGTAATCGCATACGTGATCGGACCCGAAGAGCAAAGTGCTCCTGGACCCGTTGTTGCGATCAACTGAAGAGTAGCAACGACTGCAACGGCTGGCTGCTGAAGTGTACCCCATGTTACGTTTGTGTTCGTTCCGTTCGGAGCAGTTACTGCAGAACCTGCAGGCGCGCCTGTGAGCGTCCAGTTATACGTAATGCCTGCACCAGCACCACTGAATGTGTACGGTCCGGATGAACCAGTTGCACACTGAGGCGTTGGACCAGCAATAACGCCCGAAGGCGTTAGGAAGATCGTGATTGCCCTATTGCTAGTTACCGAACAGTTTGTTGGTGCTGGACCAATTTCTTGTGCGGAAACGGTGAAGGGAAAACCAAGAAGCGTTCCGCCTAATGGGAAGTTGATCGATGCACTTAGGTTCTGACCACCCGATGGCGTAATACCTGCAGCTGGTGCAGTTGAGCTCCAAAGGAATATTGAACCGGGTACAGTCGCAGCTGCCGTGAAGACCTGTGTAGAACCTTGGCAAAGGTTTGTCGGACCGCCGAGCGTCTGCGCCACTGGCACAGGGTTGACGGTGATCGTTTGAACGTTACTCTGGATCTGCTCACAGTTGCTGGCAAACTGCACGATCGCGGCATATCTCGTGGTTGCCGAGATTGCCGTTGCTGGCAGAAGTACAGGAGAGCCGGCTACGATGGCGTTCACGTAGGAGTCGTCTCCTTGAGCTGCACCGTTGATATCATAGGTATCAATGACGGCGTTTGTACCAACGTTCACCAATCGAGCTGAATACGCCTGTGCTGCACCAGCAACCGGATCCCATGTCCAAGCGGTATTCAGCACACCACCGTTGGCAACTGCTGGACCACCAATTGGAACCTGACCGTTCGCCCATGTTGCATTATTATGTGCACCAGGAGCAATAGCTGGGTAGGCAGGAGCCTGACCGCAAAGATTTTCGAGACCAATCGTGTGGTTACGTGCCGGGATAACACCAGGATCTGGGAAGTTCTGAAGGCGAACTTCCACGCGATTCGGTGTGAGCGCGTGCGTTGAACCGTACAGGATAACCTGAACATTTACTTGATTGTATGGATAGATGAGGTTTGGATTGTATTGCGATACGTTGCGGAACGTGACAACGAGAGCATTGTTCACCGCACCTACACCGTTCACAGGTTGAATGTCCCAATCCACATCGTCGCCAACCTGAGGGTCGATGTCGATGTTGAGGAAGTAGATCGCATGGTTCGGACCAGCAACAGCTGGAATTGTCTGGGCCACGATCCCTGTCTCAGTAAGCTCGTTGTTGTTCAACGGGTTCCCATCGCTAAAGCGAATGAATCCATTTGAACTAACATAGATGCCTTCTGCAGCAAGGTTGCGTGTAGATCCGTAATAGACAAAGTTGAAGCCGGCGGCTTCCTCTGCCGTGATCTCTGCACCCGTGATCAGACGAACTTCGTCAGCACCGAAGGGGTTAGCCAGAGTGTTGATGTCATTCGCTGTCCCGGCACCGGCCTCTTCGGCCTCGAGGCCGCCGGGCCATGCCGGATTGGCCACATTGTATGTGGTGATTGCAGGTATTCCCGCGACGGCTAGTGTCAACGTTGGCGCAGTCCCGGAGCATACTACTCCTGGTACATGCGATAACGTTGCCGTTTGGGCAACACCCGCAGACACGCCGATTGTCAACAATACAAGGAAGGTCGCGAGCAGGCTTCGCCAGCTTAGCGCCCCTTGTTGTTGACGGAACGTTGTCGCGGAATCAGAACGATTCATACGATCCTCCGATGAAGTGTAACGATATATGGTTGTTTGTCTGACATGTTGATCCGATGGAACGACCGGAAACACGAATAGGCGCTCTTTGCGCCCGTTGTTCCCCGTCGGTGAAGTAGTTGAGTTCAGAATTTCAGTCCAATCGAATAGTGTTTTCATGCGTCCCTCACAAGTCGTTTGTGAAAAACACAAGACGACGCACGGCATCCCCGTACAGGAATTCCGCTCGTAAAATTCGAGGTGCTAAAATATCGCTGCATGGAGTGATAACCAAACGGTTTTTTGGCACAGACACCACCATGAACGCCTCCTGAAATGACCAAACAACGTGTTTCACTGTGGAAAAATCACCACAGTGCCAACTCTTACAAATTTGTGTCGCGCCGAAACTGACATTATCCGCTCTCCTGCGCTACACCTGTCGAAGCCTTCATACGCCGCCATTCTGTGCCATCTCATCTTGCATGGCCGTTCAATGGGACTTGTTAGGCAGAAGTCTGTTGTCAACTGTCATGCCAAGTTTTCGGACCTGGCCTTTTCAACATAACCCCAGAGCCGTTGAATGAGCTCGTCAATACCTTCTCGACTAACAGCCGAGATGATCTTTGCCCCCTTGCGCTTTACAATGGGGCGTTTCGCTAACTCTTTGCGTTCTTCAGGGGTTAGAACATCTGCGCGAGTCAGGTAGACCAACGATTCCCGCTTTGCCAGCGATGGGTCGTACGCTTTGAGTTCTTTTCGCAACGTCGCTAGGTCACCCTCTGGGTCTGGACTCTGTGAATCGATCATGAAGAGGAGGACCGACGTGCGCTCGATATGCCGTAGGAACTGAATTCCCAATCCTTTACCAAGGTGAGCGCCCTCGATGAGACCAGGAATGTCGGCCACTGTGTAGCTCCGACTTTCCCCTGCTCGAACCATGCCAAGATTCGGGACCAATGTTGTGAAGTGGTAATCGGCGATTTTGGGCTTTGCCGCCGAGATGCTGGCGATGAGCGTAGACTTTCCTACGTTCGGAAAACCTACAAGTCCCACATCTGCAAGGAGCTTAAGCTCAAGTTCTAGGTCGAGCTCGCCACCCGGACGTCCCGGTTCGGCATTCCTCGGCGCCTGGTTCGTCGCCGTGGTGAACTCAGAATTACCCTTGCCGCCTCCCCCTCCATACGCAACGATGTACGTGGTACCGTCTTTTTCAAGATCGACGAGTTGCTCGCCTGTCTCTTTGTTGCGCACGACCGTGCCGGTTGGAACACGGATGATTACATCGTCGCCAGACTTGCCGGTGCAGTTGCTGCTACCGCCAGCCTGGCCGTTCTTGGCCTCGTATATGCGTTTGTAGGTGAAGTCTAGCAGGGTACCAAGTTGATGGTCGGCCTGAATGACAATATTGCCACCCTTGCCACCATTCCCGCCATTGGGACCACCCAACGGAACGTACTTCTCGCGGCGGAAGCTCACGATACCGTTGCCTCCGTCGCCAGCTTTGACGTGAATCGAAGCTACATCTATGAAATTCATTGGGTTACGATACTATGAAGACTCGGTGAAGTGCCTGGCAAAACTCCATGGCCACGGCTGAATTAGGTTCGATCCTATGCTCGGCAAAGAATCGGTCGATCTTCCCTGCCGCCTCTTTCCAGTGATCGCTCTCGAGGACGGCGTCAACTACCGAGGAATAGATGGATGCGTTTCCACCAAAAAGCTTCTTGACGACTTTGCCCTGCGTACGCTCGTCGAGCAATGTTGCTAAACGGTCTCGCCTGACACTTACTCGCTCGTCGATCTCCGACAGCGGCTCTGTGGCGTCGATCTCCGACAGCGGCTCTGTGGCGTCGATCTCCGACAGCGGCTCTGTGGTTGGCTCCTGCGTCGCAACCTCTGGTTCCGGAGCTGATACGGCCTCCTGAACTACGTGCGGAGGAACCACTATACGCTCTGGCGCTGAGATTCGCTCCACTTCCATCAACGGCTCTTGCTGACCAGCCGTCATTCCCCCAGAATCGATCGAGAGGATTACTTCGTCGATCACTTCCAACAGCTTTGAACGTGTCAGGAACCGAAGATCTTCGCGATACAACAGTCGTTCAAGCGACTGAGAGATCGGAACAGCTCCCTTGTCGTCGAGATAGATGATCACAGCCTCTGTTGGCACCGCCTCTACCGGTAGATCTGGACTATACGTCGAAAAGAACTCGTAGAGCGGATCCAGCAACTGAACAAACTCACCTTGCGAAAGATCGAGGATGGCGTCATTGTCGATCTTTTCCACAATGCGTTCGAATTCGATCACACTCAGAATCTCGAACGGTGTGTCCGAACCGCGTGTCTTGGCCCACTGCTCAAACCCATTGATCAAGTACCGGTAGTCGTAGAGATAGTTCAAACGGAGCAGGATTTCTTGAAGCGGCTTGGTTGGCTCGCCACGGTAGACAAACCATTTGAGCGTCGTTCGAGGCCTGCACAAATAGTTGAGGCGCGTCTTTGCAGCAGCATCGATCGTTGCATTGAGTTCTTCATGGTCGAATCGGGCATGTCGAGCGTAGAGCCCGTCGAGCTCGCGAAAAAGGTCCCGAAACTCCTGGTGACCCGTTTCAAATCGAGGGTTTGACGTCCGTATCGCCTGCTCCTCGTGCACCCACCAGGCCACTTCCGCTTGAAAGAATGTCCTGAATGCCGGGTGGACGGCCTCGGCCGACATCACCGACTGTAACGAGACATAGGGATGCGGCGTCGCTAAATGCTGACGCAAGTGTTTACGTACGCGTTCAAGTTCCTTTTCAAACATCAACGCATATTACGATGATTTCAGCTAGGGGGCAAAGGGGGCAAGGGGTTATCAGTAACCAGTTACACCATTTGGCAGTGGGGCCGCAACCTTTTTACTCTTTATCTGAATTTCGAGTTTGTGCATGGTTGGCGGGTCTACCTTTGTGGGGACGGCCGGTGGCGTAACCTTGCTAGGTATGAGGAGCGATGGTATCGCAGGTACTTCGTAGTTGGCAGCTATGTGTACCCGCTGGTTTTGGAAATAGATGAAATAGGCGATCGATGCAAGTATTCCCACGCTCATTGTAGTATAGAACAGTGTTCTCACAAGCCGCATCTGGCCGGCGTGACGGAGGATAACCTGCTCGAACGACTCGGGAATCACCACAGCAGACAAGCGATTCAAAGCTGTAAGCGCAAGCACAGATTGTTCAAAATCATCCGTTGCTCGAGCTTGGGAAAGATGCTCACGTAAGAACGAAGCACCATCATAGGTGGGCGTGTTCATGCTGTCTCCGGGTATAACTCGGTATACAAATCGCGCAATTGCTCCTGCAATTGAGCCCGTCCTCGATTAATACGACTTTTCACCGTGCCAAGTTCCGTCTTGGTTACTTCTGCGATCTCTTCGTAGCTCAGTTGCTGGAGATCTCGGAGGATGATCATTTCCCGATAGGTGGGTGACACCTTCATGAGGGCTTCTTGGATCGACTGTGCGATGGTGTTGTTGTCTACTCGATCATCTGGTCTGTAGGTTTCGTCCGGAATGTCCCACGATGGGTCTTCGTCACTCTTCCGAAACGTGGTCTGCAATGACGAACCAAACTTACGCCGATACCGCTTGAGTTCCGATTTTGAAAGGTTCGAGGCGATGGTATAGAGCCACGTAGTGAACTTCACATCACCGGCGTAGGTGTGGCCGAATCGAAAGACACGCAAGAAGGTCTCCTGCGCTATATCGATCGCATCGTCGTAGTTCCCAAGAAAGCGAAACGCGAAGTTGGTGATGGGATCTTTATGCCTACGCATGAGCAGCACAAACGACCGTTCATCACCTTCGGTGAACTTCTTGATGAGTTCTTCATCTGAAAATTGTTGCTGCATTCAACCAAACAATGTGGAGAGTAATGGGGAGATACGATCCACCGATAGGCATGAAGGTCTCATGGAAACCGACAAGGAGTCTAGACTAGAACCAGGCAAGTATACGTTTTTTAATCCAAGTCGCAAGCTTTCTTGTACACGCTGCTCCGCAAAGGACACATGCCGCACCTCTCCGGTAAGCCCGAGCTCACCAATGAAAACGGCATTTGAGGGCGCTGGGGCGTCCATTACCGAGCTCGCGAGTGCTACCGCCACAGCAAGATCGATAGCGGGATCCTGAATGGCAATCCCTCCTGCGATGTTCACAAACACATCACTTTGTCGGAGTTGGACCCCACCACGCTTTTCAAGTATCGCCAGGATCATCTGTAAACGTTTGGTTTCATATCCTGTACTCACGCGCTGTGGGACTGAATATCCACTTGCGCTCACAAGCGCCTGAACCTCTACCAGCAGTGGCCGTGTGCCCTCCATCACGGCAACGATAGCCGTTCCCGGCTCGCCCGCTCTTCGATGCGAGAGGAGCATTTCGGATGGATTCGGCACCTCGTGAAGGCCATTGGCTGCCATATCGAACACGCCGATCTCGTTGGTACTGCCATATCTATTCTTCAAGGCACGCAAGACGCGGTAAGAGTACATTCCATCGCCTTCGAACTGCAGAACAGTGTCCACCATGTGTTCGAGAACTTTGGGGCCTGCGATCATACCGTCTTTCGTGACGTGACCGATGATGACGACCGGGATTCCTGAACTCTTTGCGCAACGCGTAAGAAGGGCCGTGCATTCACGTACCTGCCCCACACTTCCGGGCGATGAGTCCAAGGTGTCCGTGATCATGGTCTGCACTGAATCGATAATGGCCACACTTGGCTTCATGCGCTCGATAATGGCAACGATGGTCTCGATGTTAGTTTCGGAGCAAACGTTGATGGAACGTGCATCAAGTCCAAGACGGTCAGACCGCAGCTTGATCTGGTGGAGGCTCTCCTCACCGGTGACGTAGAGAGCCGTTCCTTGCTGCGATGCAGACATCTGCAACATCAAGGTGCTTTTTCCAAGACCTGGATCACCACCCACCAAGACGATGCTTCCGGGCGTCAAACCACCACCAAGCACGCGGTCTAGTTCTGCGATGCCGGTTCGGAGTCGAGGGGCAATGCTCGTATCCACCTCGTCGAGTGCGAGCACCTGAGCTAACGAACGGGCTTCATTGACAAGCTTCGCCGAGGAGCCACGAGACTCGCGATGCTCAATCTCCTCAACTAATGTGTTCCAGGATTCACATTGTTGGCACTTTCCGGCCCAACGTGGTGTTGAATGCCCGCATGCCGTACATCGGTAGATACTTCGTGTTTTCATTAGGATCCGTTGAAGAGCTTCAAATTAGGGTAATTTCCATGCAGGCCATGAATAGACCGATCACCAACCTTATAGCACCGCAAGACTCCGCATTCACGCTGGATGCAGCGGCAGCGTATGAATACTGCCGAGAGCTGACGTACCTACACGCCAAAACGTTCTATTTCGCCTCACATTTCATCCCGAAGTGCAAGCGCAATGCTTGCTATGCCGTATATGCATTCTGTCGATACGTAGACGATCTCATAGATGTGGCTATGGAGAACGGAGACGTGACACCTGGTGATGCACGTCAGATTGTTGAACAATGGAATTCGGCAATTCAGAGCGTCTACAATGGTCACGCAGCCAATCATCCGATCGTCGTGGCGTGGGAAGACACCCTTCGCCACTTCAAGATTCCTCGTAGTCTTCCGGTTGAATTGATCGAAGGTGTGCTCATGGACACTACCGTTTCTCGGTTCGAGACGTTCGACGAGCTTCGCGAATATTGCTACAAGGTTGCCTCTGTGGTAGGTCTGATGACGTCTGAGATCTTTGGCTACTCATCGGCCACGGCCTTGGACCATGCCGTTGATCTGGGTATCGCCATGCAACTCACCAATATCATTCGTGATGTGCGCGAGGATGCAGAAAAGGGACGCATCTACCTTCCACAATCAGAACTCCGTCGGTTTGGCGTGGAAGAAGCCGATATCCTTGGGTTGCGTCACACCGAGCAACTCCAAGATCTGATCAAGGACCTCGTTCGCTTAGCCGAATCGTATTACGAGAGCGCCGACAAAGGAATTGCCTACCTGGAAAAGAATAGTCGCCTGACTGTTACCTTGATGAGTTCGAACTACCGGAGTATTCTGGGCGAGATACGTCGGCACGACTACAACGTCATGCGTGGAAGGGCGAGCACGTCTCTGGCGCAAAAGGTGCTGAGTATTCCCACATCATGGGTATCGGTTCAGTGGAATGCCGCTACGAAACGTCAACAGCGTGCTGTTCAGCTATAAAAATACCGAACACCGGTAACGTTAAACTTGCCATACTCGAATTCTCCGTGCGCTAAATTCCATGCGAAGTCTACTGCAGTGGGAATCATCACGCCTTCTACCTCTTTGTATTCGCGGCATTTCAACGTGAACTGATGCTGTTCGAAACCGCTCTTCAGATCGCGATACTTGTCGGTTGTGACGATGCGTTCGATCTGTCCGATGCTGTTGATATGAACGATCGCCTGGACGGTTGTGCCTTCGTCTGTGATGATAGCCCTTGCGCTCGTTGCATCGATCTCTTCCCATCGAAGAGTCCTCGTTGGTAGCAGCCCCGTAGGCAACCAGACGAGCTCGCATAAAAATCGGAAAAGCATGGAGGCGTCCGTCTCTTCGCCTTCTACGTCTTGCAGAGAGAGCGCTCCGCAAAGCTTGATGTGGCCACTGCCCCGACCTTCATGATAGGTAAGCTTGGCCGTCCGCCAAAACAAACGATGGTGTTGCAACACGGCATCCCAAACAAAACCCGGCTCCATTCCGCTAATGTACTCTGTAGCGCGAACGTCAAACCATGGACTCCCTGGGCTATGGCGGAACACTGCCTCTTGACGTAGGATGGCATACCGGATGTTCGGTTGTCCCTCGCGTAACGCGTAGTGGAAGTAACGCTGTACAGGAACGGGCAGAGTTGCAACAAGGGCTTGGTTAAAATTGGGAAGCGATTGCTTACCAATCGATGAGAGGAGAGCAGTGATATGGCGACGAACGAACAGTCGCGATACGAGTGCGCTCATGCCGATCAGCACCACCAGCGTGATGATGACCACACCTACGATCAAGACCTCCTTTGGGATCGACCATATCATTGTACACCTCCAGAGGTCCATCGGCGGAGACGCCGCGACGCAAGTTGGAGAATCGTCGTACCGGCAATGAGCATGTAGATGAACGGAAGGATCTTGAACAAACCTCTTCTGAGCGTTTGATCGACAACCGCCGAAGCGAATATCGTCCCAATGATCAAGAGCATAACAAACGTTACAAGAATCCACATTGTTGGCAAAGCGATGGACCAGCGAAGCCGTTTCAGATGCGTATAGATGGCATCAACCACAACAATGGCAACAAATCCGTAGAAGGTCATTCCCCAATACCCGACGTCGGAAAGAACATCCTCGAACATGAGTCCAGTGACGGAAGCAAAACGAGCAGGATCAAAACCTATCAACTCGGCTGCCGTGTCTGGTCGGACCGGCAAGTACAGCCTAAACCACAGTACATGCCACAATGCGAACACAGCAATCACAATTGATCCCGTTACAACGAACCATTGCACCACCTGCCGCAACGTCCATGTGCGCAGAAGCCATGGTAGCATCGTCAGCAGCATAATGCCAACAAGGAGGAACGACTCCGAACGTGACCACGCCGCACCAGCCAGGAAGAGAGTACCGCCCCATAAAAGCGTGGTCTTCTTCTGTTCGATGGCCATGATAATCAGTATCCCACCGATACTGTAATACACGGCATTTGCGAAGTCTGTTTGCATCAAAAGTGTGTATCCATACAGCTCTGGGATCATGATAAAGAAGATCCACAACACATCGGCGATGAATGGATGCACACGTTCTCGAAGAAACGTGAACATGAATGTGTAAAACGAAATGGAAAGCACGGCAAGCCATACCTGACCGAACGGAAACCCGATCGATCGCGTGATAACTTGCTGGAGCATTGCGAACGGTGCGTAGAACGGCTGATTCGAAAGATGCCCAGCCAAAATCGGATCTCTATAAATGCTGCAGTTCAGTGTGCCTTCCTTTACCGCCGCCTTCGCTACAAGATCGATCCCTGCCATGGCATCAAAGGGTGTCACTGGCCAGTAGAATGTAGCCCACACGCTTATGTACAGCAAGTATGCACCGATGCCCAACGTCACAACATCGTACATCGTCAATGTCCAACGTGGTAAGCGCACAAGGTCTGCATAGTACGCAACCAGTTGTTTGGGCGGCAGATGCAGTGCAACAACGCCTACCAATGCGCTCAGCACTACAGAACTGACGGAAATGGGGATGTTCGCGAGTTGAGTGACGAAGAGAAGAAGACTATGGATGAACATCCCGGAGATCACGCTCAATGCCAGAGTCATAGGTCGAGACAAGCGAACCCCCAGCCGACCAAGCATGGCAAGTCCCAACGCGAACTCAAGCGCTACGACTATAAACATCAAACCAAATGCATTTCCCATAGAGGCTAATCCGTTGGTCTGTTGTTCGATCGCTCGTTGTGATAGACAGTCAGGATTGAGTCTACATTTGTGCGACCACCCTTGCGGTGAATACTGATCCCACCTTCGGGTTGAAAGAGGACGAAAACATTTGCGGAGCGAGCACGAAGGGAATCGCCATACATCACCGTTGGAATCGGACCGCAGAAGTAGTAGAAAATCCTCTGGTCGACCCAATACGCATCGGGGTAAAAATTCATCACGTATTCCGCTGGTGGCAACATCAGCGTATCAGTAGGCAGGAGTCGTTGACTGATCCACTGAACGATTTGATACGTGTATTTGTGCCGCTCGAGCATTCGTTGGTCTGGACGCAAGCGAGCATTGTACTTATCGAGCACATCGTAATAGATTCGAATACGCTTTTCGTGCCACTTACTGTACACGTTATGGTCGGGCTCCATATTCAGGACAAGGAGGAAGGAAAGGAGCAAGGCCAAGGCAAGGATCAATCCCTTCGCTGCAAAGAAACTTGGTTGCCCCGTACTCACTGCTATTGTCCAGAGAGCGCTTCGGCGCCACCAACGATCTCGAGCATTTCCTTCGTGATCGTCGCCTGACGCTCACGGTTATAGATCAGTTGCAGTGAGCTGATGAGATCGCGCGCGTTGTTGGTGGCGTTCTCCATGGCCATCATTCGAGCTGCTTGTTCTGAAGCATTTGACTCCAGAAGTGCTCGCCACACTTGAATGTTCAGGTAGGTTGGCAGAAGCGTATCGAGAATGTCGGCGCGTGATGGCTCAAAAATGTAATCAACGGGCCGCGTTGCTGCCTTAATAGTTTCAGCCGGTGCAATCGGAAGGATTTGCGAGATCACCACTTCCTGACGCATCATCGAGATGAACTTGTTGTAGACTGCCTCGACCTTATCAAAGCGGGTCGACAAAAAGCCACTTGAAACAAGATCGGCGATATCGTGAGCTGTGCTGAAGCTCAGTTTTCCGAAGACATCCGGATAGCTTTTCGCAATGGGTACAACACCTTTGCCAAGCGAGCTGGATGCCCGGCGTCCAACAGGAATCAGCGTGATTGATGCATTCGGATACTCTTTCGAGAGAGCCACCAGACGCTGTGTAAGAGCGCGGAACACGTTCGTGTTGAAACCTCCGCACAAGCCACGATCCGAAGAAACGACGATCACGGCGACCGACTTTACCTCTTTGCGCGCTTCAAAGAACGGATGAACGAAATCTGTTTCAGCTGCGGCAAGATTTCCGAGGATCAGCTGGAGCTTATCTGCAAATGGTCGAGCAGCCGTGATCGCTTCTTGTGCGCGACGCAACTTTGCTGCAGCCACCATTCGCATGGCCTGCGTGATCTTCGATGTATTCTTCACCGCTGTGACACGGTTCTTGATTTCGCGTAGAGTTGCCATAGGGTTCGATCAGTAAGTGCGCCGCTCCTGAAGGAGGTGGCGTTGGACATAGTCAGCAATGGAATCTTCGAGAGATCGAAATGATGCCGATGGAAGGCATGCGCGAAGCGACGACATGTCTGCCTGCGTGTAATTCTGGTATTGTCCTCGAAGGTGTTCAGGCATGTCTACATACGAGATGTTCGGTTCACGACCTATCGCAGCAAACACAGCCATTGCGAGATCGTTCCATGTGCGAGCCGTGCCGGTTCCCACATTGAATATTCCGTTCACACTCGGACGCTCTAACAGATCCATGACAATTGTGCAACAGTCTTTCACATAGACGAAATCACGCATTTGTCCGCCGTCGGCAAACGTAGGATCATTCGTCTTGAACAGTTGAATCTGTCCATTCTCGTTGATCTGGTTCACAGCCTTGTACACCATGCTCGACATCGAACCTTTGTGGTATTCATTCGGACCGAAGACATTGAAGAACTTGAGTCCCACACATCGATCAGTATGTCCATTTCTGCGAATCCACAAATCGAAGAGATGCTTCGAGAACCCATACATATTCATGGGCTCGAGGTCTACAGTGGCGTCATCGTATCCTCGTTCTCCGTTACCATACGTGGCAGCAGAACTCGCATAGATAAAACGCGCGCCGCGTTCAAGAGCAAACTCTGCAACATCTATGCTGTACTTCGTGTTGTTGTCGTAGAGATAGTCTGCATCGGTCTCCGTAGTGGCAGAGCAGGCACCCATGTGGATCACTGCGCTCACGTCACCAACGTCGCCGACGAGCATCTGATCTCGAAAATCTTCCTTGCTAACGATGTCAATGAACGTTTTACCAACCAGATTCTTCCACTTTTCTCCCGACGAGCCAAGAGAGTCAACGATCAGCACATCCTTATGTCCGCTCGCATTCAGTGTTGCCAACAGGCAACTACCAATGAATCCGGCTCCGCCAGTAAGGACGATCATAGTTCGTTCCTTAACTCAGTGTTGCCTTGAACCGCTCCGTAAAGCCGTCCAATGCTACAGTGAGCCTTGTCTTCACGTCTTCAGTGATTTCTTTCTTCACGGTGATGCTGTCCAAAATGTCTGCATGACTTGCACGCATGAAGTCGATGAGCTGTTGTTCGTACTGCTTTACGGAACCCGTAGGCAAATCATCCATGTAGCCGCTTGTTGCTGCCACGATCGTGATCACTTGCTCTTCGACAGGAACAGGAGAGTACTGAAGTTGCTTCATCACTTCCATCAATCGAGCGCCGCGACGTAGTTGCTGTTGCGTAGACTTGTCGAGGTCCGAGCCGAACTTCGCAAACGCTTCAAGCGCACGATATTGAGCGAGTTCCAGCTTCAATGGCCCTGCCACCTTCTTCATCGCCTTGATCTGTGCATTACCACCAACACGCGATACCGAAATACCAATATTCAAGGCAGGTCGGATGCCGGCGTTGAAGAGGTTTGGCTCCAAGTAGATCTGTCCATCTGTGATGGAGATCACGTTCGTTGGGATGTAGGCCGACACGTCGCCTGCCTGCGTTTCGATGATAGGGAGTGCTGTGAGCGAACCGCCACCAAGTGCATCGCTGAGTTTGGATGCACGCTCAAGCAAGCGGCTGTGAAGATAGAACACATCACCAGGATACGCTTCACGTCCCGGTGGACGGCGGAGCAGCAATGATACTTGACGGTACGCAGCAGCTTGCTTTGTAAGATCGTCGTAGACCACCAAGGCGTGCCGGCCAGAATCGCGGAAATATTCGCCCAGCGAACAACCGCAATACGGTGCAATGAACTGCAACGGAGCTGGGTCTGATGCGGAAGCCATCACGATGGTGGTGTATTCCAAAGCGCCATACTTTTCGAGCGTCGACACCACGTTCGCAACAGTGGAACCCTTCTGTCCGATGGCCACATACACACAGAACACTGGCTTGATGCCGCGCTCTTGTGCTTCTTTCGTATGCGTAAACTTCTGATTGATGATCGTATCCAGGGCAATAACCGTCTTTCCCGTTTGACGATCGCCGATGATCAACTCGCGCTGGCCTCGACCAATCGGAATCAACGCATCAACAGCCTTGATACCCGTTTGAAGTGGTTCTGTGACGGGCTGACGATCGATCACACCAAGAGCTTTTCGCTCGATGGGGAAGAAGGCAGATTCCTTGATTGGACCTTTGCCGTCGATCGGAACTCCAAGTGGGTTCACAACGCGACCGAGCATTGCTTCTCCCACTGGCACTGAAGCGATGCGACCTGTACGCTTCGCTTGATCGCCTTCTTTCACGAGAGAGTCATCACCAAAAAGAACAACACCAACGTTATCCTCTTCAAGGTTGAGCACCATGCCAACGACGCCATTTGGAAACTCGACGAGTTCCGACATCATCACCTTGCTCATCCCATACACGCGTGCTACACCGTCCCCGATTTGAAGAACAGTTCCTACTTCGTAGATATCGGTTTCTTTTTCGAAGCCCGAAAGTTGTCGACGGAGTATCGCAGAGATCTCGTCCGGTCGAACATCAGCCATAACGGTACCTTGTGTTGAGCGTGAGTAGTTGTGTCTGGGTTAGTTGAGCATTGTTGCGCGGAGGCGCTCCAATTGCCCATGAATAGTGCTGTCCAAAACCGTGTCGCCGATCTTCACTGAAATGCCACCAATGAGAGAGGCATCGATGTGATAGCGAACGACTACGGTCATTCCTGTTCGTTGTTCGAGTTGGGAGACAATCCTTGTTCGCTCTGCTGGATCAAGTTCGAATGCAGACGTAACATCTACGCGTGTGACACGACGGTGCCGATCATACAGCACCCCTAGCTCGCGTATCACGTCTGCGTAGTACATCATTCTGTTCTTATGGATGAGCAGGTTCAAGAAATTCATCATGAGCGGCGATACCGAAGCCTCGAAAATCTCTTTGACAAGATTCATCTTCTTCGTACTGTTGATCGCCGGGTTTCGAAGCGCGGCACGCAGCTCTGACGACGAGGCCCCCGCACGTGCGAGTATCTTGATGTCCGACTCGATCACATCGAGTTGGTTCATCGTAATGGCAGAGTCAAGCAGTGCTTGTGCGTACCGACGGGCTATGCGTTGTACGGACATCGATCAGTTCTTTGAGAGTTCGTTAACGGAAGAGTCGATGATGCGTTTGTGGTCTTCGCTGTCGAGACGACGGCCGATAAGCTTCTCCGTCGCGTCGATCACGAGTGACGTCACTTCTTGACGTAGTTCCTTGATCGCATCATCTTTTGAGCGCTCGATCTCGCGTTGCGCTTCCTTGATCTTTTGGTTCTTCACAGCCTCTGCTTCTTCCGTGGCAAGACGGATCTGCGTCTCGGCTTGCACCTTGCCATTTTTCACGATCGTCATCATCTCTTGCTGTGCAGAGATGATTTTTGCCTTGCTCTCATTCAACAACGCCTGAGCTTCATCATTGGCAAGACGCGCATTGGCGATCGCCTCGTTGATGGTGTTCTCACGTGCTTGCAATCCTTCCTTCAACGGCTTCCACGCGAACTTCGCGATGATGAAGGCGAAAATCGAAAAGTTGATCAACGTCCAAAAGATCAATCCCGGATTGACTTGGAGAAACGGAGGCAAGGAGTTCATGTCCATCGTACTAGTTTGGATCGTTGTTGAGAGTGGTGTTCAGGAAGAACGCGTGCCCTCTGCATTGAGAGCACGCGGTCCTTCACGGTCGTGCATTGGTTCTTACTTGACGGCCAAAAGAATACAGATAACACCGGCGAGTAGTGCAACACCTTCGATAAGGGCAGCACCAATGATCATCGTTGTACGGATGTCACCGGCATTCTCAGGTTGACGGCTGCTTGCTTCGAGAGCTGCTGCAGCAAGTCGGCCGATACCAGTACCTACGCCGAAAACGGTGATTCCTACGCCGAGACCGGCAGAGAGCCATGCAAATGCTTTGGGATCCATGTGGCTATTCCTTTTGAAAAACGAGTGTGTGAACAAAAAAATGTAGTTGATTCCGAGGTCAATGCGCGTGTGCGTGATGATCGTCTTTCGCGTGGTCGCCCAAGGCCAATCCAACGAACACTGCAGTGAGCATCGTAAAAATGTAGGCCTGCAAGACGGCAACCAACAATTCCAACATGTAGATGAAGACCGAGAAGGCAACGCTTACCGGTGCAACCAAGAAGGACTGGAAGAAAAAGATCAGTCCGACGAGCGATAGCAACACCACGTGTCCGGCCGTCATATTCGCGAACAAACGGATTGTGAGTGCAAACGGCTTCGTAAAGAGCGAAACAATCTCGATCGGCACCATGATCGGCGCAATATAGAGCGGCGCCCCACCGAGCAAGTGCTTAAACCAGTTTCCAACACCAGCATCCTTCATGGCAATGAAGTTCACAAGGACAAAGGAGGTGAGGGCCAAACCTGTTGTAACCGCCAACGACCCAGTTGCCGCATGGCAACCAGGCATGAGGCCAATAAGGTTGAGGATCAGAATAAAAAAGAACAAGGCAAGGAAATACGGCATCCACGTCGTGGCGCGTTTCTTCGTCCCAACGTTTGGTACCACCATTTCATCACGTACATACGTCACCATTGCTTCGATGGCATTCGCTAGGCCGCTTGGTGCCTTGAGTGGGTCCTTTTTCACCGTCGCTCTCACCACCATTGAGAAAATGAGCATCAAGGCAATGGCAATGAACTCGTAGGCAACGAAATTCGTGATGGAGAGATCGAGTGCGGGATGCCCCCCATCGCTCGTACGAACAGGATGCCCTTCGTGCAACGTGTATTGGCCCGCCTCTTCCATCGTGTGCTCATTGGAATACACATGAAAACCGTTGTCGACCAAGATGATCGGCAAAATCTTGTACGAACCGAAAAAGATTTTCAACTCGTGGTGGTCACCCAATCCCTTCAACAGATAGGTAAAGACCTCGCCACCTTGAGGATTTGCTTCTTCTCTATGCGCTTCGGCCGCATGATGGGGTTGTACGTGTGTAGAGTCTTCTTGCATTGAGTTCTCGTCAGATCACAAGGAAGGCCGGTTCACCGACCCACTTTTTTTTTAATAATTCTGTCACTGGCCTTCGAACTTGCCGCTTGCTCTCTTCGTAGGATCGATGAAAAAAAAAGATCTCTCCAAGGATCATCACGAACATTGAGATGGCAAACGTTAGTGCGAAACCAAGTTGATGTAGGCGAACAACACTAAGGAAATACCAAGCGGCCACAATCACGAGAAGTGATCGAGCCCCAAGACTTCCGAAAATGATGGAGAGAAAAGTGTTGAGGGACTTTCCGAGTGCCTGCCTGGCAATGAGATATCCAGCTAGGGAATTGAGAATGCTCAAAACCAATGCTGTTACCACACCAACAAGTAATCCCTTACTGTCCAATCCTGTCTCCTTTTAGCGAACACCGTCTTCATCGTTGTCTTCTTCCTTGGGCCTCTTTAGCAACTGCTGAATCATCCGTAGGAATTGCGTTAAACCAAGGGCCGAACCAAGCATCAATCCAATGATCAATCCCCATGGCGTCGTCTGCCATTTCGAATCGATCCACCACCCTACCCCTCCAAGCACAAGAATGGTCACGGCCATCTGTGCGCCTAGGTTCAAATAGGGTGCCATCTGGCGCATTATGGACGAAGATCCCATGAGCCAGTCAAATGTAAAACGCGCGCAAAATTAGCCCCGTAGGGCCGAACCGCCAAACGGAGCGAGGAAGAGATGACGCGGAATGAGGCTAAAAACCGAGTTCTTGAAGATAATTCATCACCGCATCGGTGAAGATGTTATCGGTTTGGCCATACCAAAGTCCGTCGGGGATGAATCGGATGGCCCCATACGTGGCCGGATTCAAGACGTCGATCGGACTCGTGGCGATTCGCGTGGTCTCTTCCGGACGGAATTCATTGTCTACGTCGTACATCGCCAAGGTACAGCCGAGCTCCGTGAGTTGCTTTTCGTCGATCGGAGCCCGGTCGTAACCGAGCAGATTGAAGGGAATGCGAACTTTGATAACATATCCGTCGCTACGTAACGACGTAAGGACCCGCAGTTTTTGGATGGAAGCTTCTTGTTCTGGGTCGAGATCGTCTGTGGTCTTCACTTTGACGCTCGGACGGATGTCTTCGAAATCACCGATTTTGATCGAGAAGGCAAAGAGCCCGGAGTCGCTTGCGGTGCGGAATTCAGGCTTTCGACGAGACATTCCGGTAATGAAGCGTGAGTTGCTTCCTTCCGGAGGGGTAACGTCAAGCCAGATGTCAAATCGGTCGGCCGTACACGTATCACACCAACCCGTGATCACGTTACTGTCTCGCACATTGATTCGGTAGTAGAGATATTCATCGTCGTAGACCGCCTTGGCCGAGAAGGAGCCATCTTCCGGACCTGTCCAGTAGAACGCACCCTGGTCTACATGCTGCGTGGTATTCACATGCACGTCTGCTACATAGCCGGCAAATACCTGCCTGCCCCGCGAATAGCAAGGTAGCGTGAGGTAGTCGGCCGAAAATTCCGTTTCGCCCTTGGGGGAGATGTACTGCTCACGAGATTCAAGGGTCTGGTAGTTGCGATAGCCTTCGTGTCCGAGTTGCTCTAGCTTGTCGCTCACAAATTCATCCAACAATGCCAACGAGCCATCACGGAACTGATAGCCTTTGATAGACCAGGCTTCAGACTTGCGCTTCTGGGTAACGTAACAGGCATTGTTCTTGATTACCACGCCAATCTCCAACGGAAGGTCAACGTAGGCGAGTGGCAGTTTCGCGATGTTCGTTAAGTAGCCTTCATTGTCGATGAACAGGTACACTGTCATCTCCTTCTTACGTGTACCCAAGGTTTGCACCGACATCGCCACGTCGTAAAACGAATCCCCCGAAAAGTCTCCAACATCCCAACCCCAAATGCGGTATTGCGCACCTTGCGGCAACGCATTCTTCACATCCTCCAATAACTCGTCTGCAAAGTACGGTTCGATCTTTCGCTTGAAATCTGACCACTCCATACCGCTTTGCGCATCGAGTGGCACAGTGGCCAAGCACCCAATTGCAACAAGGACGAGGAAGGAGAGACGGTGGAAAGGAATCATAGTGAAGATGTGGTGCGTGCCGAATTGAGAATCTGATCTCGGACATCGATATGACTGCTTTTGAGTCGGGCACCAAACTGTGCAACAACCTGCGCAGATGCATACGATGCCAACCGCCCTGCATGTTCCGGATGGTACCGATGCAACGCTCCGTAGAGGAAGGCTCCGGCGAACATGTCCCCGGCGCCTGTGGCGTCGATTGGCTGAATGCGGTATGCAGGTATGTTCACGGTATGCCCATTCCACGCGATAAGGGAGCCCTCTGCCCCTTTTGTTACCACGACGTTCCGATGCCTCGACGTGAGCGCGGCAAATGCCGTGTGGGCCGATTCTTCCTGCGAAAGCGAACATGCCTCGCGCTCGTTGCAGAACACAAGCGATGCGTGTTTGAGGATCGAACGGAGCCGGTCGCCAAACACATCCACAATAAATCCATCGCTACAGCTCACCGCAATGTGGCGACCATGCTTGTTCGCATAGAAGGCGGCCATTTCTGCTGCCTCTGCACCGTTATCGTCTGTAAGCTTGTATCCCTCGATATAGATCCACTCAGATCGCTTGATGAGCTCCTCGGAGATATTCCCGCGTTCGAATTCCACATTCACACCAAGCGTGGTGTTGAGCGTTCTCTCGCTGTCTGGCGTGATCAGGACAAGACACGTGCCCGTAGGCGCTCCTTGTACCAGCGCCGCATCAAGATGAATGTTCAGATCCTTGAACTCCTGCGCGTAGAACTCGCCAAGGTGGTCACTCCCAAGAACAGAGCAGTATGAGGCACTCCCCCCGAACTGGGCAAAGGCGATGATGGTGTTCGCAGCCGACCCACCACTTGAGCGGTGCAGTGTGCGATTTCCGAGAGTTGAGAGCATCTCTGCTTGTGTTGCCGGATCCGTAAGGGTCATACTACCCTTTTGCACTCCAAATGCTTGGAGCTCTTCTTCCGTAACCTGCGCTTCGATGTCTACAAGGGCATTGCCGATGCCCGTAAGGAGGATGGTATTCACAGGACAAATTTACGTTAAAGGCGGTACAGGAAGGCGAAGGAGATCACGATAGCATTCGAAGTATAGGGAATCGGCGCCTCGTTCGCATCCACTGGAACCGTCGTGGATATCCCGAGATTATACTCCAAACTGGGTACGAATTCCATACTGCCAAAACGAAAGGGCAGCGCAACACCGAATAGCAGTCCAAGACGTTGCGTTACCGGGTGATCAATCGTGACGGAGTTGTTTGTGAGGACCTGCTCCCTTTCGCCTTTCGCAACCTGCCTGCGCGGAATCGTATCGCGTTTCGTTTCTCGAATGGTCTCCGAAACCATATCCCCCATCCTGACACCATATCCGAAGCCGGCCTGAATTCTAATCGGGACCGCTAAAAATTCGTGTGCCACCAAGAGCTGAGCGTCGATGCGAGAAATGGTGTGCGCTACAGTATGCTGTGAGGAGATCACAACGTCCTTGGGATCGCCGAATGCAGTATCGTCGTGTAAATGGACAAGGTCCGAGGCCGATGAATTCAACCAACTCACAACGCGCACCCGTACAGAGGTTACCGACGACTTGCTATGGTCTACGTCATAGGCAAGCTCAATCCCAGGAGTCCATGCGAACATTGTTGTGGAGAGTGTGTGTGAATCTCCGTTGCCATCGGCAGTACCTACAACATCAGAAGCAACCGTGCACAACGATGTGCCGAGATATACTCCAGCGCTGAATCTACCGGTAGGCGGCGTATAGTACGATTGTGATGTGGCAGCATTGACTGTCGCCAACAAACACACCACCACATACGCGACGAAGGCAGGTAGGCGCTTGAAGTTCTTCATGATCAGCTTTCAAGTGAAAGACGAATGATCTCTTCGAGAAGATCTCCAAACTCGATCCCGGCCTGACGTGCAGCCATCGGAACAAGACTTGTCTCCGTGCACCCCGGCAACGTGTTCACCTCTAAACAGAACGGCATGTTTTCTTCGTTCAATCGAAAGTCTACTCGGCTGTAGGCACGGCATCCAAGGATTCCATGAGCTGCTACGGCAAGGTTCTGCACATGGTTCTGAACTTCTTCAGAAAGTGCGGCCGGACATTCATAGTCCGTTCGACCCTTCGTGTACTTGTTTGCGTAGTCGTAGTATCCGTCGTGCGGTATGATCTCGATGATCGGCAACGCCTCACCTCCCAAAACAGGCACGGTGAGCTCGCGTCCGGCAATATAGCGCTCGATCAATGCCAGCTTGGAAAACCGACCTGCCGTGAGAATTGCTTCACGTAAGGATTCCACGGTTGGTTGCTCTAGAATGGTCATGCCAACCGTCGACCCTTGGTCATTGGGTTTCACCACGAGCGAACCGCGTAACTCCTGGAGCACCTCCATCAACAACGTTACGTTTTCTGCATCCGTGGGGTCAACCGTTACCCAATGCGCCGAAGGAATGCCAGCCGTTGCAAACAACAACTTCGACATTGCCTTATCCATTGCGATCGCACTTGCAAGCATGCCACTTCCCGTGTAGGGGATACCGCGAAGGTCTAGCAACGACTGGATATAGCCGTCTTCACCATACCGACCGTGAAGACCGATGAAGACAATATCTACGTTGTCAAACAACGAACTTTGGATACATTCTACGAGCCTGCGCGGCTCGAACGATGCCAGTTCCTCTGCCGTTACTTCACGCGCTGTGGCCGCACGCAGGTAGTCGTCCGTCACAACGCCCTCTGCCCCACGAGATGGGTCGACGGCAGTAACAGTATGCCCGCGCTCTCGCAACGCGAACGTAAATGCGCGCCCACTCAACAACGAGATGTTTCGTTCAGGCGAAATCCCACCAAGGAGAACAACAATTTTCATGATCTAGACTCCATCGTAGAGCTTGCGGAGGTGTTGAACATCTTCCCATGCAAACTTTTTCCACTCTGGATTGCGGAGTAAGGCGGCAGGGTGGTAGGTTACCATCATGTTAATGCCGTGATAGTCGTGGATGCGACCACGTAGTGCCGACATGGATTCTTTATTCTTCAGCAACGTATTGGCTGCCGTCAGTCCCAAGGCCAGGATATAGCGCGGACGCACCAACTCGATCTGTTTCAAGAGATAGGGCTCACACTCATCGGTCTCTGCTGCCAACGGTTTGCGGTTATTCGGCGGTCTGCATTTCAGAATGTTGCAGATGTACACCTCGTCGCGCGAGAACTTTACTGCCTCGAGAATCTTCGTGAGCAACTGTCCTGCACGACCCACAAATGGAAGCCCTTGTTCATCTTCATCGGCTCCAGGCGCCTCGCCCACGATCATGAGATCGGCATTCTCGTTTCCACTCCCAAACACGAAGTTCGTGCGCGTCGCACCGAGCGGACATTGCAAGCACGACGAAATCGTAGTGTAAAGCTCGGGCATCGTCAACGTGTTCTTCCAGTTTGCCATGTCCTCTCCGATCGTCGGTTGTACCGGTTGAGCGTGAATCACAGGAATCGACTCGGGCTGCTGTAACAACGAAATCGCATCAACATCAATCCCTGGTTCTACATACAGCGTAGAGCCGTGCAATTGCTGCTGTTGCATCAGATATCGTTGAACGTCGGTACTGAACTGTGACATAGATGGGCCCAAAATACAAAGGCCCTGCGATGCAGGGCCTTTGCTTGATTTCAGATGGCCGCTCGCTCACTCTTCGTGAGCTTCGGCTTCTTCGGGTTCTTCATGTGCGTCACTCTTACTTTTGGCAAGTGTGAACACTAGAGCGTTGGTTTTTTTGTCGAGCTTGCATCGGATCAGTGAACCTTCGGTGTAGTGTCCCCTGAGCATCTCTTCCGCAAGCTGGTCTTCTACGAATCGTTGAAGAGTTCTTCGTAGCGGACGTGCTCCGTACTTCTCGTCGAAACCCTTATCCGCCAGATACTCTTTTGCCGACTTTGCCAATTCAAGCGTAATGCCGCGCGTATCGAGCCGCTTCAGAACCTTCTTGAGTTGCAAGTCGATGATCTTGAACATGTGTTCTTTTTTTAACGAACGGAAAATCACGTATTCATCAATGCGATTGATGAATTCAGGATTGAAGAGGCGTTTCATTGTGTCTTCAACGGTCGAACGCATGTTCTCGTAATCGTCTACTTCCTGGTCTGTTGTGAATCCGATCTTTCCACCGGCCTTCACGTCTCGCATACCCACATTCGACGTCATGATGATGATGGTATTCTTGAAGTCGACGCGACGTCCGAGTCCATCGGTCAACTGTCCATCGTCGAACACTTGCAACAAGATGTTGAATACATCAGGGTGCGCCTTCTCGATCTCGTCCAACAAGATGATACTATACGGCTTGCGGCGAACTTTCTCGGTTAGCTGACCACCTTCTTCATATCCAACATATCCAGGAGGTGCCCCAACCAAACGCGACACGGAGAATTTCTCCATGTACTCGCTCATGTCGATGCGGATCAAGGCATCTTCGCTGTCGAACATATAGCGTGCAAGCGCCTTTGCCAGCTCCGTCTTGCCTACTCCTGTTGGTCCAAGAAACATAAAAGAGCCGATTGGTCGGTTCGGGTCTTTCAATCCTGCCCGTGCACGACGAATGGCCTTTACGAGATGCTCCACGGCCTCGTCTTGGCCGATCACTTGCGACTTGAGTTCTTCGGCCATCTTCAAGAGCTTGTTCGTTTCGCTCTCTGCGATACGGTTCATTGGAATACCCGTCATCATCGCTACCACGTCTGCAACGTCGTCCTCTGTGACGTCAAAAACCATCTCTTCCGAACGGACTTCCCAATCCTCTTTTGCCTGCTCGAGATCAGCATGAAGCTTCTTCTCGAGATCGCGTAGTCGAGCCGCTTCTTCAAAGTTCTGCGACTTCACCACGTGATTCTTTTCACCTTTAATGGCCTCGATCTTCTCTTCGAGTTCGAGCACTTCCTTTGGCACACTAATGTGAGCCAAGTGAACGCGTGCGCCGGCTTCATCAAGTACGTCGAGTGCCTTGTCCGGCAAGAAACGGTCTGTGATGTATCGATCTGACATCAGTACGCTTTGCTTCACAGCATCGGCAGTGTACAGCACTCCATGGTGCTTCTCGTACCGATCCTTCACATTCATAAGAATCTGAACAGCTTCGTCGGCTGTTGGTGGATCCACGAGGATCTTTTGGAATCGTCGGTCGAGAGCTCCATCCTTCTCAATGAACTGGCGATACTCGTCGAGCGTCGTTGCACCGATACATTGAATGTCTCCTCGTGCAAGTGCCGGCTTGAACATGTTGGAAGCATCGAGAGAACCCGACGCACCTCCAGCACCTACGATGGTGTGAAGTTCGTCGATGAAGAGAATCACGTCCTTCGCTTTTTCAAGCTCGTTCATCACTGCCTTCATGCGCTCTTCGAACTGACCTCGATACTTCGTTCCTGCTACGAGGGCGGCAAGGTCCAGCGTGACAATGCGCTTGTCAAATAGAACGCGACTTACCTTACGCTCGATAATGCGAATCGCGAGGCCTTCCACAATGGCGGTCTTGCCTACACCTGGCTCGCCAATCAGGACTGGGTTGTTCTTCTTCCGGCGCGACAACACTTGAGCGACGCGCTCGATCTCTTTTTCTCGACCGATCACCGGATCAAGCTTTTCCTCGATGGCAAGCTTTGTGAGGTCGCGACCGAAGTTGTCAAGTACCGGAGTCTTCACGCGCTCAGGTGCAGACTTTGCACGCGTCCCACCCTTTTCACCCTTCTGAGGTGCACTTGGCTTGCCACTCAGAATATTGTCGAGTTCCTTGCGAACAGCATCGTAGTTCACGGAAAACTGTGCGAGGATCTGCGCCGCAATATTGTCTTCGTCTCGTAACAGCGACAGAAGCAAATGCTCCGTGCCGATCACGTCCGACTTGTACAGCTTTGCCTCCAGATACGTGATCTTGAGGACTTTCTCCGCTTGCTTTGTGAGCGGGATGTTGCCAATCGTGAGCGGACCGCTCATCGAACGGACAGTGTCTTCCACGGCGCGTTTGAGCTTGGCGAGATCTACGCCGAGGTTTCGAAGAATTTTGACGCCAATTCCCTCACCCTCGCGAATGATGCCGAGGAGCAAGTGCTCTGTGCCAATGTAGTCGTGACCGAGCCGGAGAGCTTCCTCCCGACTAAGTCTGATCACATCCTGCACCCGATTAGAAAAGTTGCCTTCCATGGCGTCTTCCAAGGAGAATGGTGGTTACGTCTTTTTAGACGTATCAACGTCCGTTCTGTTACTTCCAGTCAATTTAACCGCAAGCCGACATCAATTGTCGAACAACTTCTTCACATTGCCAGTGTTTACCGTGAGAGTGGCGTGCATACTCGCAACGGGTGCCACAGCGGTTTTTGCAACTGCCTTTGAGGGCTTGGCCTTGCTACCCTTTTTCCCTGCAACTGCAGGAGCAGTCGCCATTGGTGCTACGCTGGTAATAGATGACGGCAACTGCAGTTTTTTAAAGGAAAGCCGAAGGTCTGCATTTTTCACGTCACCCAATGCTGCTTTTACAGCTACGATCCGATCGTCCATCATTTTGTCGTTCGGGTCTGCAAGAGCTGCAGGCGGCATTGGCTCCAGCGGAAGCGACGCTCCCTTTTTTGCCTTCTTTGTTGCCTTGACCCACGCCTCGTGAGCCTTTTGATATTCTGCATCTAACTTGGCCTTCTCTGGTCCAAGCTGGTCTGCATCTGGGGCCACGGAGAACACAACGTTGAACTCTTGATTGGCCCGAAGTTTATCTCCCATTTCTGCAAGTTCCTTTCGAGCCTCTGCAGTGAGCGACGCCGTGTTGAGATCGAAGCCGCGCACGGAGAACAACTGTTCACCTTCTTTTAAGGCTCGAACTTTGAAGTCGCGCTTGATCTCGGTGAATTTCGTCGACGCCGGAATCGTTACCGCAAACTCCTTACGGAGCACATTGTACCCAGCAATGGCAAGCTTGAACTCGCCGGCTTGATTCATGAGTGCCAGATAGGTTCCGTCGGTGGAACTCACGTTTGTTGGTTGTGAACGCTTACCAGAAGGGTCATACACATAGAGCTTGCAGCCAATTGGCTTTCCTGTGACCTCATCGAATACATGGCCCTCCATTCGGGTAACCGCCTGTTGCGCGAACACTGTGCTCGTGTTCAGGATGAGAAGGCCGACCAACGCGGCAACCAATCGAATCATGGCGTCCTTTCTAGTTCTTTGTATCGAGAAATGTTGCAATTCCATTTTTGCAATCTTCGGTTTGACGAGTAAAGGCATTCATCGCCGCTGCGTAGTGTAAGCCAGCATCAACAGACATTCCGGGAAGTGCATTGAGCATGTTCTTGGACAGGGCCATGGACGAGGCGCTGTTGCGAGACATACGCTCGGCGATCTCTCGCACCGTTTGCTCAAGCGCGGCATCGTCTACCACTGTAGAGACCAATCCAATGCGAAGCGCCTCTTCTGATGTGATATTCTCTGCCGTGAGTACCAACTTCCGTGCCTGTGTATCGCCGATCTTTCTGAGTAAATACACCATGACGATGGCAGGGATAAACCCGATCTTCACCTCCGAATATCCGAACACGGCCTTTTCTCTTCCAGCAATAACAAGGTCGCAGACGGTTGCAAGGCCGGCCCCACCCGCTATGGCAGGTCCATGCACCATGGCGATCACCGGCTTCGGAAGCGTACCAATGTTCTGGTACATGTGCATCAAGGCCGTGGAATCTGCGAGGTTCTCCATTGGGGAATTCTGCGCGATCTCTTGAAGGTAGGCCAGATCCGCACCAGCACAGAACGCCGGACCCGAACCCTTAAGCACCACAACACGAACCTGCGCCGCGTCGCGCATCTCTGTAAGAGCAGCATTGATCGCAACGACCATTTCTGCACTGAGTGCATTGCGCTTCTCGGGCCTATTCAGGACGATGGTCCCGATGGCACCATCAATCTCGGTACGAACGATTTCCATGTTGCAAACTTAACGAAGAACCATGAGGGGAGCCGATACCACGTATTGCTGTGTAGTGGCAACGATGGTGTAGGAACCGGAGGACCACGTTCGCACATCAAGAGGAACATCCAACACGCCAGCCGTTGCATTCATGACGAGCTCTGTCGTCAACCGGCCTTGAAGGTCATACACGCGTATCGACACCGAACCATCCTGTGCCGTGGTGAGTGGAATGCTCACATGGGTAGAGGCGGGAAGGGGGAAGGGGGCGCCTATTGTCAATGGTGCCGATTCATTCATCGGCACCGTACTCATTGCAAGTGCGACTGCCTGAGTGAGGACGGTGTCGATTGCGATCGCAAGACGCATCGTCCGCACTCCATTGGGCTGCCATGCACCGTTGAACATTGCACCGACTAGTACCGATACATCGTTGGTTCCTTTGTACTGGAGCGATGTACCACTTCGTAGGAGACTGTCTTTGAACGAGGGAGACATGCCACTGTACGTTGTTGTGTTGTCTAGGCCACAGGCAATTGGTGTGGCGCGCACCCATGGTGATGAGACAGAGACAGCAACGTAGGGTCCGCCTTGCGACGAAACAGACTGTACAACAGACGGAGGTGATGCAACCACACGATCGAGTGACGTTGAATTTGTGGCAGGCTGTGAACCAAGGTCCCAATCGAAGAACCAAGCAATTCCAACGTCATAGAGCACACTATCTCCAACATTCGTCATTGTCATTTCGCTCACGAATAGTCCGGAATCCGCAGAGGCTATTCGAATGCGCTGATCGATCTGAAGATGGAGCTTCATCGAATCAGGTGCTCCGTCATCTCTGGCAATACCACGCATTGCGTCCGGATCGATGAATGCCTTGCTCGGTACAAAGTGATTGTCGATGCCGCGTAAGGATCGCACACTACTCACAACACGGCCATGTGACCCTGCCACCACCCCACCTTCCGCCAACATTCCACACTGCGATAGATATGAGACGCCATCGCCTTGTCCGCGTTCAGGATCTGTGATACCAATGCGAACATGATCGCCAACGCTTACGCGCATCACGTTGTTTGAGAGATTTACAAAGGACGGAGCCGGAGTGACACTAGTCAACAATGTTGTTGTGTATGTGCCACCGCGTAACGGCGTGCCCTTCAGCTCGGCGCGAAGGAAGACAGACGTATCGGATGAGCGATTCACGACCAATGTAATTGGTGGCAATGCTCGTTCTTCTCCAGCAGCAAGCCCTGCTACCGAGAGTGATGTTGTGAGTAGAGCCACGCTTGCGAACGGATCGCGCACAACAGACATAGTGGCGGAGATCGAACCAATAGCGGCTAGTTCGTTGCGGACCGTGATGGTCACGTCGATCGTATCGCCGAGTCCGTATCGTACAGCATTGCGGCGATTGGCGATCGATGTAGACATAACGGTAATGCCGGGGGTAGAATCAGGATCGAGTGTTACAGCCTTGAGTGCGTTGATACGCCCAGGCACGAGATCTGCATACTTCGGATTCTTTGCACGAATATCGTCAACGGATTCGCGGGCAAGGGCTAGAGCTTGTGGTGCATTGAGGGAGGGGTGGCGCGACCTGATCAGGCCAACGATACCAGACACAATGGGCGCCGAGCCCGATGTGCAGCAGAATCCTCCATACGTTCCGTCGTTCGACGTTGCTTTTGTTTCGTTGCCCGGAGCCATGACATCTACTCCAGGACCTAAGGCAGACATTGCAACCACTGTATCACGCGGATCTGTTACGCCTACACCAAGTACACCCGGATATCCTGCCGGATAAAACGGTGCAGTTGTTCCATGATTTCCTGCTGCTGCCACGATGGCCGTACCACGCGCTAGAACATATCGTACAACAGCCTCGTCTGTGCACGATCTGTTGAACCCACCCCACGAACAGTTCACCACCGATACACCATTCAGTGCGCAGTACAATAGCGATTCGTATCCGTAGATAATGCCGCGCTGTCCGTTGGGCATAGTCTTGAGCGGAACGATCTTGCAGTTGAATCCGACTCCTGCAATGCCCTTCCCATTATTGGTGGAGGCACAACAAATACCGGCCACTGCTGTACCATGTCCTTCGGTGGAGTTGTAGGTGTTGCCAGGTTTCGTGCTATCATCTTTTGACGTAAACGAATACCCTCGGTAGTCGTCTACATAGCCATTGTTATCGTCGTCTTTGTCGTTGTTCGGTATTTCATTTGCATTCACAGCAATGTTATCGGTGAGATCTTCATGGTCTTGCTTGACTCCACTATCGCTAATACCAATGCGTACCGTATCGGAACCGCGTTCGATCTCCCACGCCTCGTATGCTTTGATCGTTGCCAACATTTGCTGTTCAGCGATCAGTGAATCATTTGGTGTAACACTGCATAGCTGTGCAACGGAGATGAGTTCCGCAATCTCGATCCCCGAGCAGCTAAGCATGAGGCGGGCGCATCGTATCAGCGGATCCATGCCCTGTTCGCTGTACCGAACAACGTATGTGCGCAGCAACGGCTCTTCCAGTGCGAGCGCGCCAGTGGGGTCCGTCAGCTGTAGTGCACTGGCATCCTTCGAGCGCACCGCAGTGAGTGAATACTCGAATGGCAACAACGCATGGTCGATCACGATACCGTTGCGAGCGGCAATCTCATGGACAGATTCTGTACGAAGTGCATCACGATCAAAGCGAACATGAATCTTGTTTTGAAGGACAGGATCAGATGTTGCAAGAAGGAGTAGAAGAAGGAGTTGACTCATCTGTTGACCATTAGTCTGTAAGATCGAGGTCCGCTCGAACCCCACACTCGAACCACATACACGCCGCTGCAGATTCCACGCATTGCAATGGTCGTGGCTGTAGAATCCGCTTCCACCGTCGCAGATGTGACCAACGTTCCGGCCATGTCCACAAGGTCGATACGACGGGTGTGTATAGCATGCGATACGCGGACGAGATCCGTTGCAGGATTTGGAGCGAGTAGCTGTTCATCTGATTCGACTTCTTGAACGCTTGTAGGATTGAGTAGAACTTCACGAACTGCCGTTTGTGCTTCCTGCTCTGTGTTGCCAACACCGATCACGATTGTGAACGTGCGTTCCTCGCCTGGGCCAACGTCTTTTGTAAACCGCATACCAACGAGAGTGATAATGTCGCCAGGTGTAGTAGACTGTACCGAGGTTCCACTTTTTAACAGATCTATCTTCGTGGTTGTAGACATAGCACCGCCATCGATCTTCTCGGAATACAGAAATCCCGAAACCTGTGGTGAGGCCTCTTCGACAGGTGCATTTGCACTCACTCCACAGACAACCACGGCTGGATACCCATCGCGAGAAATTTGTTCAGCTGCGGCCGCAATTTGTGCAAACGTCTCGGGTATCGCTTCGGGGCAGAGGCGCACCTTATTGTTGCGGCCGGAATATCCCAAATCCCAATCAAAGAAGAATCCACCGGAGAGATTTCTAAGGGTCGTGGTGGAGGTATTCTTCATGGTGACGAAGACCACCGCAGCCGTTCCCCATTGCGATGGGAACCGGCACGAAAAAGTCACATCAAGTCCAAACGGTGCGTGTATGATGCCAACAGACGTATCAGGTTGAGCGAACTTTTTGACGTTAGAAAAATCTGAACTGCGATCGGTGTTCAGAAACGCACTGGCAATTTGCTGATCTTGTTCGGTGACAACGAAGCCGCTCTGAAAGTTCATCACGCGGGCTTGTGGTTTATACACAACGCCAATGCCAAGCATGTCCTTCTCGTCCGAAGAACCGAACCACCCATTATCAAAGATGGAATAAGCAAGTCGTTCGTTCTGCATCGTTACTCCAGACAACGGCTTCCGCCAATTGATGAAGTCTCGATCTTTGTAACTGTTGTTGTTCGTGAAGCGAAGTCCAAGCACAAGTGGGACCGACGTGGTTGCATGCATCACCATTCGGAAAGGACCGACCGTTACTAAACTATTCGTATTCAACGTGATGGGGGTGGATTGAACATCAAGGATTGTAACGTCCCATCCATTTGCTACTCCCACGTAAGGAGAACTCCGCAATTCGTTTACTGTTCCAAGATAGTTCGTGATGCCAAACTCGAACAGCAACGTATCGCCTTCTGAATATCGCGTTGCGATCGTGCCATCGGTTCGACGCACCGTTGTGGAAACGATCCGTACGCTCGGCATGCTCAAGGGGTCGAGATCCACCATCTTCTGCAGGTCGATCCTTCCCGGCAGGAGCGTTCCATACTGCGGGTTCAACAATGAGACGTCTTCGGTGCAATGCCGCGCGAATTCAATGACTTGCAATGCGCTCAACGATGGATGTCGGTGCCGGATAAGTGCCACCATGCCTGCCGCGATTGGTGCAGCAAAGGATGTGCCCACCGTTAAAGTAGTGTACGTGTTACCCGTCGTCGTTGTAAGAGCACTTCTACCCGGCGCGAGCACATCGGCATTCACACCATAGGCAGTGTTCGATGTTACGAGATCATCGATGGTCGTTTCACCAACGCCGAACGCTCCACGATATGCAGCCGGAAAATTCTCGTAGATACCGCCGCCATTTCCGGATGAGCAGACAACGGCCATGTCTTTCGAAATGCAGTAATCGATGATCGATTGATCGATAGAGGAGTACGGTGCCGTAACACCCCACGACGTATTGGCAACGTCGAAGCCCATATCTGCAGCGTAGATCAAGGACGCATACCCGTAGATCAATCCCTTATCCTTTGTACTTCCCGCCTTGATCGGAAAGATCTTGCAACGAGCTCCAACTCCCGTAATTCCAATACCGTTGTTGTGCGTTGCGCCCGCTAGTCCGGAAACCTCTGTTCCGTGACTCGACGTGCTATTGGCGGTATTTCCGGGAGGAGTTCCATCGTCAGTGGCCGACATGTTAGCGCCTTGATAATCATCTATCACTCCATTGCCGTCGTCATCCATGCCGTTGTTGGGGATCTCTTTTGTGTTCGTCCACAACGAAGACCGGAGATCTTCATGGGTTTGATCGATGCCATCGTCTATCACAGCGATCACGATGTTCTCGCCGCCTTGCTCCTTATCCCATGCCGTGATGGCGCGGATCACATTCAGAAACACTTGCTGTCCGGCACGCGGGTCGTTAGGCAGAGCGTGGGACGTTGGCACATACCACGGTTCAGCAACGTCAAGCAAGGGATTGGCCGCCTTGAATTTCGCTGCCATGATCGACGGTGGGATCGGACCATCATACGAGATCGCAAATGTACGGGTGAGCTGCTCTGCCGGGGAATCAACGGGTGTGGCAAAGAATCGCAGGGAATTGGAGGGAGCAGGGTTGCGAGGCGCAAAGTGGTGAACAACGCTACACCCATCGGGAAGATATTGCTGGGCATCTGCCGCAGAACTCGCAACGCCCGGCTGGAATCGGATTCGGAGGACGTTGGACACCACAAGTACCGCTCGTCCACCGATTCTGTCCTCGATCACTGGGTGGCCATCGACACCGGCCCTTGCGACGAAAAAGGGAGAAATCAGTATCCAAAGCAGTATGAGAGGTCGTTTCACGTCATCCTCGTTTGTCGTTCCAAAAAAGTATTGCAGTTTCCATGACTATGGCCGATCAGCAAAGTTTCATCGTCACTGCCCGCAAATGGCGTCCACTAAAGTTCTCGGACGTTGTCGGGCAGGAACACATCACCACAACGCTCAAGAATGCGATCAAAAGTGATCGTATTCATCATGCATATCTCTTCACGGGTCCGCGTGGAGTTGGAAAGACCACATGCGCACGGATCCTCGCCCGTGCCGTGAACTGCCTGAATGCCGTCGACTTTGAGCCCTGCAACAAGTGCCAAACATGCACAGATATGCTCGAGGGACGAAGCGTCGACATTATCGAGATCGATGGAGCCTCGAATAACTCCGTAGACGACGTTCGAAAACTCCGCGACAACGCCAAATATGCCCCGATGAGCGGCCGGTACAAAATGTACATCATCGACGAAGTACATATGCTGTCGACGGCCGCCTTCAACGCTCTGCTGAAAACGCTCGAAGAACCGCCTGCACTCTTGATCTTTGTGTTCGCGACCACAGAGATCCACAAAGTTCCGGCTACGATCTTGAGTCGGTGTCAGCGCTACGATTTCCGTCGCATGGAGATCGATACCATTGTGCAACAGCTGCAGCACATTGCCGAGAGCGAGGCGATCTCGATCGACGATGGTTCGCTTGTGGCCGTTGCCAAGAAGGCAGATGGCTCTATGCGCGATGCACAGTCGATCTTCGATCAAGTGGTTGCCTTCTGTGGGATGACCATCCGATATGCCGATGTGAGTATGGCGCTGCATTTAATCGACCTTGATTTCTACTTTGGACTTTCAGAGGCGGTTCGCCAGCACGATGTGCAGCGGATGTTCGATATGGCCAGACAAGTGATCGGTCGCGGATACGATCTCCAAGAATGTCTCATTGGGTTGCTCGAGCATTTCCGGAACATTCTCTCGGTGATTGCCACCAAGGGCGCCCAGCTGATCGATGCCTCTCAGTCCGACCGCGAACGATACCTCGCCGAAGCCACCCTTTTCACGAAGGCAGATGTTGTGCGGATCATGACGTTGATCTCGCAAGGCGAGGCCATCCTACGTCAGAATCCACCTCAACCACGCATCAGATTCGAGTTCACCTTGGTGCAGTTGGCGACGATGGACAGTACGGTTGAACTCAGCGACCTTCTCAAACGCCTCGGGACGGAAAATGCAAGCTTGGGGCCGGGGTCCCCTAGCCGCCCTTTTGACCGCTCGGCACCCGCCACCACGGTGCGTGCCGACTCCCCTTCGCCCGCCCCCACGGCGCGTGCCGACTCCCCTTCGCCCGCCCCACTGAGCGTTTCGTCTCTTTCGGCGGCAAACATTGCAGTACGTTGGGATGCATTTCTTGAAACCCTGCCAGAAACGCTCGTCTTTATCAGGGGCGTTTCGAAACAGGCCGGTATGCTCACAATAGAATTCACGGACGTTGGTGTATTGCTGCGTCCGCATGCCGACGTTGTCTACTATCAGCTCGAAGGCCGCATCGCTACGCTGAAATCACACTTGAAACAGTTCTTTGGAGTTCCGCTAGGCGTCCAGCTCTTTCCCGTAAACGCAACAACAACTGAAGCCAGTCATTCTGATGTTCCCGGCTCACCCCCAAAGATTTCCGAAGACCTCCTTCCCGTCGAACGCTCACTTGTAGAATTGTTTCACGCTCGGAGAATGGTTAGCCGAGGATAGCAGCAAGTGTATCACTTCTCACTTCTCACTTCTCACTTCTCACTTCTCACTTCTCACTTTACTCACCATGCTCGCACCTCTCTTCTCTGCCCCTACAGATTCCAACGGCATCTTCACCTTGAAAGAGGCGCGTGGTTCTTGGCTCGTGTTGTACTTCTATCCAAAGGACGACACATCAGGATGTACCGCCGAGGCCTGCGATTTTCGCGACTCGATGAATCGACTCAAACGCAAGGGTGTGAGCGTCGTGGGAGTGAGTCCGGATAGCCCAAAAAAACACGACAAATTCAAACTCAAGTACGAACTCACTTTCCCGCTGGTAAGCGACGAAGACCATGCGATCTGCGAGGCATATGGTGTGTGGAAGGAAAAGTCCATGTATGGGCGCAAGTACATGGGGGTAGAACGAACAACACTGATTATCGACCCAAAAGGAAAGATCGCTCACACATTTGCGAAGGTGAGCGTACCTGGTCATGTTGATGCCGTCCTTGCCACCCTCAAAGAACTTGGGGCTTTTGCGTGATCGACACCCATGCCCATATCGACACAGAGGCTTTTGAAGCGGACCGTGCGGAGGTGCTGGAGCGCGCTTGGAGTGCTGGTCTTGTGGCCATCATCATTCCAGCGATCAAAGTAGCAGACTTTGACCATCTGCGGGCTGTTGCGGCGTCGGACCCTCGTATTTTTCGAGGTGCCGGGATTCACCCACATCATGTTGGAGAAGTAGAAAGAACGGCTTTAGAGGTGGTTGAACGGGATTGTGCCGATCTGAAGGTGGTTGCTGTGGGAGAGATTGGACTAGACTATTACTACAACTTCTGTGCGCCCGACATTCAGAAGTGGTATTTTCGCGAGCAGCTTCGCATTGCAAAGCGATGCAACAAACCGGTGATCGTGCATAATCGAGAGTCGGATGCTGATCTTTTGAGCATCATCGAAGAGGAACAAGACGGTACGCTCCGTGGGGTACTGCATTGCTTCTCGAGCGACGTATCCGTCCTTGAGAAAGCGATCGATCTTGGCATGCACGTATCCTTCACAGGCAATATCACGTTCAAGAAATCGACGTTGGAAGAGGTTGTTCGGTCGGTGCCGGCAGACCGATATATGATTGAAACAGATTCACCATATATCACGCCAGTTCCGCATCGCGGCAAAAGAAACGAGCCATCATACGTCCGTCTAACAGCGGAAAAAATCGCGGAGATACGTTCCATGTCCTATCAGGAAGTCATCAACACTACAACAGCTACGGCACGCAAACTCTTTGGATTGCTGCTCATTCTTGCTGTGGTGGTTCTTACTGCACAAGCGCAACCAAAGAAGCCTATCGAGGACGACTACGATACAGATCAATCCTACGACTATGCCTTTGCAACGTACGTAGCAGACTCGGTTGCGTGGTCGAAATGGATCAAGCCTAAGAAATTCGGCTTCGGTATTGTGATCGGCTCCAACACGGTGGTTGAGAACCAGACGTATATCAGGCCAGGCAAGTTCGTCCCGTCGGACACAACGTATCCTTATTCGTACGACTCGACGCTCATTGGAAAGTCGCGATCCTTCTCGTACAACGGCTTGGCTGCCTTTGGGGCGCAGGCAACGTACAGTTTTACAGATCGCGTCACCTTGGAAGGCTCATACTTTTTCTCTAGGAATAATCAGCCAGTCCAACAAGGATTGGACCCGATCACATATCACATCATCAATCTCGGCGCATACTACAACCTCAACCCGTACGCAAAGGTGAATTTCCACGTCAACGGCGGATTGTCGTATGTCAGCAGCAGCGATGGCAACAGCTCCAGTTCGCGTATTGGTATGAACCTTGGCCCGGCTATGTCGTTCAACATTCCAACCCCAGTCGGATTGTTCGTACCGACGTTCGTTGTGAGATTCAACGTTATGTTCGGTACAACGAATGGTCAGGTTGTTGCGCGCTATCGTGATAGTAATGGCGGACTGATCTATAACCCCGGTACTACCGATGAAGTTGGTATAGACAAGGCAGATGTAACCACCATCTATTCACTGCCGCACCTCGCACTCACGTGGTATCCGAACTTCTAACAATGGTCACTATTCTCAGTGGAACAGCAATTGAACAAGATATCGCACGCGTGCGCTCGTCTACCACTCCCATTGGTGCCTTCCGTCAGGCCGTTCATCGCATTGGTCTGCACTTGGCCGTGGAAGTGTCAAAGCACCTACCAGCTCGACAGATCGAGGTGAATACACCTTTGGAGCGCACGTCGGGAACGATGATCGAAGGCGATGTTGTGCTGCTGCCCGTGCTGAGAGCCGGTCTTGGTCTGCTCGACCCCTTCCTGCAAGTACTACCCGATGCCTCTGTGGGCTACATTGGACTCAAGCGCGACGAGGTGTCGCTCGAAGCCCACGAATACTACAAGAACTTTCCTCCCCTTTCCGCCTCAACAACCGCCATTATCCTTGACCCCATGCTGGCTACCGGCGGAAGCATAACTGCTGTCCTGGACCACTTACGAGAGACACCACTTCGCAATATCCTAGTCGCCTGTTTGATCGCTGCTCCAGAAGGCATCGATTGTGTTCAACAAGCATACCCTACAACGAGGCTCTTCGTTGCCACGCGGGACCGTTGTCTGAACGAACATGGCTACATTGTACCTGGCTTGGGTGATGCCGGCGACCGGTTGTTTGGAACTACATGAATTGTTGTTCGCGTACCACATGGGCGGTGTCCAAATCTTAGTTGAAATATCACGAGGCTGAATTGTGTTTCGATTTTCGAGTTTCTTTCTATATAGCAAGAGCAAGATCATCGAGAGCCTGATAGTTGCCAATGTGATTCATACGCGTTTCATGATGCACGGCGGCCAAGACGGCCCAACGTAATCGTTGATCAGCCTTCGACCAGTAGCACACATTGCGCGTGAAGCGTTCCATGCATCGATTCAGATTTTCGATACGATTGGTTGTACCAAGCGATCTTCCGAACAGAGCATTCATACCGTGCTTTTGTAGCGTGATGGTTTCTTCGAGTCCTTCAGCAAGCGATTGCGCTGCACTTGGATTGATCTGTTTGAGCTCCAGGATGTACGCCTGCAATTGCAGCTTGGCTTCGCGGTAGTCATCGATCTTCCACGCAGCAAAAAGCTTGCGTTTCCATACGGCCTGCTTATCCTTTGGCAAGTACGCTGCAACGTTCTCCGCTTTGTGCACGCGGCATCGTTGCAGCACGCTCCGATCACCGAGCACACGTTCGGCGGCGGCCTTGATGCCTTTGCTGCCGTCGCAGACGATCAACACCCCTTTGGCGATGATGCGCATGCCACGCTTGAGTAGCCGACGCAGCATGTCGCCAATCGCACGCGCATTCTCGCTCGTGGACTGGATCATATCCAGGACAAACGGCTCACCGGTGCGGTCAAAGCCCAGTGCCACGATAATCTGCTCACGCTGGAATGTTTTGCCGTCGATCATGATGGCTGCTATCGGCTCGGAA